>Ga0209381_1000661_pt1 | contig 75451 bp, 52 predicted proteins | sample DewCreD2012metaG_FD_184111 | JGI IMG/M metagenome (GOLD analysis project Ga0209381, IMG submission 184111) | Hot spring sediment bacterial and archeal communities from British Columbia, Canada, to study Microbial Dark Matter (Phase II) - Dewar... ... | reverse complement strand
AACAGGACCCGACCAAGAGCACGTATCGATGGCTGAGGAAGATTTCGCTCTCGTCACGGTCGCGGTACCACTATTGGAGGCTTCGATGCTGGTTTGTACTTGACAGGGCCGGTCGCTTTATCGATGGCACCAGTGGGTGCTTCGGTAGTTGTTTATGATTAACGGATGAGGAAAAGAGCACGAGGGGCGGGAGAAGGCGGTGTCGGGATGAGGAGGATTTGAAACACGTCCGGACGCATCCGGACGCATCCCGGCAAACTTGTTTATTTTTTTGATCTTCCGAGAGCGCTGAGATATAAGCCAAGCGGGGTGGAATACATTGCGGCGGCAAAAGGCTTGATGCCAGCTGCCGCACGGGGCCGCACGGGTGAAGAGTAGGCGCCGAGAAGGCTGTCCTGCGCGGCCCGGGGTTACGATCTTCATAGGGAGAACACGGCGCGATGGAAGAGCAAATTCGAAACTACCAGCGGATCCTGAAGGCCAACCCCACCGACATGCCGGCGTTCACCGCCTTGGAAGAGATCTTTCAGGGGAAAGATCGGTGGCGCGATCTGGTTACCCTCTACGAGGATCGGGCGCGCGTGCTGGTGGATGCAGATGCGGCCCGCGCGGTTCGGGAGAAGTGCGCCGCCATCTACCATCACAAGATCGGAGACTTGGCCAAGGCGGCCGTGTGCTACGAAGGAATCCTCCGTACCCAGACCGACCATCGCGCGGCTCTCGAGGGGCTGGCCGACATCTTTTCGCGCCGCAACGAATGGCCCAAGCTCGCTGACGTGCTAGAACGCTTGGGAACACTCACCCAGGATCCGGAAGAGCGCGCCAAGGTCTTTGTTCGACTCGGAGTCCTCTACCGCGATACCCTCAAGCGCCGGGAAAAGGCGCTGGTGGCGTTCGGCCATGCGCTTCGAGCCAACGAGCGGCTTCCGGAAGTCTACGCATCCCTGCGCGAACTGTATTCCGAAATGGGGTGGTTCGAACGCGCCCATGAACTGCTGGAACGCGAAGCGGCCGCGTTTCCCGAGCAGGCGGATCGCCTGGCCAAGGCGTTTCTGAGCTTCGGCGAAAGTCTGCTGGAAGAACCGCTGTTCGTGGATATTTGCCGCAAGGTGCTTCAGCGGGCCAAGGGCATGCTCTCTGACGCAAAACCGGCGGAGGATGCATTGCGCAAACTCGACGCCGGTCTCTCCGATTGGAAAGCCCGCGTGAAAGCGCTGCGCGTCGAAGCCATCGAGGCCCCGGACAAGACCCGGGCCGTGCACCTCTATCGCCAGATCGCCGAGCTGACCTTCCAGAACGGGGGCAGCGACAGCGAGATCGAGGAAAACCTCGGCAAGTGCATACTGCTCCAACCCGGCAATTCCCGTTTGCTGCTCTTCATGGAGCGGTATTACCTGGAGCGAAAGAGGGTCAAGGAACTCCTCGACCGCCTCAGCGACATGGCGGCCAAGGTCAAGGACCGGCGGGTGGCCATACAGATCCTGGAACGCCTGGCCATGCTGTCGATGGTCCACCTTCAGGATCGCAAGACTTCGATCGAGGCCTATCGCCGAATGTTGCAACTCGAGCCGGGCAATCCCTCGGCGGTGAGCAGCCTCATCGAGGCCTTCCAGGAAGAAGGTCGCTGGCCCGAAGTGGTGGATCTGCTCAAGGAGCAGGTGGAGCGACAGACCGATCCAGTCCAGCGCGCCGATCAGCTCTTCCAGATTGCCCGAGTGACAATGGAGCAGCTCAAGGATCCGCAAGCCGCGGCCCTCTTGTTCGAGGAGATCTTGCGCCTCTCGCCGAACAACCTTCCCGCCGCGCGCAGCCTGGCAAAGATTTATGAGAAGAAGGGAGATCCGGAGGCCCTGGCCCGTTGTCTGGAGATCGAACTCGTCCACGCCCGGGAGAAAAAGGACACCCTGCGCCTGCTCGATCGACTGGTGGAGATCCACCGCGATGAACTCAAGGATCCAGGCCGGGCCTTCGAGACCGCGCTGCGGGCGTTGCAGGCCGATCCCTCCCGAAAGAAAACCATCAAGGAGGCCCTCTCCCTGGCGGAGGCCACCGGAAGGTTCCAGCAACTGGCCATGGCCATACGCTCGGTGCTCGACGCGCGCGCCATCCAGGGAAAGAGCCGCCTGGAGATGTTGGGGATGCTGGCGGCCATTTCCGAAACACGCTTGAACAACTCCGCGGAAGCCATCCGCTCTTACCAGGAGATCCTGGCCGAGGATCCGAAAAACCTCTCCGCGCTCGAAGCGCTGGAACGATTGCAGAAGGAGGCCGGCGGCAGCGTGGAGCTGGTCGGCATCTACCAGCGGCAGCTGGAGCTGGTCACGGGAAAGGAAAAGCGCCGCGAACTCCTGTTCAAGCTGGCCGATATCTTTCAGAGCCGCATGGCGGACTTCGGACGGGCCGCGGATGCGTGTCGTCAGATCCTGCAGCTCGACGCGCAGGATACCAACGCCTGGCTGCTGCTGGCGGATCTGGAGGAGCGCGAGAGCCGTTGGGACGATGCGGCCCAGGCGCTGGAGCGGGCGGTTTCGTTGTTGGCCGAGCCCGAGGCCATCCAACAGGTCAAGGTCCGTCTGGCGGGGATCTACGAGCAGCGGATCGGCGATACCGAGCGTGCCTTGCAGTTGTGCAATGAAGTGCTGGCGAGCGAGCATCTGGGCGCCGAACTGGCCGCCACCACCGTGGGAATCCTCGAGCGCCTGCAGGGACGGGGCGTGAGCCCGCTCCGGATCGCTGAGATCTTGCAGCCGTACTACGCGCTGGCGGGCGACTGGCGGCGGCACATCGACATGCTGGAAGTCCGCCTGGAAGGAAGCACATCCATCGAGGAGCGCGTGCGGTTGTACCAGCGCATCGCTCAGGTGTACGAGGAGGAGCTGGCCCAACCGGAGGCGGCCTTCTCGTCCTACATCCGGGCTTTCATGGAGACCCCCGAGCGCGCCGAGTTGTTGGAAGCGCTGCTGCGACTGGCGCAGGACACCGGCCGGCAGGAGGCTCTGGCGGCGGCCGCCGAGAATGTGCTGCCCAAGGTGCGGGATGCGGAACTCGAAGTGCGTCTTTGCCGCATGTTGGGCGAGCTGTACCGAGCGCGACTCAATCGCACCGCGAGCGCGGTGACTGCGTTCCGGCGGGTGCTGGAGCGCGTTCCCGGCGACGACGAGGCGCTGGCCGCCCTGGCCGACATTTTCCGGACGGAACGTCGGTTCGCGGAGCTGGTCCAGGTGCTGCGCGGACGGCTTGAAATTGCAGCCGACGCCCCGGCTCGGGCGGCGCTGCTCAGGGAGATCGGCGAGATCACCGACCTCGAACTCCACGATCGCCCGACGGCCATCGACTGTTTCCTCCGGCTCCAGCAGATGTTGCCGGACGACGTCGAGGTGCTGCGCCGTCTGGACGGATTGCTGGAAAAGGAAGGCCGCTGGCCCGAGCTGGCGAAGGTGCTGCAAGAAGAAATCCGGCTGCTCCCGTCCGAGGCGCCCGAACTCGAGCTGCGGCTCGGGCGGGTACGAGCCGAGCGCATGGAAGAGCGCCGGCATGCCGTGGCGGACTACCAGCGGGTTCTGGCCGAGCGGCCCGACGACAACCGGGCCATCGAGGGCTTGGAGGCCTTGCTCGGCCGACCCGACAGCGCGTCGCTGGCCGCCTCCACCCTCATCCCGATCTACGAACGGCGCAACGAGTGGGGCAAGCTCGCTGCCGCTCTGGAGATCCGCAGCGAGTCTCTGGAGGATCCCGCCGAGAAGGTGCGCTCCTGGACGCGGACCGCCGAGATCTACGAGCGCCAGCTGGGGCAGATGGATCGTGCCATCGTCGCGATCCGCCGAGCGTTCCGCGTGGATTACAGCCGCCAGGACGTCCTGGCTTCGTTGGAACGGTTGAGCGAGAAGGCTGGAGCGTCGGACGAGCTGGCCGGGGCGCTGGAGGAGGCGCTGGGGCAGGAATTGCCGCCCGACCGGGCGGTGTTTTTTCTCCAGAATCTGGCGCGGATCTATCGCGACAAGATTCGCCGGCCCGATCTGGCCGCGGCCAGCCTGCGGCGCCTGCTCGACATCGACCCCAGAAACAGCGCCGCGCTGGCCTCGCTGGAGTCCTATTATCGGGAGTACAAGGCGTTCCAGGATCTGGCCTGGGTGCTGTCCCGCCAAGCCGAATTGGCTTCGCGGCCGGAAGAACGAGGCGACCTGCTGACGCAGGTGGCTCACATCCGAGAGGAGCAGCTTTCGGATCTGGAAGGCGCGATTGCCGCCTACCAGCAGGTGCTCCAGGCGAATCCCGAGGACCTGGCATCGCTGCGCCAGCTCGATCGGTTGTTCCAGGCCACCGGCCGGTGGGAGGACGATGCGCGCCTGCTGCCCCGCCTGTGCGAGCTTTCGAAAAACACGGCCGCGGTGGTGGAATACCTGACGCGCCTGGCCGCCATCTATGTCGAGCGGCTGGCCGACCCGCGCCAGGCCGTCGCCATCAATGCCCGAGTCCTGGAGCTCAAGCCGGGACACGCCGAGGCCATATCGGCGCTGGAGGGTCTGTTGCGGGACGAGCACTCCCGCATGGCGGCCGCGGAGGTGCTGGAGGGCGTCTACCGGCAGACCTCTGAATGGCGCAAACTCACCGGCATCCTGGAGTTGCGTCTGGGAGCTTCCGCAGACCCCGCGGCCCGACTGGCGCTGTTTGGGCAGTTGCGCGAAATCTATGAGCTCAAGATCGGCGAGAAGGCCCTGGCCTTCAACGTCACCTCGCGGGCATTTCGCGAGATGCCGCAGGACGAGGGCGTACGTCGGGACCTGGCGCGCCAGGCGGCGGAAAACGGCTTCTTCGAAGAACTGCACAAGGTGTATCAAGATGTCGCCGAGCGGCTGGTCGGGACCGACCTCGCCTTCGATCTGCGCAAGCAGATGGCGCGGGTGCTGGAGCAGAACCTCAATCGCAGGGCCGAGGCGGTCCAGGCCTGGGAAAAGATGCTCGCGGTGCGCGAGAACGATCCCGAGGTGCTGGAAGCGCTGGAGCGGCTGTACCGCGAGGACGGCAACTTCCCGTCGTTGGTCGAGGTGTACCGGAGGCAGATCCAGTTTGCCGAGGATCCGGTCCGGCGCAAGGACCTCTTGTTCCAGATGGCGGCATGCCTGTCGGAGGGCGTGCAGGACCTGGACGGCGCTGTGAACGTGTACCGGCAGATTCTGGACGTCGATCCGTCCGATCGGCGCGCGCTGAAGCTCATGGAGCAGCTTCTGGCGGTCGGAGGGCGGTGGCCGGAGGTGGCGGAGGCGTTGCAGGCGCAGCTGGATCTCCTCGGCGGGCCGGGAGCGCCCGCGCCGGATGCGGCGGGGCGGGTGGACCTGTTGTTGCGTCTCGGCATGATCCGGTTCGAATATCTGCACGACGCGCCGGGTGCGCTGAATACGGCCCAGGAAGCGATTCAGCTCCTCCCGGGCGAACCGCGGGTGGTGGAGTTTTTGGAGCGGTTGCTGGGCGCGGAGCCGACCCGCGGAGAAGCGGCGCGGTTGTTGGAGCCTTCCTACCGGGCCACGGGCGATTTCAAGAAACTGGTGGCGGTGCTGGAGGTCCACCTGGCTTCGCGGCAAGACCCGCGGGAGCGCCTGTCGGTCTTTCGGCAGATCATGCAGTTGTACGAGGGGGAGCTCAAGCAAAAGCCCATGGCGTTCGCCGTCGCGGTGCGGGCGTTCCGCGAGAACGTCGCCGACGAAGGCATCCGCTCCGATCTGGAGCGCCTGGCCCAGGAGACCGGATCGTTCGAGGAATTGGCCGGCGTGTACGAGGAAGCGGTATCGGCGGCGCAGGGCACCGCGGCGGGCGCCATTCTGGCCCGGCGGCTGGCGCAGCTGACCGAGTCCCACCTTCAGGCCAAGGACGAGGCGGTCTCTCACTGGCGCCAGGTGTTGTCCGCCGACCCCGACGATCTCGAAGCCCTGCGGGCGCTCGAGCGCCTGTTCCGCGAACGGGGCGCCTTTCAGGAGTTGGTCGGCGTGCTGCGCCACCTGGCCGGCCTGGAGAAGAACCCCGAGCGGCGCAAGGACCTCTATCTCGAGGTGGCCGGATTGATGGAGGAGCGGCTGGGCCACAACGACGGCGCCATCGACGCCTATCGGGAGATCCTGGCCGAGGATCCGAACGACATGGCGGTGGTCAAGCTCCTGGATCGCTTGCTGGAGCGCCAGGGCCGGCACGGCGAGCTCGCCGAGGTGCTGCGCTTCGAGCTCGAGCGCTCGCCGGAGAGCGAGCTCATCCCGCTGTTCTTGCGCATGGCCCGATTGCAGCGCTTCCATCTGGGAAAACCGGAGGAGGCCGTGGCCGCGCTGGCCGAGGTGCTCAAGCGCCAGCCGGCCCACCCGGAGGCGCTGCAGGAACTGTGCGCCATGTTCGACAGCGGCGAGGTGAGGCCCCTGGCGGCGCGCTGGATGGCCGAACACCTGGAGGCGGTGGGCGATTACGTCCACCTGGCTCAGGCGCTGGACGTGCTGGCCGACTTCAGCGAGGAAGCCGCCGAGCGCAAGCGACATCTGTTGCGCCTGGCCGCATTGAATGACCGGCGGCTGGGGCGCAAGGACCAGGCCTTCGCCGCGCTGGGGAGAGCCTTCCAGGAAGACCCCACCGACGAGAAAGTCCGTCTCGGGCTGGAGCGCCTGGCTGAGGACCTGGGCGACTGGAGCGGTCTGGCGGCCGTCTATTCCAGCCGCCTGGAAGGCCTGGAGGACAAGGGCATCGCCCTCATCCTTCACCGGCGTCTGGCGGGTCTCTATCGCGAGAGGCTGGGCGACAACGAAAAGGCGCTCGGCCATCTCCAGGCGGTGGCGGCGCTCGACCCCAAGGACGGCTCATCCTTGATGGCGCTCGAGGCCATCTATCGCCAGAACAACCAGTGGGATTCCTTGATCGACGTGCTGCGCAAGCGCTCGAAGCTCAGTCCCAACCTGGAGCAGGCCGCCGCCGTGCTGTACGAGGTGGCCGGAATCCAGGAGCAGAACCTGGGCGATCCCGGCGGCGCCATCGCGACCTATCGCGAGATCGCTCAGCTTCAGCCGCGGGACATCAACGCCCTGCGAATGATCGATCGCCTGTGCCAGCAGCAGTCCCGTCTCAAGGAGCTGGCCGAAGTCATCGTGGCCGAGATCAAGCTGCTCGACGCCCTGGGCGATCGAGGCGAATCGTTGGACCTGCGCTTTCGGCTGGCCCGGCTCTACGAGCAGGAGTTCGGCGATCTCAAGCGCGCCGGCATCCTGTATCGCGATATCCTTCAGGCCGATCCCACCCACACCAAGACCATCGAGCACTTGGAGAGCCTCCAGGCGGAGGGCCGGCTGTTCGAGGGCGCGGCCGGGTTGCTCGAGGTGGCCTACGAGCGCACCGGCAACTGGAAAAAGTACGTGGATATCCTGGAGCAGCAGGTGCGCCTGTCTAGGGTGATGGCTCGCCGGGTGGAGTTGCTGCAAAAAATCGCCCAGGTCCAGGAACAGCAGCTCAACCTCAAGTCCCTGGCGTTCAACACCTGGGTGCGGGTGTTCCACGAGGATCTGGGCAGCATCAGCGCCCGCGAGCAGCTCGAACGGCTGGCGGCCGAAGAAGAGAATCTGGAAGGCCTGGCCGCAGTGTACGAGGAAGAGCTGGACAACATCGAGGACGCGGTGGTGGGCGCGGCGGTGGCCATGAAGCTGGCCGAGATCCATTCGCAGACCGGCGGCGAATGGGAAGACATCGTCCGTTTCTACAAGGTGGCCACGCGTTTCGACGGGCGAAACCGGGCCGCCTGGGCGGCGCTGGAGCGCCTCTATGGGGAGGAGGGGCGTTTCGGGGAGCAGGTGGATGCGCTGTCCCGGCTGGTGGATCTGGTGGACGACCCGTCCGAGCAGGCCGGCATCCTCTTCCGCCTGGGCAGCGTGCTGCAAGACAAGCTGCAGAACGCTTCCCGCGCGGTGGGGTATTTCCGCCGGGTGCTCGATCTCAGCCCCGGCCATCTCGACAGCCTGCGAGCGCTCGAGAGAGCCTTCGCCGAGCAGGGGAACCACGAAGCCCTGTTCGATACCCTGAAGGTCCACCTGGAGGCGGTTCAGGACGCCGAAGAGCGCGCCGAGTTGGAGGCTCGCATCGCCGACCTGGCCGCCGGTCCGCTGAACCGTCCCGACGATGCCATCGCCCTGTGGCAGCGGGCCCTCCAGGCGGATCCGCGCAACCGCGAGGCCTTCCAGGCGCTCGACCAGTTGTTCGAGAAGGCGGGGCGTTGGGCCGAGCTGGCCGCGCACATCGAGGCCGGCATGCGTCAGACCAACGATCCCGAGCGCATCGCCGCGCTCTCCAGCCGGTTGGGCTGGGTCAAGGGAGAGAAGCTGGGCGAGTTGGAAGACGCCATGAAGCACTGGCAGGAGGTGCTTCGCCTCGATCCCAAGAACCAGGGCGCCTTGCAGGCCTTGCGCAGCATCTACACCTCCTCCGGCCAGTGGGAACAACTGCTCCAGGTGTTGCGCAAGCTGGTCCCGCTCCAGGAAGACATGCTGGGGGTGAAGCAGCTCCGCTTCCAGATGGCGGAAATCCTCGGCGAGAAGCTCAACCGCGGCGACGAGGCCATCGAGGCGGCCAAACGGGCTCAAGACATCGAACCGCACAGCCCGGAGGATCTGGAGCGACTGGGTCGCATCTTCCAGGCGAACAAGGCTTGGTCGGATGCCGTGACCGTGCTGGAGCAGGCGGCGGATCTCAAGACGGTCCCGGCGGATCGCATCCAGGCCCTGCTGGACGTCGCCGCTCTATGGAAAGAGCGCATCGGCCGGCCGTTGGGAGCCGCCCCCGCGTACGAGAAGATCCTCGAGATCGATCCCTCCCACGACGAAGCCTTCCGAGCGGTGCAGGACATCTACCAGTCCGGCAAGGAGTGGCGCCGGCTGGCGGCCCTGTTGGAAAAGCGCCAGGCGGCCATCCGGGAACGCAAGGACCGCGTGGTGCTGATGAAGACCATCGCCGAGATCTACGAGCGACACCTCGGCCAGAAACCCATCGCCTTTGCCCGGTACTGTGCTGCCTTCCGCGAGGACATCGCGGACGACGAGGTCCTCACCAAGCTGGAGCAGCTCGCCGACGAGATCGAGGACTACGACACCTTGCTGGAGGTGCTGGAGTATGCCGCCAGCGAGGTGGGGGGCGGTTCGCGGGCGGTCAAGCTCTATCAGAAGATCGCCGGCATCCATCGCAACCGGCTCCACCAGCCCGAGCAAGCCGAGACCTTCCTGCGCAAGGCCATCGCCCTGGACCGGCGCGACGTCACCTCCCTCGACGCCCTGGCCGAACTCTACCGCGACGCCGATCGCATCTCGGACCTCATCCAGACGCTGGAGAGCAAGTACGACCGCAGCGACACCTTGGAAGAGCGCAAGGAGATCCTGCACCAGATCGCGCGGTTGCAGGAGGAGCGGCTCTCCCGGATCGATCTGGCGGTGGATACCCTCAAACGGATTCTGGAGCTGGACGGACGCGATACGCCCGCCATCCAGAACCTCATCCGGCTCTACCAGCAAGAAGCCAAGTGGAAGGAACTCATCCAGATCCTGCGACGGGCGGCCGACCAGGCCGACGACCGCAGCGTCACCGTCAACTACCTGTACAACATCGCCGGCATCTACGAGACCGAACTCCAGGACGACGAGCAGGCCATCCGCTCCTACCAGGCGGTGCTGGAGTTCGAGCCGACTCATCTCGAAAGCCTCCGCGCTCTGGAGCGGCTGTTCACCCGGCTCGATCGCTTCAGCGAACTCTTGCCCGTGTTCGAGCAGCAGGTGCAGCTCATCCCGGAGCCTAGAGAGAAGATCAAGATCCTCAGCAAGATGGGGACCATCTACGAGGAGCGCTTCGGCAACATCGAGACCGCCTCGGCTTGCTTCGATCGGATCCTGGAGCTGGATCCGGCCAACCTGCCCGCCATCAAGTCCCAGGAGCGGCTGATTCGGCGCCTGGGAGACTTCAACCGCCTGATCGATCTCTACTACCGGCATATCCAGCTCAGCGACGATCGCAACGAGCAGGTGGAGATTCACCTGGCCATCGGCGATGTCTGGTATCGCGAGCTGTCACGGGTGGACAAGGCGGAGGAGGTGTTCGCCAAGGCTCTGGCCATCGATCCGAGATCCCGGCCGGCCATCCACGCCCTGGGACAGCTGTACGAGAAGAGCGGCAACTGGTTCAACGCCATCGAGATGCTCAGCAAGGAAGCCGAGCTGTGCGGCGCGACGCCGGAGGCGGTGGACCTCTACTACCGCCAGGGCAAGATCAACGAGGACATGCTGCTGGACAGCCAGGCGGCGCGCGAGGCGTACTCGCATGCCCTGGCCATCGATCCCGCCTACCTGCCGGCCATCAAGGCCCTGAAGCTGATCTACTACCTCGACAAGGAGTACGACCGTTACCTGGAGATGATGAACCAGGAGGCGGAACACACCGAAGACATCGAGGAGAAGACGCGGCTGTATTTCGAGATCGGAAAGTTCATCCAGGACCAGGGCGATGACACCGGGCGCGCCGCCCAGGCCTACGAGGAGGCCTTGCGGCTCACGCACAACTACCTGCCGGCGGCCAAGCCGCTGGCGGATATCTATTTCCGCACCGAACAGTGGGAACAGGCCGAAACCATGATGGAAGTGGTGGTGGCCGGCCTGGATCGCAACACCGAGAGCAAGGAGCTGTGCCGGCAATACTACCGTCTCGGATACATCACCGAGAAACTGGGCAAGGAAGACCGGGCGCTGGAGCACTACCGGACTTCCTACGAGCTCGATGCCACCTATCTGCCGGCCCTGGAGGGCCTGGGCAACGCGCTGCTCAAGGCCGAGAAGTGGGAAGAGGCATACCGCATCTACCAGACCATTCTCATCCACCACCGCAACTCGCTGTCGGACGCCGAGGTGGCCGAGATCCACTGGCAGATCGGCGATGTGAACTACCGCATGGGCGAGCTGGACCGCGCCCAGGCCAGCTTCAAGAAGGCCCTGGATATCGACGCCGGCCATCTGGCCTCGCTGCAGTACCTGTACCGCATCGCCGAGGAGCGCGAGAACTGGGAAGAGGCCTACGATTTCGGCACCCAGATGCTGGAGGCGATGGACGGCGACGAACTCTACGAGCACTACCTGCGCCTGGCCGCCATGTGCCGCGAGAAGCTCCAGGATCCGTTCCGCGCGGTGGACGCGCTGCTGGGCGCCGCCCGAGTCAAGCCGGAGGCGCTCGAACCGCAGACGCAGCTTCTGGCGCTCTACGGCGAGACGCGTCAGTTCCCCAAGGCCGTGGAATGCCTGGAGCGCATCATTCAGATCGAGGCGCGGCCGCGGCTCCTGGTCGGCTACCACCAGCAAGCCGGGCAGCTCCTTCGCGACGAGTTGCGCGACGATCTGCGCGCGGTGGAGCACTTCAATGCCGCGCTGGATCTCGACCCGTCGGCGGTGCAGGCCTTCCAGGCCGTGGTGGAGATCCTCACCCGACGCAAGGACTGGCTGCAGCTGCGCGACAACTATATCAAGATGATCAAGCGCCTGCCGGTGGAGGCCCGCAAGACCAAACTGGCGCTGTGGAAGGACCTGGGCGAGCTGTGCCGGGTGGTGCTGCGCAACCTCAACGAGTCCATCGACGCCTATCGCATGATCGTGACCCTGGACCCGGAGGACGTCAACTCCCTGGCCACGCTGGGCGACCTGCTGGCGGCCAAACAGGGAGCCGCCGACGAGGCCATCGCCGTCCACCACAAGGTGCTGGCGGCCTCCGCCGAACGGGTGGCGAGCTACCGCACGCTATGGAAGCTCTACAACACGCGCAAGGAATACGACAAGGTGTACGTGCTCGCCTCCATCCTGCGCTACCTGAAGAAGGCCGACGACGAGGAGAACAAGATCGTCGCCTATTTCTCCAAGAAGGCGCCGGAGATGGCGGGGCGCGCCATCAACGACAAGTTGTGGGAGGAGTATCTGGCCCATCCGGGCGTCAAGGTGCCCTTCACGCGCATCTTCGGCCTGCTGTACCGGGTGGCGCCGGCCATGTTCCTGCGGGAGCACAAGGACGTGGGCCTGAGCCGGCGCGATCACCAGATCGACCTGGCGCGCGATCGCAGCCTGGTGGCGCACAACTTCCGGCTGGCCGCCAAGGCCTTAGGCGGCCCGGAGGTGGAGCTGTTCGCGCTCAAGGACCAGGAAGCGCCGCACCTGCCCGGCATCGCCCTGGCGTTGACCCGGCCCACGGCGGTCATCGCGTACCGCGACGTTTTCCGCGAGGACAAGAAGAAGCACCTCCTGTTCTACATCGGGCGGGAGCTGGCCATGGTCCGGCCGGAGTTCATCCTGGCCTGCGCCCTGCCGCTGTCACGTCTCAACGACCTTCTGCAAGCGGTGTGCTTGCAGGTCGATCCGCGCCACAAGGCCGAGGGCGATCCCAAGGAGATCGAGCGCGCCCGGGCGGGTCTCAAGCGCGCCCTGCGCGAGGACGGGGCCGGGATCCTGCAGCGGGCCGTGGCCGATTATCTGAAGAACCCGCGGGCCTACTCGCTCAAGAACTGGCTGGAGGCGGTGGAGCATTCGGTCAACCGCTGCGGCTTCTTGGTGTGCAACGACATCGCCACAGCGATGGGCATCCTCAAGAACGAGCCCGCCGGTATCACCCCCATGCGGCCGATCCAGAAGATCCGGGAGCTGCTCGTGTTCATGTCGAGCCCGGAATACCTCAAACTTCGCGAGGTGTTGGCGCTGGCGGTGGGATCCTGATATCGAGGCCGTCCGGATTCTTGAGATGAATTCGTTCCTTTGTTACCATCAGGTCGGATTCGGATCCTGGCCGACGGATCAAAGCGCCGGCTCGAACGTCTGGATCCGGGAGCGCCCTTTCAGGAGCATGGTTCGCCAATGAAATTCGTTTGCGACAATTGCTCGACCCAGTACTTGATTTCCGACGACAAGGTGACGCCCCGGGGAGTCAAGGTCCGGTGCAAGCGCTGCGGGAACATCATCATGGTCCAGGCATCCCAGCCCTCTGGAGAACCGACCGACCGCACCTTGACGAAACAGGCGCCGCCGGGCGGGACCGAGCCGGATGCCGGCCCGCCCCTTGGAGCTGCGGATACTCCGGCCGCGGAGGAACGCGACGAGTTGGGACAGGCCTTCGATCAGTTGCTCAAGGACGGCCTGCCTCCAGACGACTCCGGCGAGGAAGGGGAGGACGAGGGACAGGAGACCGCCGTACTGTCGATGGAGGAGATCGAGCGGCAGCGGTTCCGCAAAAAAGGCATCGAGAGAGACAAGATCGATCGCGTGTTCGACAATCTCGGCTCCAGCCAAGTGTCGAGCGAGCCTTCCTCGCCCGGAGGGGCCGAGGAATGGTACGTCGCCATCCGGGACCAGCAGGTGGGGCCGCTGGCTCTGGCCGAGGTCGAACGGCGATTCGCGGCGGGCGAACTCAACAGCGAAAGTCTCGCCTGGCAGTCCGGCATGGGGGACTGGCAGCCGATTCGAGACATCCCGCGCCTTCGATACCTCATCGGAAGAGGCGGTGCGCGAGCCGAAGAAAAGAAAGACGTGCCCACCGCCGTTTCCAAACCGAGCGAGGCGCCCGCGCAGCAGTGGGCTCCGGTGCAGGAGTCGTCGCTGTCCTCGTTGGTGGAGGACGAACTCGCCCAGGTGAAAAGCAAACCGCCGCCCGCCGCCCCGGCGCCCGCGGCGGCGCCGGTGGCTGGAGAGTCCGAGGACGGAGAACTGGCCCCGTGGGAAAAAGAGGAAGTGGTGTCGGGAGAGGTGGCACGGCCGCCCGAGAGCTTCTTCGATTCGTCGCTGGATCGGAAGGTCCCCGGCACCGGTGGCCGATACTTCGAGGATACCCGCCACAGCCAGGTAATCGCCGGGCCGGCCTATCTGGGAGGGGCCCGAGGAAAATCGTCCTCCAAGGTCCTGGCTCTTTCCGTCATCGCCGGTCTGGTGATCGTGGTTGGCGGCGGCGCGGCCTTCCTGCTCCTCTCCAACCACAACGCCGACCCCAACCCAGGCCCGGTGCCCATGCCGCCGCCGCAGGCCGAGGCCGGTCCGGTGGCCGCGGGAGGCCCGGACGCCGGCACGCCGGTGCCCGTGGTCGATGCGGGTGTCGCCGAGGCGGTCGATGCGGGCCAGGGAACGGGCCCGGAGGGAGTGGACGGTGGGCGCGAAGTGGTGGTGGTGGCCCCCGGCCAGAACGACAAACAAACGGACGGAGCCGGCAAGAACCCGAAGCCCGGAGAGGGCAAGAAGCCTCGGCCCGGCGGGACGACCGTCACCGTCAAGACGCCGAAGACGCCCGACAGGCCCGGCGGAGAGCCCAAAGATCCCAAACCGCCCAAACCGCCCGACAAGACGGCTGGGGGCGATGAAGGACTGGGGCCCATGACCAAGGAGACGGTCATGGGCACGCTGCGGGCCTACCAGCGCGCCATGAAGGGTTGCGTCGAGCAGCAATTGCAGCGCGATCCGACCGTCACCGGGACGCTGGTCGTCGGATTCGTGATTCAGAACAGCGGCAAGGTCAACGAGGTCAATGTCCTCAGCGAAGAACATCGCGGCACGTTCGTGGCCATCTGCATCAGTCAGGTGATCAAGGGTATCGGGTTTCCGAAGTTCTCCGGGCCGCCCTTCGAGGTGCCGCGAATGCCGCTGCGCCTCGGCGGATAGTCGCCGCGAGAGATTGACAGACTCGGCCGCCCGAACCTACACTGGCGCGCCGCGGAGCGACCACTTACCGGATGAAGGAAAGTCCATGGCCCAGAAGAAGATCTTGGTGATCGAGAGCGACGACGGGTTCTTCCAGGAGATCGTCTCGATGTTTGGCGCGTTCGACGTGGACATCCGCAGGGATACGGATGGCAAGAACGCCCAGGACCTGGCCGCTGAGTTCGAACCGGATCTCGTGCTATTGTCGGTGGAACTTCCCAAGATGAGCGGCTACTCCGTCTGCAACAAGTTCAAGAAAGACAAGAAACTCAAAAGCATTCCGATGTTCATCATGTCCTCCGAGGCCACCGAGGACACCTTCGAGCAGCATCGCAAGCTCAAGACCCACGCCGAGGATTACATCATCAAGCCGTTTTCCGCCGAGCAATTGCTGTCCAAGGTCCAAGCGCTGTTGCCGCTCGATCCTCGTCCCACAAGCGAGGAAGAAGAGCTCATCACTCTGGACGATGACGAAGCAATCGCCATCGATGATGACCTGCCGGTCGAGACGCAGGATGCCGTGGACGCGCTCGGCAATGACGAGTCGCTCGACCTGGGCACCGAGGATTCCACCGTCATCATGCAGAGCCCGCTGGAGAAGTCGAGCGAGCCGCTCCCGGCGGGAGACGAACTGGAGAAGTTCGACGACGTGTTCGCCGGCCTGGAAGACGAAGGCGCCCCGCCCGGCGCGGAGGAAGCGAAGGCCGTCGATGTGGCCGAGGACGAGCTGGCCCAGATCGACGATGTTCTGGAAGGCCTCGACGAGGAGCCGGCGCCCGCGGAGGTCGCGCCGGAGGCGGACGAGAGCCTCGACTTTTCGGCGCTGGACGGGCTTGGCGCGGCCGGCGAGCCGGAGGTCCCGACGGAGACCGGGCGGCAGGCGGCCTCGGCCGCGACGGCGCAGCCCGAGGGCGCTTCTCCAGTCTCCGAGTTGTTGCCCGAGACGGATGCGGTGGATGCCGGGGATTCGTTCGTCAGCCCGGATACCGGTGATGTGGATCAGGTGCTCCCCGACGTGGATGCCATTCTTTCGTTGGAAGAAGAAACCGCCGCGTCGCCGCCCGCGACGCAACCGTTGCCTCCGCAACCGGCCGCGCCTCCCGCTATCGGTGTGCCGGCGCCGGTCGAGGTTCCGGCCGAGGTTCCGGCTCCGCCATCCGCGGCACCCCAGCCGCCGCCCGCGCCCGAGCCGGTTTCTGCCCCGGCCGTGGCGGTGCCGGCCGGACCATCGCCCGAGCAAGAAGAAGAGAACCGCAAGTTGCGCGAGCAGGTGCGCTCACTCGAGGCCCGGATCGTCGAGATCCAGGAGGATTTTGCCAAACGCGAGGCGGAGCTGGCCGGGATTCGCAACAAGACCACCTCCCGCGACAAGGAACTGCTCGCGCTTAAGACCCAGATCAACGCCAAGGATCGGGAAATCCTGGATCTCAAGGAGGAAATCAACCGGCGCGACCAGGAAGTCCTGGATGCCCAGGAAAAGGTCGGCGAGCGCGATGCCCAGATCGCTTCTCTGCGGGAAGACCTGACCCGCCGGGACCAGAAGATTCTCGACCTGAGCAATCGTCTCGACTCGTTGGCGCGAGAGAAGAAAGACCTGGAGACGCAGCACCAGGCGCTGATGGCGGACTGGGACGAGCGGTACAGCCGGGACACCGCCGAGCTCGAGCACCGAATCCAGTTGGCCGCGGAGGAACACCAGCAAAAGTTGCAAGAAGCGCAGGCGAACGTCGATGCCGCCCGGGACCAGGCCGCGCGCCTCAAGAGCGAGATGGAGGACCTCAAGCAGCGGCACGGCGACGAGGTGTACGGTCTGCGCACGCGCTACAAGAACGAGATCGACAAGCTGCAGCAGGAGATGAACGACTTGCGCCAGCAGCTCGAGTCGACGCGCGCCTCGTTGCAGCAGGAGCAGGCCGAGCACCAGAAGACCCGCGAGGAAGCCTCCCGGCTGCCCGGTCTGCAAGCGGAGCTGGAGCGGGCCCGGGGCACCATCGACGCGCTGGAAAAGCAGATCGAGGGGCTCAAGCAGGACCTGGCCGATCACGAAGAACGCGTGGTCAAGGCCTACCAGAAAATCAAGGGCGACGAGAAGATCAAGGAAAGGGCGCGAAAGGCCGTCGAGATTGCGCTCACTTTGCTATCGGACCAGATCGCCGCCGAGGGCCGCGCCAACGAGGACAACCCTCCCGGCGAGGCTCATACCTGAAATTCACCCACTCGCCGATCGGAATGAAAGAGCGACGGTCGGCCATGGGATGAGGGAGCGCTGGCCTGCCAGGGCTCGGCGGAGGGTGCGCCCGTTGCACGCTGTCTCTCCCGGTCCGCGACCGGGACAGGGTGGGTTTTCCGATCGGTGGGGAGGGAACGGGAATGCCAGTCCCGGTCCGGGCTACTTCACTTCGACGGACAGGGTGAATTCGCCCGCCGTCACGCCCTTCGGCCCGGCGACCCCGATGACCACGTTGTAGGGGTTGGTGGTGGAGGTGAGTTTCACCGAGCGTGTGTGATCCTGGGTTTTCCCCTTCTTGGGCCGGTCCCACTTGTGATCCGCCTCGCAACTGGTGCAGCGGGCCAGGTTGGGTGGCAGATCGAAGCTGTTGGCCCCGATCTGATAGGCATACAGGCTCATGTCGGCGCTGGTGTTCTTGGGGGTCAGGGTGACGGTCATGACCGACTTGGGCGGCAGGGTGGCGGCGTACAGCACATGGTTGCCCTGGAATTTTTCGTTTTGAGTGGCGGGGAAGCAGGCCACCTGGCTGCTCGATGCCCAGGCCAGATCGGCAACGGGCGCGCCGGCCTCCAGCTTGCCTTCCACGCTGGCGGTCTTTCCCTTTTCGACCTTGATCTCGGTGACCTGGGTCGGCCAGGCCGCCCATGCCAAAGAGGCGATCAGGCTGACGGCGATGGAGAAGACGAGAGAAGTTCTCATGCGAAACCTCCTTTGTGAAATTGTTGCGCTCAAGACAGCCAATGCGTTCGGGGTGGATGGCGCCCCATCATGTCGCTCGATTTAAATGGCCGGACCCCAGATTTCAGCGGCCGGCGTTTCGCTTGGAAAGCATCTCGCGGGCGGCGTTGGCCAGCGCCGATGGCACGTTCTTGTTCCCGGCGATGCCCTTGAGATCGCCGCTGTGGATGGCCTGCAAAAAGCGCATGGAGAAGGCCAGCGGGGTCTTGGGATTTTGCACCAGGGCGAGCTTGACCGCGTAGGAGCGGGTCCACTCCCGGTTGTTGCAGATGATTCTCAGCACCTCGTCGCTGACCGCCCGGCTGGTGACCACCCCGATGACCTCGGACTCGCTCACGCCGGGGTTCTTGATGGCGGCCACGGCCACTACCTTGTTGGCGTCGCGGATGAGGGCCATGCGGATGGTCTTGTTGCCCTTCTGGGCCAGAGCGACCTTCTGCGCCGCGGTCATGGTGTGCAGTTTCTTGAGGATGGTCTCGCGTTTCTTCTCCGCCTCGGCGGCCTCCTGGGCGGTCTTGGGCTCGCCTTCTTCTTTCAGCATCTCCTCGGGCAGCGAGGCCACCACCACCTGCTGGATGCGCTTCTCCTCCTCGAGATCGCGCGGCGCCGACAGCACGCGCTTCTTGGCTTCTTCGAAGGCCGCCACTCCCGAGAAATCCATGCCGGTGCGGACGGCGAAGTCCATCAGCATGTCGATTTGGGACTTGGGCGACTTGGGGTTTCCGATGAGCGCGTTGGCAATGGGCGGATGGCGCAGGATGCGCACCTGGTTGTTGAACACCATCTCCAGCAGCGGTCCGTCCAGGGTGGCGGCCAGGTAGGCGAAGGTCTCGTCGGGGGTTTGCGGGTTGACCAGGATGGCCTCGACCGCCGTGTCCTTGAAGGGCACGGCGCGCGCCACGTGGTCCAGCACGAGCGGGTGGAGGTCCTCCTTGAGGGCGCCGGCCAGCACCCGGTCGGGCAGGGCGGCCAGCGTGTTCTGGGCGCCTTCCTTGATCTTGGGATCGTCGTCATAGCACAGGCAGCTCAGAACCGTAACCGTATCCCGCGGCGGCATGGGCACCAAGCCGCGGGAGGCCATGACGCGGAGGGGCGCCGGCCCGCCGGGGTCGACGTGTTTGCGGAACGGTTCGGATACCGCGGAGAAGGGAATGGGGCAGGGGCTCACGTGTCACCCCCAGGGCGATCGCCGGGCGGAGGCTATTCTTCCTCCTCCTCGGTGGGTTTGAACTGGGCGACGACCTTCTGCGCCAGGGCATCGGGGAGCGGCTGGCGGTGGGAGAACTCCATGGTGAAACTGCCGCGCCCGCCGGTCTTGGAGTCGAGGTCCGGGGCGTACATCAGGATTTCGGAAAGCGGAACCTGGGCCTTGACGATGCAGCGCTTGCCCTTGGTCTCCATGCCCAACACCCGGCCGCGCCGCGAGTTGATGTCGCCGATGATGTCGCCCATCTTGTCCTCGGGCACCACGATCTCCATGTTGTACACCGGCTCCAACAGGATGGGCTTCGCCTCCTGAAAGGCCTTCTTGAATCCGATGGAGGCCGCGCGCTTGAAGGCCATTTCGGACGAATCCACCTCGTGGTAGGAGCCGTCGTAAACCGCGACCTTGACGTCGACGACTGGAAATCCGGCCAGCACCCCCTTGGCCATGGTTTCCACCACGCCCTTCTCCACGGCCGGGATGAACTGCCCGGGGATGGCGCCGCCCTTGATGCGATCCTCGAACTCGAAGCCGGCGCCCCGCGGTTGCGGGCTCAGCTCCAGCCAGCAGTCGCCGAACTGCCCGCGGCCGCCGGTCTGCCGCTTGTGGCGCCCCTGGGCCTGGGCTTTCTTGGTGATGGTTTCGCGGTACGGCACCTTGGGCGTCTCCAGGGTGACGTCCACCCCGAAGCGGCGTCGAAGTTTGGCCACCGAGAGCTCGACGTGGGCGGTGCCCATGCCCGAGAGCAGGAAGTCCTTGGTGTCCTCATCGCGGCTCACCCGCAGGGTCAGATCCTCGGTGAGCAGGCGGTTGAGGCAGACCCCCAGCTTGTCCTCGTCGGCCTTGCTCTTGGGCTTCACCGCGTAGGAAATGGCGGGCGGCGGGACGGCCAGCAGCGGCACCGTGACCGGCATCTTCTTGTCGCACAGCGTGTGGCCGGTGGCGGTGTTCTTGAACTTGAGCACTCCGGCGATGTCACCCGCGCCGGCGGCCGGCATGGATTCCTGCTTCTTTCCGGTGATGCTCATGACCGCGCCCACGCGTTCCTCGGTGCCGGTGTTGGTGTTGAACACGGTGGAGTCGCCGGAGAGCGTACCGGACAGCACGCGGAAGATGGAGAGGGTCCCGCCCTGGGCGTCCAGGGTCTTGAACACGAAGGCCAGCAGCGGCTCGCTCTCGGTGCGGGCGCGTTCCACCTCGCCGCCCTCGGCCACCTGCACCTTCACCGGGGGGAGTTCGGTGGGATCCGGGAGCGCATCGACCACGAGATCGAGAAGCATCGGGATGCCGATGTTGTGGGTGGCGGACCCGTACAGCACCGGGAAGAGGTTTCCGCTCTTGATGGCGGCGGTGAATCCCGAGGAGATTTCCTCGGGGGAGAGTTCGCCGGCCTCCAGGTATTTTTCTGTCAGGGCGTCGCTGCTCTCGGCGATCTTCTCCATCAGGGCTTCGCGGGCTTTCTTCAGCGCGTCCTTCAGGTTGGCGGGCGCATCGGCGGTCTTGAAGTTTCCCGAGCCGTCTTTTTCGAAGAGGAACGCCTTCCCGGTGAGGACGTCCACCACGCCCTCGAATCCGGCCTCCTTGCCGATGGGGATCTGGACCGGGACTGCCTTGTTGGAGAGATCGCTGTGAACCTCGGCCAGGGCCTTGTCCGGATCGGCCCGTTCGCGGTCCATCTTGTTGATGAACACCACCCGCGGAATCTTGAGATCGTCAGCCCGGTCCCACACCCGGCTGGTCTGGACTTCCACGCCGTCGGGGGCCGAAACCACCACCACTGCGGCGTCCACAGCGGCCATGCACAGGCGCGTCTCGTAGATGAAATTGCCGTCTCCCGGAGTATCGAGCACGTTGACCTTGCGCTTTTTCCATTCCACCACGCCGGGCTTCACGGCGATGGTCATGTGCCGGTTGAGCTCTTCCTCGTCGTAATCGAAGGTCGAGGTCCCCTGGTCGGTGCTGCCCAGCCGGGTGGTGTGCTTGGCGTCGAACAAAAAGGCCTCGGCGATCGAGGTCTTGCCGCAGCCTTTGTGTCCCACCAGAGCGATGTTGCGGATGTCCTTGGAATCGTACTTTTTCATCGGTCGTTATCCTCCGCGGTCGAGGTGCCGCCTCGAAGAGGCTACAACTTATTTCGCTCGATGAGGGGATGTCAAGGAGAACGGCGAGGAGGAAATCTTGGGGTTGGGAGGCGATTTCAAGCGTCTAAGCCGCCCGCGGCTCCGGTCTCGGCCTCGTCCGCGGCGCGGTCCAGGTTGCCGTCCCGAAGGTACTTCCGGGTCTCCCGGACCACCACGTTGCTGAGCAGCAGCAAGGCCGCCAGGTTGGGCACGGCCATCAGGGCGTTGGCGATATCGGCAAACGACCAGACGGCCTTTAGCGTCCCCAGCGAGCCGACGAACACCGCGGCCACCCAGAGTATCCGATAGGGGAGGATGGCGCCAAAGCCGAAGAGGTACTCCGCGGCCTTCTCGCCGTAGTACTCCCAGCCCAGGATGGTGGAGAAGACGAAGGCGAGAAGCGCGAAGGTGAGCCCGGCCGGTCCCAAGTAGTGCAGGTGGGAAAAGGCGGCGCGGGTGAGTTCGGCGCCCGTCAGCCCCGATTGCCATTCGCCGGAATTGACCAGCACCAGCCCGGTGACCAGGCACACCACCACGGTGTCCCAGAAGGTTCCGGTCGAGGACACCAGAGCCTGGCGCACGGGGTTCTTGGTCTGGGCCGCCGCGGCCACGATGGGCGCCGAGCCCAGGCCCGATTCGTTGGAGAAGAGCCCGCGGGCGATGCCGAAGCGAACCGCTTCCTTGACTGATGCGCCGACAAAGCCGCTGATGGCGGCCTGTCCGGAAAACGCGCCGGTGATGATCAGTTCCAAAGATCGCGGGATGCCGGACAGGTCGGTCGCGAGCAGCAGGAGGCAGCACAGCAGGTATGCCACCGCCATGATCGGCACCAGGAAGGCGCAGGCCCGGGCGATCCAGCGGATGCCGCCCAGGATGACAGCGCCGGTGAGCGCGGCCAGCACGGCGCCGCAGGCAGCCGGGGGGATGGAAAACTCCTGCTTCAGCATGTCGCTCAGCGAATGGGCCTGGACCATATTGCCGATGCCGAAGGCCGCGATGGCGGTGAAGACGGCGAAGAGCACGCCGAGCCAGCGCTGGCCGAGGCCGCGCTCGAGTGCGTACATCGGTCCACCCGCCATCTCGCCGCGGGCGGTCCGCACCCGGTACTTCACTGCCAGCACCGCCTCGGCATACTTCGTCGCGATGCCGAACACCCCGGTGAGCCACATCCACAGGACCGCACCGGGGCCCCCGAACCCGATGGCGGTCGCCACGCCCACGATGTTGCCGGTTCCGATGGTGGCGGCCAGCGCCGTCATCAGCGCGCCGAATTGCGACACGTCGCCCTGGCCCTCCCGCTGGCGGGAGAACGAGAGGCGGATGGCCTTGCCGAGGTGCCGCTGCACGAAGCGCAGGCGCACGGTGAGAAAGAGGTGCGTGCCGAACAGCAGCACCACCATGGGCGTACCCCACAAGAAGTCGCTCGCGGTCGCCAGGATGCTTTCCAGTCTTTCCATCGCGTGCCCTCCCTGCAGGCCCGAAACCTAGCGCAGCCGGCCGCCCATTCCAATATTCGCGAGGCGTGTTCTACATCGCGGGCTGTCTCACATCATGGCCAGCATGGCACCGGCCGCGCCAAGTCCAATCGCCAGCACCCTCCGCCACCGGAGCGGCTCGCCCAGGAAAGCCGCCGCCAGCAGCACCATGAAGATCACGGAGAGCTGGTTGAGCACCGAGGCCACCGTGGCGTAGGTGTGCTTGACGCCCAGGATCCAGAAGAACATCGCCAGGTAGGTGCCGGTGAAGGCCGAGGCGGCGAGCAGGCGCCAGTGGCGCCCGGGCGTGAAGGTCCGGCGCAGGGCCGCCCGCTGCGAGGGCCACAGCGCCTGCGGGATGACCAGGGCAGTGCCGGCGAGCAGCCGCACGGTCGTGGCCCACCACGGATCGGCGCGGTCGAGGGCGGGTTTGGCGATGACGATGCCGAGGGCAGCCAGCAGGAGCGCCGCCACGCCCAGCCCGATGCCCCAGACGAGCTGGCTGCGCTCGATCGGGTGCCGCCTCGGTTCCCAAGACCCCAGGACGATTGCCGGGACCACCAGCAGCAAGGCCAGGATCAGGGTGATCTTGAACGGTTCGTCCAGCAGCGCGATCGAGCCCAAGGCCACCAGCGGCGCGTACAGGCAATCCACCACGGCAAACCGGCTCGCGCCGAGACGGTTGAGGCTGGCGAAGAACATGGTGTCCGAGATGCCGATGCCGATGGCGCCCGAAAGGACGAGGCGCCAGAAATCCGCATCGTTGGTCTGGCCGGTCCACGGGATGCGCAGGATGGCCATGGTCGCGACGAACAAGACGAGCGCGAAGAGGTTCTTCCACAGGTTGAGCATGAGCGGGGGAACGACCGAACCGCTCTTTCGAAACAGGATGATGGCCACGGCCCAGAGCAGCGCGCACAGGAGGGAGGAGAGTTCGCCGAGGCCGAGGGACAGATTCACGGGCCAGGGACCTACCAGAAGCGGTGGCCGGGCGCAACTTCAGATTTTCTCGAACGCCACGCCATCGGGGGCGCGATAGATCCGGACCGAGACCTCGCGTTGGCCGGCCAGGTCCTCGTCGGATGCCCGCAAGGCGCGAAAATCGGCCGAGCGCAGAAATTGATCGAGCAACTCCAGCGCGCCCTCGGCCGCGGGGTTGGGTTCCGTCTCTTGCAGCAGTTCCCCGGCGAGTTTTCGGTGGACGTGGCGCGCGGTGGTTTCGATGCAACCGCGCAGTCCCAGCCGGAGCACGACCTCGTCGCGCGACAGCCGCGCCGTCTCCGAGAGGTAGAAGCGGTCGTCGGCGACCTCGCGGGCGTTCTTGCTGGCATCGAACCAGCCGGACTTGGCGTCGGGAAAGGCGTCCGCCCGAGGGATGTAGGGCTTGATGTCGAGCAGGGGCGTGCCGTCGATGATGTCGAGACCCTCGACGATCAGGCGGTTTCTGTCGCGGGAGATGAGTCGGACGGCGGAAAGACCGATGGGGTTGGGCCGGGACGGGGACCGGGTCGCGAACAGGCCGCGCTCGACCACGTCGCGGTAGGGGATGACTTTCGGCCGCCACGGCCGGGCGCGATGGACCCAGAAGATCAGCCAGACGCGATCGAAGCCTTCGATGTCGTCGAGGGCCTCGGTGTACGCCTCGTCGAGGATGACCTCGCCGCGTTCGCGCTTGGCAAAGCCCGGCTGTACCGGCGTGCCCTTGGGCTCCAGGTACGGCGAGCGGATGACGCCGATGGGCCGGCAGCGAAGTTCAGCTTCCATGGGAAGAATCCCTCGGGTCATCGAAGGCAACGGGCCTGCCGGCGGCCTCCTCGCAAACTGCGAAGCGCAAGCAGCATCAGCAGGCCGCCGGAGGGTCCGCCCGGGGCCGCGCAACCGCAACCGCCTGCGAGCACGGGTTCAGAATCCGCCGGCGCCGCCGGATCGGTCCCCGCGTCGCTTCCGGCGTCGGCCCCGCCATCGCTCCCGCCGTCGGCCGTTCCGTCGGCGCCCGCATCTGTCCCGGCGTCCGCGCAGGCGTCGGTGCCGGACTGGCAACGGCCGGCGACGCAGGTATCGCCGACCGTACAGGGATTGCCGTCCTCGCAGGCCTCTCCCTCCGCGTTGCTGAAGTCATTCGCATCGGAGGCGCTTTCGCACCGGCGGCAGGGATTCTGCGGATCCGGGTCGCCGTCCGCGTAGCACACCCCGCCAATGAGGCAGAATCCGAAGATGAGCGTATGGCACTGTCTGGTGCCCTCGTCGCAATCCAGAGTGCACGAGAGCGCGTCATCCGCGCAGGGCGGCGCGCCCGCTTGGCACCCGCCGCCCTGACAACGCTCCGGCCCGTTGCAGAAGAGACCGTCGTCACAGGTGTTGGTGTCGTCGGGGCTGAAATCGCGCTGGTTCTGTGCCGGGATGCACTCGCGGCAGGGGTTGGCCGGGTCGACCGTTCCGGCCGATACGCACTGGCCGCCGATGAGACAGACGTCGTGCGCGGCGCCGACCTGGATGGTCCAGGTGAATTGATCCAGCAACAGGTTGGAAGGGTCCCGGCGCACCGAGGGAGTCTCGTCCGAAACGTCGAGGCGCAGGGTGTGCGCCCCGGGCCCGAGAGCCGCTCCGGAGAGCGTGAGGGTGTTGACCCCGCTGGCGTAGGCCTGCCCGTCCAGGGTCCAGGTGGCCAGAAAGGTGTCGGTCGGTTTTTCGGGATGGGTGTAGGCAAAGATCGCGCTGTCGCACGGGCCGAGATCGACCGGAGAGGCGGGCGAGGCGGCATCGATGGGATCGACGCTGGAATAGATGCGCAGGATCACGCCCTCGCCGCACACCGAGCAGAACGGTTGGCCCAGGGCGCGCATCAGGCAGTTTTGCCGGGGCCGGTACACTCCGCTCGTCTGGTAGCGGGCGCCCTCGAACAGGCCGATCACCGAGCCGTACTGCGAAATTTCCGGTGTGGGCACCGGGGTGGCGGCGTCGATCCAGGGGTTCCACTTCACCGTCTCGCGGATGCTGTGGTTGGTGACATTCGGTTCGGGGCAGTCGCTGCCGCAGCCGGGGTAGCCGGGGTAGGGGTCCTCGTACTCGTCGGCCAGGCCTCCCAGGGTGTGGCCGAACTCGTGCAGCGCGATCTCGGGAGCGCTGGCGTTCACCGAAAAGACGGCCACCGACCCGCCCGCGCCGCCGTACTTGGGATCGTTCACGATGACGAAGATGTAGTCGTATTCGGGCGCGTGCGTGGAGGCGACCGAGTACACGGTCCCGTAGTTCACGCACAGCAGCCGGTCGATGTTGTTGCAGTTGAAGTACGCTCCGAGCGCCGTGTCCCGGATGGCGCCGTAGCTGCCGTTGTCGGCGCCGTTTTCGTTGGAGATGACGTGGACGAGTTTGACGTTGAAGAACCGCCGAAACTCGCCAAACGGTTCGCGTTGCCAGAAGCGCGAAAGGAAGGAATTGACGTCGCTGGTGAGTTTCGTCTGATCCTCGGTGCGGTAGCCGTCTCCCAGGATGACCACGTCCACACGGTTCGACGGATCGCCGTTTTGCTCGATGACCTCCACGTCGTAGCCCCAGGCAGGGCCGGCCCAAAGGTGAAGCGCGAGCGCGGCGGTCGGGATGAGACGGTGCGGGAGGCGCATGATCTACTCCCTGCCGTCCAGCCGAACTTCGCCGAGTTTCTTCCAGTCGGCGTCCCCGGGCTCGGCCTGGCGGACCGCTTCGGCATCGAGCGCGTAGAAGACGAGCCGCTGGCCCGCGCCGGCCGGGACGCGCACGGAAAAATGCACGGGCTCCGGCATCCGAGTCCGGACCGCCTGGATGCGCCCGGGCCGCGAGGGATCCTCGAACTCGCCGCGCAACTCCGTCGGATCGAGCAGGCGCAGCGAATGGACCTTCCGGTCGCGGTCGTCGAGGAGAATGGCCTTCCAGCTTCCGATCTCGGCGCCGCTTCGCACCTTGGGAAGCGGCAGGGCCACCTCGGTGACGCGGACCAGGCGAAAGACACCCTTTTCCATCGAAATGTGCACGAGCCAGTGCCGGCTCTGCGGCTCGCCGGCAGTGGCGGCACGGGCGAGAAAAAATGCCAGCAGAACGAAAGCCCATCGCATGGCGAACTCCTCTGAGATGGCGTCGCAACGCGGCTCCAATTGTAGCCCGGCATCGGAACAGGTTCAACCGACCGGGCGGGTTCGGCTCGTCAGGGCAGGCCCCAGATGAGGCGCTCGGCGTTCTTGCGGTAGAGCTTGTCGAGGACTTCCTCCGGCAGATGGATGCCGTCGATGCGCCAGGCGCCTTGAATGGGCGTGGGGGTGGCGATCTGCCGGTGATCGGTCTCGAAGTACTCTCGGTGCGCGCGGTAGAAGACGTCGGCGTCCTCCTCGGTGTCCGGCCAGATGGAGAGCGAGCCGAGCTGGAGCTCCCCCGGTCCGATCACGATGTCCGAGCCGAACAGGATGCGATCCTGATGGCGGATGAAGAAGGCGCGCACCTTTTCGGCCGGGTGGCGGCCGAACTCGGGCACCCGGGCCGAGGTGTCGGTATAGAGGTTGGGATAATCGCGAAGCAAGCGGTCGACGTGGTCGAGGTTTTCGGCGTCGCATCCCATATGGATGAGGAGGAAGGTGGTCTTGGGATGGGCCGCGATGACCCGTTCGGCCGCGGCCATCAGCCCGTCGAAGGACGGATAGTCCCTGCCATGGAATCCCCAGCCGGGCGCGAACAGCAGCTCGAGATAGCGCTCGTTGTCGGGCGTGGGGGCGGTGAAGAAGGCTCGCGGATCGGCCACGTGCCAGGCGACGATGGCGGAGAGCTCGCCGGCTTTCTGCCACAGCGGCTCCAGCATGGGGTCGTCCGGGGCCAGCAGCTTCCCGTCGGCCCGGCGCACGCCCAGTCCGAGCGCCTTGAATATCTTGATGCCCCGGGCTCCGGCCCGCACCGCCGCCTCGAGGTTCTTCGCCAGGCGCTCGCCAAAGTCGGGCCGGTCCACTTCGCTCCAGTCGGGATTGGAAAAGAAGGCCAGGCGATCGCCGAGCTTGCGCCCGAGCTCCAGCGTTGCGCGAAATCGCGCCGAGCCGAAGGGGCCGGCGCTCTTTGCGCAGAAGCGTCCAATGCCGTTGCGATCGAAGATGCGCAGCGCCCGCTCCACCGACTCCGGGTCCGGCGAGATGTGTACGTGCGAGTCGATGATGGGGCGCGGAGGCTGATCGGTGCTCGAACGGGCGCAACCCGCGGGCCCGAGACACCACAACGTCGTGGCAAGGAAAAAGCCCCAATGGCGACCGCCCGCGCTGGCGGATGGGGCGGCGCGCTCGGTCGTCTTTCGATGGTCTTTACAAAATGTGCGCATGCCGCTCACGATGACGTCAGCCCCACACGCCGGGAATCTTTTCGCCGCACTTGGGGCACTTTCCCTGCCGGATGCGATTTTCAAGCACCGTGAATCCGACCCGGCGGATGAGCATCTCGCGGCAAGAGTGGCAACGGGTGTTCTCGCCCTCGTGGCCCGGGAGATTGCCGACATAGACATAGCGCAGGCCGGCCTTCCTGGCGATGTCGTACTGGCGCTCCAGCGCCGCCGGCGGCGTGGGCGGGAGGTTTCTCAGCTTGTAGGTGGGATGGAAGCGGGTAAAGTGCACCGGCACGTCCGGGCCGAGCTTTTCCAGGACCCAGCCGCACAACCGCCGGGCCTGCTCGGGGTCGTCGTTGAGAGTGGGAATGGTGAGGTGGACCAGCTCCAGCCACACTCCGGACTTGCGGATGCGCTCCATGGTGGCGAGCACCGGCTCGAGGGTGCCCCGGCACTGGCGCTGGTAGAACTCGGGGTCGAAGGCCTTGAAGTCGATCTTGACCGCGCCCAGCTCCTTGAGCAGCTCGTCCATGGGCGCGGCCTCGATCCAGCCGTTGCTGATCATCACTCCGGGGATGCCGGCGGCCTTGGAGACGCGGGCGGTGGCCAGCGCGTACTCGAAGAACACCACCGGCTCGGAGTAGGTGAAGGAGATCGAGCGGGAATTCTGGCGCTGGGCGAGGCGCGTCAGATCGTCGGGCGATACGAAGCCGTGGCGGGCCGGGACCTGTTCCGGGCGGAACTGCGAGATTTCCCAGTTCTGGCAAAAGAGGCACTCGAAGTTGCAGCCGGCGGTGGCGAGCGACAGGGTGAGCGTGCCGGGGAGGAAGTGAAACAGCGGCTTCTTTTCCACCGGGTCGTTGGCGATGGTCACCGGACGACCGAACACTGTGGTGTAGTAGCTGCCGCGCTCGTTGAAGCGGACGCCGCACCAACCGTTCTCCTGGTCCGACACCTGGCACCGGCGCGGGCACAGGCGGCACTCCACCTTGGACTCGGCGAGCTTCTGGTAGTGGGCGGCCTCGCGCCAGAACCGGCGTTCTTCCTCCACGGCCGCCGTTCGGCCGGCGCGGGTCCGATCGGACGGGGAAGGTTCGGAGCGGACGGCGGGCATGGGGGCCGCGCCGAGCCCGGCGCCCAGGGCCAGAAACTCGCGCCGCTTCACGACAGCACCTCCCGGCGCACCTGGATCCGGGCCGGGTCGTCCTGGCCCAGCCCGCGCGAAGCGGCCGTGCGCAGCCAGCGCGGAGCGCGGTTTTCGCGTTCGAGCGGAGCGAGCCCCATGGCCTTGCGGCGCTCCTCGATGATATCCCAGGCCACCCGGTCCAGCGCCACCACGTCTCGGCTGGCGAGAAGCGTATTCAAGGGCCAGGCATGGGCGGGCGTGAAACCGGGGCCTCCCTGGCACTGGGCGGTGATCCCATCGAGGATGGACAGGCGCAGCTTCTTCTGGATCACCGGCATGGCCAGCAGATCGGCCAGGTAGGGATTGCACCCGTTGTCATGATACTTGTTGGGGTTGTGGATGAGGCCGTAGAGGTTTTTCACTCCCGCGCCCAGGCCCGCCAGACTGTGGTCCTTGACCACCCCAAGGTTGATCATGGCGTCGATGCGCCGGGTGAGGATGCGGCTGAGGCACGAGCCGAGTTGGCCGGAGATCTCGGGCTCCTCCTCGTAGCCGGCGCCGGGGCTGTCGTTGCCCAGAAAACGCGCTCCCTGGCGCTCTCCGGGCGAAAATCCGCCCCGCCGCAAGTCGCGCTCGCCGCGCTCGAACACCAGGATTCTCTCGCGGGCCACGCCGAAATCGACCAGCGCCCCGATGAGCGCATCGACCAGCTCCGGGCTGGGAGAAAGCGGGCGGCCGGCCAGACAGTTGAGCTTGATGCCGACCGTCTCGTCCGGCGTGATGACGTCCCCAAGGCCGGATGTCCCCAGGGCTCTCTCCAGGGTCTTTCGCAGCAGACGTTCCACGCGCTTGCCATTCAGCGTCTCTCCGGTGCGGACGGACGGGTCGGTCACCAGGGCCACGATGCTGCGGCCGTCGCTGGCGGCTTTCTGGGCCGCGGAACGGGCGCACGCCTCGCCGGCGCCGGAGAGGCTGGCGGCCGCCGTGGCCATGCCGACCGTACGAAGGAACTTTCGGCGGTTCATTCTCACGCTCCCGCTCATCCACCGACCGTGCCCATGCTAGCGCGCCGGCCGCGCCGAGACAAGCGGCGCCCGCGGTCGATTGTGACCGAGGCGCGACCGTGCTAGATTCCGATGCGGACGGTTCGTCCCCAAAGGAGGCAGGTCATGAGCGGACGCTGGATCGGGTTGGCGGCTGCCGTGCTGGCGCTGGCGTGTTTCGGTTGCGATTCGTCGAGCGGTGTCCGGCCGGTCAATTGCGAGATCGATACCGATTGTCCCGACGGCCAGGTGTGCAACCCTTATCGAGGAGTGTGCCTGACGGGCTGCCGCTCCCACGACGACTGTCGCCGCGGTGAGATCTGCAACCCGTTCACCAGCCAGTGCATCGCCGGCTGCCTCGAATCCAGCGAGTGCCCGGCCGGGACCATTTGCAGCGTCTTCACCGCCCAGTGTGTTCCGGGCTGCGACGAGGACGCCGACTGTCCCCAGGACAAGGTGTGCAGCCCCGTCACCGCAAGCTGTGTAAGCCCCTACGCCCGCTGCCGAAGCGACGCCGACTGTCCGTCCGGGACTCGCTGCCTGGTGGAGAGCGGCGCCTGCCAGTCGGTGACCGTGGAGTGCACCGCCGACCGCGAGTGCCCGGTGGGCAAACGCTGCCGCGAGGGCGCCTGCGTGACCGCGACCTGCGCTTCCGATGCCGAATGTCTCAACGGCGAGAGTTGCCAGAACGGCGTGTGCCGGCCGCGGACCGGCTGCGTGACCGACGCCGAGTGCTACAACGGGTTCCACTGCGAGAACAGCCAGTGCGTGGCCAACCCCGCCGGCTGCCAGCAAGACAGCGATTGCCCTCAGGGCTACGAATGCCAGAACGGCGATTGCGTTCCCGCACAGACGGGTTGCCAGCAGAACAGCGACTGTCCCGAGGGCCAGGTGTGCAACCTGTTCACCCACCAGTGCCAGGTGCAGAACACGGCTCACTGCCAGAGCGACGCCGATTGCCCGAGCGGGCTCTCCTGCACTTTCGGATACTGCACCGGCTGCCAGGATGCCGCGGATTGCTTCCCCGGCCAGCAGTGCATCCTGGGCGCCTGCGTCGGCGAGGCCACCACCACCTGCCAGACGGACGCCGACTGCCCCTCGGGCAAGCGTTGCCAGGACGGCCAGTGCGTCGCCGACACCGGCTGCCAGAGCGACGCCGACTGTTCCTTCGGGTTGCAGTGCCGTTTCGGCTTCTGCATCGGCTGCCAGAGCGACGCCCAGTGCAAGCCGTCCGAACAGTGCGTGCTCTACGCCTGTATTCCGCGCCTCGATAACCCCTGCGACAATGTGACCTGCCCCGCCGGCGAGCTGTGCGACCCGGAGAACGGCCAGTGCTATCCCGAGGACGGCACCTGCGCCGACGACACCGACTGCCGCTCCGGGCAGACCTGCAACGTGCTCCACTATTGTTCCGGCTGCCAGGCGGACGGCGACTGCCGCTCGGGCCAGCGCTGCATCTTGCAAACCTGCATTCCCATCGGCGGCTGAAGAGGATTCAGGCATCGAGCCATCGGCCGCAGAGCGCCTGGTGCCAGCGCTCGCGGCAGGCGGCGCAAAGGCGAAAGACGCGACGTTCGTACACCCGCGATTCCTCGGCTTCGATTTCTTCCTGGCTCATGGCGCGAAGGCGATCGAGAAGGGTCTCCATCTCGACCCCGCGATCGCGCTCGAAGTCCTTTTCGTCGAGGGGAGGCGCTTCGGGGCCGGCATAGAGTTCGATGCGCAGCAGGTAGGAACTCCACTCGGCGATTTCGGTCCCGCATCCGGCGCAGCGCATGGGAGCCTCCTCTTGGCTACTGAAGAACATCTTCGCACTCGTTTTTCAATCCCTGACAGCCAGCCCCGATTTCGGACCCGCGCATGAATGTCCGTAACGGCCGCCGGGAGAATCCGCCATCAGTTTCGGGCGAACGGGGAATCGCTGTTTGCAGTTGACGGTCCCGCTCGGCAATCGGATTCGCACTTGAGTCGGTCCGGTCGGAATTCCGACCGCCGGCTGTGCCTATCAAATCCGAATGGAAATCAGGTGATGCGATCCTGGCAGCGCAATGCGTCAGCTATGGCACGAAGCTTGAAAATGGCGTCTGGTGCGGCATGCGCCGCGCCACAAAGGAGGTGAACATGATACGCTGCACTGTCATCTCCGGGACTCAGCAGGAAGGCAAGGAGATGGAGGAACCATCCAAGGTCGAGGTCCTGCGACTGGGAGTGCTCATCCCGGCCTACAACGAATCTGCGCACCTGCCCTCCGTGATCAGGGCCTGCCGGGCCGTGGAACCCTCGGTGATCCTCGTGGTGGATGATGCCTCCAGCGATGAGACCATCGATGTGCTCCGCCAAGAAGAGGCTCGTTGCCGGACCGGGACGCCACTTTGTTGGGAACGGTGCGAGGTGAACCTGGGCAAACAAGGCGCGGTCCGGCGCGGCTTGCAAGTCCTCCGCCCGATGGATCTCGACGCCGTGGCGCTGCTCGACGGCGATGGCCAGCACAATCCGGCGGATCTGCCGCGGCTGTGCGGACTCGTCCGGCAGGGTTACGAGATGGTGATCGGCCTGCGCGATCGCGGCGAGATGCCGCTCGAACGACGGATCGCGAACTGGCTGGTCAACCGCTGTTTCGCCTGGGTCGGAGGCGTGGACTTCGGGGACGTGCAGTCCGGTCTGCGCCTGTACAGCAAGCAACTCGCTGACGTTCTTGCTGAGCGCCTGCCCGAGCGAGGCCGGTACGCCCTCGAACACGAGTCGCTGGCCGCGCTGGCCGAGTACGCGCGGGAACAGGGCCGCGACATCCCGGCCGCGGCCGCCAAGATCCGCTGCCGCTACGGTGTCTCCAGGAGCAACATTGCTGGACGGGACGTTCGGCAACTGGTCCTCGAGACAGTGCGGCAGGCGTTGCGGCTCCGCCTGGCCGCCTGGGAATCCCTTGCCCCGGAGGGCGCCCGATGACCCGGCTCAATTTGAGCGTGGAGATTCACGATGTCAGCCCCGCGTCCGAGCCGGAGGTGCGCTGGATGCGCTGGCGGCTGCGCCGGCTGGGAGTCATGCGGCCGGTGCTGCTGGTGGTGCCTTGCTGGCAGGACGAGCGAGGCCGGCGGCACGACCTGCGAGCGGCTCCATCCTTGTGCGAATGGTTGCGGCGCGAGCAGGAGGCAGGGGCGCAGATCGTGCAGCACGGGTTGACCCACCGGGCGCCCGGGCCGCCGCCGAGAGGCCTGGTCAACGCCTTCTACCACCGAGCCTTCAGCCGCGGCTGCGCCGAGTTCATGCACCTGGGCTTCTCGGAGGCCCGGGAGCGGCTGCGGCGGGGGCGGGAGATCCTGACCGCGTGCGGGTTGCGCGGCGACGGATTCGTCGCGCCGGCCTGGCTCCAGAGCCCGGAGGCATTGGCGGCGGTGGAGGCGGAGGGGTTTGCCTTCACCGCCTTTCTCAACAAGGTGGTCTGGTTCGGCGCTCGCGGCGCCGATTCGGTCTCCTCGCCCGTGCTGACCTTCGACGCGGCGCACCCGGCCATCGACTATGGCAAGCGCGCGATCATGCGGGCCATCGAGGCCGGGAGCCGGGATGCGTCTTTGCTTCGAGTGGCCTTGCATCCGGCCGATATGCGTGGCGCCCGACCGGTCGAGCATATTCTGGAGCGCATCCGCCGGTTGCTCAGAACCCGAAGCCTGGTCACCTACCGGGAGTGGAGGGAGGCATGGCGCCAGGCCGCCTGACACTCCGCAGCCTCCTGGCCAGCCTGGCCTCGACCGCCGTGGACGCCGGGCTGTTCTGCCTGTGCACCCTGATGGTGGCCGGCGGAACGGCCCTGCTCGTCGCCCGCTGGGCGTGTGGGGCGATCGGAGCGGTGAGCAATTTCACGCTCAACCGCTGCTGGGTCTTTCGGGCGCGGTCGGGTCGGACGGACGGGATCTGGGGCCAGGCCGGCCGATACGCCGTGACCGCGCTTTCGGCCGTCAGCCTGGCCACCCTCATATGGTGGTTGCTGCGCCGGACTCTCGGCGGCGATCCTCGCCTGCTCAACCTCTTCAGCCTGGCCTTGGTGTGGCTTTGCTTCACGTATCCGATGCAGCGAACCTGGGTGTGGAGGAGGGGGCAGCCCGACGCGTGATGTCGATTCGCTCAGAAGCCGTTGCCCAAAGTGAGAAAGACGTTGTGGATGCCCTCGGCCATGAGCCCGCGGGCGTATCCCAGGCGCACCGTCATGGGGAAGTAATAGGCCAGCATCAGGTCCAGACGGAGTTCGGCGCCCAGACCCACCTTCCAACGGGAAGGCAGTTCGGAGAGCGAAAGGGCCGCCGCGCCGACGTCCACGAACGCCGCGGCATGCAATCGGCCGGCGTACACCGGGAGAGTGAGGACGCCTCGTTCGATGTTGCAGAGGGGCAGGCGATACTCCGCCGAGGCCAGGGCGTAGGCATATCCGGAAAAGGCCCAGGGATCGTACCCGCGCAGGTACACGTCGGCGTAGCGGTAGCCGAAGTAGGCGTCCTGGAGAGGATCGCGCACCGGCAGACCGCCGATCCAGTACACCGGCCGGCGGCGGTCGTCGCCCGTGGCCGCGCCGGCGTTGAGCCCCAGCGCGAGCACGTGATTCTCGCGCCACATTGGCAGATAGCCGCGGAGCGCCAGCCGGCCCTCGACCAGCGTTGTCCCGCTGCCGACCTGGGGATGGCTGTAGCGCAACGAGACCGATGACCAGACGCCTTTCTCGGCGCTGATGGAATCGATGGTGTAACGCAGGTTGGAATAGGACCAGCCCAGGCCCAGCCAGGCCCGCCTCCGGTCGTCCGGAAGGATGGGGGAGGCATCGTCGGGCCTCAGGGACAGGGGAGTCTCCCGGTCGAACCAGTGGAAGTCATAGTTGATGAACCACACGTGGTTGCTGCGGACGGCGGAGAAGGGAAAAGCGAGTTCGGCGAAGGCCAGGTATTCGGTTTTCGTCACCGCAAAACCTTGGCCATCGAGAACGGCGTCGTTTCCGGCATCGAAGGATCTCTTGCTGTGGAATAGAAAGAGATAGGGATAGAGAAGGTGCAGATTGGCGCTCACATCCCAGGCCAGGCGCCGGCCCGAGAGGCCCAGCGAGAGAGACACCTGGTAGGAAGCGAAGTCCAACGCGTCCGAACCGCCAAAGAGCAGTCCCACCGTGGCGCCGTCGGGATCGCTGCCGATGAGCGGCAGCCAGCTTCGCGGCAGCAAGGTCGAAAACGGCGAGTAGTCCTCCACCGGGTAGCGGTCGCTTGCCGCCGAGAGATCGGGCGCTGCCGGCCGGGGTTCGCGAAAGCGCGGATCGTCGGCATGCTCCCGATGGGGCGCTGGCAGCAGCGCCAGATCGAAACCGCGCGGGCCGTAGACGACGAAAACCAGGCCGGACCCATCCGGCAACGGTTCCGGCGAGAAGGCGCCCGTGGCCAGGTTGGTGATGCGAACGGCGTTGCCGGTGGCCAGCTCCAGCCGATAGAGATTATAGATCCCGGTGCGATCCGAGGCGAAGTACACGGATTTTCCGTCGGGCGAGAACACCGGATCCAGGTCGAGCGCCTCGCCGCGGGTGAGCGGCCGGGGCTCGCCGCCGCTCAGGTCGAGGATCCACAGATTGCGGCCGCCGCCCGGCACGGCCATGGAGAACACCACACGGCTTCCGTCCGGCGAGAAGCGGGGCGTGTGCAGCGCCTCGTCGAGCGAGGGTTCGAGGAGCCAGCGCACGCGGCTGGGATCGGCGAGATCGAGCAAGCCCAGCCGCGTGCGGCCCAGCCGCTGAGACACGAACACCACCGTCCGGCCGTCGGGAGAGACATCGGGCGAGTGGGCGCGCAGCCCCTCGGTGAGACGCTGCTGCCGGCCGCTGTCGAGGTCGTGGCGATACAGATCGTGAAAGCGATAGAACCCGCGGAACACCTCGGTCTGGGAGAAGACCAGCGATCGCCCGTCGGGAGTGAACGCGGCTCCGGCGGTGTCGTTGGGCTCGAAGAGCTTCCGGTCGTCCGAACCGTCCGTCCCCAGCCAGCGCCAGGCGGGCCAATCCGACGTCGACAGGCTGGCGTACAGGATCCGCCGGCCGTCCGGCGAGATTCGCGGCTGATGCTGCATCTGGGCTCGCTGCGTCAGCCGGCGATAGGGCGTGAGTCCCGCGGCCTGAATGCGATCGAGACAAGCCAAAGACTCGCGCTCCACCTGGCGCCGCCATTCTTCCCACAGCGTCGGGTAGTCGGCGCCGAGCACTTTCCGCGCGTTCAGGTTCAGCGTCCAGGGGATCAGGCGCCCGCTCATGAGATGGGACAGTTCCCGCAGGGCCTCGGGGCCGGCCTTCCGGGCAAGATGATCCAGAAAGAAGCCGCCGAAGAGGTAGGGAGCGTTTCCCTGCGGCCAGCGCCGCATCCAGCCCGAAAACTCGTCGATATCGGGAAAGGTCCCCGACAGGGCGGCGGTGCGCAGGAACATCCGGTACATCGAGCTGCGAATGCGGCCCGCCGCCGACAGCGCCGACTCGTTGCGCACCGCCACGCCCTCGATGAACCAGCCGGGCTGGGCCCCGTTGGGAAAGACGGTGCGGCCGAACACGGCGTTGATCAAGGCCGGCACGCCCGAGACGGTGTCCATGTGCACCACGTGGCTGAGTTCGTGCAACAACAGCACGCCGAGGTAGTCGTCGTAGTCCGAAAGGACGCTCAGATCGTCCGGCGGCGAAGCGAATACGTGGACGGTGTTGTACGGGATGACGGTGGCCATGCCATTGGCCGAATCGCCTTCATCCGAAAGGACGAGCTGGATCGGGTCGCGCGGAACATGGCCGAGCTCTCGTGCCACCCGTTCCAGCGACGCCTCGGCGGTCCTGGCCACTCGCTGCGCCAGCGCCTCCGCCTCGGGGTTGAAGTGAACCGCAAAATGGGGAGTGTGCAGCGTCTTCCAGGATTGCGAGGGATCCCGGGCCGGCGCGGGGGAGGCCAGCAGCAGCACGGCCAGCGCTAGCCAGCGGGCGGGCTGAGGCGCGCCGGGCGTCATCTCCGCTTCGCCTTGGGTTCGGGCACCAGGACGGCGCTGATTCGGCGCGGCGTCGTGTCTTCCAGGCGCACGCGGCTGCGGAACGGCAAATGGTTCGGATGGCGCAACTCGATATCCTGGTCCGAAAACAGCGGGATGCTGCGCAGCTCGGCTGGAGTGGCCATGCCGGTTTCCCGACCGTTGAGAAAGATGGCGGCGCCCCGGGGATTCGAGTCCACCTGGATCACGCCGACCTTCGCCTCGGTGGCCGCCGGCGCGGGACGCACCGGATCCATGGCATCGACCAAGAGCCGCAGCGTGAGCGCCGCGCCGATGAGCATCACGGAGAGAATGAGCCAGGCGATGGTGGAGGGACGCAGCACGCTCCGCCGCGGCGGCCCCGATCGAGGCTGGGGCAGGGCATCGCTCTCGCTGGTGCCCAGATCGTCGAAGAGCAGCGTCTCGAGTTGGAGTTCCTGTCCGATCTCTCCGGCGCGGGAGAGACGTTCCCGATCCGGGCCAAAGATGGCGCGCAGCATTTCGGCCAGGGCCGCGCCATCCTCCACGATGGCGCCGCAGGCTTCCCGCAGGGCCAGTCCCATTTCGAAGGCGCTCTGGAAGCGCCGTTTCGGATCCCGCTCCAGCGCCACCAGGACCGCCGACTCCAGCGCCAAAGAGACGTCGAGGTTGAACTCCCGCGGGGAGGGGATGCGATCCTCGAGGGCGGCGCGGGTGATGGCCTTCGGATCGTTGCCGGGGAACAGGGCGCTGCCCGTGCACAGCTCCCACAGCACCACCCCCAGCGAAAAGATGTCCGAGCGCCGGTCGAGCGCCTCGCCGCGGTATTGCTCCGGCGACATGTAGCCGTACTTGCCCAGGGTCCGCCTCTCGGATTTCCCTCGCGAGCGTTCGACAGCGGCGGCGATGCCGAAATCCAGGATCTTCACCTGCCCGTCGAAGGAGATCATCAGATTGCTCGGGCTGATGTCGCGATGGACCAGGCCCAGGGCGTGACCGCGGTCATCGCAGAGTTCGTGAGCATAGTGCAGGCCCTGGCAGGCCTGCCAGACGATGCCGGCGGCCTCCGCGGGGCGGACCGGACGGCGCGCCGCGCAGGCCTGGTGCAGCAGATGGAAGGCCGTCTCGCCGGCGATATACTCCATGGCGATGAAGAAGTAGTTGTCGACCCGGTCCAGCGTCTGGATGCGCACGATGTTCGGGTGGTTCAGCCGGGCCACGAGGCGGGCCTCGTTGAGGAACAGCTTGATGGCGCTAGGGTTCCGCAGGGTGTGAGGCAGCAGCATCTTGATGACGCACAGCTCCTCCCCGTCCTGCTGGCGGTGCCGCGCCAGGAAGATGTCGGCCATGCCCCCGCGCGCCAGCTTGCGCAGCAGCGTGAAGGCTCCGAATTCGCGACCGACCGCCACCCGTCCTCCTTTCGCGCCCGACCCCGGCGCTTATCCCGGCAGCGGCCGGTGGGTAGGGAACTCCACCACGAAACAGGTCCCCTGTCCGGGGGCGCTCTCGCAGGAGATGCGACCGCCGTGTTCCATGACGATGTGCTGCGTGAGCGTGAGCCCGAGACCCGTGCCGCCGTTTCGAGTAGTGAAGAAGGGATCGAAGATGCGCTCGCGGCAGGCATCGTCCATCCCCCGTCCGGAATCGCGCACCCGTACCCGGATCGTACCATCGCCGCCTTCCGTCTGCACGGTCAGGGTGCCGCCGCCCGCCATGCTCTGGATGGAGTTCTTGATCAGATTGATGAGGGCCTGGCGGACCTGCGCCTCGTCCAGCGGCAGGGGAGGCGCATGCTCATCGAGGTTTAGGCGAACGTCCACGCGGGCCTGGTTCAGCTCCGGACCGAGAAAGCGAAGCAGGTCGCGAATGATGGCGTTCAGATCCTCCGCTTGCAGGCGCGGCTTGGGCAGTCGGGCGAAACGCAGGTACTCGTCAGTGACCTGGGTGAGACGGTCTACCTCGCCGCTGATCGACGAGAGCAGCTTGCGCGGTTCGTCTCCGGAGGCGCAGCCCAGGCGCTCGAGTTCTTCCTCCAACAGTTCCGCGTTGAGACCGATGGCGCTCAACGGGTTGCGGATCTCGTGCGCCACCATGGCGGACATGCGGCCGATGGCCGCCAGCCGCTCCGACTGGATGAGCGCCTGCTTGGTGCGAACCTTCTCGGTGACGTCCTCGCCCAGGATGAGCACCCCCTGGGCATTGCCGTCCGCGCCGAACAGGGGCGCCGCGCGCAGGTCCGCCAGCCGCTCCCCCGGTCCGGGCAGCGGCAGGGCCTCGAAAAACAGCCCGGTCTTCTCGTCGAGGACGCGGTTCCAGGAGCGGAGCAATTCGGCGCAGGTGCCGGCCAGGGGTAGCTGGGACAGGGGTTGGCCGACCGCCGCTGCCGGCTGCAGGGAGAACAGCTCCTCGGCGGCGGGATTCAGGGTCGTGATCCGCCCGCGGACGTCGCACACCAGGATGGCGTGATGGATGGAACGGATGATGTTCTCGTTGTAGAGCTTCATCAGCTCCAGATCCAGACTGGACTGCTTGAGCTGGCGGTTGACCAGCTCGAGTTGCTCTTGCTGCCGCCGTCCTTCCGCCTCGCGGCCCTCCAGGGCGCGGGCCATGCGGTTGAACTCCGCCGCCAGAAAGCCGATCTCGTCCCGCGTCCCCGCAGGAACGCTGGCCGAGAAGTCGCCTCGAGAGATGCGGCGCGCCGCCTCCGCCAGGCGCTGCACGGGCCGAAGCGCAAGGAACGACAGCAAGACGATCAAGGCACCCACCGCGACCGACAGCAGCGACATCCACAGCACCACCGCGGTGGCCCGGCTTTCTTGTTGTTCCAGATCGAGCACCTGCGCGGTAATGCGATTCTTCAGGGCCAGCTTGAGCAGTCGAACGTCGCGCAACAGGCGCCGCCCGGCGGGCTCGATGTCGTTCTCCGGAGTGGCGGGTGCGGGATCGAGAGGCTCCGGCTCCTGCCATGTCTGCTCGGTGGCCCCCAGCAGGCGATCGAGCGATTCGGTCTGATCCCGGATCTGGTCCACCCTCGCGCCGACCTCGTCCAGAAAGCGCCTCTGCGCATCCGAAAGCGATACTCGATCCGCGCGGGCCAGGATTCCCTGGAGTTGGCGAACGCGCAGCGACATGCTGCGCTGGAACGATCTCCGGGCGCTCTGGAGCAGCGGCAGGCGGGAGGCGGCATCGGCGCGCAGGATCTCGGCAAGACCGCGAACCGAGGCATCGCTCAGAGTCTCGATCTCGGCGGCCAGGCGGTCCAGCGGGAGGAGCTGGTGATTGAGCTGATTGAGCTGGGCGCGTTCGGCCGAGAAGCGCCCGAGGACGTACACCGACATCACCCCGAACATCAGGATGAGCAGGGTGTAACCGAGGAACATCTTGGTGGCCAACGACAGGCGCACCGGCGGCCCTCCGAGAGATGGTTCGGCGCCAGACGGATTCTAGACCAACCCGGTGGCCATCGCAAAGAAGGGCAAGGCCGCGGCTCAGCGCTTGCCGCGGGCACGCCGGAAGACCTCCAGGATTTTCGGGGACGTGGTCTTTGCGTCCAGTGTGCGTTCGGGATCGATCATGAGCAGGCGCACGAACTCGTGCTCGGCCTCTCCCGGCCGGTCCAGCGCCACCAGACAGGAGGCCAGCAGCTCTCGGGCCCGGCCCTCCTCCTCGCGTCCGAGCTGCTTCTGCTCCAGCAGGCGCGACAGGCTGGCCGCGGCCAGCTCGAAGTCCCCGGCTAGGTACAACTCGGCCGCTTCTTCCAGCGCCCGGGTCTGGGCCGGGGGCGCCTTGGCCTCCTCCGCTCCGGCCTCGGCCGCGGCGGTGGGATCGCTGATCGGCTTGAGGTCCGGCTCGTTCGACGGTTTTTCCGCCGCGGGCGCGGGCGGGGAGGGGGAGGGCGCGGTCGGCGGCGAGACGGGTTTGGCGGCGAGCTTCAGCGCGGCCCGAGCGGCCTTTTCTTCCTGTTCCTTGAAGATCCTCGCCCGTTCCGAAACCTTCTCGAACGCCGCCTCGGGGTCATAGATGGGCACCTGGATGACCTCGCCGGCTTTCACGGCGTCCGTTTTGCGGGCGTTGAACTTCTTGAGCAGCGCCGACTGGCGGGGATTGAAATAATAGCGCCGGGAAATATCCGCCAGACTCTGCGCGCTGGTGGCGCGGTGATTGAGCATGAACGGGATCTGGATCTCCGTGCCCACCTTGACGTCCTTGGGATCGGCGATGCGGTTGAGCCACTGCAGAAAGTCGGCCCGCTTGGGATCCTTGAGGTAGCGGCTGGCGATCTGGGCCAGATCATCGCCCTTCTTGATGCGATACTTCCACACGGTGGGCACCCAGAGCGTGGCGCCACGGGGCGCGGTGTCGGCATCGCCCAGGCCGTTCGCCGCCTGGAGATACACCGCCTTGCGCGCGTCGCCGTAGTGAATCTGCGCCACCCGGGACAGGCTCTCCTCCGGCTGCGGTTTGTAGTTGAGCGCGTGCGCGCTTGCGGACGCGAGCAAAAGGTAGCCGAGGAGGATGCGATAGAGAGGGCGCGGCGTCATGGCTTTTTCGGCTCGAGTGTGACGGCGATTTTCTGGAGACGGCCGGGCTCGATGAGCAGGCGCCGCTTCACGGTCTTGTAATGGGGATTCTTGAGCGTCACCTCGTGGACGCCCGGGGAGAGCGAAAAACTGCGGGCCACGGGCGTCGTCTCCACCAATGCCCCGTCGATGTGGATCTCGGCCCAGGGCCAGGCCACCACCTTCAGCGCGCCGGGCGGGCCGGCCGCGTCGCCGCAGGCCGCGGCGGAACTCGCCTGGGTAGTCCAGTGCAGCACCAGCACCCAGAGCATCATCGCCGCGCCCAGCGCCGCCTGGATGGCGGCCACCGTGGACAGGCGCGGCGGCGGCGGCAGGTTTTCGTCCGCGCGGATGATATCGGGATCGTCCAGCACGGCGGGCTTCACGAAGGTCTCGGCCTCGGCGCGGGTGACCAGTTTGGCGTGGGCCAGGTAGGCCAGCAGCCGCTCGGAGAAGTTGCCGCGCACGCGGCGCATCAGGAAGGCCTCCAGGGCCAGGCGCAGCTCGCCGGTGGACCGGTAGCGATGGTCGGGCTCCCGGGCCAGGCAGCGGAGGATGATCTTCTCCAGCCGCCGGGGGATGTTGGGGTTGAGGCGGCGCGGGCGCACGAACTCGCCGTTCAGGATTTTATGCATGATGCTGCGGTTGCCGCTCTCGCTGAAAGGCTTCAGGCCCGTGAGCATCTGGTAGAGAACGATGCCGAAGGAGAAGATGTCCGAGCGGAAGTCGATCTTCACTCCCATGATCTGCTCGGGAGACATGTACGCCGGCGTTCCCAGCGAGGTGCCGGGGCGGGTGAGGTCGCCCATGTTCTCGTCGCGGGCGATGCCGAAATCCATGAGCTTCACCTCGCCCTTGCGGGAGATGATCACGTTGCTTGGCTTGATGTCGCGGTGGATGATGCCCCGGTAGTGCGCGTACTCCAGCGCGGATGCCAGAAACAGCCCCACGATGGCCCCGACCTCGGGCGGCAGGTGGTGCACCCGGTCCAGCACGTCGAACAGATCGATGCCGTCCACGTACTCCATGATCATGCGGAAGGTGTCGCCCTCTTTGACGAAGTCGTGGATCTGGACGATGTTTTCGTGCTGCAGCGCGGCCAGCGCGGTGGCCTCGCGGATGAAGCGCGCGGTGAGCTGCGGGTCCTTGGCGTACTCGGCCTTGAGCTCCTTGATGGCCACCGGGCGGTTGAGCGAGTTCTGCACCGCCTTGTACACCACCGCCATGCCGCCGATGCCGATCTCGCCGATGATGTCGCAGTTGTTGACCTGCTTGGGAGCCATGGGCGCATGATATCCCCCCGGCGCGGCGCAATCAACGGGTTTGGACCGAGCCTGTACTTGAAGAGAACGAGTCGCTTTGAAGTGGGCCGCGTTAACACCTCCCGCCCTGTCGGAGTACATCCCGTGACATGGTCGAGGACGGGCACCCGGAGCCGCTGTCGCAGCAACTGGAACCGATGCAGGCGAACCAGCCGGCGCTGCAACAGGGCCGGTTGCCGCGCTCCCGCGGCGCCCCGCTCGCCGCGATCCACCAACGTCCGTCCCGAGGAGGACCCATGGCCCACATGAGAGGTTTCCTGTTCTGGCGCCACCTGCGCGCCGAGTCCAACCAGCACATCCTGCACTTTCGGCGCGGCAAACTGATACGCTCGGGCGCCGGGGTGGCCTACTGGTTCAACCCGCTCAGCGCGGCCATCGCCATGCTTCCGGTCGAGGACTGCGAGACCACCTTCCTGCTCAAGGAGCGCTCGCGCGACTTCCAGGAAGTGAGCGTGCAGTGCACGCTGACCTATCGCATCGTCGACCCCGAGAACGCCGCCCGCCGGGTGAACTTTTCCATCGCCATCGGCACCGGCGCCTGGCTCGAGTCTCCGCTCGACCGCCTGGCCAGTCTGTGGGCGCAGCGCTCGCAGCCTCCGGCGCGCGAATACCTTCGGGCGGCCACCGTGGAGGAAGCGGTTCGCGAGGGGCCGAGCCCATCCGCCGGGCCATGCACGAGGCCCTGGCCAAGGATGCCGACCTCGCCGCCATGGGGCTTGCGCTGGTGAGTCTCCAGGTGGCCCGGGTGGCCCCCAGCGCGGATCTGGAGAAGTCCCTACAGGCTCCCACCCGCGAGGCCATTCAGCAGCGGGCCGACGAGGCCGGCTTCGCCCGGCGCGCCAACGCGGTGGAGAAGGAACGGGCCATCAAGCAGAACGAACTGCAAACCGAAATCGATCTGGCCGAGCGCCAGGCCGAACTCCTCTCACGGCAAGGGCGCAACCGGCTGCAGAGCGTCCAGGCCGAGGCCGAGGCCGAGCGGGCGCGAGTGGAGGCCGAGCTGGCCCGCGAGGACCTGGCGGCCAAGGCCTACGCCGAACAGATCGAGGTGCGCTCCCGGGGCGAGGCCAACGCCACGCGGCTCCGCCAGGCGGCGCTGCTCGAGGCCGAGCGCGAGCGGGTGGGGGTGCTCAAGCAGGCGCCGCCGGGCGTGCTGCTGGCCATGGCCGCCCAGGAGCTGGCCGGCAAGATCCAGACCATCCAACACCTGAACCTGACGCCGGACCTTCTGCGAGATACCTTTCAGCAAATTCTCCGGGATGGAACGCTGGCGAGCCCGGGCGGAGGCGTGGGCGAGAGGGGATGAAAGCCAAAAAGATCGCCAGGTCCCCCGGCCCCGGAGCTCGCGCCGAGTCCCCCCAGCGCCCGCGCGTCGTGTTGGTCACGCGCAAGACGGGCTTGGAGACGCTTCTGGAGAACCAAGGCACCCGGGGCCAGGCCGAGTTCTTCCTCAAGACCCGGGGCCAGAGCATCGACAGTTTCGAGCAGAGCGACCTGCGTTTTCGCTCCAACCTGGCGGGGGTCCAGCAGGCTATCCCGGCCGACCAGCGCCGGGTGCACGTGGAGCGCGAGCGAGTGGATCGTTTTCTCTTCGCCCCGGATGACATCGTGCTGGTGGTGGGCCCGGACGGGCTGGTGCCCAACACCGCCAAGTACCTGAACGGCCAGCTGGTGATCGGGGTGAACCCCGACCCGGGACAGTACGACGGGGTGCTGTGCCGCCACACCCCGGCAGAGATCCCGGCGCTGCTGGACTTCGCCGAGACGGTGCTGGCAACCGGCGGTCAGGTTCCCGCGGACGCCGCGTACCGGATCGAACAGCGAGCCATGGCGGTGGCCGAGCGGGACGACGGCTTGAAACTGTATGCGCTGAACGAGGTGTTCGTGGGACACCTCTCTCATCAGTCGGCCCGGTACCGGCTGCGGCTTGCGGACGGCCGGCGGGAGGAGCGCCAGTCATCGAGCGGGCTCATCTGCGCCACCGGCACCGGCGCGACCGGTTGGGCCCGTTCCATTGTGGAGCAGCGGGCGCTCGATATCGTCCTGCCGGCCCCCGGCGAGCGCGCCCTGGCCTGGTTTGTGCGGGAGCCATTTCCATCGGTCTCGACCGGAACGACGCTCGATCATGGCCGGTTGGGCGAGGGCGAGCGGCTGGTGCTCTTCTCCGAAATGGGCGAGGGCGGCGTGGTGTTTGCCGATGGCATCGAAAGCGACCGGCTGGATTTTCTGAGCGGCCAGGTGGTCGAGGTCGGACTGGCGGAGCGCTGTCTCAACCTGGTGGTTCCGCCTTGACAGCGTCGGCGGCCGGCGTCTAAGGTGCGCCCCATGGACGACTCGGCCGCGCTGCTCGAGCCCTTCCTGTTGCCGGCGCGCATCGAGCGCCTGCGGGAAGCGGCGCGGCAGCGGACGCGAAATCTCAGAGTGGTTCTGGACGGCGTGCACGATCCCCACAACCTCTCGGCGGCGGTGCGCTCGTGCGACGGCTTCGGAGTGCTGGAGCTGCACGTCATCGAGAGCGCAAAACCGTTTCGGGTGCGGCGCAAGGTCTCACAGGGCACGGAAAAATGGATCCGCATCCGCCGCCATCCCGATCCCGCCGACGCCGTCGCAGCGCTGCGCGGGGAAGGCTTTGATCTCTGGGTTGCCGATCCCCGGCCTGGCGGGCGGGCGGTGGACGAACTGCCCTGGGAGAAAAAGCTCGCTCTCGTGTTCGGCAACGAGAAGTCCGGCGCTTCCAGAGAGGTGTCCTCGGCGGCGGCCGGGTTCTTTTGCATTCCCATGTACGGGTTCGGCGACAGCTTCAACGTCTCGGTGGCCGCGGGTATCGCGCTGGCGGTGGCCGTGCGCGAGCGCCTGCGCCGGCTGGGACACCATGGAGACCTCAGCCCCGCCGAGCAGGAGGCGCTCATCGCCGAATGGATGAAGCGAGCGGTGAAGAACGCCGACCGCATCCTGGCCCACCTGGCCGCCCGAGGGAGCGACGATCATGCCGAGAGCGACGATGCCGGCGACGACTGAACGCGGGGCCTTGCGGCCGGGGCTGGCGATCTTCATCCTGCTGCTGGTCGCGGCGGCCAGCGTGCTGACCTACCGGACGATGACGCGCGCGACGAGGCTCAACAACGAGGCGGTCGAACTCATGCAACTCGGCAACTACGAAAAAGCGCTTCAGATTCTGGATGAGGCCGGCCGACTCGACCCGGACAACCGCGAGGTGCTCATCAACCGCGGCATCGCGCTGGCCGAGCGACACCGATTCGACGAGGCGGTCCAGTCCTTCGAACGGGCGGCCCAGATCGCCCCGGACGATCCGATGCCGCTTTTCAATCTGGGGTACGTGCTGCACAGCCTGCGCCGGTACGAGGAGGCCGTCGAGCCGCTGCGAAAGGCGGTGGGGCTGAAGCCGGATCACGCCGAAGCCTGGCTGCTTCTCGGCGAGTGCGAGTTCGAGCTGTTCCTGGCCCGTTACGTAGAAAAAAAAGAAGCGGCGAGATCCGATGCGGCCCGCGACGCTTTCCGTACCTACCTGCGTCTCAAGCCGGACGGCCGCGATCGTCGCAAGGTGGAGCAGAAGCTCGACATCCTGGCGAAGCCGGAAGAGTTCCCCTCGGCCCTGGACCGCCGGCGCCCGCCGGAGGAGGTGCCCGCTCCGGCCCCGGCCCGGTGAGGCTCACGTTCCCGCGAGCCGGCGCCAAGTTCGCGCTCGGGGAGGGCCGCGAGGCTCTTGCGGCCTCGCGATTGCGAAAGACGTGAGCCGGCGGATTCTGGCATCTCAGTCGTCCGCGGACGGGCCCGCCACCTGGCGCACGGTCCAGTTCTCGTCGAGCCAGAGGCCGAGCACGGGCACGCCGAGGTGCATCTGCTCCAGGGCGGCCACGCTCTGCTGTATCTGAGACAGGTGCTTCTCGTCGTCCACCGGATTGCCGGCGCAATCGGTGTGGCCGATCACCGCGACCACTTTGGAGCCGTGGCCGCGAAGCGAGATATCGAGCTTGCGCCGCACCGATTTTCGCGTGGCCTCGTCGCCGGCGAGCAGTACCTGGTCCGGCCCGGGCTCGGTGATGTTGTCCACGTAGTCCAGATCGAAGCGGCTCTTCATCCAGCGCAGCACCGGCTCCTGGGTGCGTCCGTCCATGCAATTGAGCACCGTTCCGAACTTTCCATGCGCCATGTTTCCTCCCTAGGGGTTGGGTTCGCCTCGGTCAAGTCGCGGCACCCGGTTCTCGGAGCATCTCGCGGATCCGCGCGAGCATTTCACGGGCCTTCTCCGGGCTGGCCGGAGCGCCGAATTCAGTGCTTTCCGTCGCTCCCTCGGGCAAGCGCGAAAGAAACCGGCTCAGGGCCCGCGGTTGCGGCCGGCCGCGAATTTCGCGCTGCCGCGCCATGGACAGAATCAGCCGGTCCTTGGCGCGAGTGATTCCCACGTAGCACAGCCGGCGCTCCTCGGCCAGATCGGCGCCGCCGACATCGGTGATCTGGGGATTCAGGGTGCGGTCATGGGGCAAGATGCCCTCCTCGCAGCCCACCAGGATGACCCAAGCGAATTCGAGCCCCTTGACGCCGTGCAGCGTGGACAATGTGACCCGGGAGCCGGCGTCATCGGCCTGGTCGCGGTCGTTTCCGATCAGCGCCATCCGGCTCAAGAACTCGCGCAGATCGGGTCTGGACTCCGTGCGGCAATAGTCGTCCACCCCTTGCAGGAAGGCCTCCAGATCGGCCCGCCGGTGCTCGGCGGCTTTTTCGGAATGGGCTTCTTCCATCGCCTCGATGATGCCGATGGATTCGGCGGCCCGGCGAACCGCCGTCGCCAAATCTCTCCCTTTCAATGTCGCGCGCAGCTCGGCCAGCTGCTCGCGGAAATGCCCCAGCGGTTCCAGGGCCCGGTCGCCCGGCTCGAGCAGGCGGACGGACTGCTCGACCGCCCACATCATGTCCTTGCCTTCCCGGCGGGCCGCCTCCTCCAGACGCAGCAGGGTCTTGGGGCCGACGCCGCGGGGGGGGTTGGACAGCGCCCGCCTCAGGCTGATCTCGTCTCCGGGATGAAGGCTCAGGCGCAGCCAGGCCACCAGATCCTTGACCTCGCGCCGGTCGAAAAACGACGCCCCGCCCAACACGCGATACGGGATGGAGCGGGCGCGGAGCTGCGGCTCGATGGCGCGCGCCAGGATCGAGCTGCGATACAGCACCGCGATTTCGCTCGCCGGGACGCGCTCCTGCCGGAGGGCACGTTCGACCTCGTCGGCCACCCCGGTCGCCTCGGCCAGCCCGTCCGGAAACGACCACAGCCGCACCCGCTCGCCGCCGCCGCGCTCGGCCCGAAGCCGTTTGGGGTGGCGATCGGGATTTTCGGCGATCACCGCATTGGCCACCTCCAGCACCGGGGCCACCGACCGGTAATTGCTGGACAGGATGACCGTGTGTGCGCCGGGGAAGCTCTCCTCGAAACGCAGGATGTTCTTCACCTCGGCCCCGCGCCAGCCGTAGATGGACTGATCGTCGTCTCCGACGGCGCACACCTCGGTCTTGGGGCCGGCCAGCAAACGAAGCAGCCTGAGTTGCGAGGCGCTGGTGTCCTGGTACTCGTCCACCAGAATGGCGCGCAGGCGGCGGCGGAGGCGGCCGCGCAGCGCCTCGTCGGATTCGAGTCGTCGCACCGGCTCGCAGATCAGATCGTCGAAATCCAGAGCGGCGAAGGCCCGCATCGCCTCCAGATAGCGGGGGTAGAGCAACGCCGCCGCCTGGTGGTAGGGATCGTCGCTTTCGGTCACTCCGTCCCACGGGAGAAAAGCGTTTTTGAAGGCGCTGATGCGCGAGAGCAGAGCGGACAGGTCGAACTCCCGGCCCAGGCGGACGCGGCGCAGGATCTCTCGGAGCAGCGCGAGCTGATCGCCGGTGTCGTAGATCACGAAACGCCGGACTCGACGGCCGAGTCCGGAGCCGGGGCCCCTCTCGGTCTCCCATTCGCGCAGCAGCGAAAGGCCGAACGAGTGGAAGGTGCTGAGCGTGACCGGTTCGGCCCGCTTTCCCAGCATGCGGCGCAGACGCTCGCGCATCTCGGCCGCCGCCTTGTTGGTGAAGGTCAGCGCCAGCACTTGCGCGGGGTTCAAGCCCTCTTCCAACAGGTGCGCGATGCGGTGGGTGATGACCCGGGTCTTGCCGCTGCCCGCGCCGGCCAGAACCAACAGCGGCCCGCCGCGATGGGTCACCGCCTGTTTCTGCTCCGGATTGAGTCCCTTGAGCCAGCGGGACATGGCGCGCTCATCCCACCAGCCGGATCGGCAATGCCGGCAGGACGGGGGAAGGGGGGTCCCAGCACAACACCCAAAGCTGGTGGATGGCCCGGGTGGCTCCGACGTGCCAGAGTTGCCGGGCCATGCGCGTGGGCGGGAGGTTCAAGAGGCTCGGGTTGAGCAGGATGACGTAGTCGAATTCCAGGCCCTTGCTCTGGGAAATCTCGCTCACCTCGATGGCCGGTTCAAAGGCGAAGTCCTGCTGAAGCGCCAGACGCAGCCCGGCCAGGTCGGCCGCGGCCAGGGCCTGGTAGGCTTCCCGGGCATGCGCGGCATCTCGGGCCAGCACCGCCACGGAGGCGCGCGCCTCGCGTCGCGACAGGTCGGCCAGCGCGTCGGCCAGGAAAGTCATGGCCGCCCCGCGGCTCCCGGCGCGCAGGATCTCCACCGGCGCTCCCTCGCGCACGGCCCGGGGAACCTCGGGAGGAGCGAACTCGCCCAGCAGGCCGCGGGCGAACTCCAGGATGGGCCGGGTGCAACGATAGCTCACCTGGAGCGGAGATACTTCCACCGTGGGCAAGGCCAGACGGGGCAGGATCTCTTCCCACGAGGAGAAATCTCCTGGGCCGAGACGCTGGGCAGAGTCGCCGGCCAGGGTGACCGAACCCTCGCGCGCCAGGGGCAAGAGCACCGAAAGGTCCAGCGGGCCCAGATCTTCGGCCTCGTCCACCGCCAGGTGGTCGTAGGCCAGCTTGTGGCCGGGAGAATGCAGCAGCGGACCGCGCAACAGCTGGTGCAGGCGGAGCAGGATGACCTCGTCGGCCTCGTCGTATTCGGGGCGATCGGGATCTTCCTCATCTCCGATCCGGCCCTCGCACCGCCGAAAGTGTTGGTCGGAGCACCAGCGGTGGATCTGGGCCAGGTCGGAATCGGAGAAACATCCGGGGGCATGCCGCTCCGCGCTCGCCCGGAGCCAGCCGCGATCGGAAAAGAGCTCGTCGAACAGCCCCGCGGGATCGGCCCGGGGTGCGGCGCGGGAGGCTTCTTCCAGCGCCGGCAACAGCAAAGCGTGCGTCTTGAAACGGAGCACCGGCGCGGGCGGAGTCTCCGCGCGATAGGGCGTGAGGCGGGGGAAGTGCCGCTGCACCAGCGTCCTCGCCAAGCGGGCCATGGTCACCACCGGCACGGAAGACATGCCGAGCTCGGACAGCATCCTGGCCACGAAGGCCGCCAGGGCCCGGTTGAACACCACCACCAGCATGCGGCGGGCGCGAAAGCGCTTCGGATCGCGGCCGGCCAGAAACGCCAGCCGGTGCAGCAACACCGTGGTCTTTCCCGAGCCTGCGCCGCCGCGGACCAGCACCATGCCCGTGTCCGGCGAGGTGATCAGCTCGTACTGGCGCGGGTCCAGCATTCCGGCGATCTGCTGGAAGGGCACATCGGCCCGGAGCCAGGCGCCGCTGCCCGTGCCCAGGTGCGGCTGAACGTTCTGCGGCCGCAAGGCGCTGCCCGCGCCGCCGCCCAGCACCGCCTCGGCGCTCACCTGGGTAAAACCGCCGTTGTCGCGCACCCAGGTTCCGCCCGTGGTCTGCACCCGCATGAGCTTCCCGTCCACGATGGTGAGCAGGCGGCGCACCATCACTTCGCCGCACCATTCGCGGTCGGCGATTTCCTCCACAAACTCGTCGCCCTCGCGGTAGCGGTAAAAGATGCGCGCCACAGGGGCGTCCCGCCAATCCACGATGCGCACGCCGGCCGCGAGAAACGGTCGCGGGCCCACCAGGAGCTCTCGGGTGCGGCCATCGTCGGTGCGGATGACGAGGTGGCCGAAGTACGGATTGCGGGCATCCACCCGCTCGGGCGCGCGCCGCGCTCTCGTCGCGGCCAACGCGGCGGTGCGATCCATCTGCTCGACGATGGATGCCTGGTCTTCTGGAAGTCGCTCCTCGGCCAGGGTGTCTCTCAGCGCCACCATGTCACCTTCGTAGTCGAAGTAGGGTATGACGCCGCGGCTCCGGGCGATGGCCTGCTGCACCCGCCGAAGCAGCGAAAGCTCATCGCGCACGACCTCGGGAAGCGACGCGGTGGCGCGGTCGGACCTGGCCCGCCGGGGCCGGGATGACGGCTTGCGGTTCATAGCGGCACCAGCCGGGAGGCGCGCAGCAACAGCGGCAGAACCCGTCCCTGGGTGATCATCTCCATGTGGCCCTCCGGCGCTGGCATCCACAAGAGCCGCGCCGCGAGATCCTCTTCATCGAACAGCGCCGGATCCGGCGGAACGTCCGCGCGATAGCGCGACTGCGGTATGCTGGCCGCAAACGAGACGGTGCGGTCCATGGTTTCGCAGGCGACCAGAACCAGGCGGGCGCCGCGCGCCTCCCCGGCCTGCCACCAGGCGCTCAACTCGTCCTCGAAGGCGTACAGGCCGTCGAGCAGCAATATCTCGTCGATGTGATTGTATCTCAACCAGAGCCGCAGGGTGCGGATGGCGCCCGAGTGCCCGGCCACGACCAGCGGTCCGCCGGGAATGGGTTGGCGGGTGTGCGCCGCCACCAGGTCCAGCAGCGCGCCCAGATCGTCGAAGCGCACCGGGTCCTCGTTGGCCACGGGAGCCTCGGGGACGATGAACAGGGCGTTGCGACCGCTGCGGGCGAACTGCTCCGCCAGGGCATGGTCGCGAAAACACTCGTCCACCGATTGGTAGTAGCCGTGAACATACACGACCACGCCGGCCGTGTTGTGGTTGTAGGCGAAGGGACGCCAGACGTGCACCGGCCCGCGCTCGGTTTCGAATCGCCAGTGGACGCCCGTGGCCAGTTCGTCGCCGGCGGGATGGTCGATGAGCGAGCCATCGGCAACGGGCAAGAGCGGCGGCACCTCCGGTCCGGCCGCTGCCCACCGCCCGGCAAGAATCAGCGCATGCGCCACCAGGGTGGGGAGCCAGATACGGTGCATGGACGATCCCAAGGCCTGTTCTGATCCCAAGGCCTGTTCTAGTGTTCGGGCGCCGGGCTGGTGGGGGTGGGGTTGTCCGGCGGCGCCGCCGGTTGGCGCCGCGCCACCATCATGTGAAACACGCCCCGACCATCGGGATAACCGTAGCGAAATGGCAACGGCCGCCGCTTTTGCTTGCGGAAAAACTTCTTCAGCTCTTCGTTGAGCTCGGGGCGCAGTTTCAGCAGGGAGAACTCGAAGTCGCCGTAGGCCTCCAAAGTGAAGGGGAGCTTCTTGTAGTAGCGCGGCGGGATGCCGGAGCTGTCGGAGATCAGGATGGCCATGTGCGCCAGCAGGTAGTCGCGGATCATCGAGAATGTCGGATTGGCCAGACAGTAGCTGGCGGCCTTGGTCATGGCCGACACGGGACCCAGCGTCTCGAGGTACCGCAGCAGCGACGGATCGGTCTTGAGGAAGTCGTCCTTGAGGTTGGCGGCGATGTGCTGGTGCACCCGGATCATCCCCGGCGGGTCGTCCTTGCGCCGAAAGCCGAGTTCGAGATTGGAGAAGGCCACCGAGCCTTTGTAGTTCTTCCACTTGTAATGGAGCCGGGCGGCCTTGCGTTCGGCCAACTCGACAAGGTCCGCTGGAGTGAAATAGTGGATCGCTCCATCGGAACCGATGCCGAAGTAGCGCAAGTGCACCGGCTCCAGATCGTGGATGGCGAGCGCAAGCAGGAAAAAGCACAGCTCGCCCGGGAGCTCCAAACCCTCGAGGTTGATCAGGTTTTCGCTGGTGCTGTTGTCGGCGCGCAGCAGTCCCCAGGCGCCGCGGCGCATCTTGGCCAGGATCTCCGCCAGTCTCCGCTGAGAGAGGCCGGAAAGGCCTCGGGGATCGCCGCCGCGTTCCAGGGACATGGTGATGATCTTCTCGGCTTCCGGATAGGTGGTGAGCGCCGAGAGCAGATCGCCGCCGCCGAAAGGATAGACCACGGTGCGGGGGAGGTCCGGCGTGCGCAAGGTGGACAGGAACTTCTGGGCCTTCACCACATAGTTCTTGCGGTAGAAATCGAGCTTGGGCGCGAATTCCTTGCAGTGTCGTTCGACCGTCTTCGGGTCCACGCCCTCCGGTAGCGCCTCGCTTTCGCGGCAGGCGATGACCCGCATCAGCGCGCGCGCCTCGGCGATGAAATCCGCCGGAGCTCCCTCGGAGGGAGGCGCCGGGGCCTCGGAGGCGGGAAGAGACTGGCCCTCATCGATGGTTGGAGCATCGGAGGATGGGACGCCCGTCTGGGCCGTCGAAATCCTGGACAGCAGTCCGGCGCCGACCATGATGATCCAAAAGATTGCGCGCATGAATCGACCTCGCCTTGACGACCGCCGGAGCGGCGGCGCATGATGCCGAGAAGCCGGTCAACCGGCTAGCCTAGCCAAAGCGCCATGACAGGCAAGAAAAAACTGATCCTGGCCTCCACCTCGCCCTACCGGGCCCGGCTATTGGCCCGGCTCGGGCTCTCATTCGAAGCGCAAACCCCACGGGTCGACGAGGACTCCTTCAAGTCCCGACTGGCCGCGCCGGACGAGCTGGTGCGGGCGCTGGCCGCGGAGAAGGCCCGCTCGCTGGCGCAAAAGTATCCGCAAGCGGTGATCATCGGAGCCGATCAGGCGGCGGAGATCGAAGGGCGCATCCTGGGAAAACCCGGAACGGTTGCGGCGGCCGAGGAGCAGCTGGCCCTCCTCGCGGGACGGACTCACCGATTGTGGACCGCGGTGGCCGTGCTGGATGCCGATGGCGGCCGGCTGGAGGAGGCGATGGATGTGGTCGAGCTGCGCATGCGCAAGCTGGCTCCGGAACAGATCCGTCGCTACGTGGAGTTCGACCGACCGCTCGATTGCGCCGGTTCCTACCGCTTTGAGAGCCTGGGAGCGGCGTTGTTCGAGAGTGTGTCCGCGCCCGATCCGACCGCCATCGAGGGGTTGCCGCTGATACGGCTGGCCCGCCTTCTGGAGACCCTTGGGATACCGATTGTCTGAGGTGAGCCTCGGGAACCGGCCGGCGGCCTGGCGTTTGGAGAGGCGCCGCCGGCGGATGGAATCACTCGCATTCGGACGGCTGCGGTTCCGCTGCCGTGTCCGTCACCTGGTTGATGTGGGTCTCGTGTCCACCCGGTGCGGCGCAGAAGTATTTTCCCCGGATGGAGTCGTCACCGGAGTCATTGCCCACGCAGGTGTCGTAGAAGGTGCACTTCTTGCTCATGGAACCGCACTTTTGCGAATCGCAGTCGAAGTCCTGGTTGCAGCCGTTGGCGGAGTCCCCGGAGACACTCGCCCAGGAACCAATATCATGCCGGTTGTTTGCGGGCCCCCGGGCTACGAAGGTGTATTCGCATCCGCCCGAGTTGCAGTGGTGGCGCGTCCGCATCCCCTTGCACTGCGTTTCGTCGTACGGGATGCAAGTCGCGTTTTGCCCTTTCGAGCAACAGAAGCTCTCGCAGTCGAAGTTGTACAGACAGCCTTCGCCGTCGGCCAGGTGTCGCCGGCAGCGAGCCGAGTTGCTATCCGAGACGCAACCGAACACGCAGGGGTGGGTGCGGGTGCCCGTACCCGTCGCCAGGACGCAGGAGCCGTTCTGGCAGATGCCGTCCCACGGGCAGTGGAACAAGAGGTTGGTGGAATTGTAGCAACGGTTGTCGGCCACCGGGCTGGTGAGGCCGTCGAGCAGACAGGATGTGGGGCTGCCCTGAGACTGCCAGATCCATGTCGCGCCCTTGTCGGGGCTGGCGCAAATGAAAGTCCCTTCGCAGGTGCCCGTCAGGCATTGCTCCGCGGGGCCGCACGACTCCGGGAAGCAGCACCAGGCATCGCCGCGGTGCTGGCAGGTGAGAACATCCCCGCAATCCACGCAATCAGGCCCGCAGTGGTGCTGGATGACGCACATCTCGCAGGCGGGTCCGCCGGAGCCGGCTTCGTTGCAGTATCGGCCCGGCAGGCAACCGCCGCAGGGGTCGCTGTCCGTCCCGGCGTCGCCGTCGGAAGGGTCGGCCCCTCCATCCGTATCGTCGGGCCCGGCGTCGGCGTCCGGACCGCCGTCATCCGGTCCCATGTCGCCGGCATCGACGGCGTCTGGGCCGTCCGGCCCGCCGTCGCCGTCCGGCGAAGGCTCCGTGCCGGGCCGCACGCACCGCTTGCTCACCGGATCGCACACCAGACCGTCCGGGCAGACAGCGCCGGGCGCGCAGATGAGATTTTCGTACGCCGGATCGTATCGGCATCCGGCGGCAATACCGGCGAGCATCACGGCCGACCCGAACAACATCCAAAGCCAACGACCCATGGCCGTCTCCTAGAATCGCAACCGGGCGCCGACCCCCAGCCCCGCGGGAACCACCGAAACGCTCGAATCGTCATCGTCTTCGGCGAAGAAAAACAAGGCCGCGCTGGCCAGCGTTGCCGCTCCGGCCACGCCGAAGAGAACGTTGGCCGCGAGCGCGTACGATTTTCCCATGCGATCGCGGTCGGGATCGAACTGATGCTGGCCGCTCGGGTCGCCCGACATCTCGTCGGCGATCTGCTGCGACATCACCCCGAACGTGATCCCTAGCGCACCGGATAGCAGGCCGGCGCCCAGCGCAAGCGTCGAGAGCCAGTGCCGCCGGAAGAAGCCGGGCGGGTCGACGCCCATGTCGATTCGGGGAGGTTCGGGCGGCCGCTCGACGAGGAGGCGGGGCGGAGGAGATGGCGCCGGCGGCCGGCGGGCGGGTGGCGCCGGGGGAGGCTGCGCCGGCGTCGTCGCCAGGGCCTGGGTCTTGTTTTCCATCAGGGCTTGCAGCCCCCCGGCGGCGCCGCCGGCGATCAATTCGGCCAGCGAACCCTCGGTCCGGACACTGAGCTTCCCCGGTGGGTCGATCGTGTCCAGACGGAGCATGTCGAGGCGCAGCAGCGCGGGAGTCTGCGAACGCAAACTCATCACCAGCAACCGCGAGACCCCGAGCGTTTGGGCCAGATCGACGAGGCAGGTTTCTTTGCCCGCGCATTCCTCGAACGAGCGCCCGGCTTGCTTGAGCTTCTCCTCCGCGGCCGGCCGGGGGAGCAGCCGGATGTCGGTGCGGTGATCCAGGCGATCGGCCAACAACTCGTCGATGGCTTTGGCGTCGCTGGCGGCCACCGAGGGATCGGCCGAAAAGGACCAGGTGCAAATCGGAGCGTTGGGGTCGACCACCGGGACGAGATCGAGAGCGCCTTCCTCGTCCTGCGCCACTGCCATGGCCGGCAACAAAAAAGCCGCGGCGAAGATCCCGCCCCGGACGGAAGCGCGCATCATGCAGGGCCTCCTCGAAATCCCATCCATCCTACGAGGGCCTGGGGACGGAGTCAACGTCGGCGCCCGCCAGCGTCTGCGCGGCCTGTCGCGCAAAGAGCTTGAGAACGTCGAACTCGTCCTCGCCGATGCGCCCGAGCGCGGTGGCGCGATCGATGCCCAGCACGCCCAGCACCCGGCCGCGGTGGTCCAGCGGGGCGACGGCGAAGGGATTCTGTCCGATGCGCCGCTCGAGGTCGCGGTTGATGTCGGTCCGGGTCGTCGGTTCGGTGACGTTGAAAGCGCGGTTCTCCAGCGCGGCGCGCGCGGTCAGGCCGCCCGAGGGCTCGAGCGGGATGCTCACCCGGATTTCCTGGCGCGCCGGCTCCGGCACCCGGGTATGGTAGGCCACCCGCAGCAGGCGCAGCTCGCCGCCCTCGCGGATGTACATCAAGGCCCGGTCCACGTTCATGCCGGTAATGAGGATGTCGCAAATGCCGTCGAGGATCTCGTCGCGGGAGCGGTAGCGTTGTAACAGCTCGCTGACCTGGTACAGCATTCCCAGCAAGTGCGCCTTGCGCTCGAGCAGCCGGTTGGATTCGGCCAGCTGGCGCGTCTTGCGGTGCAGCGTGCGCATCAAGAACCCTGCCGCACCGGCCACCACCGCGAAGGCGAAGAGGTTGACCAGGATCATCAAGGTCACGTAGCTTCCGCGGCGGGCGAACTGATCCAGCGCCACGAAATAGCTCACATGGGGCAGCCAACCCGCGAGTTCGAGGGCGGCCAGCGCCGAATAACAAAGGCCGGACACCCCGGCGAAAGCCATGCCGGTGCCGGGGGAGAGCAGCATGCTGCCGGCGATTATGGGCAGGAAGAACAGAAAAGAAAACGGGCTGGTCGGACCGCCGGTGCGCCACAGGTAGGCCGAGAAGGTCAACACGTCCAGCAACAGTTGCAGGCTGACGAACTTGCGCAGCTCGAATTGCTGGCGGCGAAGCGCGAAAAAGTACAAAATGTTCAGCGCCAGCGAGGCCACCGTCACCAGGCCGGTGGAGAGCAGCGTCTCCTGCGAAAGGGCGCCGGCGCCCCGGGTGAGACCCTGCCAGTTGGTGACCAGCATGAGCAAGAAAACCGCCGGGCTCACCACGAAACGGATGCGGATGATCCAGGCGATCTTCTTGCGCAGCTCCTCCCGCGAATCGGACAGATCGAAATCGATCTCGAAGATGCGCCGGGGGAGATCGAGGGCCAGGTTGCGCGTGCCCGCCAGGACCATCTTGCCCAGCCCGGAGGCGGGGGCGGCGTTCGGCGCCGACCCCGGCGCCGCCTCGCCATCGGATTTGCGCTCGTCCGTGGGGTTCAAGTCGCCCGAGTCAGAAGAGCGGCGTGGGCAGCGCGCGCCACTCCGTGCCGTCGGTTTCGAAGGTGAGCAGCGTCCGCTCGGCCTTGATCTCGCGCCCGTCTTTCTGGCAGGCGATGTCCAGCAACGCCGAGGCCCTCAGGTTGTCCCCCGCGATTCTGGGTTGCCGGCTGATCTCGCGCACGTTGATCACCGGCTGCGTCGCCCCCAAGGCCTGCAGCCGCGCCATCACCTCCGCGACCACCTGCTCGGAGGTCGGCAGCGGCATGCCGTCCTTCCAGCTCTTTTGCAGCTCGCCGAGCTGGACGCCCTTGAGCGTGTTGCCCACGAAATGCAGGTGGGTCTCCCGGTAGATGAGAATGCGGAATCCGCGCTCCAGGTAGATGTCGGCCTTGATCAGGCACGTGGAGAGCCGGCGCGGCTTTCCGGTCTTGTCCTTGCGCGTCGGGTCTTCCAGGTCGCCCTTTTCGCATTCGCTCTTCTTGGCCACGTGGACCACCGTCTGGTCGGGCCATTGCTTCTTCCACCAGGCCGCGACCTCCATGTCCAGCTTCTTCTGATTGGGGCCGGCCGCCCGGCCACTCAGAGGGAGGAGGAATACGGCGAGGGCGCCCACAACCACCATCCTGCGCATCATGGAGCTTGTACCTCCGCATGGGCTGATGTTTTCGGCCCGGGTGCCGATTATCACGGGGGCTCGATATGTTCAAGAGAATGTTATATAGTACCCGCCGAACCGCCTCCGGCGAACAACCCGAGGGAGGAAAGATGACTCGTCAAGCCTTCAGAACGGCCCCGCCAGGACTGATTCTGCTGCTTGGGCTTTGGGGCGCACCCGCTCTGGCGCCCGCGCACGAAATCACGCTCGACGGCTCGAGCCTTGAATGGTCCACCCGCCTGCCCAACGCCGCCAACCTGGGCATCGTGGTGCGGGACGGAAACGGCCAGGGCGAGTTGGTGTTTCAGGACGCCTCGGGAGATCAGCGCACCGATCTGGGTTCCGGGACCGCCGAAGACATCACCGTGGTGCGGGCCACCCTGGGTTCCATGATGACCATTTCCGGGGTCGCTGTCTTCATCCGCACCGCGGCTCCGCCGGACGCGAACGCCCAGTTCCAGGTGGCCATCGACATGGACCGCGTCGCCGGCTCGGGAAACGATGATCTCGGCGGATTCGCCGATACCAAGGTCGAAAGCGCCGCTCGCTGGGAGTTTCTGGTCCAGACCCGCTTCACCTCCTGCGGCAACTCCATCTGTCCTGCCACTGTGTATCTGCCCGACTGGACAGCGCTGTCCGGCGCCATCGCCGCCCGGGGCGCGGAGGGCGTCGAGATCTTCATCCCGGCCACGATGCTCGGCATCTCCGGGCCGCCGCCGGCGGGCATCGCCATCACCGTGGCCTCCTTCCATTCTATCGACCCGGTGGGCGACAACACCCAGGACATCGGCGGCCCGGGCGTCTCCAATGCCATCGACGTGGTGACGGATTACGGCGACCCGGCCGTGGGCGGCTATCCGAACACCTGGGCCGAGGTTTCGGACGGGGTGATCGACTATCACCTGTCGTTCTTTATCGAAGAGGGCGAGGTCCTGTCGCCCCTGCTCATCGACCGCTTCGCGCCTGCCGCGGCTTCCAGCGGCGAGTGGGTGGTGATTCGCAACCGCACAACTGTGAACATCGATCTCACGGGCTACAAACTCGGCGACGAGGAGACACCGGATCAAGGCGAAGGAATGTACTACTTTCCGGCGGGAGCGGTTGTGCCGGCGGGTGGCACGTACGTCATTGCGGCTACGGCGGACACCTACCAGAGCGTTTTCGGGACCCTGCCGGACGCGGAGTTCGGCAACACCGTCCCGACGGTCCTCAAGATGACCAAGTTCAACGCCTGGGCGGCCGGAAACTGGGGTCTCGACAACTCGGGTGACGAGATCCTCCTCCTCAATCCGTACAACACGATCCTCGATCTCGCCGCCTACGGCACCGGCTCGTATCCCGGAATCGTCTATTTCACACCGGCTCCCTCCGGCATCCAGGTTCTGGTCCGCTGGCCGTCCATCCGCGACACCGACAACTGCCAGGTGGACTTTTCCAATCGCGGCGACCAGTGTCTGGCGGACACAGACTGCGCCAATCCGTGCCTGGGATGCACTCTCAACGCTTGCCTGCCGAAGCCGGCCGGGACCTCCTGCGCCGACGCCGATCTCTGCGACGGCGCCGAGAGCTGCGACGGCAGCGGTGCCTGTCAGGCCGGTACGCCCGTCGATTGCGGCGATGGCGATGCCTGCACCGTGGATTCCTGCGACCCCGCCACCGGCGCGTGCGCCCACGCGCCCGCCGACTGCGCCGATGCCGATCTCTGCACCGTCGACGGGTGCGACTCCAGCACGGGGTGTACGCACACACCCAAGGATTGCAGCGACAGCGACTTGTGCACCACCGATAGCTGCGATCCCGCGACCGGCGCTTGCCGGCACGCGGCCAAGGATTGCTCCGACGGCAGCGTGTGCACCGACGACTCCTGCGATCCGGCCACGGGCCTCTGCCTGTACGCCTTCAACACCGCGCCCTGCGACGACGGCAACGCTTGCACCCAGAACGACGTTTGCAGAAGCGGCACCTGCGGCGGCCAGGCCGTCTCCTGCGACGACGGCAACGTATGCAGCCTCGACTCCTGCGATCCGGCCAGCGGCTGCGTCCATGCTCCGGCGGTGGCGTCCGTCCCGTGCGATCTCGACTCGGACCTGTGCACCCTCGACCATTGCTCCGGCACGGACCTGACCTGTGCGGCCGGGCCGGCGAAGGATTGCTCCGACGGCGTTGTGTGCACCGACGACACTTGCAACCCGGCCAGCGGAATTTGCCAACATGCCTTCAACACGGCGGTTTGCGACGATAGCGACCTGTGCACCACCGGCGATCGCTGCAACCTGGGCGTGTGTCGGGGCGTGGCCAAGTCCTGCGACGACGGGAACTTCTGCACCGACGACGTGTGCAATCCTCTGAGCGGCGAATGCCAGAACCTCAACAACTCCCTGCCGTGCGACGACGGCGACGCCTGCACCGTCTCCGACGGTTGCAGCGCCGGTCTGTGCGCCGGTCAGCCGCTCGCTTGCGACGATCACAATGCCTGCACCGATGATTCCTGCAACTCGGCCAGCGGCTGCGTCTACATGAATGACGACTCCAATGCATGCAGCGACGGCGACAACTGCACCACGGACGCATGCCAGAGCGGTGTCTGCGTGAGCAGCGCCATCGTTTGCAACGACAACAACGTATGCACCGACGATTCCTGCAACCCGGCGAACGGTACCTGCCAGTATGTCGCCAACACCGCCCTGTGTGATGACGGCGACGCCTGCACCATGGGAGACCAATGCGCCGGCGGTTCTTGCCACGGCGCGCCGCTGGATGCGGACGGAGACGGTTACGGTCCGGTGGCGTGCAACGGCGGGACCGACTGCGACGACGACGATGAATTCGTGAACCCCGGCGTCTTCGAGGGGCCCATGGGCGAGGCCGTGTGCGCCGACAGTCTGGACAACAACTGCGACGGACGCACCGACGATGCCGATCCGGGCTGCCACGCCTGCACTCAGGACAGCGACTGCAGCGACGGCAACCTCTGCAATGGCCAGGAAACCTGCGTCAACCAGTCCTGCGTCGCCGGGGTGGAACTCGACTGCGATGACGGCAACGTGTGCACCAACGACTCCTGCGCGCCGGCCATGGGTTGCCAGCGCGAGGACAACCAGCTTGGCTGCAGCGACGGCGACGCCTGCACCGTGGGCGACCAGTGCCAGAACGGCAACTGCCTCCCGGGGGCGGAGCGCAATTGTTCCGACGGCAACGTCTGTACCGATGACAGCTGCGATCCGGCCACAGGTTGCGTGCACGCCTTCAACACCGTCGACTGCGATGACGGCGAGCCGTGCACCGTGGGCGAGAGATGCAGCGATGGCGTGTGCCAGGGCGGAGCCGCGGCCGATTGCTCCGACGGCAACGTGTGCACAGACGATAGCTGCCAGAGCGGCGTGGGGTGCCGGCATGCGAACAACACGGCCATTTGCGACGACGGCCGCGCCTGCAGCACGGGCGATCGGTGCCAGGACGGCGCCTGCGCGGGCACCGGCATCCTGGATTGCGACGACGGCAACGTCTGCACCGACGACGCCTGCGACGACGTCCAGGGGTGTCTCCATGCCAACAACAGCGCCGCCTGCGACGACGGCGATCTTTGCACGGTGGAGGACACCTGCGCGGCCGGCGTTTGCGGCGGATTGCCCAAGAACTGCGCCGGGCTGGATTCGGCCTGCGCCACCGGGGTGTGCGATCCCGCTAGCGGCGAGTGCCGGGCCTCGCCCGTCGCCGACGGGACAAGCTGCGACGACGGCGATGGGTGCACCGTCAACGACGCTTGCAACGCGGGCTTCTGTCTGGGGGCGCTCAACCCGTGCGACGACGGCAACGCCTGCACCGACGACTCGTGCGAATCGGCCTCGGGTTGCATCCACCAGAATCACAACCGGCCCTGCGACGACGGCGACGCCTGCACCCTCAGCGATCGCTGCCAGGAAGGGCAGTGCCGGGGCAGCGCCCGGGACTGCCGGGCCTTCGACGGTGCGTGCACCGTGGGCGCCTGCGATCCCGCCACCGGGCAATGCCGCGCCGAATTCCTCCCGGACGACACCGGTTGTGACGATGGTGATCCTTGCACCCAAGGTGATCTCTGCCGCCAGGGCCAGTGCGTCTCGGGGGCTGACACCTGCCTCGAGGGTGGCGGCTGCGGATGCGGTAGCGCCGGCGGTCCCGGCCCGGCCCTGCTCGCGCTGCTCGTTCCGTTTGCGGTGCGGCGGCGAAAGCGCGGTTAGGCGGGACAGCGATCCACCGGGCGGGAGAAAACACCGAGCTTGAAAAGCGCAAGCAGGCTATCTCGAGCCCAGAGACTGGTATTCGACGCCGTGGCATTCGCCGCGGCGGCGCACCACGGCCAGTACCGCAAGGGGACTCGGATCCCCTATCTGATCCATCCCTTGCGGGTGGCGCGGGAACTCATCGAAATTGGCAGCGCGCGCGAGGTCGTGATCGCCGGGCTCTTGCACGACACCGTCGAGGATGCCGGCGTTTCTCTCGGCGCCATCCGGCGCCGGTTCGGAAATCGAGTGGCTCGCCTGGTGGCGGAAGCCTCCGAGGCCGACAAGACGCTGGCCTGGGAAGACCGCAAGCGCCGCACCATTGCCGCCATCGCTTCCGCGAGCCGGTCGGCCCTGCGCGTCGAACTGGCCGACAAACTGGACAACATTCGCTCGGTCCGCGAGGACCTGGCTCGTCATGGACCGACCGTGTGGCGGCGCTTTCGGCGGGGGCGCGAGGCCCAGCGCTGGTACTACACGGAGCTTTTGCGAGCCTTCGCGGCCCGCTGTCGGAGCGAGCCCTTACGCTCGCTGTGGAAGCGATTTCGCGACGAGGTGGAAGCCGTGTTCAGCGATCGCCGGGCGTGAGGGGCCGCGTGGGCTGGCCCGGCGGCTGGGTCCGAGTCGAACCGGGAGCCGTCGCCGGCGAGATGCGGTAGCGACCCCGGTTGTCGACGGTCACCTTCGGCGGCCGGCGCTGTTCCTCGAAGAGAGTGTAGCCCGGCTGGAGTTCCCGCCAGAAATCGACGAGTTCTCGGCGACTGGCGTATCGTTCTGCCAGGCGGGCCATCCCCGCCTCGTCGAGCCGGTCGGGGAACATGTGGACCTCGGGCCATCGGCGGTGACGGGCGTACGCATCCAGCGCGATGAGATACAACTCCTCGATGAAGGGATTGGTGATGGGGACGCAGCCGATGGTGCAGCATTCGCCGTGGATCAGGATATCGCCTCCGGGGTCGGCGCCCGCGGCCCGGACCCGATCCGAGGCGTTCGGGTAGTTGATGCGCAACGACAGGTGGAACATGCTCTGGGGATGGAAGGCGGTCACACGGTAGAAGCCTTCCGGCACCTGGAGGTCTCCTCGGCGGCGTTTGGGACCGAGTTCTCCGGAGCGGGCGCAGACGGCATAGTCCTTGAGATGGACGTAGGGCTGATCGGCCGCGGATTGCACCCAGAGTTCCAGGATGTCGAGGTCCTTGAACAGGCGCAACAGGATCTGCCGGGGTGGGTAGGGGAGGCCCGCCTGGGCAAAGAGACGCCGAAGCTCGGGATAGCGAAGCTCGCGCGCCTGCGCGACCCGCGGCTCGCCCGCCTGTTCGAGCGTGGGTTGGAACGCGGGCTCCGTCGCCGGGGCGCTCTTGTCGAAAAGGCGAAAGAGAAGAACCAGTATGGTCTCGACCATGATCGGTACGCCGAGCGGTCGGGCTACAGGAACGGAGCATCCCGGGTGCGGATGACATCGCGGGTGAACTTCTGTTCCGGCAGGCGAAAGGTGCGGAAGGAGTTCTTGATCCGCTTGAGAAAATACATCAAGTGCGGGTTTTTCACGTGGCCCTCGATGTCCAGATTGTCGAAGCGGTACACCCGCACCGCGCCGGCCTTGGTCTCGGTCTGCGAATCCGGTTTCGGCGAACCGGCCCGGACCGTCCCGGACCCGACGGTCAGGATGAGGGCAAGGACAGCGGCGCCGGCGCAGCTTTTTCTGCGGTGGCTGGAGGCGCTCGTCATCGGTTTCCTCCGGACGGCGGAGAAGGGGGCGTGCACTCCTTGGGATTCTTCAGGCGCAAATCGTCCAGGTAGCCGTTCACCTGCCGCACCAGATCGGGAGTGGTGCGACCGGAATCGAGATAACGTAGGAAAGCCTCGCAGGCCCAGGCCGGCTTTTGCCGATACCGCATGTACAGGATGCCCAGGTTGAAGAGGCTTTCGGGGTGGCTGCGATCGAGGCCGAGGATCTGCTGGTAGCTCTTTTCGGCGCGGTCGGGGTGGCCCATCTGGCGTTCGGCCACGGCGCAGCCGACCAGAGCCGGGAGGAGGCCGGGAATGCGTTCGGCGGCCTGGCGAAACAAGGATTCCGCTCCGGCGAAATCCCCGTTGTCCAGATGGACGAGGGCCTCGTTCAGCGCGGCTTCCTCCAGGTACGGCTTGCGGGAGGCGGCGCGCCGGAAAAGGTCCAGCGCCTCCTGGACCTTTCCGGCCTTGAGTCGGGCCAGGCCCAGGTTGTTGAGGACGCGGGGGTCCTCCGGCGAGAGCGCCAGGGCCCGTTGGAAGAGGTCCTCCGCCATCTCGTGCCGGCCCTGCTCCGAGAACGCGGTGGCCAGGTTGTTGTAGGCCAGCACCTGCCGCGGCTCGTGATCGAGAACGATGCGCGCTTGCTCGATGGCGCGTTCGAAATCCTTGCGCGCGCGCAGGACCACCGCCAGGTTGTTGCGAGCCTCGTGGTCGGAGGGGTTGCTCTCGAGCAGATCCTCCAGGATGCGCCGGGCTTCGTCGTGCCGGCCCAGCCGCAGGTACAACGCCGACAGGTTGAGCACCGCCGGCCGATCCTGGGGCCGGAGGCGCAGCACGGTGCGGTACTCGGCCTCGGAGCGGGCGAAGTCGCTGCCTCGCTCCGAGAGCAGCGCCAGGTTGAAGTGCGCTTCGGCCAGTCCGGGGTCCAGCTCCACCGCCCGCTGGAGAAGCTTCACCGCCTCGAAATAGTTGGCCTGGGCACCCGAAAGAAATTGCAGCGACCGGTTGAAGGCCAGCACCGCTTCCCGCCGGGCCTCCGGTGTCGGACCGGTCGGGCGCACCTGGACCTGGGTGGGAGCGCAGGCGGCGGCGAGCCCAATCGCCCATAGGAACAGCCAGCGTCTCATCGCTGCGCTCCTGGGGATGCCGCCGCCGGCACCTCCGGTACGGGCAGCAGTTTTTGCAGCAGCGGAAACACCGTCAGCGAGTCCGCCCAGCGGTAACTGGGCCGCGCCTCTTCCTCGGGAGGAAATCTCGCCGGGTCGAGCTTGCGCAGCATCTGCAAGGTGCGTTGACTCCAGATGCTGAAGTACCGATAGCGCAACGCGGTCTCATGGCTGATGCCGAAGGCCTTGAGCGCCTTGTCCTCGATGGGATACGCCAGCGACTGGAGCTCCTGGCGGTAGATGTCCACCTCGTCGGGTTTCAGGTCCGGCGGCGTGGGCGAGCGATAGATGGCTTCGGCAAACTGGGCGTACATGTCGCCCACCCGGTACAGGGCGGCCGAGGCCCATTCCAGGTGGCCCGCCGCCACGACCTGCGCGAACAGCCCTTCCGCCTTGGTCAACAACTGCGCCTTGTCCTTGAGCGCCTGGATGAGGCGCGCCTTGGGAGGCTTGAGCTCGATGCGCTGGTACTCGGCGAACACCTGTTCGGCGAGGAGAAAGCGGCAGTGCGCCGCGGCCTCGAGCTCCGCCCCTTGCGGCGGCAGACGGGCCGGAAAGGCGCCGCATTTCTCGAGCAGTTGCCGGGCCCGGGCGGTCTTGCCCTGTTCCAGCAGCGATCGGGCCAGCAGCAGGGAGGCCTCGCGGGCGCGATTTTTCTTCTCCGCGTACCGATCGAGAAACGTCTGGAACAACCGCTCCGCCTCGGGCGGTTTGGAGGCCTGCATCATGGCGATTCCCGCGGCCAGCAACGCCTCGGGAGCCTTGTCGTGCTGCGGCCAGATCCGGGTGAAATCCAGAAGCAGCCGTGAGGCGTTGGTGTAGTCGCCGAGGGCGTTTTCCAGGCGAGCGGCCAGCAACAAGGCGTCGGGCGCGCGCGGATCGGCGCGGAAGCGATCGGCAAAGGCGGCATAATGCCGGGACGCTTTCTCGTAGTCGTACTGGCGCTCCAGCAGCCCGGCCATCACGATCGTGGCCTCGGCCGCCTGAGACGGGTAGCGGGCGATGACCTGCTGGAAGGATTCGACGGCCTTCGCTTTTTCTCCCGCCTGGTCCAGGGCGGTGCCGCGATTGAACAGCGCCTGCGGGGCCAGCGGATCCGCCGGGAACTCCTTGACCAGGCGTTCGTACTCCGCGGCGGCCTGGGCGAAGCGCTGCTCTTTGAGCATGTCTCCGGCGGCCCTGAAAATGGCGGCCGAGACGATCGCGGGAAGCTTGCGCGCCATCTCGCCGCCGGCGAAGGTCTTCTGCTCGATGAAGGCGCGGGCTTCCCTCTCCAGTGACCGCCAATCCCGCTGCCGGGTGAAGCTGTCCAGCGCCAGATCGGCGGCGGCCTCGGCCAGCGCATCCTTGGGATGATGGCGGACCAGGGCCAGCAACTGTTCGGCGGCGCGGGGGAACTGGGCTCGGGCATAGAAGATCCGCCCGCACTCGAAGCGCAGCGTCGCGAGCTTCTCGTCCTGCGGGGCGATCCGGCCGAGCATCTCCACCGCGCGAACGAATCCCGCCTCGGCCGATGCCAGCGCTTCTTCCCGCGCCGCGGGTTCGACGGGGCCGCTCTTCTTCGGCCGCAAGCGATCGTAGGCCACTACCGCAGCGTACGCTGCCTCTCTCTGCAATGCCGGATCCCGGCCATGCTCCGCGGCGTCGAGATAGTGGATGGCCGCCGGCTCGAAGCGTTCCAACTGGAAGAGGGTCTCGCCCAGATAAAAGTGCATCCGCGGCGCCTCGGCGGCGTCCGGGAACGACTTGAGGTAATCCTGGTAGGCGACGACCGCCACCTCGTAGATGCTGCGGTCTTTCTTCCCCTGCGCCTGCTTGTGGCGGCGAAGCGCCACTTGCCGCAAGTTTTCCTCGGCCAGCGCGATGGCCTTGTCCACCAGGTCCTGGCGTTTGCGGTGTTCGGCGATCCAGGAGGAGCCCGGCCCGAAGCGTTCCGCCAGGCGCCGGCGCTCTTTCAGCGCCTCCTCCTCGCGCCCGCGGCGCTCCAGGGCTTCCACCACACGGGATTGATGTTCCGGACCATCGTCCGCCAGGGGGAAGTGGTCCACCAGGTTTCGGAAGGCGTCCACCGCCTCGTCGTAGCGCGCCTGGCGCATGAAGACTTCGCCCAGGGAGCGGAGCACGCGGATGGAGTATTCCTCGCCTCCCACCTGACCCATGAACCGCAACGCCTCGCGGGCGCCCCCGGACTCCGAGAACGTCAGCGCCAGATCTTCGAGGGCCTCGTTCTCCAGATCGCCGGCCGCCGTCTGCACCCGGCGGCCGCTTTCGCGCCGTTCGCGCGAGCGCCGCAACACCTCGCGGAATCGCAGCGCCGCCTCCTGCGCCTGCCCCTCCTTGAAATAGCACCAGGCCGCTTTATAGGCCGCCAGATCGTAGAGCGCGTTCTGCGGATCGTCGAGCACCCGTTGATACGCCTGGCGGGCCTCGGCGAACCGGCCCTTGGAAAAGGCGTATTCTCCGAGGGCCAGGTGGGCGTCCGGCGCAAAGGGGCTGTTCGGGAAGCGGCCGAGCAGCGTCCGGTAGATCGAGAGAGCGGTCTCCTCGTCGCCCTGCTCGTTGAGCGCGAAGCCGTACAGGTAGAGCACCATGTCGGTCTGGGCGAAATCGGGGTGCCGCTCCAGGATCTGCTCGTAGACCTGGATGCTGGCCTTCAGGTCGACGCGGGGTTCGCTGGGGCGCTCGCGCCGCCGGCCGGCGCGAAAGGCCTCGATGGCCTCCTCGTAGGCGCGCATGCTGGCCAGCAGCTCGCGCTCGGATCGCTCCCAGAGCAGCTCCGCCAGGCGGAAGAGCACGTCGGCGCGCTCGCGGGCATCGGGCTGTTGCTGCAAGAATTCATGGAGCCGGGCGATGGCCTTCTCGCGTTCTACGGCCACCGCGTCCTCCCGTTTCCGCATCTGTAATTCCATCCAGGCCGGATCTCCCGGACGGACCGGACACGGTTCTCCGGCGTGCGCCAGCGGGAGGGCGAGGAGCAGGAGGCACGGCCAGTGGATCTCAGTGAATTTCATCCGGCCAATCCTCGCCATCGTATGGCCAATATTCCTGCGTCTCGTCGATGAGGCCGGCCTCGGCCAGCTCGCGCAATAGCGACAGGGGATACCGTCCGACCGCCAGGTTCTGGATTTCAACCTCCAGCGCCTGTTTGCGCCCGATCACGGAATCGATGCGGCCGATGGAAGCCTGGCGGATCCAGGCGCCGGTCGCCTCCCGCACCGCCCGGGCGTACTCGCCGCGGGCCTTTTGGGCCATGGCTTCCGCGCGCTGCCAGAGTTCGAGGCAACGCTGGCCCGCGGCGCGCAGCGAGGCGTCCTCCGCCTCGAGGTAGCGGCGCAGCTCGGGCCGGCTCGACTGGCTCGGGTCCACGGAGTCGGAAAAGACAGCCTGCAGCAGGCGCTGTTGTGCGCCGAGCAGACGGGAGTCCGCTTCGTTCAGTACGGCCTCGAACTCCGAGAGCGCCTTCTGCATGGCCGGGTCTTCCGCCCGCGCGGCCAGCGCGGCACGCGCGGCGGCCAGCCGCTGGCGCAGGTGGCGGGCCCGCGAAGCCTCATCGCCCATTTGAGTCCGGAGCCGTTCCGCCGGGTGTTCGGGTGCCCGCGACGGCAGCGGGCTCGACAGACGCTCCATTTCGAGCGCGGCCCATTGCAGCCTTCCCAGAGTGTCCCGAAACTGGTCGGGAAGCGCAAATGCCAAGGCCACATCCGCCTCCGCCGGCACCTGGGTCAGCAGCCGGTCGTCCGGGCGGGCCAGGCCGGCCGCTCCCAAGGCGGCCAGTTCCTGCGCCTGACGCAAGACCTCGTCGAAAATCGGTTCCGCCTCGTCGGTGCGGCAGTCCGAAAGCAAGGTGTACCCGAGCAGGATCCGCGCCAGGGCAAAGTGCGGGAAGCGGCTTGTCTTTTCGAACAACTCGAGCAACGCGAGCCGCGCCTGGCGATGCCGGTTCATGCGAAACAGCGACCAGGCCATGCGGTAGAGCGCTTCCGGGCTGTTTCGCGAATCTGGATCGATGACCCGGAACGCATCCACGGCGCGCGGATGCTCGCCGCGATCGTGGCGGATGCTGCCCAGGGCCAGCCAGGCGTGTTCGATGACCTGGAGAGCCCCAGCGGACAGAAAGAACACCGTCTTGCCGGGCCGACGAGGGCGCCGCACCAGCTCGCAGAGGCGGTCCTCGGCCTGATCGTCCTTGCCCGACTCCAGCGCCAGAATGGCTCTCAGGTAGAGGGCCGCGGCCCCATGGCGGCTGGTCCGCGAGACGCTGGCCAGAGCGGACTCCGCTTCCGCCCGATGCCCCATTCTCATCAGGGCGCGACCCTTGAGGTAGGCCACCTCGTCCCGTTCGTCGCTGGCCAGACCGCGGCCCAACCGCATGATCTGCGACAGCGTCTGCTCGAACTGTCCCGAGCGAGTCGTGAGATCGACAAGCTTTCTCAACGCGGGAGCCCGGAACGCCGATGCCGGTTCCCGCTCCCAAAGTTCGACGAGGATCTCTCGGGCTCGTCCCAGGGCACCCTCGTCGGCCAGCGCGCCGGCCAGGAGAAAACGCATATTGTCGAGCAGCAGGTCGCGGGACAGCGGGCGCGTGCGGGGATCGAGCAGGGCGGCGGCGAGCCGGACGGCGCAGCTTCTCGACCCCCCATCCAGGCAGACCACCTCCTCGTCGCGCAGGGCGCGTTGAAGGGATTCCTCGCGGATCTTTCCATCCCCGGCGGCGGCCTGTTGCAGAAAAACGTCCAGCGCGCCCTCCGGGCCTCCGGGCACGGGCAGGGGCGGTGACAGCAACAGGATGACGGCCAGAATCAGCATGGGCCTCGATCAACGGGATGAGGTTTCAAAACGCGCCCGGCAATCCACCGTCCATGTCCCGTCCGGCTCGTTTCCCTTGAGAGCGGCGGCATCGGGGGGATCGCCGTCTCCTTCCGCTCGAAAATCGGCATCGGTCACGGCCTTCTCGCGGAGATGGACCACCGTTCCGCAGGCGGCGCGATATCCCGGAGGGCCCGATTCGGGATCGTTGGGCCCGCGGGCGGCCAGGCGCACTTCCAATCGATGCCGGCCCGGGCTGAGGAAGCCATCGAAGAGCTTCAAGGATTCCACGGTTGCCGAACCGGAGAAGTCCTGGCGAAAGGCGAGCTCGTCATCGAGGTACAATGCCACCTCGGCCAGCCGGAACGGCCGATCGATTTCAGCCTGGAGGCGAACCCGGAGGCGGGAGTCGAACAGCTTTTCTTCCAGCGCGCTCAGGCGGGCCTCCGTGGCCAGAAGCACGTCGCGGACGCGGCTGTGCTCGAGCGCCAGTTCGCCCAGCGCGCGCGAATCCAACGCCGGCGCCGCTGGCGAGGGTGGGGGAGCGCCGGAGGGAGCGGCCACCGAGGTTCCTTCCGGGGGGCCGGCGCGCAGCATGCCCGCCGAAGCCAGCAGAACGACGGAGACGAAGAGACGGAGCCTGCGGAGTCTCATCAAAAACCTCCCTCGATGGCGAGCAAGCCTTGGAAGATCTGCCCTCCATCGAAGCGCGAGCGGATCGGTCCGCCAATCTCGGTCCAGCCCGAAAAGCCGTTGGGAGCGGCCATCCCCTCCCAGCCGTATTCGACTCTCTGAAAACAAAAGCCGAAATCCACGGCCAAGTGGCGAAACAGCCCCAGCACGCGCCGATCTTCGGCCAGCCACAGCAGGCGCAGCCCGGACTCGGCCCACCAGGCCCAGTACGACGACAGGCGTCGGTCGGCGGACCAGTAGGCGCCCGGAGGACCGTACGGATAGTCGTTGCGGTAGAACGCGGCGCGGGTCTGGTGCCAGCCTCCCGCTCCCAGGCGAGCCACCCAGCGCTCGAACAGGCGCAATTGAAATCCCAGCATCAGACTCTCGTGCTCCACCCGCCAGTTGTCCCGGCCGTACCCGGCGCCGGCCTCGACCACGCCTCGGGAGCCGATGGTCTTTCGAAGGCGCACCAGGCCTTCCAGACGGTGCCGGATGCGGGGATGGTTTTCGGGCTCGGCGCGGGGAACACCGGCGACGTCCTGCTGCGGATCGCGCTGGCTCCAAAGGGTCACCAGGCGATATGGGCTCGACAGGAAGCCTTCTTCGATGATCCCGAGAAAGTCGATGCGGATGTTGATCCCGGGCACGAATCCCTGCTCGAGGGAGGCCGAGAACCGGTCCACCCTGGCGTCGTCGTCGATGGGGTCACGGGCCGGATGGCGGTCGGCGCCGATGTTCACGGATTGCATCCGGTGCGAATATCCGACTTCGAGGATGGTGTCCCTTCCCAGGATCGAAGAGCGGGCCATCACCGACGGTTCGTGTGTCGGTCCGTCCCAGGCGGTGCGAAAGCGGTATCCCAGGCGCAACAGGCTGGTGCCGTCGTCGAGGACGACGGCGGCGTCCGGGCCGTGCGCGACTCGTTTCACCGTTTGCGGACCGGCGAAACCGTCCAGGCGGTACTCGGTGTGCCGGTCGGAAGACATGCCGTAGCCGGCTTCCAGAGCCAGACCGGAGACAATCTCCACCGCCGCCCGCAGGTTGGACTCGGTCCAGGTTCCGCGGGAACCGGAGCCGGGTTCGACGGAGACGACGACCCGGGAAGCGACGGTGTTGGGAGCGAGCAAAGGCTCCGCCGGGGCTCTCGGTTCGCCGGGACCGCGTGGTACGGGCGGCGGATCGAAGCGCATCATTGGATCGGCCAGGGACTCTCTCGACAGTCGTGCCCCGCCGGCGCAGCCGAGGCACCACGACAACAGCCACAGTCCGCACAGAATGCGGCTCAGGGAAAAAACGGAAACCACACTCCGACTCCAACCGAGAGAGCCAGGTTGTTGGTCAAGGATTGCTCCGACAGGACTTCCTGGATGTGAATGTGGTCGCGAAGCTCGATTCGGAGCGAGAGCCAGTCATTGAGGAAGATCTTCACCCCCAGGCCGGCGCAGTACGAAAGACCGATGGTGGTTCGACTATCGGTCACGCCCAGGCCGGCGAGCAGGAAGAAATCGAAGTGGGGGACGGCCGACTGGAAGAACATGAACTTCCCGTGGAAGGGGTGCCACACCAGGTTGCCCAGGTAGATGCGGGCGTCATGATCGGGCAAGAACGAGTACCCGGTATAGCTCTCCACCGGTCCGGCGAGTTTGGAGGAGAAATAGGCCCAGCCGAAATCGGCCTCGAAGGCGAAATCCTCGTTGATGTGAAAGGTGTATGCCACCGAGGCCACCGGGCTCAGTCCCATGATCTCGCTGGCGTAAACCCCTCCCATGAGATCGAGTTCGTGCCGTAGGGTCTTGGGAAAATCCCGGCGACCGATTCCCTTTCGCTCTCCAGCGTCGGTTTCCGGGGGTTCGGGACAGGCCGAGAGCGCGGTGGACGGGAGGAGCGAAATCGCGCCGGAGAGCAGGAACCAGGTGAGGGGTCCAAGGAATTTCCAGGTCATGGCACTCTCAAAATGACAGCATGATGCCGCCGGACAGCGCCAGCGCGCCCCAATGCTGGTCGGCGGTGAACAGCACCAGGCGCCGCGCGTCCAGGCGCAGGTTGAAGCCGGAGAGGGCGATCAATACGCCACCCCCTCCCATGAGCATGAACTGGGTCCTGGAAGAGAAAAGCCGAACGTCCTGGCCCGGCAAGCTGGTTCCTCCGCCGGCGCCGACGGCCAGGAAGGGAACGATGAAATGCCAGGGACCGACCGCCACCATGAGTTCCAAGGCATACGTGAGAATGTTGCCGAGCTTGCCGGGGGATTCTCCGGCGCTGATCTCCAGCGCATAGTATTGGCTGGGCTGGTAGCCCAGTCGGACCGTGAACAGGCCGTCGCTTTGCAGCGTTCCTCCCTGGAGCGAGAAGGTGAGACGGCCGTCGCCCATGGGCGAGTTCTGCGAGAGGCGAGCCAGAATTCCGGGCGAGTCGGACTCGGATTCGTCCACCATTTCGAAAGGCCAAACCAGTTCGGCCAGGACCCAGCCTGATATGCCTCGGGTCAGGCGAATGCGATACCAGGCTCCGTCCGGGCTCCGGTCGAGCGCGTCATAGACTTGATCCCGACCGACTCGCGCGATCTCGAGATAGGAACCGCCGGGCCCCGCACGAACGGGAACGCTCTGCGCCATCACCCGCAACTTGACCCGGGAAGGAACGCGAGACAAGCCCTGACCGCCAGCGTCCGGAATCCATGTCCATGTTCCGAAAAGCACAAGGACCAGCAATGTCGCTTGCCTCACGGGGACGAACCTCCGGATCGCAGCCAAGCCAGAACTTCCGACTCTTCTTCAGGTGTGAGAGCCGTCTTGCCTGGATGCGAGGGTTCTTTGCCGCTTCCCCAACTGATCAGGGCGCTCTGTTCGGGTATTCCCATGTCGCTGAAGGCGAGTACGAGGTAGTAGTCGCCGCGAAAAGGTTCCGGCAAGAGGCGAGGGTCGGAAAGCGGATCGGTGTTGGTATAGGGTACTGCCGAAGCGCGAAGTCTGAAGGTCGTGTCTCTAGCATGGCAGTTTGCGAGAGCGCATGACGCGACAAGCTGTGGCTGGATTCGGGATGCGAAAGTCACTGGATCGGGCGGATTGATGATCCTGGCTAGCGTCGCCTCGCCTGGATCCATGATTTCGCAGGCCGAACTGGCCAGGTACAACAAGATGGTGATCGGAGACATCCAGACTCTGTTCCAGTTGTGATGTCTATGAAGCATTCGTGAGGCACATTATTATGAGCAATCTTACATGTCAATCGCGAAGGGTTGCTCCACTCAAAATCACTCGAAACCCATTGAACCCATTGGGCCTGTCCCCTGTTTTCCAGTTTTTTTGTTGTTTGACGGCTCCCTCGCAACTGTCTGTTATTATTGTATTTACTGAATTTTTTCTTGACTTTTCGAGTTTTCCGAATATTATCAACCCTATGTCTCCGATGCCCGTTGTCAGGCAGAGACAAGCCAGTTCTCTTGATCACTCCTCATCCAAAGGAGAGACAATGGGACAAAATGAAAAGAGAACCTCCAGCAAGAAGTGCCTGCGAAAGCCTACGCCAACAAAGAAGAAAGTTGTTCTCGCTTCAAGCGGAAAGAAGAGCGTGAAAGCTACGGATGACAAGCAACTCCTCAAGGATTGGGAACATGTGACTTGACAGAGTTCTTTTTGTAAGCCAGGTCAATGTGGATTTGAGGGTGGGGGTTGCTTTATTTTTGTAAGTTCTTCAAGCTTCTTTTCTTCAATGATCTTGGATAGTTCCTTAACTTTTTTCAAGTCATCTCGAATCTGTATGTCCTTGTAGATTTGCCATCCGAGCCAGATACCAAATCCGAGCAGTATCAGGAGCGCAACCAGGAGAATATCTCTGATACTGAACGTGAATCCACGTTTTGCGATTCTAGACGAACTGGCCATTGGGGCCGGACCGCTGATGATGAGTACACGTTTCTCTCTGTCGTGAGATTTGCTCCTCCTTGCTGGAGAAGCTGTCTCGAATTCACTGATGTCCAAAGGCTTGATGCCGCTCGTCTCTCCTTTAGAAAATCGATGCTTTCCATGACTTTCAGAAGGAGTGCCGATGCTAGAAGATGTTGTTGCGGCGAAGACACGTCTTTCGGTTTCAGGAGCAAGCGGGATTTTGGGTCCACTTGGCGGAGTTTGTCTGGGGACGCTTGGAGATGCATCACTGGACAGATCGTAAATATCTTCCAATTCTTTTGAGTTGCGCGCATTTTCTCCTGCGCTTCTTGATAGATTACTCCTCTGAGATGTTTTGGGGACTGGTATCAGAGATTTTGTCACAGGCGGCGCAAACAACGGGAGAAATTCTTCATCAGAAGATCGGGGAAGTTCAATATCGATTTCGATAGAGCTTTCAACTGCAGTAGTTTCGTTGACCTGCCCCCCGAAAACTGGTCCATCGAAAACGAGAGACTTCTCGGCTCGGATGCCGGGAAGGAGACCAGGAAATGAAGCGGAGTAAATTTTCGGAAGAGAAGATCATCGGGATTTTGAAGGAA
>Ga0209381_1000660_pt1 | contig 75454 bp, 57 predicted proteins | sample DewCreD2012metaG_FD_184111 | JGI IMG/M metagenome (GOLD analysis project Ga0209381, IMG submission 184111) | Hot spring sediment bacterial and archeal communities from British Columbia, Canada, to study Microbial Dark Matter (Phase II) - Dewar... ... | reverse complement strand
ACCTTCGGGAGGGTAACTCATTCCAGATTGTCAAAGAGCGTGTGCGGCGGCCTGTCGCTACTCGTTTGGCCATGCTTTCGCCGGCCGCCTCCGAGCCGCGCGCGACCCGAGGACCCGCCTGCCTGCCGGCCAGGCATCGGCCCCTCGTCCAGCCTTCTCGCGTGCTGGCGGGGCGGCTTCATCGGCCTGGTTCAGGGGCCTTCGTCGCCGCCCATCGCGCACCGCTCGTACCACGGAAGCAGGCCCCCTCTCGCACCGGCCAGGGCCGTCTCCCGTGCGTAGGTTGTCAAGGCCCCGTCGCCCAAGGCGAGGGGGCATAGGCAATCAAGCCATAGGACCGATAGGACAGATAGGACCGATAGGACCTGGAACGGGGGCCTTGTCTTCTCCTCTCTGGGTCCTATCGGTCCTATCTGTCCTATCCGTCCCATTCTCCTCCACCCACCGGTACGCATAGCCGCCAGCGGTTCGCCAGTAGCTCCGGAGCTTATGGCGAGGTGGCTACTGCCAAGGGCTTGCCATCAGGAGGCTTCGAGCGCTCTGGCTCGACACAAGAAATTCTCTCCGTACAACCAAATATCCTCTTACCTACATGTTGGCCCTCGCCCCGCCTTGTCATTGCAAGCCTGTCGAGCAACCTTTCAGGGGCTTGTCGCACCGGTCGCGCCAGGCGCGCAGATTGCGCGCGGGCCGTCACCCGAGCCCGCGGCGTCGCGCGTTGGCGGCCGTTTCCGCGTTTGTGTTCTCGGTGAATGCGCACTATCCTATCGCTCAGCGTGGGCGCACGCGAGGCTCGGACGGCAAAGGGGCGGCACATGGCAGGCTGGCGATTGGCGTTCCGCCTGGTGCTTGCCGCGTGTTCCGCGGCGCTCGGCGGCGAGGGCGCGCCGCCGCCGAAGCAGCTCTTCACCTGGGAAGAACTGCCCCCCTTGCCCGACGCCCTCGGCGTCGGTGGGCCGTTCGTTGGGGTGAGCAACGGCGCGCTCATTGTCGCCGGCGGCGCCAACTTCCCCACCCCGCTCTTCGAGGGAGGGAAGAAAGAGTGGGTAGATCGGGAGTTCGAGTTTGCCCCCAGAACAGGGCGCCCCGAAGACGGGCTTTGCGAGGAGGACGTCTGGGGATCGCTGAGCCGGTTTCGCCAGCCGCTTGCCTACGGGGCCTCCGTGACGTGGCGCGACAGCCTCGTGTGTATCGGGGGTTGCGACGCCAACAGGTGCTACCCCCTGGTGTTCACCTGGCGCAGGCCGTCCGGCACTGATCTCCCCGCCCTGCCCAGGCCCTGCGCAATGATGGGCGCGGCGCTGATTGGCGGCACGATCTACGTAGCCGGTGGCCAGGAGACGCCGACGGCGACGGAGGCGTTGAAGAACCTCTGGGCGCTCGACCTGTCGAAGCCCGAGGCGAAGTGGCAGGAGCTTGAGCCGTGGCCCGGGGCGGGGCGCATCCTGCCGGTCGTGGTCGCGCAGAGCAATGGCTACGAGACGCAGGTGTACGTGATCAGCGGGGCGACCCTGGCGCCTGATGCCGAAGGCAAGCCCGTCCGCACATATCTCACCGATGGCTACGCCTACAGCCCAAAGGCGAAGGTGTGGCGGCGAATCGCCGACGTGCCGCGGCCGGTCGTCGCCGCGCCCGCCATCGCGAGCGGACAGTCGCACATCCTCGTCTTCGGCGGCGACGACGGGGCGAACGCGACGCGCGTTCAGGAGCTGAAGGACAAGCATCCCGGCTTCTCCCGCGACATCCTCGGCTACCACACGATCACCGACACCTGGACGAAGATGGGCGAGATGCCCGTTGGCCAGGTCACGACGACTGCGGTCCGCTGGCGGGGCGGCATCGTGATCCCGAGCGGCGAAATCCGGCCCGGCACCCGCACGCCAAAGGTCTTCATCGCCCGGCCCGCTGAGCGCAAGACACACTTCCAGACGCTCGACTACGGCGTGCTCGCCGCGTATCTCCTCGCCCTCGTGGGCATCGGCTTCTACCTCGCGCCCCGCGAGAAGAGCACTGACGACTTCTTCCTCGCCGGCCGCCGAGTGCCCTGGTGGGCGGCGGGGCTGAGCATCTTCGGCACGCAGCTCAGCGCCATCACTTTCCTCTCGATCCCGGCCGCCGTGTTCGCGACCGACTGGGTGCCGTTCCTCGCCAACATGTGCATCGTGCTGGTCACGCCGGTGGTCGTCTACTTCTACCTGCCGTTCTTCCGGCGGCTGAACGTTACGACGGCCTACGAATACCTTGAGAAACGCTTCAACCTGGCGGTGCGGCTCTTCGGCAGCGTGTCGTTCATCCTCTACCAGCTCGGCCGCATGGGCATCGTGGTGCTGCTGCCCGCCCTCGCCCTCTCGGCGGTGAGCGGCATCGGCGTCACCGCCTCGATCCTCATCATGGGCGTGCTGGCGACCTTTTACACCGTGCTCGGCGGCATCGAGGCGGTGATCTGGACCGACGTGCTCCAGGTCTTCGTGCTGATGGGCGGGGCCGTGCTGTGCCTCTGGGTGATGGCGGCGGGCACCGAGGGCGGGTTGCCCGGCCTCGTGGCCCAGGGCGCCGCCGACCGCAAGTTCCACCTCGCCAACTGGACCTGGGACTACACTTCGATGGCCCTTTGGGTCGTGGTCCTGGGCAACTTCCTGGGCGTGCTCGTGCCCTACACGACCGACCAGGCGGTCGTGCAGCGCTACCTGACCACGCGCGACGAGAAGGCCGCGGCACGCTCGATCTGGACGAATGCCGTCCTCTCCGTGCCCTCGTCGCTGCTCTTCTTCGGCATCGGCACGGCCCTCTACGTCTTCTACAAGAGCCAGCCCGGCCTCCTCGACCCTGCTCTCCAGAACGACGCCATCTTCCCCGCATTCATCGCCCGCGAGCTGCCGGCCGGCGTGTCGGGCCTCGTCATCGCGGGGGTGTTCGCCGCCGCAATGTCCACGCTTGACAGCTCGATGAACAGCATTGCGACGGCTGTCGTGACCGACTTCTACCGCCGCTTCAGGCCGAATGCCGCCGACCGCTCCTGCCTGAGGCTCGCCCGCTGGCTCACGGGCATCCTGGGCGCGCTGGGCACGGGCGCGGCGCTGCTGCTGGCGGCCCTCAACATCCGCTACCTGTGGTTCTTCTTCACCTCGATGCTTGGACTCCTCGGCGGCGCATTGGCAGGCGTGTTTGCCTTGGGCATCTTCACGCGGCGGGCGAACGGCGTGGGCGCCTTCGTCGGCGGCGCGGCGGGCATTGCGGCCTCGGCCTTTGCCTGCTATGGCACACACGTCCACTTCTACCTCTACGGCGCGATTGGCGTGGTCGTGGCATTCACGGTTGGCTACGTCGCGAGCCTGGCCTTTCCGCGGGCGGCCCAGCCGCTCGATGGCCTGACGGCGTTCACGATGAGGAAGCCCCCGCTCCCGAAGGTTCCAATACCTTCGGGAGGGTAGCCGAAGGCATCCCCCGCGCCGAGAGGCGGGGCCGGGTAACCTCCCGAACGTATTGGAATGTTCGGGAGGGGGGGTACGCCGGGCCCCCGGATGCAATGCGAGCGCCGGCGCCCTCCCGAAGGTTCCAATACCTTCGGGAGGGTAACGCCAGGGGCCGCGGAGACAGGGTGAGAAGGAGAAATCATGCCCCGACGCGATCCATTTGTCGAGAGCCAGTACTACCATATCTACAACCGCGGCGCGGCTCGCGGCCTCGTGTTCTTCACTCCCGCGAACTACGAGCACTGCCTTCGGCTCGTCAAGCGGTACCATCGGCGATACGGAGCCACCTTCATTGCCTACTGTCTCATGCCCAACCACTACCACTTCCTGCTGAGGCAGGAGACCGAGAGGCCCCTCTCGGGGCTGCTCCGGGCCATCTTCAACGCCTACGTTCAGGCCGTAAACATCCAAGAGTCCCGCACAGGCACGCTCTTCGAGGGGCGGTTCCGGCATGTATGGGTGGATCGCGAGGCCTACCTGGCGCACCTGTGCCGCTACATTCACCTCAATCCTGTCAAGGCAGGGCTGGTCGCGCGGCCAGAGGAGTGGCCTTACTCCAACTACCTGGAATGGGTTGGCCGGCGCGGCGGGACCCTGAAGGATGACGCCTTCATCCGCGAGTGCTTCCGGAGTGCCGGGGAGTATGAGGCATTCGTGCAGGACCAAGCGGACGAGTTGCGCGTGCGAGATCAGGTGGGCCGCTACGTCTGGGATTGACATGGGATCATCTGCCGGCTACCCTCCCGAAGGTTCCAATACCTTCGGGAGGGTAGCCGAAGGCATCCCCCGCGCCGAGAGGCGGGGCCGGGTAACCTCCCGAACGTATTGGAACGTTCGGGAGGGGGGGTGCGCCGGGCCCCCGGATGCACTGCGAGCGCCGGCGCCCTCCCGAAGGTTCCAATACCTTCGGGAGGGTACTCACAGGAGACTCCCGAATGTTGCGTTCCCTTGGCATCGGGTTCTGGCTGGTCTGCTGGGTGTCGGCAACGGCTGACGCCGGCGAAAACGTCTTCATCGAGAGGGGCGCGCCCAAGCTCGTCCGCGAGGTCGGGGCGAAGTGGAAGCAGGCCGAGGGCGCCCTCGAATGCGGGGGCGTGAACAGCTTCCTCTACGCCGGCAAGGCGCTCGGGCCGGGCGACTTCCACGTCAAGGCGCGGCTCGCCATCTCAAACCTCAAGAACAGCGCGGCCTCGTTCACCTTCGACGGCCACAGCCACTTCGGCTTCGACGGACGCGGCGGTCAGCTTTTCGTCGAGGGCCCGCTCCTCGGCGGCGCCGCGAAGATGCTCAAGCCCAACGCTGAGTTCCTGGCCGAGGGCAAGCCCTTCCTCTTCGAGGCAATCCGCAAGGGCGACGAGATCGCCTTCTTGATTGACGGCAAGGAAGCGCATAGGATGCCCTTCAAGCCCACGGGCGATGTCGGCTTCGGATTCCGTCCCTGGAGGAGCGCCATGCAGATCAGCGAGTTCGCCGCCGAGGGCAACCTGGTGGACCCGCCCAGGCCGCTCGAAGGCCAGGTGGACGTGTTCACCAGCGGCACCGACGGCTACCACACCTACCGCATCCCCGCCGTCATCGTGACGCCGAAGGGCACCGTCCTCGCCTTCTGCGAGGGGCGGAAGAACAGCAGCAGCGACACTGGGGACATTGACATCGTGCTCAAGCGCTCGGCCGACGGCGGGAAGACGTGGGGCAAGATGCAGGTCGTCGCCGACCACGGCCCGCACGTCATCGGCAACCCCTGCCCCGTCGTGGACCGCACCACCGGCACCATCTGGATGCCCCTCACGCGCAACCGCGGCGACGAGCCCGAGAGCCAGATCATGAAGGGCACCACCACCGAGCCGCGCACCGTGTGGCTCACCAAGAGCACCGACGACGGCCTCACCTGGTCCGAGCCAGTGAACATCTCCGAGACGACCCGCCGGCCCCACTGGCGCTGGTACGCCACCGGCCCGGGCGTGGGCATCCAGCTCAAGAGCGGCCGCATGGTCATCCCCTGCGACCACTCGGACCACACCGACCCCAAGGCCCACCCTTATCGCTCGCACGTGATCTACAGCGACGACGGCGGCGCCACCTGGAAGCTCGGCGGCACGATTGACGACAAGGTGAACGAGTGCCAGGTCGTCGAACTCGCCGACGGCTCGCTGATGATGAACATGCGCTGCTATCAGGGCAAGAACCGCCGCGCCATCTCGATCAGCAAGGACGGCGGCCTCACGTGGACGCCTCCCGCCCTCGACGAGGCCCTCCTCGAGCCTGTGTGCCAGGCGAGCTTCCTCCGCTACACCCTCGCCGAGACGGGCGGCGTAAGCCGGCTGCTCTTCTCGAACCCCGCGAGCACGAGCCGCGTGAACATGACCGTGCGCCTCAGCTATGATGAGGGCAAGACCTGGCCCGTGGCCAAGAGCATCAACCCTGGCCCCTCGGCCTACTCGTGCCTCACCGTGCTGCCCGATCTGAGCATCGGCTGCCTCTACGAGCGCGGCGACCGCCAGGCCTACGAGAAGATCACCTTCGCCCGGCTCACGCTCGACTGGCTGACAGACGGATCGGACCGGCTCGAGGCCCGACCGAGGTAGCGGGAGCGTTGCTTTGCCGTCGCGGATGGGCTATTATCCTATCGCAGCAGGAAGGGGGAATGGGATGCGTTGGCTTCTGGCAAGTACTGTTGCGTTCCTCATCCTGGCGACCACAGTTCCCTGCGAGGCCGCGGGCCGAGGGGGGCCGCGCCCCGATGCGCCGAAGCAGCAAGGCACGATCTCGGGGAAGTTCACGGGTTACCTGCTCGCGGATGCAGGCCCCTGTTGGGTCTTCCGCTACAAGAAGCTGGACAAGGCCCTGACCACGGTCGTCAACCCCAACGGCAGCGTGTCGGCGTACGTGCCGAGCTGGGTGGTGAGCCTGAGCCTCGACGCCCAGCAGGCCGAGCGATGGCTCAAGGTGGGCACCGCCTCGCCGCTCATCCACCCCAAGCTGGCCACGCCCCCCCTGCTGAAGGAGGTGGCGAACGCGAGGGAGGCCGTGGCCGAAATGGCTCGCCGCCCGTCGGAAGGCCCGTCGTGGACGGGGCTGTGGCTGAACGTGCCGGTGGTCGTAGACCCTGACCTCCAGGGGTTGAAGGCCCTGCGCACCCGACACACGTGGCAGGGCGGCAACACCGACGAATGGCTCAAGATCGAGCGCCCCGAGCAGCTTTGGTTCCGCGATCCCATGCGGGCCCACGAGCATCTCGACGCCGACATGCGAGTCCTCAAGGAACTCGAGCTTCTGCCCGAGACTCAGATGGGCAGGAACGGCGTGGTTCTGTCGAAGGACTTTGTCCTGGCCACCGAGACGCCCGAGGCATTGCCCCTGGGGCAGTCGGGCCATCTGGGCCTGCGCTTCTTCGTCCGACGCATCCTGGATGGCGACCTCTATGTTCCCGACGCGCTGAGCAAGGACCAGCTCCTGAGGCCGGGCATGCGAGGCGGCAGCGGGCTGAGCAACCGCAACAGGCTGCGCGTGGACGGTGCGGGCGGCTTCGGAAGCAAGGACCTGTCGCTCGCCGACAAGGACCCCCTCGGCGACGGCAAGTGGCACGCAGTCGAAATCCTGCACAATCAGGGTATTCACAAGCGCTGGATCGATGGCGTGCTGGAGGAGAAGAAGGAACTCTTCCGTCCCCAGCGGCTGCGCTTCACCGCCTCCCCCGATCCTGTGCTGCTGGCCGATATCCAGACGACGCTGAAGGCGGCCTCGAAGAACGAGGCCCCCGAGTATGACCCAGGCCCCGTCGGCGGCCGCCACATCCGCCACTGAGGCGCGGGCGCGAGCGTTCGCTTCCCCGCTCACACATAGTCCCACCCCCTCCACAAGAGGAGCCGTCCACAAGTGTCCACCCCGCGAATCGTCGCCGCAGTCGCCGTGCTTGTCCTCACGCTCGCCGCGCCCGGCCGAGGCGCTGCCCCGCCCGACTCCGCCGGCCCCGGCTTCGCGCCCGTGGCCCACGCGAACGCCGAGAACGCCAACCGCCTGATGGGCATCAACCTGGCCGGCATGGCCGACTGGAGCACGGAACTGCCTTTCGTGGACGCCTTCCGCCAGGCCCGCCACTGGATCAGCCAGCGCGACGGCCAGCCCTGGGGCAAGGGGCCGGCCCTCGCGCTCGACGCGAACGGCTTCGTGACCCGGCTCGAGCCCGGCTGCCGCGCCGAAACGCCCATGCTCACCTTCGCCGGCCACAAGCCCGCGGGCGAGTTCGTGCTCCTCTACGACGGCGAGGGCGAGATCGGCTTCCACGGCGGCAAGGCCGTCAGCTCGGGTCCAGGCCGCATCGTGGTCGCACTGGCCAAAAATGCCGACGGCTTCTTCCTGAGCCTCCGTTCCGCGAACCCGCAGAATCCCCCGCGGAACTTCCGATTCCTGCTGCCCGGCCACGAAGGCACCTACCAGGCCCAGCCCTTCCGCCCCGGCTTCCTCGAGCTGTGGAAGGGGATGAACACCTATCGCTTCATGGACTGGATGCACACGAACGGCTCCGAGGTGGCCGAGTGGGCCGACCGCCCGAAGGTCGCCGATGCGATGTGGACGCTCAAGGGCGTGCCCCTCGAGGTGATGATCGACCTGTGCAACCGCCAGCTCGTCAACCCCTGGTTCTGCATGCCGCACAAGGCCAGCGACGACTACGTGCGCCAGTTCGCCACCATGGTACGCGACCGTCTCGACCCCACACTGCACGTCTATGTCGAATACTCAAACGAGGTGTGGAACGGGATCTTCGCGCAGTCGAAGTATGCCCAGGAGAAGGCTCTGTCGCTGGGCATCGGGCCGAAAGAGCGCCCCTGGGAGGCGGGCGGCAAGTACTTCGCCCAGCGCTCCGTCGAGATCTTCGCCATCTGGGAAGAGGTCTTCGGCGGGCGCGACCGCCTGGTGCGCGTGCTGGCCTGGCAGAGCGGCAACGCCTGGTGGCTCGAGAACATCCTGCTGCCGTGGAAAGACACGGTGAAGCACGTGGACGCCGTGGCCAACGCCCCCTATCTCCAGATGTGCGTGTCGCCCGGGGGCAAGCCCAGCGCCGAGGAGGTGGCGGGCTGGACGGTGGACCAGGTGCTCGACTACCTGGAGACGAAGGCGCTGCCCGACTCGCTGAAGGGCATGCAGGCGGTGAAGAAGCTCCTCGACCGCCACGGCCTGCGCTTCCTCGCCTACGAGGGCGGCCAGCACGCCGTCGGCGTGGGCGGCGGCGAGAACAACGAGAGGATGACCGCGCTGTTCCACGCCGCCAACCGCCACCCCCGCATGGGCGACATCTACCGCAAGTACTACACCGCCTGGCGCGAGGCCGGCGGCGACCTCTTCTGCACCTTCTCCTCCGTCGGCCGCTACAGCAAGTGGGGCTCGTGGGGCCTGGCCGAATACTGGGACCAGACGCCCGACGACTGCCCGAAGCTCAAGGCCACGCTCGACTGGAACCGCGCCAACCCCCTCGACAATCAGCCGCCCGCCATCGAGCTGCCCGCCGAGGCGACGGCCAGAGTCGGCCAGCCACTCAAGCTCAAGGCCGCCATCACCGACGACGCGAAGACCCGAATGGCCGTCCTCGTCGGCTGGAGCAGCACCGCGCCCGAAGCCGTCACCTTCTCCAACGCACGCGGCCCCGAGACCGAGGCCCGCTTCGCAAAGGCCGGCTCCTACACGCTCCTGCTGCGGGCCTCCGACGGCTTCGCACGCAGCGAGCGGGCCATCCAGGTGAAGGCGGAGTGAGCCATGAGACGAACCTCCGCATCCCTGCTATCCGCCCTGCTCTTCGCTGGAGGCGCCATGGCTGAAGCACTCGCTCCGCAGATTGACGGCGACTGGTGGCAGGTGGCGGGCGACCCCGACCTCGGGCCGCTGACCGACCCGAAGCAGCAGCCCGTGGATTTCGCGGTGTGGCAAGCCGCCGACGGCACGTGGCAGCTCTGGTCGTGCATCCGCCACACCCGCTGCGGCGGAAAGACCCGCCTCTTCCACCGCTGGGAGGGCAAGGAAATCACCGACCGCGACTGGACGCCCAAAGGCATCGCCATGCAGGCCGACGCCCGCTTTGGCGAGACGCCCGGCGGCCTTCAGGCGCCCCACGTCCTCCGCCTCGGCGACACGTTCCACATGTTCTATGGCGACTGGGTTCACATCTGCCACGCCACGAGTCGCGACGGCAAGACATTCGAGCGCGTGACCGACGCCGCGGGCCAGGCGGGCCTGTTCGGCGAGGGCGCCGACGCCAACGCCCGCGACCCCATGCTCCTCCGCGCAGGCGACCTGTTCCACTGCTACTACACGGCGTTCCCCGGCGGCAGAGGGGTCGTCTTCTGCCGCACCTCGAAGGACCTCGTGGCGTGGAGCGAGGCGAAGACCGTCTCCGCCGGCGGCTCGGCAGGCGACGGGCCGTTCTCCCACGAATGCCCGCACGTCGTTCGCCTGGGCGACCATGGCCTCTACTACCTCTTCCACACCCAGCACTACGGCCAGAACGCGCAGACCCGCGTCTATGCCTCGAGGGACCCGCTCGACTTCGGCGTGGGCAACGACTCGTGCCTCGTGGGCCGCTTGCCGGTCGCCGCGCCCGAGCTCATCCTGCACGAGGGCCAATGGTACATCGCATCGCTGCTGCCCAGCCTGAAGGGCATCCGCATTGCCCGGCTCAGATGGGAGCCGAAGGCCGGCCAATAGGCCACACACCGGCCGCGGTATCCTCTCACACCATCACTTCGCCCTGCCCTTGAGCCGTTGGCGGGCTCGTTGGAGCGGCCCCTGCCGCCCGCCCCAGAGGGGGTCCTTCAGCTCGACGGCCCACTTCGCCCAGGCGTTGCTGAGGTCGGTGAGGGCCTCGGGCTTCTCCGCCGCCAGGTTCTTGCTCTCCCCGATGTCGGCGGCCAGATCGTAGAGTTCGCTGACGCCGGCGCGCGGCTGGACGAACTTCCAGTGGCCCTTGCGCGCCGCCGCCTGGGCGCCGAAGCGCCAGAAGAGCACCTCGTGCGGCGCGGTTGCCTTCTCGCCCTTGACGAACGGCAAGAGGTCCACGCCATCAAGCGCGATTGTGGGCGGGACGTCCCCATCCCGCGTATCGCGGCGTGGGGACACGCCGCCCACAGCAGACCCCGCACCCGCCGCGGCCAGGGCCGTGGGCAGGATGTCCAGGCTGATGACGGGCTGGTCGAACGTCTTGCCCGCGGGGAGCTGGGCCTTCCACTGGAGGATGAAGGGCACGCGGATGCCGCCCTCGTAGACCGTGCCCTTGCTGGCGCGGAGCGGCCCGTTCGACGAGGCGTTGGCCTGCGGCGGCCCGCCGTTGTCGCTGATGAAGAAGATCAGCGTGTCCCGCTCGAGACCCGCGTCGCGGAGCTTCTTGAGCACGGCCCCAATCCCGTCGTCCATCGCGGAGAGCATGGCCGCGTAGGTGCGGCGGTTGCCCTTCAGGTTGGGAAAGCGCTCGAGGTACTTCGCCGGCGCCTGCAACGGGGTGTGGACGGCGTTGAAGGTGAGGTAGAGGAAGAAGGGCTCTTTCTCGTGGCGCCCGATGAAGGCCACGGCCTCGCGGGCCAAGGCGTCGGTGAGGTACTCCGGCTCGGCCACGGCCTCGGTGCCGCGCAGGATGCCGCCGCGGCGGTCGCCGGCCATGTTCATGTAGCTGTGCGCGCCGCCGAGGAAGCCGAAGAACTCGCCGAAGCCGCGCTGGAGGGGGTGGAACTTCGGCGCCGCGCCCAGGTGCCACTTGCCCACCATGCCCGTGGCGTAGCCGGCGGCCTTCATGCGGTCGGCGAGCGTCGTCTCGGTGAGCGGCAGCCCCACGTCGCCATCGGGCCCGGGGCCGGTGTTGAACTCGTGGCCGAAGCGCTGCTGGTAGCGCCCCGTCAGCAGGCCCGCCCGTGTGGGGCTGCACACGGGGCAGCTCACGTAGCCGTTGGTGAACCGCACGCCGCCGGCGGCCAGGGAGTCAATGTGCGGCGTCGGGATGTCCTTGCAGCCGTGGACCCCGATGTCGGCATAGCCGAGGTCGTCGGCGACGATGACGACGACGTTCGGCTTCCGCGCCCCGCCCTCGGCCTCGGCAGCGCCGAGGCGCCCGGCGGCAACGCCCCCGGCCAGCGCGGCCAGGAAGCCCCTGCGTGGCATCATGGGCTGGCGCATGTGATCCTCCTTTCAGCCCCATTCTCCACTATGCTATGCGCTTCCCGGTGGGAGATCAATGCCTGCTTGCGGCCCCGGCGGCCAAGGGTTAGAATGCCCTCCTCAAACTGCCTTCAGGAGTGCCCCGTGCCCGCGAGACGCCCATCGCCGAGTTCCTTCGAGATTCGCGGCCCCGAGAAGCGTCGCGACATACTGGCCCTGGCTGACCTCTACGGCAAGGCGTTCGGCCGGTACCAGCCGCTCTACGACTCGTTCCTCGACAAGCACTTCCACCAGATGCCGCGCGAGCAGTGGCGGCTGGCCCGCGCGCTCTGGGCGCCCGACGGCTCGCCCGTGGCCATGGTGCGCGTGTGCGACCGCACGATGCGCCTCGGCGCGGCCCTGGTGCGCGTGGCCGGCATCGGCGACGTCTGCACGCTGCCGACGCTTCGCAAGCGCGGCCTGCTCCGCACCCTCTTCACCCACGTCAACCAGTTCATGCACGAGGAAGGCTACGACCTCTCCCTCCTCTTCGGCATCCCGAACTTCTACGACAAGTTCGGCTTCGTGGTGGGCGCCTGGAACGCCTGGGTGCAGCTCCCGCGTGCGCAGGCCGCGCGCCTGAGCGCCCCTTACCGGGGCCGCCGCGCCCGACGGGCCGATATCGCCGCCATGCGCCGCCTTCACGCGGATGACCTTGCCATCCGCGACGGCGCGATGGAGCGTTGGGGCAAGGCCTGGCTGCGCCGCGCCTGCCGCGACAAGTGGTGCCGCGTCATCGAGGACGCCCGCGGCGGCCCGCTGGCCTACTGGCGCGGCGAGCCGCGGCCCGACGACGCCTTCGCCCTCACAGAGGCCAGCCTCGGCCGGCGCCCGACCCGCGACGCTGTGGTCTCGGTCCTCGCCGACATGGCCAAGGTGGCGAGGGCCTGCGAGAAGCCCAAGCTCCGCATCGAGCTTCCCGCCGCCCACCCGATGGGCCGCTTCTGCGTCGCCGACGGCTGCGAGGTCCACCGCGTCATCGGCCACCGCGGCGGCAGCATGGTCCGCATCACCCACCTCGAGAGCCTCTGCCAGCACATGGCTCCTGAATGGGAGCGGCTGCTGGCCGCCTCGCCTGCCGCCGGCTGGAGCGGGCGTCTTCGGTTCAAGACCGACATGGGGGCCGTGGAACTCGCCATCGCCAAGGGCAAGGTCAGCATCGTGGGCGGGGCCTCCGTGCCCCGCGAGTCCCCGCCCGCGGCCATCGCCGCCCCCCAGGACAAGCTCTGCCGCCTCATTCTCGGCTTCCACACCCCCGCCGAGGCCGCCTTCCTCGGCGACGTTCGCATCACCCCTGCCGCCCGGCCCCTCGCCGACGCCCTGTTCCCCGCGCGGTCCCTGGTGTTCTTCCCCTACGACCGCTTCTGAGCGGAGAGGCCCTTGATGACCCCAAGAGAGCGAATGCTCGTGGCGATGCGCAACGGCCAGCCCGACTGCGTGCCGGCCGCACCCGACATGTCGAACATGATCCCCTGCCGCCTCACGGGCAAGCCGTTCTGGGACATCTATCTCCACCACGACCCGCCGCTGTGGATGGCCTACATCGAGGCGGTGAAGCACTTCGGGCACGACGGCTGGCTCGCCGGCCTCCCCTACCGGCTCGACTGCGACCTCAAGGAGGCCGAGGGCACGCCCGCGTGGGAGGAGGCCATCGTCGCCCGAACGCCCGACCGCATCTACACCCGCTTCCACGCGAAGGCCGGCCGCACGCGGCAGTGGAGCGACTGGTGCAACGTCTACTACATCGCCGATCCGCCCACCTGTGGCATGCCCCTTGCCAAGGCAGGCCTGCCCACCGACCCGCCGAAGCGCTGGGAAGACGTCGAGCGCCGCACCAGCTACCCTGGGATGGCCGCCTTCCAGGCCGCCCGCGAGCGAATGGGCGACCGGGGGGTCGTGCTGCCCAGCGTCGGCCTGCCGGGCCTCCCTTTCAGCCCGGAGGGCGTCTACGACTACTACGACAATCCCTCGAAGGTCATCGAGCGTTGCGAGCAACAGCGCGAGCGCACCGTCCGCCGCACCCGCGAGCTGATCACGCACAAGCCCGACGCCATTCTCATCGGCATGTCGGGCCACATGATCTGGAACCCCGAGCCGATCTTCCGCCAGCTCTCCCTGCCGACGCTCCAGGATGTGACGGCCCTCTGCAAGGCCGCGGGCGTCGTGAGCCAGATACACTGCTGCGGCCCCGAGTACGACCTGGTGAAGATCGCCGCGAACGAGAGCGACCTCGACAGCATCAATCCGCTCGAGGTCCCGCCCATGGGCGACTGCGACCTCGGCCGCCTCAAGCGCGAGTTCGGCGCGAGGATCAGCCTCATGGGCAATCTTCACACGACCGAGGTCATGCTCAAGGGCACGCCCGACACCGTCCGCCGCGCGTCGAAGCGGGCCATTGACGACGCGGCGGAGGGCGGCGGCTTCATCCTCTCCACCGGCGACCAGTGCGGCCGCGACACGCCCGACGAGAACATCTTCGCCATGATCGAGACGGCGCGGATGTATGGGCGATACTGAGGTCCGTTCGGCGTGTGGCTTGACGGCGGATCGTGGCTGAAGTAGAATGCGAAAGGTCGCATCCGCCACCAGGCCCGTCTGAAGGGGGGACCTGTGAAGCGTTCGCCATCCAAGAACGGCGAAGGGATGGTCGCCGAGCCCTCGGTCGCCGAATACGTCGTGAAGAACCGCCTCCAGGCGGCCGATGAGGCGATCCACGGCTGGTATCGCTTCGTCCTCGGATACCCCCCTCACCTGGTCCGCGAATACCTTCAACTGCTCGACGCGCAGCCGGACAGGGATTGGGTGCTCGACCCGTTCTGCGGCACCGCGACAACGCCTTTGGAGGCAAAGCTGCGTGGCTACGCCACGCTGAGCTGCGATGCGAATCCCATTTCGGTACTCGCCGCCCGCGTGAAGCTCAACTGGGATGTGGCGCTCGATCAGGTTGAGGCGGGCATGGAAGAGGTGGTGCAGTTCGCTGCCGGGTGTCTTCGCAGCGTAGGTATGGAGCCTTTCCCTGAGGGCAATAGCCAGCTTTCGCTGTTCGGCCCCGCGTGCCCGTCGCCTTGCGGCGCCGATTCGCGGGCCGAGCGCTTCATCCCCGGGGAACTACTCCCGGCGGAGGCCAGCTCTCTGATCCCTCAGGACTTCATCAGCCGGAAGCCCTTGCTGCGCGTCCTGGCCTTGCGTTGCGGCATAGAGACCCTCCTGCCCGAAGGCGACGTGCGTGATTTCATGAGGTTGGGCCTCGCCAACACGATTGTATCCACGGCGGGGAACGTCGGCTTTGGCCCGGAGGTCTACCGCCTTCCACCGAAGGAGGATGCCGACGTGCTGGGGGCCTTCGCCGGTACGGTGAGCGGCATGGTCGCCGATCTGCGCGCGGTCCTCTGCGAACAGGCGCGGCCATTCCCTGAGGCGGTTGTCTTCCAGGACGACGCTCGCTCGCTCGCGGCGCTGGACGCTTGCCCGCCCATTGGTGTCGTGATCACGTCGCCGCCGTACCCCAACGAGAAGGACTACACCCGCAGCACCCGGCTGGAGAGCGTGTTGCTCGGGTTCCTCAGCGGCAAGAGCGGCCTGCGGGCAGTGAAGTCGCGCTTGCTGCGCAGCAACACCCGCAATGTCTTCGCGGGGGACGCGGATGACTCGTTCGTCGCGGACCTCCCTTCGGTGGTTCACGTCGCCGACGAGATCGAGGCGACCCGCCTGAAGCTGGGCAAGACCTCCGGCTTCGAAAGGCAGTACCATCGCGTCGCGCGTCTCTACTTCGGGGGCATGTACCGGCACCTCTCGGCCCTGCTCCCGAGGCTACGCCCCGGGGCGCGCTGCGCCTACGTCGTTGGGGATCAGATGTCCTTCTTCCGCGTCCACATCCGCACCGCACACCTGCTCGCGGACGTCGCGGCCAAGGCAGGCTTCCGGGTGGAGGGCATTGAGCTGTGGCGCACTCGCCGTTCGACAACGACCGGGCTGGACCTCGAGGAGAACGTGCTTATCCTCAGGCGGCCCACCACAGGCGGAGGCCCACATGGCCCGCAGCGCTGGTGAGAAGCCCAACCACCCCGAAGGTGTGACGGACGATGGGATCGAGCTCTCGCAGTACGATCAGGTTATCCTGGAGGTGTTTCAGCGCCATTACACGGAAGACGCCGACAGGCTCATCTTCCGCAAAGATGAGTTGGCCGAAGCCTGCGTGAAGCACGGCATCACCGTGAGGAACATCCCCGACGTGGTGTACACGTACCGGTCACGAAGAGGCCTGCCCGCGGCCATCCTGGCCAAGGGCCATTGGGCCATCGAGCCGTGTGGCCGCGGGGCATATGCGTTCCGCCTCCTCCGCAACCCATCTCACTTCACCTTGCCGTTTGCCGACTATGCCCCCGTGGACATCTACAACGCGATTCCTGAGGTCGTCGAGGGGCTTCTGCGTCAGGACGAGCAGTCCCTGCTCACCGTGATCCTCTACAACCGGCTGGTGGACATCTTCACCGGCCTCACGTGCTTCCACATCCAGAACCACTATCGGAGCTTCGTGGCCGAAATGGGGGAAGTGGAACTGGACGCCGTCTACGCGGGAGTCGACCGGTCCGGCACGCTGTCTGTAATCCCTCTCGAAGCGAAGAGCCAAGGCGAGTCCGAGATGATTGGCCGCATCCAGGTGTCCCAGATGGCGAGGCTGGTGCGCCAGGATTTCCCGAACCTCGGCCGGCGGATACTCGCCGTCAAGGCTCTCGCCGATGGGACCGTTGGCTTCGTGGAGTTCGACGATAGCCAGGAACCTGATGACTTCGGCATCCGGCTGGTCACGCGCTTCCGCCTCGTCCGCAGGGGCGTGGCATCCTCTCCACCGGCGACCAGTGCGGCCGCGACACGCCCGACGAGAACATCCTCGCCCTGATCGAGGTCGCCCGCACCTACGGCCGGTATTGACCCGCCCGGCGCGGCGAAGGGTCCCCGCCACATTGTTCAGGGGATCCTTCGCGCGTGCCGCGGGCCATCAGGCCCGTGTCTCGATCTTCAGGTCCACCTTCGTGCCGTTGGAGACGACGTCGAAGACCGGCGAGAACTTGGCCAGCTCGCGGAGCTTCGCCGCCGGAGCATCGCTCTTCACGCGGAAGGTCACCGTGATATTCTGATAGCCCTTCCGCACGTCGGGCGCGAGGCCCATGAAGCCGCGAATGTCGAGGTCGCCTTCCAGGGTGGATTCGATCTCCTCGATGTGGATGCCGCGCACGGCGGCGTGGTAGGCGAGCGAGGTGGTGAGGCACGAGGCCAGCGCGTGGAGCAGGTGTTCGACGGGGTTGGCCCCCTCGTCGGTGCCCAGCAGCACGGGCGGCTCGTCGGCCTCCAGCTCGAAGGTCTGCTCGTGCGGAATCTCCTGGCGGAGCGCGTGGAAGCCGGCCACCGTGGAGCGGTTCCGGCCGCAGCCCAGCCAGCGGTTGGTGATGCGGAACCTGGACTTGCCGAGGCCGGGGTCTCTACGAAGCGCCTCGGCCTTTTCGCCCAGGGCCGCCACGTCCACGCCATTGATCAGGGTTTCTTCAGCCACTGCCTGTGCCATGGGAGGAGCCTCCTGACTGCCAGCCGCTCGTCCCCACGGCAACTGTCTACCTGGAGTCTATCCCCATCCGCGCGCCCAGTCAACAGGATTCCCCAGAGGGGCCACCACCCGCCGCGGTGCGCACGATGCTTGCCCCCGGGCACGGCCCGCCCTACAATGTGCGGCACCGTTGCGGCTCCGTTCACCCCAGGACACCCATGCAAATGCTCTCCGACCCCACCGAGCCAGACCCGCGATCGCCTGACTTGCCCGAGCCCCGCCGCCGGCGCGCGCTGCTGTTCGTCGGCCTGGCCGTGGCGGCCGTGGCGTTCGCCCTGGCGCTCCAGATCGGCCTGTGCGACAACTTCGTGGTGGGCGAGCTGGACCTCAAGGGCTTCCACAAGGGCGTGCTCGAGGCGGTGCGCGAGGCCTGCGGCATCGTGTCGCTGGGCATTCTCGCCCTGCTGGCGGGTGTGGCCGAGCCGTTGCTGGGCGCGGCCATGCTCGTGCTGTTCGCCGTGGGCCTGGGCAGCTATGCCTTCATCCCCGACTTCCGCTGGCTGCTGATCACGAGTGTGATCTGGAGCCAGGGCCTGCACGTGTGGATGCCGTTGCCCGACTCGATGACGCTGAGCCTCGCGGAGCCGGGGCGGAGCGGCTTCCGCCTGGGCCAGGTGCGCTCGGCGGGCGCGGCGGGGTTCGGGCTCGGCATTGGCGCGGCGCTGGGTCTCACGCTGCTGGGGGTGCGCATGCGCCCGATGTTCCTCGTGGCGGGCGCCTTCGGGCTGCTCGCCGCGGGTATGTGCTTCGGCATTCCGCGCGACCTCAAGACCCCCGGGCCGCGCCTCGTCTTCCGCCGCCGCTACGGCCTCTACTACCTGCTGTGCTTCCTCGACGGCTGGCGGCGGCAGATTTTCCTCTGCTTCGCGGGCTTCCTGCTCGTGCGGGAGTACGGCACGCGGCTCGAGATCATCCTGGTCCTCCTGGGCACCGTGCAAGCCATCAGCTACTTCACGATGCCGTGGGTCGGGCGCCTCATTGACCGCGTGGGCGAGCGGCGGGTGCTCGTGTTCTACTTCACCATCGTGACCCTCATCTTCATCGGCTACACGTTCATCGGCAACCGTTACGCTCTCTACGCGCTCTACGTGTCCGACAACTGCTTCTCCGCGCTCGCGGCGGCGCTCACCGTGTACGTCGGCCGCATCGCCCCGCCGGGCGAGCGCACGCCCACGCTGGGCATGGGCGTGGCGATGAACCACGTGTCGGCCGTTCTCATGCCGCTTCTCGGCGGGCTGCTGTGGCAGCATTTCGGCTACCAGTGGACCTTTCTCGCGGGCGTCGCCGCCGCCCTCGTGAGCATCGCCGTGGCCTTCCGGGTGCCGAGGCACGACAGGATTGCCGAGCACGCTGAAGCACTGCGTTGCGACAGGGCGGATGGCCGATCATGATCGCAGCAGACACAGAGGGATGCTCGGATGACCCAACTTGGCCGCAGGCTGGCGGTTGCCGGCATCGTGATGATGGGCGCGACCATGCTGCTGTTCGGCCGGGAGGTCGAGCGCGCGCTTCAGGCACGGTGCGTGGTCCTCGCGCCCCTCGAGGTCGGCAAGGAGGCGACGCCCGACGCCATCGCCGTTGAGCCACGGCGCGGATGCCAGGTGGCGGTCGAGCTGCGTCTGCGGTCGGCCTCCGTCGCGGCGGCAGGGAATGCCTATGCGCCTCGCTACAACTTCCCGTTCACGTGCACGACCCTCGACGAAGTCGGCGGACAGCCGTTCACCCAACAGGCTGCCCTGCGATGGGACGATGCGACGCGCATCGTGCGCGACGAATCGGCCGACGCCTCGGGCGGCCGGGTGCACGTGCAGCACAACCTCCCGGAGTTCCGCGAGCCGCTGTCGGGCAAGCTGCGCGTCCGCGCCACGCTCGGCCCCGACACCGAGTTCGGCGCCACGGTCGAGTCCGCCGACCTCAAGGTCTACGACAACGTGGACCGTCCCGCCGACGAGATGGTGGTGGCCGGCGTGGCCCTGCTCGTCGGCCCGGCGGTGATGGTGATCGGCGTCACCCTGGCCATCGTCGGGTGGGCGCGGGCAAGGCGCCAACCCGACGACGAGCCGATGGCTGACCTGCCGCCTGGCGATTGATAGGCACGCGCGATGCGGATGATCCTCAGAGCAGGCTTCTTCCTGCTGGTCGCCTGGCTCGCCTACCTGGCGGCGCGGGCGATCTATCGGGGCGTGCGGCGCTCGATGGGGCTGCCCGTCGAGGAGCCGGGCCAGGAGCAACGCCTCTACCGCCAGGCCGTGTTGGGCACGCTGCCGAGCGCGCTCGTGCCGTTCGCCTACCTGCACCTGGAGCCCGGCCAGGGCGGCGTGGGCGTGACGCTGCTGATGCTGCCCGCGTTCTTCGGCGCGGCCGTGCTGTGGATTTCGGGGGTGAAGGGGCTCGTGGGCCTCTATCGCCTCGAGCCGCGGCTCTTGGTGCACCCCACCGTGTTCGTCTGCTGCGTGGCCGCGGCCTTCGCTGCCGCCATGGCGCTCATGGCCGGGGTGAATATCGTCGGCAGCCTGATGCCATAGATCGCCGGAACGCTGCCTACCTGATCTCGACCTCGTACCAGATGGTCTTGTGGTCGGGGCCGAGCTTGAGGAGGGCTTTGCCGTCCTTCGCAGCCACGGTCACGGCCTCGCGGCGGCTGCCTGACTCATCGAGGGGATAGAGCTTCACGCGGTCGGCCGCGGCGGGGAGGGTGATCTCGGCGGGCACGCCCTCGCACATCACGGGCTCCTCACCCCACTGGTTGCCGAGGGTGACGCGGGAGCCGCCGAGGTCGCGGAGCTGGGCGCCCTTGTTATGGATGTCGCCCGTCGCCGCGATGAGGATGCGGCCCGGCCTGTCGAAACCCCCGCCGTCGATGCACGTCAGCGTCACCGTCGCCCAGTCGAGGGCCGTCTTGCCGACGGCCAGGCTCACGCCGCCGCCGAGGTCAAGCGTCCTGCCCCGCACGAAGCCGGTGAACAACTTGCACTTCGGCGCGCTCACGATGAAGAAGCCCGCGCCCTTCTGCGAGATGTCCCACCGCAGTTCGCCTGTTTGTGAGACGAAGACCGTCATGTCGGCGGTCAAAGGCGGGCTGGCCGCAGCGGCGGGCGTCGGATGCTCCGCGAGGTCAAGCCCAACGCCCGCGAGGAGCGGCAGCCGGGGGTCGAGGCCGAAGGCGCTGGCCTTGAGGTTCCAGGCGTTGAGCGCGCGGTGGAGTTCCTCGCGTTCCTTCGCCAGCGGCATCCACGCGGAGAGGCGGACGCCCGACGGCTTGACGTCGCCGCGCAGGAAGATGGCCGCGCAGGCGATGGAGTGGGCGAGTTTGGCGGGGTCGGCCTTGAGGTCGAAGAAGCTCTCGATTCGCCGCGGCTCGGGGCGGTCGTTGTGGTTGTAGGCGAAGGAGTAAATGGCGTCCCAGCCCTGGAACGCGCCGACAGCGGCGATCATGGGCATGCCCTCGGCGGCAAACTGGTTGGGCATGGGGTGGTTGTACTCGCTGACGGTGTAGGGCTTGCCGTAGACGCGCCGCGAGGCCAGGTCGCCGAGGGTCCCCGGCGGGCTGTTGACCAACGCGATGTTGTTCACCGTCCAGTTCGCCATGTCCCACGGCCTTCCCGGGAAGTGCGGGTGCTGCCAGTAGGAGTGCGCGTCGCAGAAGTCCAGTCCCGCCTGAATATGCGTGGGGCTGTAGCCCATTTGCGTGCCGGCCACGAGCGGCTGGCACTTCAGCTCGTCCTTGAGGAAGCGGTTCATCCCCCACCAGTAGTCGCGCTCGGTGTCCCACAGGAAGTCCACCCAGTCGTTCCGCGCGGCGGCGGTGACGCTCATCTGGCCCTTCTTGACGACGGGCACGCTGTCGTCTTCGAGCTTCTGGCCGGGCTCGAGGCCCACGATGCCGCCGGGCCGGAGCGACACGGCGGCGATCTCATAGGTGCCGACCTCCAGGCTGGTGAAGGTGATGCGGGCGTTGTCGTCGCTGGCATTGGGGATGAAGCTCAGGCGATGGGCCTTCCACTCGGGGCCGATCTCCACGCTCGTGTAGAAGCCGAACTGGCTCCACGGCTCGTGGGCCATCATGCAGTTGAGGCTGACGCGGCGCTTCTTGTCGGAACGAGCCCTGAACGTGAGCGTGTAGACCTGCCCCTGCTTGACGGCGAGGCCGGCGTGGGCGAACTGGGGGATCCAGGCCTGGTCGCCCATCTTCTCGACGGCGACGCGGAGGAAGGGCTTGCCGTTCGGGCCGCCGGGCACGATGGACCACGCGGCCTTGGCGGGGCCGCTGACCTCCAGGTTCCAGGGCGCCCCGACGGGCTGGGTGAAATCGCCGTTCGTGAGCATCTCGTCGCCCAGCGCCTGCGAGCCGACGTTCCACACCTTGGCCAGGGCCTCGGTGCTGCCGTGCTTCTTGCGGAGCCAGGCGTTCCACAGCGATCTGAACGTTGCCGCATAGGGATCAGGGAGGCGGTCCAACCCTCCCCAGCCCCACTCGGCGAAGAGGGCGTTCTCGTTGTTGATCTCGACGAAGGCGATGGCCGGCTCGTCCACGTAGGCGGTCTGGGTGTAAGGGTTCACGTGCGTGAGCAGGTCGCGGGCATACTTGCGCTGAAGCTCGATCATCCGCGGCTCGAAGTTGTCGAGGCCCTTGTCGTAGTTCGGCCGCTGGTCGCGGTGGGGGAAGCCCTCCTTGTCGTCGAGCCAGCGCGAGACGTGGAGGTTGAGGTTCGTGTAGACCCCGTGGAGCTTGAGCTGGTGGATGAGATAGTCGAGGCGTTCGAGTTTCTCGGGGTCAATGATCGTCTTGTTGGGGCTTTTCGCCCAGATCGAGTGGCTATCCATGTGGTGCATGCGAACGCAGTTGATGCCGAGGCGGGCGAGGCGTGCGGCCACGCGCTCGGCCACGTCGCGGGGCGGGAAGCAGGCCTCGAAGCACAGGTTCGTCGCCCAGAAGCGTTGCGGCCCGGCGTCGGTCGCGAAGCGGCCGTCCTTCACCCGCACGAAGCCGTGCTTGCCTGCGGGCTTGTGCAGCCAGGCGCTCACGTTGGTGAGGTTGTCGGGCGCGTCGTACGAGATCACGAAGGGGAACATGGCATCCTCCGCCCGGGACACGGAAAGAGACAGCAGGACGAAGACGAGGCGGGCAAGGGTCGGTCGAGTCATCACGCGGAATCCTCCTGGCGGGCGCGGCGACGGGGGGAACAAGGCAACCAAGGCCAACGCGGACATGAAAGCAGAAAGGGCGGGTCCGGGCAAGTGGGGCGGGCGCGCGCTCCCGGTCCCGCGGTTGACAGCCCTCGCTCTCCGGCTACAATGGCGGCCCAGGATAGCGTGAGGTGCGCATGAGCCAGGAGATTCCCGACGGCCTTCAGGCCAAGCGCGACCAGGAGGCGCGGCGCGCGCCCGTGGAGCGCGCGGTCGAGCGCTACGCCCGCGGACGCCTCGTGCGCCGCCTGGGCGCCTCCGGGCCGCCGGAATCGGTTCGTCCGGCCGCCCGCGGCGTGCGCTCGCTGGTGTTCCTCGTGGATTTCAAGGGCTTCCCGCGCGTGGTGCTGCGGGCGAGCGATCGCTGGCTGCGCGCGGCCCGGCTCGCCCACAACTTCCGCTCGTTCGCGCGCCTGGGCCTGCCGGTGCCCGAGCTGCTGGTGGCCGAGCTCTCGCCGCTCGCGCGCCTGCGCTGGGGCTTCTACGCGCTCGTCGAGCGGTTCCAGGTCGGGCGGCATCCCGACGAGGCGCCCGACCGCGAGGCCGCCGTCCGCGCCGTGGCGCGCGCGCTGGCCAGCCTCCACAACGTCCAGCGTCGCCGCTGGGGCTGGCCGGGCCTCCCGCGCCTGGGCAGCTACCGCGAGCACTTCCTCGAGCGCGTGGCCGAGCGCGTGAGCCACGTGGCCAAGGTGCTGGCGCCGGGCCAGGACGGTCCTCTGAACGCCTGGTTCCGCGACCAGGCCGCGGCCGCCCCGCTCGACCCGCCGTTCGCGCTCACGCACAGCCGCGTGAACTGCGGCAACTTCGTGGTGCGGCCCGACGGCGAGGCGACGCTGGTGGACCTCATCGAGGCTCGCTACGGCACGTTCTGCCCCGACCTCGTTTCGGCGCTCGACCGCATCTGCGAGCGCGACGAGCGCCTGATGGCGGCGTTCCTCGAGGAGTACTTCGGCCAGCGGCCCGCGGGGACCCGCGAGGTGTTCGAGTCCGCGCTCCCCTTCTTCGAGGCCAGCCGCACGCTGGGCCGGGCCGCGAGCTACGTGCGGCGCGTGCGCCGAGCCCAGGACGCGGCCGAGGCCGACGCCTACCGCACGCGCCTGGCGCGCCAGGTGGCCCGCCTCGCGGGGCAGACGGGGCTGGGCCTCACGCTGGCGAAGGCGTGACTTCTCTCCCCTACGGCTTCCAGTTGGCGATGATGCTCACCGGGCGGTGCAGCACGAGTCGCGTCGCCACCACGCGGAACGGCATCGCGCCCTTCAGGGCCTCGGCATCCCGCTCCTTGATGACCACGGCCACCCGGCGGCCCGATTCGAGCACGGCCCTCAGGGCCTTCTCGTCTTCCAGCTCCGGCAGGTGAAGGCGGCGCGTGAAGAGGTTGAGGGTCCCGTTGAAGTCGTCCTGGTACTGGTACACCTCCTCGGCGTTCGCCAGGGACGCGCCGGCCCTGCGGACGAGTTCGCCGCCGGACCTGAACTGGTTGAGGATCGGCGTGGCGGCCAGGTCGAGGCACAGCGAGATCACGGCCACGGCCGCGAGCACGGCGAGGACCCGCCGCGTCTCGCCCGCCGCGCCCCGTGGGAGTCGGAGGCCGTAGACGCACACGGCGAGCACCGCAACCCCCGCGGCCACCGTGCCCGCAACCACTGGAGGCGTGATCAGCGACTTCAGCTCGGCCAGCACCTCGGGGTCCTTCGCAAAGTCGCGAACCTCCAGGCCCACGCCCACAGCGGAGAGGCAGAGGAGGACGAACGTGGCCCGCCACAGCCCGTGGTGCCAGCGGAGCGGCGCGTGCTCACCGCGCATCACGCCGAGAATATAGCGGGCGCACAGCAGGCCGACCCCCGGCATCAGCGGCAGCAGATAGCGCTCGCGCTTGCCCGAGAACAGCGAGAAGAACACGAGGACGGCGAGGACCCACGCGGCCCCGAGAAGCGCCGCGGGGTCGCGGCGCATCTGCCACGCCCACACCAGCGCCGCCACGAGGAGCAGCGTCCAGGGCAGGGCGTAGATGGGGAATTGCAGAAGGTAGAAGTAGGCCCAGTTCGCGTGGGCCGCGCCCTCGCCGATGCGGCCGGCCGTCTGCTGGAAGAGGATGTCGTGGGCGTATGCCCTGCCGCCGGAGATGCAGGCCGGCACGAGCCATGCCGCGACCAGGCCCACGAAGAGGGCTGCGCCCGCCAGGTGCCACCAGCCGCCCTTGCGCACCACGCCGCGACGCGCCAGGCCGTACGCCGCGCTGACCAGCAGCGGCACCGCCACCCCCACGGGGCCCTTCGTGAGCAAGGCCAGGGCCGCGGCGGCGTAGGCCGCCAGCCACCAGCGGCCGGGCGCCGGGCCGCCCTCGAACGCCCGCACCGCGCAGGCGAGGCTCAGCGTGGTGAACAGCGTCAGAAGGGGATCCAGGACGCCGTAGCGGCAGATCATCGCCGTCAGCAACGCCGAGAGGGTGATGGCCGCGGCCAGGAGGCCGAGTGCGGGGGAATGAAGCCGCCGGCCCAGCGCGTAGAGGGCGAGCGACATCCCCATCGTGGCCACGAGCGACACCATTCGCCCGGAGTTCAGCCCGAAGCCCAGCCGCCAGAAGACCGAGGCGGCCCAGTAGAACATCGGCGGCTTGTCGGAGTACGGCCGCCCGTTGAGGTGCGGCACGAGGTAGTTCTTGAGGACGATCATCTCGCGCGCCACCTCGGCGGCACGCGGCTCGTCGGGGTTCCACGGCTCGCGCGTGAAGAGCGAGGGCACGAGCGCCAGCAGCGTCAGGCCCACGATCGCCGCAACCGCCACCCGCGTGGTCATCTGGTCTCGCAAGGTCGGCTCACCCTTGACTCTGTCCCTCCCGACAGCGGCCGGCGCTCGGGCATAGGGTTGTGCGAACCGGCGCCAACGGCGCGTCGGGAATCCGGCCACGGCTGGCCACGCACTCATCTAAGCAGAAGTGCCGCGATTCGGCAAGTTGGAGCGGGCCGCTCTCGCGGCCGCCGACGCGTCCCGAGGGTCCCTGGCCCCGTCCCGCGCCGTCCTCATCCGTGCCCATCCGTGCCCTCAGTGGTGTACTTTTTCAGCGGGTTCTCGATGACGAGGGCCCGATACGTGCCATCTGTATCACCTGGCAGGGGGAGAGAGTGATACAGATGGGCAGGAACGGCCCCGGAAGCCCTCGGATCGCCAAAGCGCCCATCTGGATCACCTCGCGGTAGCGGCACAGGTGATACAGATCGATGGCCTATCCGAGGCGCAGACACTCTAAGGCATTGCCGCCCATAATCTTAGAGCGGTATTCGGGCGGGACGGCCATGCCGTCGAGGAGAAGCTGATAGTCGCGGCGGACGTCGGCCATCCACTCGTGGGCGACGTCGGTGCCGTAGCAGAGCTTGTCGAAGGGGTGCTTGCCGCCGTGGCCCGTGTAGGGGTGGCCGGGCTTGTCCCACCACAGCAGCGCGCGGAAGAACTCGGGGCTCTTGGCCTTGAGGCTGGAGCCGGAGAGGTCGAACCACAGGTTGGCGTTCCAGCGGGCGGCCATGGCGGCCTCTTCGTACCACGGGTTGCCGAAGTGCGCGCCGAGGATGTTCAGGCGGGGGAAGAGGCGGGCGATGTGGTCGAGGTGGATCGGGCGGCAGTGGTTGGAGTCGTTGTCGTCGGGCCGCATATCGCGGCGGCGTGCGACGATGCCGAGGTGGAAGAGCGCGACCATGCGGCGCTCTTCCATGCGGCGATAGACCTCGTGATACTGCGGCGCGTTGTAGGCGGCGCGGGGGAAGATGAACTTGATGCCGCGGAAGCCGCGGTCGTGGAACTGGTTGATGCGGAGCGCGGGGTCGGTGCCGAGGGCGAAGTAGGCGAAGGGGATGAGGCGGTCGGGGTGGGCCTGGGCCGCGGCGAGCACCGCATCGTTCGACTCGCAGGAGAAGACGACACACTTGTCCGTGCCCACCGCGTCGCAGGCGCGCAGCAGGCTGTCGAGCTCGCCGGGCTTGCCGTCGTAGTGGACGTGGCAGTCAATGACCATGTGGATTCTCCCGTGGCTGAGGGCGTGGCGAGGCTACGGCAGCCATTGTAGTCCATCGCGTCCATCGTGTCCATTGCCTGGCCGATGGACAGCATGGACGCTATGGACGGAGCGGGGTGGCCACTGGGCTGTGGGGCTTGCAATTGGGGGCGGGCGGCGGTAGATTCATCGAGTGGGAGGAGGGCCTTCGGAGCATCCTTTCGGAGCGAGCGATGTTCGATCCCGATACCTGCTATGACGCTGCGGTTCTGGGCGGCGGGCTGTGCGGCTTTGCGGCGGCGCGGAGCCTGGCCCTCAAGGGCCATCGTGTGGCCCTCGTCGAGCGGCGGCCGGTGCTGGGGTGGGAGGTGAGCTGGGCGTTCCACGTGGAACTCGGCGAGGCGACGTGCGACGCGGCGCACTGGTTCGCCCAGGCCATGGCCGCGGCAGGCTGCGCGAACGGCGCGGTGGACCCGACCCTCGCCGAGATGCTGCTCGATCGTGAGGCGGCCCGGGCGGGCATCGAGGTGCTGCTCCACGCCCAGCCCGTGGCCGTGGCTGAAGATGACGGGGAGGCGGCCCTCGCCGCCGTGACGGTGGGCACCAAGTCGGGCGAACTCCCCGTGCGGGCGCGGTGCTTCCTTGACGCGACGGAGGAAGCGATCGTGTGGCGCCTGGCGGGCGCCCGCGACCTGAAGCCCTTCCGCGGCGCGGCGCGGCAGACGGTCATCCTCAACGGCGTCCAGGGCGAGCGGCCCGAGGCGCCCGTGCGCCTGGGGAACGTGGGGGGCGTCTACGGCGTGGTGGTGCGGCCCACGGCGTGGCCGGGCGAGGCGGCGGTGGAGTTCGGCCTCGGCTCGTGCGAGGTGCGGCTCGCGCGCCGCGCCCTGCCCGACCTGTTGCGCCACCTGCGCGGCTCGAGCGACGCCTTCGCCAAGGCCCTCGTCACCAGCGTGGGGGCCGAGCCCTATCCGCTCGGCAGCGTGGGCGACGACCGCCGCCTGTGGGAGTTCGAGCACGCGGACATCGAGAACCTCTTCGCTGCCGGCGCCTGGCGAGCCATGGGACGCACGGCGCGCGCGTTGACCCTCGCCGAGCGTCTCGCCATCGGCGAGGACGCCGCAGCGGAGCTGGCCGAGGGCCTGGCCGATCTGCCCGAACCAAGCCGGCACACGGCTCATGCCCCCTCGCGCGTGGCGCCGCCGGCCCACCAGGCCGACGTGGTGGTGTGCGGCGGCGGCACGGGCGGGGCGCTCGCGGCGATTGCGGCGGCGAGGCAGGGGGCGAAGACCACTCTCATCGAGCAGTCCACCTGCCTCGGCGGCATCGGCACCGGCGGCGGAATCCACTCGTACTACCACGGCGTCGCGGGCGGGCTCCAGGACGAACTCGACCGCCGCGTGGCCGAGCTGGCGCCGCTGTTCGGCCCGGCCGCGGGCTTCCACCCCGAGGCGAAGAAGGTCGCGCTCGAGCTCATGGCCGCCGAGGCCGGCGTCGAGATCGTCTACCACGCCACGATCACGGGTGTTCAGACCGAATCGGCGCCGAGCAACCTGCCGGCGCGGAACGACGGCCCGGGCGCGGCGCGGCGCCTGCGCGCCGTTGTAGCCGCCGGCCCCGAGGGCAACGCGACGTATCGGGCGAAGGTGTTCGTGGACGCCACGGGCGACGGCGACGTGGCGGCGATGGCGGGGGCCGAGTTCACCTTCGGCCGCGCGACCGACGGCCTTCCCCACGCCTACTCGCTCGCGGCCGGCCGCCTCAGCGACGACGGCAAGCTGCTCATCACCAACTTCGACGCGGGCTACTGTGACCCGACCGATGCCGTGGACCTCACCCGCGCCCGCCGCCACGCGCTGGGCCACTACTGGCGCGAGCGCTTCGACGCGAAGAACCGCCTGGTCTACATCGCGCCGATCCTCGGCTTGCGCAACAGCCGCCAGGTGGTGGGCGACTACCGCCTGACCCTGGCCGACGAGATCGAGGGCCGCCAGTTCCCCGACGTCGTCGCCTACGCCTATTCGCACTACGACAACCACGGGTTCGACTACGAGAACGAGAGCGACGAGGCGATGCTGTGGGTGTGGCTGCTGGGCAACTGGGAGCGGCGGTTCGGCTGCGAAGTCCCCTATCGTTGCCTGCTGCCCGCGGGTATCGAGGGGCTGCTGATGGCCTGCCGTGCGCTCTCGATGACGCACGACGCGCACAACCAGCTCCGCATGCAGCGCGATCTCCAGCGGATCGGCGAGGCGGCCGGCCTCGCCGCCGCAATGGCGGCCCAACGCGGCCTCACGCCGCGGCAGCTCCCCGTGGCCGACCTCCAGGCCGCCCTGCTCGGAACGGGCGCCCTCGGCCCGCGCGAGCGCCCCAAGCTCCCCGAGCCGGCCAAGGCCAAGGCCGCGCTGCACGAGAGCAGTTGGCTGCCGCCCCAGGTGCCCGCGCTTCCCTCGGCCGAGCGCATCGCACAGCTCGGCACCGAGAAGACGTCGGAAGCCACGTGGGACCTCATCCGCAAGGGCGACGCGGCGCTGCCGTTGCTGCTCGCGGCCGCGAGGGGCGAGAAGCCGGCCACGCGCTTCTGGGCATCGGTGGCGCTGGCCATGCGGCGGCGGCCCGAGGCCGCGCCCGAGTTGCGCGCCGCCCTCGCCGAGCGCCGCGCCGAGGCGCCCGAGGGCCGCAAGACGGCCCCCCTGTGGCGCTCCGCCGCCGTGCTCCTCGGTCGCATCGGCGACCGCCAGGCCGTGCCCGAACTGTGCAGGGTGCTGGAGGACCGCCAGGCCGATCTCGACACCCTCATCGCCGCCGTGCGCGCTCTCGGCCGCATCGGCGACGACGCCGCTGTCCCGGCCCTCAATGCACTCCTCGAGCGGACGGACCTCCCCGCCGAGCGGATCCTCCAGGTGAGCAGTCCCGGCGGGAACCCCGTGCGTGAGGACGCGCGTTGGCAGCTTGACCTCGCGGCTGCGGAGGCCCTGGCGAAGCTCGGCGCGCCGCGCCCCGATGTTGCCGAGCGCCACGCGAAGGACGAACGCGCCTACGTGCGCAACTGCGCACGACGCGTGGCCTGTGGGTCAGGTCTGTAGTGCGGCCTTCAGGCCCCATCCCGAAGTGGCGATTCCACCGTGAAGAATGGGCTAGAGCCCGCACTGCGAACGTTCGGCTAGCACTTGCCCATCTTGCGGAGGGCCTGGAAGCTGCGGCCCGAGATGGCGAAGCCCAGCCCGTCGCGGCTGCCCTCCTCGACCACGTACCACTCGGTGCGGTGCTGCTTCTCGCACAGGTCGAAGATCGTCGGCCAGTCGGCCTTCCCCTCGCCGATCACCGAGTCCTCGGGGCCGCCGAAGTCCTTCAGGTGCACCGAGCGGGCGCGGCCGGGGAACTTGCGCAGCGTGGCGATCGGGTCGCCGCCGCCGCCTGCGCAGTTGCCGATGTCCATCTGCATGATCACGTCGGGCCGCGTCTGGCTGAACAGGCGGTCCCACGCGAACTGGCCTTCGATCTTCTCGAAGTCGAAGCCGTGCGCGTGGTAGCCGCTGAACATGCCGAGCGGCTGGAGCTTCTCGGCGGCCTTGTTCAGGATGCCGGCCAGCTCGGCGATGGTGGCGACGGAGGACATGCGCGGCTTGTCGGCGGCGATGATGAGGAAGCGGTTGCCGAGCACCTGGTTGAATTCGATCGTGCGGGCCAGGTTGTCGCCCATGAGCGCGCCGGTGGCCAGGTGGATGCCGCAGCAGGCCAGGCCGTTGTCGTCGTACATCTTGCGGATGGCCTTGACGGGGTGGCCCATCCACTCGAGCTTGTCGCCGCCGTAGCCCCAGGGCTCGGCGCCCACGTAGCCCAGGCCGGCCACGGCCTTCAGCGTCGCGGCCAGGTCCTTCTGGCACTCGCCCCGCACCGAGAAAAGCTGCAATGCGACCGGCACCTTGGACATGCTCTCTCCTTCCGCGCAGGAATGAAACCCGTCAGACTCGTCGGACCTGTCTGACGGGTCCGACGCTTCCGACTGCCTCGAGCCTAGCCGTGGCTCACAATCCGGTCCACGACGAACTGCTGAAGCTCCTTGGACAGGTTGGTGAAGTAGGCGCTGAAGCCGGTGACGCGCACGATCAGGTCGGCGTGCCGCTCGGGGTGCCGCTGGGCGTCGAGAATGGTCTCGCGTCCGACCACGTTGAGGTTGACGAGCGTGCCGCCGAGGTCGAAGTGTGTGCGAATCAGGGCCTCGACCTTGGCCAGCCCCTCAGCGGTCGAGGCGAGGCCGGGATCGAGGTCGAGCTGAAGCGGCGCCGTGTTGCCGTAGCCGGGCTGCACGAGGGCCACGGCCATGGCCAGTTGCGTGGGCGTGCCGGGCCGGCCCTCGTTGAAGCCCGGCTCGGGATTCGGGCCGTGCGACACGGGCTCGCCGGCGCGGCGGCCGTTGGGCGTGGCGCCCAGGCGCTTGCCGAAGGCCACCACTTTCGCCCATGAGAACAGCCCCGGGATCATCCTGGCGCCCCGCGGCGTGGGCTTCGCGGCGACCAGGTCGGTGAATGTGCGCGCGATGCGGACGGCCCACTCGTCGGCCAGCGCCTCTCCGCTGCCGAAGCGGCGGATGTGGCGCATCATCCGCCGGGCGCGCTCGCCCTGGGCGCCCGCCCAGTTGGCCTCCAGGTGCGCCATCAGCTCGCGCCAGGTGAGGCGGCCCTCGCGCTCGACCCGCTGCTCGAGCGCCGCGAACGAGTCGGCCACGGTGGCCAGCGATGAGCCGTCCACCCCGATGTCGTAGAACTCCACCCCGCCGTTCGTCACGTCGAGGCCCTTCTCCACCGTGCCGTGGCAGAAGAGGTCGAGCACCAGCTCGGGGAAGACCTCGTGCATGTGCTCGAGGTGGAAGTCAATGCCCAGGGCGGTGACCTCGATGGCGCGGCGCAGGTGCCGCTCGAAGCGCCGCCACAGCTCCTCGACGCACGGCTCGATCGCCGCGTCGGCCATCATCTCCTTGAGCGCCACGTCGAACACCTGGGCGAAGTCAATCTTGATGATATCGGCCATGCAGTATTCGCGGCCGGGGATGGCCAGCCAGTGGCAGCCGGCGTAGATGCGCGCGCGGGCCACCTCGGCGGGGTAGCCGTTGCGCATGAAGCCCTCGGTGCAGGCGCGGTCACCAACGAACTTGGGGAAGCCCATCCGGTCCTGGAACAGCACCTCGAGCCCGCGGCGGAACAGCTCGCGGCTCAGGCCCTCGCCCACTCGGACGCCGATGTTGGCGGGCGTCCTGAGGCGGTGGACGGCTTCCAGGATGAGGAACGAGAGGCGGCTGGCCTGGTCGCGGCCCTGGGCGTCGGGGCCGCCGAGCTGCACGTAGGCCGTTTCGCTGAGCAGCAGGCAGGCGAGGTGGAAGACGGCCTCCTCGTCGTCGAGGCGGCCGCCGGCGCAGTCGCGCTCGTAGTAGGGCCGGAGCAGCTCGTCGAGCTGGCCCCACTCGCCGCTGCCGTTGAACATCTTGGCGGCTGCCTGGAAGAACACCAGCCATTGGCAGGCCTCGCGGAACGTGGCGGGCGGGTCGGTGACCTGGCGGCGGCAGATATCGGCGATGGCCTCGAGGTTCGCGCGGCGCCGGGCGTTGGGCTCCGCCGCGGCCATCTCCTGCGCGGCGTCGGCGTGGCGGCGCACCCAGCCCTGGATGCCCAGGAGCACGTGCTCGAGGCCGTCGTACAACTCGGCGGCATGAGGGTTCGCGTGGCGGAAGCGGCGCAGCTTCTCGAGCAGCCCGCCCCAGCCGAGGTCGAGGCCGATCCGCAGGTCGGGGCAGAAGTGCTGCACGCCGCCGATGCCGTGGTCGAGCGCGTACTTCTCCTGCTCCGGCTTCAGGTGCGAGTAGTCGAGGTCGGGGTTCCAGCCGGGCTTGCGATAGGACATGAAGTTGACCATGTAGGCGCCGGCCATCGAGTTGTCGGGGTGCACGTGGGTCGGATGAGCGTCGAGGAGGCGCCGGAAGTTTTCGCCCACGGCCTTGGGGCCGAAGAAGCCGCCGCTGGGGTGATTGGGCTTGATCTCGAAGCCCTTGAGGATGATGTCGCGCACCAGCACGCCCGAGCCGCTCAGAGCCTCGACCACCTCGGACGCCTCGGGCGGCAGCGGCACCTGGCCCTGCTCGTCGGCGTCGCGCGGGCCGCTCATCTCGCGCTTCTGGCGCACCTGGGCCAGCTTCCACTCGCGCAGCAGCGCCAGGCGGTCGTCGTAGCTCAGCTCGGTTGCGGACATTGTTGTGGATTCTCCTGAACCGCCCATGCCCCATCAGCGTACAACACCGCCCGCTCTTTCGCAACGGGCACTTGCCCTCCGCGTTTGATCGCGGAGCGGTACGGGCGTAGAATGCGATCTACTCTTACCCGAAAGGAGGCCCAGCCATCGCGAATCCCGTGGTCATCATCCAAACGTCCGAAGGCACGATCAAGGCCGAGTTGTGGCCCGACCAGGCCCCCGCCAGCGTGGCCAACTTCCTGCGCTACGCCGACGAGAAGTTCTACGACGGCACCGTCTTCCACCGGGTCATCAGCAACTTCATGATCCAGGGCGGCGGCTTGACCTCCGATCTCCGCCGCAAGCCCACCCACCCGCCGATCGCCAATGAGGCCAAGCCCGAGCTGAAAAACGCCCGCGGCACCCTGGCCATGGCCCGCACGAGCGACGTCAATAGCGCCACCTCGCAGTTCTTCATCAACGTCGCCGACAACGCCTTCCTCAACCACCGCGACAAGACGCCCCAGGGCTTCGGCTATTGCGTCTTTGGCAAGGTGACCGCTGGGATGGACGTGGTGGACAAGATCAAGGCGGTAAAGACGGGCACGGTGAGCGGCTACCAGGACACGCCGCTGAAGCCCGTGGTCATCGAGAGCGTGCGGCGCGAGGAGGCCTGACGCAGGAGGCCAGCGATGTCGCGTGCGCTAAAGCGGTCGCTTCTCGTGGCCTGCGTCGCAGCACAGGCGATTGGCGGCGCGCGGCACGAGGGCATCGTCGAGGTGCCCAAGGCGCCGCGCACGAACGGCTTCGGAGCGTGCGCCTGGTCGCCGAAGGCCGATGCCGCGCTGGTGTGCCTTCAGGGCGATTACGTCGAACGCCGCAGCATCTTCGGCGGGCAGCAGGGCTATCTGCTCTCGGCCTGGCTCGTGGTGGACGCGGCGACGGGCAAGGCCACGCCCCTGTGCCGAGCCCACGAGTGCGCCTGGCTGGCCGACGGCCGCCTGCTCGCGCGCGGCTATGCGCCCTTCGACACGCCCGACGTCGAGGCCCTCACCTTCCAGCCCGGCCCGCACGGCGACCGAGCGGCCTGCACGATCCTCGAACGCGACGGCCGCATCGTCGGCGAACTCAAGTCGCGAGCGATTGACTGCATCCCCTCCCCTGACGCGGCGCGCTTCCTCATCACGCAGGACATTGCCGGCCGCAATAACTACCATTGCCTGAAGAAGCTCGCGCTGGAGTCCCTCGGCGGCGCGGCGGCCACGCTGCTCCCGCCCGTGGCCGAGCGACCGGGGCGGCTGGTGGGCTTCCGCTACGGCGCACGCTGGCTCGCGCCCGGCCGCTTTCGCATCGCGGTGGTGGACATGGACGCCAACGACGCCGCCCGGGCGCAGCCGGGGTTGTGGCTCAACGTCACGCCCGAGCCGTACGACTATGATGTGGCCAAGGGCGCGTGGGTGAAACTCGAGGGCCAGGCCCTCGACGACGCGCGCGCCGACCGCTGGGCCATCGCGGGCCTTGGCGAAGCGCTCATCACGCAGGGCCGCATCGTCACCGTCGTCGAGGGCAAGCGCTTGACGCTCGAGTGGCCCGAGGCGGCCGCGATGCGACTCGAGGTCCGCGCCGCCGCGCCCGACGGCTCGCGCCTGCTCGTGTGGGCCGAGGAGCCGCAGATGGGCAAGGGCGGCTTCGGCCGCGACGGCGAAGGCGCGGTCGGAGCGCCCCCGGGCGCCGCGCCCGCGCCCCCGGCCCTGGCCCGAGGCTACTATGCCCTCAACCTTGCCAAGGGCACGAAAACCCGCCTCGACGTCAAGCCCGACGGCGTGTGGAACACGAACTTCTCGGTCGCCGCCTATCTCGAGGACGGCGCGCTGCTGCTCATCCCCGACAATGCGCCGGCCGCCACGGTGGACGAGGCGACCGGCCGCCTCGCCCCGTTCGCCGTGCGCGGGTTCCCGTGGGCCAACTTCGTCATCACCCGTTGGGCGGGGGTGGCGCGCCACCTCTACGGCCGCGGCCAGGCCGTGGGCGACGGCCGCGTGGCCGTGCTCGCGCGGCAGGCGCGTTTCATGGGCACGCCGCACACCGTGGCCGTCTTCCGCACGAAGCAGGCGGCGGGCCGCCTGCCCACACCCGAGGGCTTCGCGCTCGGCGAGCGCAGCTTCCTGCACTGGGCGCCCGATGGCAGCGCCCTGATGATCACCAGCCACGACGGAGCCAGGGTGTGGCTCACCCGAGCCGTCCCGGGCTCGGGCTCGCTCTAGGCCACCCTCTCCCGAAGGAACCATTCCATGCCCAGCCTCACCCGCCGCCAATTCTCGAAAGCCGCATTGGCAGCCCCATTGGTGGTTCCGCCTTCGGGCGGTCTTCTCTCCGCCCTTGCCGCCGCACCCGAGCCGAAGCCCCGCAAGCCCAACATCGTGTACTTCCTCATTGACGAGCTGGGCTACTTCGAGCTGTCGTGCATGGGCCACAAGGAGCTGAAGACCCCCAACGTTGACCGCATGGCCGCCGAGGGCATCCGCTTCACACAGTTCCTCGCGGGCGGCTGCGTGTGCGCGCCCACCCGCGCCACCCTCATGACCGGGAAGCACACGGGCCACACCTCGCTCCGCACCAACGCCGGCTGGGAGCCGCTCCGCGCCGGCGAAGAAACCATCGCCTCCATGCTCCAGAAGGCCGGCTACGCCACCGGCGGCTTCGGCAAGTGGGGCTGCGGCGCTCGCGGCACCTCCGGCGTGCCCGAGGCCCACGGCTTCGACATCTTCTTCGGCTACTACGACCAGGTGCACGCCCACACCTTCTACCCCACCTACCTCATCCGCAACAGCCAAGAGGTCCCCCTGGAAGGCAACCCCGGCAGCTACCTGGAAGGCAAGACCTTCAGCCAATACCTCATCCACGACGAGGCCAGGAAGTTCCTCCGCGCCAACAAGGACCGCCCCTTCTTCCTCTACCTGCCCTACACCCCCCCGCACGGCCAGTATGGCTTCCCGGACGACGACCCGTCGCTCGAGCCCTACAAGGACAAGCCGTGGCCCCGCGACGCCAAGGTCTACGCCGCCATGGTCAACCTCGTGGACCGCCAGGTCGGCGAGATTCTGGCCATGCTCAAGGAACTCGGCCTCGACGACGACACCCTCGTCTTCTTCTCCGGCGACAACGGCGGCTTCGAATACTTCGCGGAGAAGGGCGCCCGCCCCGACGGCCTCTTCGGCCCCAACGTGGACCCCGCGACCGGCAAGCGGGTCTTCCGCGGCGGCAAGGGCCGCCTCTACGAAGGCGGATTGCGCGTCCCCTACATCGTCCGCTGGCCTGGCAAGATCAAGCCAGGGCGCGTCAGCGACCACCTCGGCTCCTTCCCCGACCTCATGCCCACCCTCGCCGAACTCGCCGGCACCCCCTGCCCCCCCGACACCGACGGCCTCTCCATCCTCCCCGAGCTGCTCGGGCATGCTCTCCCTCCCGAAGGTTGCCTTGACCTTCGGGAGGGTAAGGGGGCCGCGGAACCCGCCAAGGGCCGCCCGCAGCCCCAGCACAAGTACCTGTATTGGGAAGACGGCGGGCAGATCGGCGTCCGCGAGGGCACCTGGCACGCCGTCCGCACCCGCGGCCCGAAGGGCGTGTGGGAACTCTACGACCTCTCGACCGACCTCGCCGAGACCACCGACCTCGCGGCCGGGCACCCCGACATCCTCGCCCGCCTCAAGAGCTACGCCGAGGAAGCTCACGCCGACATCCAGGAAGGCGAAGTCCTCGACCGCGACACCGTCCTCAAGGACCGCTACATTCCCCTGGGCAAACCCATCCCCGACAAGCCCTGGGGGCCGCCGGCACGCAAGAAGTGACTGAGGCTTGCAATCGCCTCCTGCGGGGCTATACTGGGTGTTGTGAAGAGGCAATCATGCCATGTTGTCTGGGGGCAGGCCCATGCGGAAGTATCGGGTATATGTAGATACGTCCGCGATCGGCGGATGTGAAGACGAGGAGTACGCGGACGACTCACGCCGTCTCTTTGACGGGGCTCGGAGCGGCAGCGCGTTGATCCTGGTGAGCGCTATCGTTGCCCGCGAGCTTTTTTCAGCTCCTCCGAAAGTGATCGCCGTGATAGAGGGGCTACCGCCAGGTTGTCTGGAGGAAGTGCCGATCACGCAGGAAGTTCTCGCCCTGCGTGACGCCTATGTGGCCGCTGGGGTGGTTGGGCCGCAGCGCTTGGACGACGCTGGCCATGTGGCCGCTGCGACGGTCGCGCGCGCCGACGCCATCGTCTCGTGGAACTTCCGCCACATCGTGCGTCTCGACAAGATTCGTGCATACAACCAGGTCAACCTCTTGCAGGGCTACGGGATTCTGACCATCCTCACGCCGAAGGAGGTAAGGTTCGATGAGCCACAGGAAGACTCAGAAGACATTTGACTGCCTGGCCTATAAGGACCGTGTGCAGCGGGAGATCTACGACGAGATCCGCGACCTGACCCCCGAAGAGCAGATTGCCTACTACAACCGCAGCGCCGAGAAGGGGCCTATGGCCAAGTGGTGGCGGGCCATCCGGCGCGCGTCGCCGCCCGAGCGCACGGCCGCGGCGCGGGGCAGATAACTCGACCGCGACACCGTCCTCAAGGACCGCTACATCCCCCGGGGCAAACCCATCCCTGACAAGCCCTGGGGGCCGCCGGCGAAGGGGAAGGACAAGGCGTAGGCGTGGCAGCAGCGGTAGGGAGTGCATAGCTGCGCGCGGAATAGAGCGGGGTGGACCTTCGAAAAGTCCCGCGTGCAAGTATGCACGCCCTACCGGGGAGGAGAAAAGGGACCACACGATGTGCGAAACACTCTCCCGCCGCGACGCGCTGAAGATGGCCGGGCTGGCCGGCCTGGCAATGCTCAGGAGAACCGACGCGATGGCAGCAGAACCATCTACGCGGCGTGAGGACACGCCGCCCACAACTGCAACCAAGCCGCCGAACGTGCTCATCATCCTCGCCGACGATATGGGCTTTTCGGATATCGGCTGCTACGGCGGCGAGATCGAGACGCCCAATCTCGACAAGCTGGCCGCAGGAGGCGTGCGGTTCACCCACGGCTACTCGACGGCCCGATGCTGGCCCACCCGTTCGTGCATCATGACCGGCTACTACGCGCAACAGGTCCGCAGCGACCCGCCCCAGGGGCGGCTGCCGCAGTGGGCGCGCACACTGCCGCAGTTCCTCAAGCCCGCGGGCTATCGCTGCTATCACAGCGGCAAGTGGCACGTGCGCGGCGCGCCCAAGCCCTGCGCCGATGCCGGCTTCGACCGCTCCTACAAGCTCGACGACCACGATCGCCACTTCTACCCCCGCACCCACCAGGAGGACGACCAGCCCCTCCCGCCCGTCCAGCCCGACAGCGGCTACTACACCGCCGACTACATGGCCGACCACATGATCCGCTGCCTCAGGGACCACGCGGCGAACCACGCCGACAAGCCGTTCTTCGGCTACCTCGCCTTCACCGTGCCCCACTTCCCGCTCCACGCCTTCCAGGACGACATCGCGCGCTACCGCGAGCGCTACCTGGCAGGCTGGGACGCGGTCCGCGAGGGGCGGTGGAAGCGCCTGCGCGAGATGGGCATCGTGAACTGCGCCCTCTCGCCGCTCGAGACGGGCTTCACGCCGCGCTACTTCCAGGAGAAGTTCCTCGAGGAACTCGGCCCCGGCGAGGAGAAGCACCCCATCCCCTGGAGGGGCCTCACCGAGGAGCAGAAGCAGTTCCAGGCCACCAAGATGGCCATCCACGCAGCGATGGTGGACCGCATGGACCGCGGCATCGGCCGCGTGATCGAGCAGGTGCGCGCAATGGGCGCGCTCGACGACACGGTCATCTTCTTCCTCTCCGACAACGGCGCCGACGCGACGATCCTCATCCGCGGCGACCGGCACGACGCCAAGGCTCCCCTCGGTTCGGGACCGTCGTACCTGTGCATCGGCCCGGGCTGGGCGAGCGCCTCGAACGCCCCGTTCCGCCGCCACAAGATCTGGGTCCACGAGGGCGGCATCGCCACGCCGTGGATCGTCCACTGGCCCAAGGGCATCCAGGCAAGGGGCGAGCTGCGCCACGACCAGTGCCACGTGATTGACTTCGTCCCGACGCTCCTCGAGCTGGCGGGCGTCAAGCCCTCCGAGGACTGGAACGGCGGCAAGGCGCCGCCGCTGCCCGGCAAGAACCTCGTGCCGGCCTTCGCGCGCGACGGCGCGGTGACCCGCGAGCGGCTGTTCTTCCATCACGAGGGCAACCGCGCGCTCATCGAGGGCAACTGGAAGCTCGTCTCCGCCCGCGAGGACCAGGACGCCTGGGAGCTGTTCGACCTCTCGACCGACCGCTGCGAGATGGTGAACCTGCTGGCGAAACACCCCGACCGCGCGAAGGCGATGGAGGCGAAGTGGCGCGAGCTGGAGGCCGCCTTCCGCGAGCAGGCCGGCCCGCCGCCCGACCCGCCGCCGAAGGGCAAGGGCGACTGACCGCCGGTGTGGCTGCCGTCGCCGGCAGGGCGCTATGCATCAGGGCAACCCGCCCGTGACACGTTCGACTCGGGGCGCGCCGGCGATCTCCCTGCCGTCGCACCGCACGCGCAGCCCGGCTTCCTGGTCCAGGCCACGCCATCCATGGTCTGCCCTTTCTCCTGGGGCAGGGGCAGCACACGGCCCATACGCTGCTGCCAGTCGCGCAGGTAGTCCACGCGCCAACGATTCACGGTCCTCGCGCCCGGCTTGCCTTGGTCCACCAGGGCGGGAGAGGGGTCGTCGTGCCAGTAGGTCGGCCGCTGGTCGGGCTCAGGCCGCACGAAGGCCCCGCCCCAGTGTTCCGCCGTCGGCTCGTCGGGATTGCCGCGGAGGAGGTACAGCACCGAGGGCGTGTCGCCCATCTTGATGTCGGCTTTCTTGCGGGCGTAGAAGTCGCCCAGCGCCCCGTGGCCCTTCACGTGCTGCTCGATGAACGAGCGATTGCCGAGGTCGCCGTCCTGCGGCCCGCCCATGTACATCCCGCGGAAGGTGGTGTCGGACTCGATCCACCACAGGTCGGGGTGCTCGCGGAAGAGATAGTGGCGCGAGGCGCGGTCCTGCGCCGTGTTCCACGAGCCGATGGAGTGGACTCGGATGGCCTTGCTGATGGCCGGCTCGTCGTGGACGGCCTGGGCGACGTCGGTGATCGAGCCCCACACGAGCACCCAGAGCGGGCGCCCCTGTGGGTCCCTGGCCTTCGCGCGTTCGACGATCCAGCGCGAGCCCTCGGTCGGCTCGGAGAAGCCGGCTGGCGGCGCGGGGTCCACAGCGCCCTGCTTCGTCAGCGCCCGCAAGGCGTCGGGCTTGGGATAGCTGGGCGAGTGCTTCGTCAGGTTCGGGTAGTCCTGCTCGTAGGCCGCGATGACCTCGAGCACGTGTTCGGCGCGGCCCTTGCCGGGGGGGGGACGAGATCAGCCCTTCGATGTCCAGCACGTCGGCGTAGAGAAGCAGGTGGACCATGGACTGGAAGTCATCGGGGTCTGAGCCGCCGATATCGGACGACACGATGACCCGCGGGCGCTGGCCGGCGAGCGCGCCGCCCGGTGGCCGGGCGGGGGTGGCCGAGGCCATCAGGCCGAAGAGCAGAACGGGCGGGAGCATCACAGCCCTCCGAGGACGCTGAGGTTGTAGCCCGTGCCGAAGAGCCGGCGGTTGGCCTGGTAGAGCGGGCTCTTGTAGCGGGCAAGGGCCGCCGCACTGTCGTTCGCCTTCGGGTCGGCCCAGACGCGCAGCGTGCCGTCCGGGTAGGCCACGAGCAGGTGCTCGCCCGGCAGGTCGAGGAGCTTGCAGGCCATGGCCACCTGGCCGCCGGATCCGAGGTCGGCGAGGCGCTTGCCCTTGCGGTCAATGACTTCGAGGCCGTCGCCGTCTGTCGCGCGCACCAGCTCGTGCAGGCCGTCGCCATCGAGGTCCACCGGCAGGGTGCGGTAGACGCTGAAGCCGAGGTCGAGCTTCTCGCCGGTCACCGCATTGAAGGCGAATTCCTGGACGCCCGTGCGCGTGGTGCCGCCCGGTCCAGCGCCCTTGCTGCCGATGCGGATGGCCATGGCCACGGGCGCGCCGCCATCGCCGAGGCGAGCGACCCAGCCCATGTCCATGTGCCCCTCGTCCACGTCGCCCCACACGCGGTTGCCCCTGGCATCGAAGACGACGACGCGGGGCCTGGCCTTCGAGTCGCCCTCGCGGCAGGTGTAGAGCCGCCACCGGCCGGTCTTCGCGTCGAGGAAAGGCTGCACGACGTCCGAGTGGCCGCGATAGGAAGCGCGGTCCGCGCAGAACAGCTCCTTGCCCGTGTCGAGCTCGATGCACCGCTCGCCCCACATCACCTCCTGCACGCCGTCCCCATCCATGTCCGCGATGGCGCACATGTGGCTGCCGCGCGCGCCCGGGGCATCGGCGGCGATGGTGCGCTCCCAGCGGGGCGTCATGTCGCGGGTCCAGGCCTGGAGGTGCATGCTCTCGTAGGTGCCCTGCGCGGTGACGAGCACCGCCTCGCCGCGGGCGTGACCGCCCAGGACGAAGTTGCGGTAGGCGTGGCTCAGGCTCTGCTCGGAGTTCTTCGCGGGCCAGGGCCAGCGGCCCGTGCTCTTCCCCGTGCGGGCATCGAGGCGCTCCAGACAACGGCCCCGGTGCCCGAGCGGGTGCTCCGCGTCCGTGTTGTTGACGAAGTAGATCTCGTCCGCGCCATCCCCGTCGAGGTCGAAGGCGAAGAGGGGGCAGAACCACATCCCTGGCACCACGCCTCTGCCGAGGTCCAGACGCCAGAGAACCCTGCCGTCAGCGTCGATGAGCGCCAGCTTCAGCGTGTCGGCGGGATAGAAGAACATCTCGCCCCAGGGGTCCACGTGCGCATCGGCGCAGTAAGCCGCCAGAAAGGCGGGACGCCTGCCCGCGCCGAGCTGCACGGGCACGGCGCGGCACTGGCCCACGCGCGCGCCGAGCGAGACCTCGAGCGCGGCTTTCAGGCGCTGCTCTGCCACAGAGGGTTCTCCAGATAGGATCACTGCGGACAGTCCAAGGACCAGACCCGCCCATACGCGCGCAGTTGATTGGCGCATTGTCTCCATGCTCCATCAGGCGCCCAAGCCATCCCGCGCCCCTGCGACTCCAGGCTCGGCAAGCCGGTTCCAGAACCCGCCACGAAGACTACCATTCTCCGGTGTCTGGATCAAGGTCGGGGAGAGGGGGCAGCGCCGACCCCGCCATCGCCCGTCAGGCCGACACCGCCCACGACATCTGCATCCGCCTCCTCGACTTCGAGGCCACCGGGGCCGACCTCTCCCCGTTCGCAACCATATACGCCGCCACGCCCTACGCCCGCCAGCCATTCTCGCTCACATAGTTGCTCATCGCGCAGAGGAGCGAGAATGGCCCGAGCCCCGCGAATCGCCAATCCTCGCCCATCTGTCCATACTTGCTCATTTCCTCGTACAGCCGCCCTCGGGCGGGGCCGCAGGCCGGATGTCCACATCCCGCGAACTCCGACATGTCTCGCGGGACGGGGACGTCCCGCCTACAGACGTGCGGCACTTCTCCCCCCGGGGGAGTGGCGGCAAACCGGGGTTCTGCACGACACCCCCGAACGTGGCATGGGCCTACGACACCGGCCATCCACACCTGGCGACAATCCCCGCCCGCGCCCTCGGGGGAAATCGCCTTGACAGGCCGCCCCAGTGTCATATAATGCTTCTTATAATGGACTCGTACCTGCCCGAGAAGCGGAAACCACAGCACTTAGAGCGACGCGCGCGCCCCCACCGATCAGAGATTATATTCAACTCAACCCCCGAACCCGCCCCCGCGCTCCCCCTCGGCCGCCTCCTCGACGAGTTCCTCACCGACCTCGAAAACGCCGGCCGCGCCCGGCATACCATCGTGAACTACCGCTGCGACCTCCGCCGCCTCATCGAGTTCGCCCCCGAGGGCCTCCACGCCCTCGGACCCGCGCGCCTGCGGCTTTACTTCACCTCACTCGCCGGCAAGTCGCCCGCCACCCGCGCCCGGGCCCAGGCATCCGCCAACGCCTTCCTCACCTGGTGCTACAAGCACGACCTCATCCCCGCCAACCCCATGCAGAAGCTCGACCGCGTCAAGCTTCCCGAATACCACCCCCGCCCCCTGGAGTCCCGCGTCGTCCGCAAGGTCCTCGACGCCATTCCCAAGCAGAACCTCCGCGACCGCCTCCTCTTCACCCTCATCGCCGAGACGGGCCTCCGCGTCTCCGAGGCCCTCGGCATCTACTTCGAGGACCTCGTCCTCACGCCCGACGACGAGCAGATCATCGTCCGCGGCAAGGGCGGCCGCACGCGCACGGTCATGCTCTACGCCGCCCCCGAGAGCCTCCAGCTTCTCCGCCGCTTCCTTCGAGAAAGCCGCATCGCCTCGGGCGCCCTCTTCCGCGGCAACCCGGCCCGCCGCGGCACCAGCCGCCCCCTTCACTACCGCACTGCCCACCACGCCTGGCTCCGTTACTGCGCCAAGGCCAACGTGAACGCCGGAATCCACACCCTCCGCCACACCTTCGCCACCCGACTCCTCAACGAGGGCATCAGCCTCGGCGTCGTCAGGAAGCTCCTCGGCCACCGCAACATGCAGACCACCCTCCGCTATGCCGACGTCACCGACGCCACTGTGAAGCGCGAACTGATGACCCATCATCGCCGCTCGCTGTGATCCACATTCTCCCTTTCGCACCGTTTCATCCCCTCCGAGCTGCTATTGCTATATCTCGATTTAGTGCATCTCCATAACACCGATATAAGTGGTTTTACAATAGGACATTGCAGGGTATACCCACATATAGTCGCATAAATAGCCCTTTATGACGTATATCTTATAATGCAGTATACCATTCTAAGTATATATCATACTGTTATATCTACATTTACAATCCACTCGATGCATTCTTCCAGATGAGGCTAGCCTCGCTCCGGCTGCTTCTGACCGCGGTGCTGGCGTCGCCACAGTCCCGCTCTCAGTCTCCCGCACCCAGGTGCGCCGTGATCCTCTGCCCCTCCGGTCGCGCACGGCGGCACCCCGCCATCGGCCGCGCGCTCCGCGGCCGCGCTGCGCGCCTGGGGCCACCGAGGCCCGAACGCCTTCGATGGGCCGCCGGGGCCGTGCCTCCGGCACCCGCCTTGGCCTCCTCTCCGCTCCCTTCTGCGCGCCGCGGCGCCGATCGCTGTTGCGGGTACCCGCTCCTGAGCCCGTGTCTCCGTCTTGCGCGAGCGCGCCCGGCCCGGTTCGCCCATGCGGCGCCACACGCGCTCACGGCACAGCCGTTGCCTCCGGCGGTGCTCGCACCGCGAACGGTGCGCGCAGGGTGATGCCGCGCGGGTGGCCATGGCGATGGACCCTATGCCCCCCGTTCCGCCGCCGGGGTCGGGCCGCTCAGACGCGCCCGGTTGCGCGCCTCCTGCCGCACCTGCCTCTGACGGTGGCGGTGGCCCGCGCGCCGTAGACGCGTTGCGGACGCGTGCCCGGCTTCTCCTGCTCGATTCCCGGGGGCCGGACCATCCGGGCGCAGCCCGGGGACCTCCAGCCACTCCCCCACGAGGCGCGCCGGCCGGGCCGCGCCGGCGTCCTTCGTACGCTCCTGCTCATGCCGCAGGGTACGGCGCGCCTTCGCAGTGCGCTCCCGCGCGATCAGGCGTCCTGCCAGCCAATCGCACGCACGCGCTCGTGCAGGCGGCCGGGTGTGCAATCGGCGCCGAGGTGTCGCGCGAAGAGGCGAAGGACGTTCATCGCGATCGTCGCGAGGCGAAGGAACGCCGCGGTGCCGCGCGGGTCGCCCGATGGCAGCTTGCCGTCGCCGAAGGGCCACCGGGGGTGTCCGAAGAATGGCCTTATGCGGCTCGTGGAGGCGGATAAAAGGGCGATCGCGGGGATAGGGTCGTGGAGAAGAGAGGTCACGATCCCGGCCCGTTCGAGTCGGGGCCCCGCAGGGTCAGCGCGGCGCTCGATGAGGATGGCGCGGGCCCAGTGACGCGGCTGGCAGGGCGCGAGGGCGGCGCCCAGGTCCAGGGCGCGAGTGTCGCTGCCGATGGCGGTCCACCGGGCGCCCGCGGCGGCTGGCGGGTGCAGGGCGCGAACGACACTCCACGGGGCCGTGGCCAGGTACGGGAGGCGCTGCCGCGCGAGTTCGCCAAGCACGGTCTCCGTGACGCACGGCCCGGTGAGCCGCACCAGGCGCGGCTTGGCGGAGAGCAGGCGTTGGGCCTGCGCGAACGTCTCGTGCACGGCCGGCAGCCAGTCGGCGGGGTCGCGTTGCAGGCTCTGCGCGAGGGCCTCGCCGGCGGAGAACGCCACGGCCCATCGGTACGTGCGGGTGCCGCGGTGCCGCGCCTGCCGCGCGCGTCGCTTGGCCGCATCGAGGTCGAGGATTGGCGCGCGCTGCGCGAGCGCGCTGCCGTGTTCGCGCAAGAGGCGCGCGTTCGCTTCGTCGAGCTGGCGCAGGTGTGTGACGTGAAAGGCGTTGAGGAAGTTGTGCGCGGTGGTGTGATCGCAGAACCGCGGCAGACCGAGGGCGTCGGCCAGATCGTCGCGGCGCTCGAGGCACGGCTCGATCTGCGAGAGGCGTGTGGCCCCGAGCCACGCCATGGCCACGAAGTGGTAGCAGAGCACGGGGTCGCGGAAGGCGCTTCTCCGGCGCCTGATCGGCCGCGCGAGGTTGCGTCGGCGCTTGACCGTCACGTGGCCGAAGAGGCGCTTGATTCCGACCACTTCGCGCGCGTACCACCCCAGCGCCTGGAGGAGGTCGAGAGCAGGCTCGACCGGAAGAATCGCGGCTCGTGTTGCCACTGGTGAAATATCCTTCTCATTATTCTGGACTATATCGTGATTATAGCATGTGAATGCTGGCCAAGCAAGTAGCTGTCATCAAGCAACTTAAGAGTATGGAAGGTGACAGACCAGGTCCATGTTGTCGGACGTAAGTAATTATTTAATAATGAGTAATTCCTAAATCGAGATTACTAAGATTCCTGCCCCGGCTGCGAACTAGTTTGCCTGCGTCGCGCCGACACTCGCTGGGCGAGGGCCATGGACGTAGCCGCAAGTGTCCCGCTTACGGTGGGTGGTTCTCGACAAGCGGGCGCTTGTCCCCACAGTACGGAATGCAAACGGATTCGCGGCCGGAGTAGTACCATGCGGTTGGCCATTGAACAACCCCTGGGGCTCGGAGGCTGGGGCGGCGTCCTGCTGGCACCTGGTGGCTGCCGGGAAGGCGGCACTGCGGTTCGCCCTTTCGAGTCCGGCGGCGACCGCCATGGTGGCTCCCCCTGCTGAAGGAGAAGGCGAGCCAGCGTGGGGGCGGGCTGGGGCAAGCCGGCGCCAGGGTTGGCGGCACGACACGTTGTGGCCTTGCGGATTGACTCCTGCCGGGCGCGTCTCCTATACTGGCCGTGGACGGGGAGTGCGCCGGAAAGGAGCGATGCGAGATGAGGCACGTGGCATGGGTGGCTGTGCTGGGGCTGGCCTGCGGGTTGGGGGCGATGGCTTGGGCCGCTGATGCCGAGGAGGCCATCGAGCCGAAGGAGCGCATCGAGCTGTTCAATGGCAAGGACCTCACGGGCTGGGTGCTCATTGCGGGCAATGAGCCGGAGAAGACGTTCGCGGCAGAGGACGGGGTGGTGAAGTGCTCGGGCCGGCCTGCGGGCTACATGCGCACGGAGAAGGCCTACAAGAACTACAGGTTGGTCCTGGAGTGGCGGTTCCTCAAGCCGGGCAACAGCGGGGTGCTGGTGCACATGAGCGGGAAGGACGGCGTCTGGCCGCGCAGCCTGGAGTGCCAGGGCGCGTTCCAGAACCAGGGCGATTTCTGGGTGATCGGCGGGTTCGAGTTCAAGGAGCACAAGGCGGGCGGCGAGCGGGTGACCGGCCGCCGCCTGGCTAAGCTGGGCCCTCACAACGAGAAGCCCGCCGGCGAGTGGAACGTGTACGAGATCGTGTGCGACGGCGACACGGTGCTGCCGTACGTGAACGGCAAGCTGATGAACGAGGCGCACGAGTGCAGCGACACGAGCGGCCGCATCTGCCTCCAGAGCGAGGGGGGGCAATGGGAGGCCCGGAGGATCTACCTGGAGCCCCTGAAGAAGTGAGGCAGCCTTGCCCCACGAGGAACTGATCGCGGAGGTCCGGGCGGTGGCCGCCCGCCACAACGAGGCGGCCTGCACGTTGATCGCGGTGCATGCGTTCGCGTCGGCGGCCGAGGCCTTGTGCCTGGCGATCGGCTCGCTGGCCGGCTACTTCGCGGGCAGCCTGGCGCGCACGCCCTCGCGTAGCCGCTTCGATGCCTTCTGCCGCCGCTATCTGCCCGAGCTGGGCGGCGTGGACCCCGGCGTTGCCCTTGCGGGGCGGCCCCGGCGGCGTCTCGGCTCGTGCGCCGAGCTGCTTCACGAGGCTTTCCGAGGGGGGCTGTTCCACGAGGGCGAGCGCGCCTCGGGGGTACACGTGGTGGACGACCGGGGCAAGTGGATGCTGAGCATTGAGGGCGACGGCTTGGCCCGGCTCAATGTAATCCCCTTCCAGGCCCAGTTCGAGCGGGGCTTCGAGGCCTTCGTGCGCGACCTCGCCCGCGACGCGTCCCTCGCCGCCAGGGCCACCCGCCGTGCGGCCTTCCTCGCCAGGCCGGCGTTCGTGACACGTGATGCGTGATACGTGAGGGGAACTTCCTGGCAGGAAGTTCCCCCCACGCCCCCTTCAAGGACTCTCGCGTTGGGTCTGCGGCATTCGAGCGGCTCGAATGCCGCAGACCCGTGCAGGAGCTCTTGGGAAGGAGGGGGCACGGGGGAGGAAGCCTTTCTTCGCAAGAAGGGCTTCTTCCCCCGGCTTGCTGCCGACTACTCTGCCAGCCAGGTGAGGGCGCTGGTGAGGAGTTCGGCGTTGCCCGCGACCTGGCGGACGAGCTGGTTGCTGAACGCGTCCACGTCGCTGAAGACGAGAAGCTTGGGGCCTTTGGTGCCTGCCTTGGGGCGGATGGCGGCGATGAGGCAGGGGGCTTTGGCGCCCTCGCCGCTCTCGGCGGGCCGGGCGAGGCGGAAGACCTCGAACGACGCGCCTTCGGCGGGCGGCGTCACGGCCAGTTCCGTCGCCGTGTAGCAGACGAGCGGCTCGCGCGTCCAGCGTTGCGCGAAGTCGAGCTTGGTGTTCAGTTCCATCTCGACCGCCACGGGGGGCGTGAGACGGCCGGGCACCTCGAGCACCTTCCTGGGGTCAGGCACGGTGATGCCGAAGCGCTTGAGCACGTCGGCCAGCGGCACGGTGCCGTCGGGCGGGTCGAGCATCAGGGCCACGCGGCCGCCGCCGTCGAGGTAGCTGCCCATGGCTTTCTCGAGCTCGGTGGGATAGGGTTTCTTGGGGCCGGCGAGGACGAGCACCTGGCAGTCGGCCGGGATGGCCTTTGCGCTGGAGAGGTCCAGCGGTCCGGTGCGGAAGCCGCTGGAGTTCAGTTGCTCGACCACCTGGTTGAGCCCCTCGTTGCGGCGGTCGGCGATGCGCCGCTCGCCGTGCCCGTCGGCAAAGTAGAGCAGGCCGCGGTCGGTGAGCAGGCCATCGAGGGCCTGGACAAGGACCTTTTCGCCCTCGAAGCGTGCGACGGGGGCGACGAGGGGGCCGGCGGTGTCGTCGCGGCCCAGCAGTTCCGCGCCCCGCAGGATGCGCACGCGGCCGGCGTACTGGAGCACCAACGCGTCCTCGACCTCGCTCACGGGGCGCTGGAGCGAGCGGGCGAATTCGCGCACCGCCTCGGCCTGGGTGGCGAAGTCGAAATGCTGCGCCTTCACCTTGTCGGAGGCGCGGGCCATGGCCTCGGCCAGGGCGCGCGTCATCGCCTGATCGTCGGGCAGCCGCAGGGCCAGCAGCACGGTGCCGGCGTCGGGCTGCTGCATCTGGAGGCCGGCGCCGCCGAGCAGCGGGTTGCTGAGCACTTGGAGAAGGTACTGGCGGGGGTCGGACGAGACGGTGGTGACGCCGAGGGGCGCCTCGAGCTTGGCCAGCTTGGCCCGTAATGGCTCGCCGATGGGCATGAAGTAGGGGGGCGTGAGGCCCCCAGCGGCGCCGCCCGCCAGCGCGGAGAGATCGGCCGCGATCTTCTGGTACTCATCGAGGTTGATGGCCAGGGCCTCGCCCGTGCTGCCGAGACGGCAGTAGCAGGCCTTGCGGCGCGTGTCGGCCGCATAGACCTCCAGCCGTTCGGCGCCGACGCCGCGGCGCGGGAAGGTGAGGACGACCGCCGGCTTGGCCGCCTTGCCGGCGTCGGACATGAAGAACTCGTCGGCCTGCTCGCCGCGCGACACCTGGGCGAGGCGCGAGAGGCGCTTGGTCAGCTCCTCGAACTCCTCGCCTGACAGGCGGCTCTCGAAGCCGGCGTTTGGCTCGCCGGCGTTCACCCCCTCGTCCACGCGCAGCACGCGGCGGCCTGTGTGCACCTCCACGCGGCGGCCGCTGCGATCGCCCGAAGGGCCGCTGGCGATCGGATTCAGCAGCCACAGGAGCGCGAACACCAGGTTGCCCACGGCCAGAAGGCCGATCACGGGGTAGAGGAACACCGACGGCGAGCCGCCGCGGCTGGCTGTCGTCTCCTTTGCCATGCCACTGATCTCCTCTCCAGCAGGAACGGTCTCATGCTTTGCACAGGGCGGGGCCACGCCTCTCCGGGTCGGACCCCTCCTGGAATTCTAGTTATCAGCACACGTGAAGTCAAGACCGCCGCGATCTTCACCGACGGCGGGGCGACCCTCAGACCGCAAGAGCATGCACTGCTGAATCGCCCTGTCGGCGAAAGTGGACAGCCTTGTCCGTGCCCAGTGTTCGTCCGAACCAAGTCGGGTTCCTAAATAGCGTTTAAAACAACACTTAGGCAGACTGCCCGATAGTGGTGCTTCAGAAGATGGGCCGGCATGGAATTTGCTGCGCAAAGTTACGCTGGGTCTTCGAGGAAAAGGGCAGTAATGAAGCACCTCGCCGCCATAGCCGCGCTCGTCGCGGCGGTCCTCCTGGCTTGGAGTGGCCCCGCGCGGGCTACCGTGCTCTACCAGCCCGCGGACCAGCAGATCACGGGCAACAGCACCATTGGTTCGTTCACCGCCTACTCGGGCGACCGTGTCTACATCGGCTTCACGATGGATTGGGCGACGGGCTCGGTGGGCAATAACGAGTTCTACGTGCTCTGGTTCGATTCGGACCCCAGCCAGAATATCGGCGTGAAGGGGAACGAGGACGGGTCGGGGACAAAGGACTTCTTCGTCCGCCACCAGAGCAGCGATGGCGGCGCCTACTGGCCGCAGGAGCTCACGATTCCGAACAACTCGCGCGTGGTCGGCCTCCTGGAGAAGACGGTCTCCGGCGCCGGCCAGCCTTACAACAGGTACTACCTCTGGGTAAACCCCACGTCGCCCACCTGCCCGCCGCCGGTCTACGCCGTCAACACCGCGGGCGACACGGTGATCAGCAGCCTCGGCAAGCGCGCGGCGAACAACAACGACACGGTGTACTTCCGGGACATCGTGGTGGCGACCACTTACGCCGAGGCCTTGGGCTCGTGGACGGCGCCGCCGTACGTGCCGGCGGCCATCTTCTCGGCGGCCGACTTCAACGACCTGAACACGGGCGGGCTGCGCAACCAGATGGGCGGCAGCGGCTTCAGCGGCGCGTGGTACGGGAGCGTGGACCCGCAGGTGCAGGCCGGCGACCTCGCCTCGGCCCTCTACGCCAAGACGCAGGCGGGCAACGCGCGCAGCCTCATCGGCGGCACGAACCCGCGCCACGAGTACCGCGCCCTGCCTTCGCCCATCAACGGCGAGATCTGGTTCTCCTGCCTCCTGCGCAACAACGCCTCCAACGGGCGGGTGGGCCTGACATTCAACCCGCCGGGCGGCAACCCCTTCGACGGGCAGGGCACGGCCTTCTTCGAGCTGCGGGGCACCAGCCTGGCGTACGACTTCGGCACGGGCACGACCACGCTCCTCCCCAACCTGGCCCCCCTGGGGCAGTCGACCCTGGTGGTGGGCCAGATCCTCCTCAACTACTCGGGCGCCAACGACGCGATCAGCCTGTGGCTGAACCCGAATGTGCTCGACGGCACCACGCTGAACGACGTGGCCGCGCTGGTCCAGGCGGGCAACGACTTCGCCGACGCCATCGGCCACCTGGGCGTCTTCCTCCAGACCAGCGGCAGCAGTTTCGACGCGCTCTACCTCAGCAACCGTGGCACCAGCACCGCCTTCTTCGATGTGACCGGGGTGCAGTACTTCGCCATCCCCGAGCCGAGTACGCTCGCGCTGGCCGCGGCCGGCCTGCTGGTCCTCCGGCGGCGCCGGCGTCGCGCGGCCTGATGCTCCCGCACCGGTTGCTTCCAGCGCCCTGCCCCTGTAAGATGGTCCTGGCAGGCCTCCCCACGCCTCCAGAGCCATCCCCTCCCTTGGGCGGACCATGACACACGCGTGGAAGTGGCTTCGACGCACCCTCATCACCGCGGCGTTCGCCACGGCGGCCTGCCTGGCCGCCTGGGTGGCCGTGGTGCCCAGCCTGGTGCAGCGGCTGGCCGCCGGGCAACTGGCGGGAATGGGGCTGCGCAGCGTGGCCCTCCAGATTCGCGGGCTGTCGCTGCGCCACGTGCAAATGGCCAATCTAGCGGCCGGCCAGGGCGAGCGGCTTAGGGTCGGCGCCGTCGGCATCGGCTTCTCCCTCGGCGGACTCCTGGGCGGCCGCCTCCGGGTCATCGAGCTGACGGGGCTGGAGACCGAGGTCCGCCTTCGCGACGGAACGCTCGACCTTGGCCCGCTCGCCGACCTGGGCAGCGGCAGAGGCGGCGGCGAGAACCCCTTCGACGAGATTCGGCTCCGCTCGTCCGCCGTCCTCCTCGACCTGGGGGGCCGGCGCCTGCAAATCCCCGTCGAGGGCACGATCCGCGACGCCGGAGCCGGCAGGCTTGACCTCGACGTGCGCGTGGACGCCGAGGGCTGCGCCGCCGCCCTCACAGGCACGGTGGACACGAGCACGAACGGCCTCGATCTCGCCCTCAAGGCCCAGGTGCGCGAGGTGGCCGCGCTCGTGGCCGCTCTGCCTCCGCAGTGGGCCACGCTGCCCGTGAAGGCCACCGGCTCGGCGAGCATCGAGGCATCGTGCTCTCAGCGGAAGGGGCCGTTGACCCTTCGGGCCGCCCTGAGAACCGCCGGCCTCCGGCTCTCGGGCGACCTGGGCGGGCGGCGCTTCTCGGCGGATGTGGGCCTTTCCGCCAGAGCCACCGTGACCGATGGTCGCGTGGAGGGGTTCTGGTGCCGGATGGACAACGGCGGCGTCTCTCTGGACGGCTTGCCCTCCATCGGCGGCCTGCACCTGGTCGCCTCGTTGCAGGGCGGCGTGCTCGCTGTGCCGCACGCGTCGGCGAGAGGCCCCGGGTGGGCGCTGGAGCTGGACATGTGCGGCGCCACGGGCGTGCTGGATGCTCTCGCGGGCAAGGCGACGCCGATCATCGTGCATCTGCCCTGGTGGCGTTGCTCTCTCGAACCGCAGCAGATCGGCGCGAGCATCGGCGAGTTCCGGACGGCCTCGCCGCAGCCCGTGGACGTGATGGGGCAGAAGACCGTTGTCACCCTCGCGCCCGGCCCGAGGGACTCGGGGTCTGCCTGGACCTGGCAGGTGCAGGCGCCCGACGTCGTCGTCTCGTGGGGTGACGTGGACCTCCAGTTCGCCTCCCCGCGGGCCACGCTCCAGGGCGTGGCTGCGAAGCTCCGGTTGGCAGCCGAGGCGAATGCCCGGGCCATCAAGGTTCAGGTGCTGCCCGGCTCGCGGGTCTCTTGCGCCGGCGCGTCGGGCTCGTTCAGCGGGCTCACGCTCGCCGTACCGAGGGGCGAAGGGGCCGGCGTCGAGGTGTCGGTGCGCGAGCAGAAGGGCGAGGTGTGGGCCGCGCTCGGGGATGCGACGCCGGCGTGGGGCGTGCGCGTGCCCGAGCTGGCGGCGGCGGCCCGCGGTGCGCATGCCGAGGGGCCGATGGGGCTGGTGGCGGCGGGGATCGCCGCCAGCGGGCAGCTCGCGCTCGAGGCCGGCCCCGAGAAGGCCGTCCTCTCGCTCCGCCCTGGCTCGGGCCTCACGGTGAGCGCCGCCAGGCTCCCCGCCGCTGGGGCCGAGGCCACCGGGCTCGAGCTGCACCTCGGCGAGCGGGAGGCCCGGGCCGCCGCCTCGCTCAAGGAGGCGAAGCTGGACTGGGACGTGCAGGCGCCCGACCTGCGCTTCGGTCTCGGGCGGGCGAAGGCGGAGTTGCCAGGCGGCGTGGCTGCTGACGGGGTGGCGGTCTACGCTCAGCTTGGCGTGCGGGCCAACCCCCGTGAGGCAGTTCTCACGGTCGCCGGGGGTTCCGACCTCATCGTCGGCTCGATGGAGTTCCCCTGGCTGGACATCCGCAAGGCCGCTGCGGGGCCGCTCCTCTGCCTCGAGCTGGGCGAGAAGGGCCTGGAGGCCCGGATGCCGCTGGGCGGCGAGAAGCCCGCCTGGGCGCTCGGCCTGGCCGGACTCGCCGTGAAGCTGGCGGAGGCCGACCTCGTGTTGCCCGATCGCATGGGCAGGGTGGAGGGTTGCCGCGGCGAGTTGCGCCTGAGCGGCACGGCGACCCCCCTGCACCTGGAGGCCACGCTTCTCGGCGGGTGTTCCCTGGGGTTCCAGGCCGTGGAAGCGACGGTTGGCAGCGAGGCGGTCCGAGTTGGACCGAATCGTCTCGAGTTGGCGCCCGGCAGGTCCTTCGGTGCCATCGGCCTGGAGGCAGGGCAGCCTGTTTCCGCCCGCGCGGTGCTGGAACTGCAATCGGGCCGACCGGTAGCCGCCGGGCTTGGGCAACAGGTTGGTGCAACTCTTGGGGCCGTGAGCGCCGATGCCTGCGCCTCGTGGTCCGCGGCCAAGGGCGGCGTGGTCTTCGGCAAGCTGTCGGCAACGGGGGTCGAGGCGAGAGTCGAGCGCAGGCTGGGTGACTCGGTGCTCAAGGCACGAGTGCCGAACGTCGAAGTCCACGTGGATGCCCGGGCCGATTTCTCCGCTGGCCGCGGCCCGGAGAGGCCACTTTCGTTTGGATTTGCTCTTGCCACGAAGGCCGGCAGCCAGCCCGTTACGGCTGGCGTCGCGGGCGCCGCCATCGCGATCGAGAAAGGCAAGGTCGCGGGCACCGTGGCTCTTGGCGATGCCAGGCCCCCCATGGTGGTGGTCCAGGCATTCCTCGACGGGGCTTCGGTCCGCCACAAGGCGTCGGGGTTGTCCGTCGAGGGCCTCTCCGCGAGCGTCCCGCTCTCGTGGAACGGCGCCAGGCCCGCCGCGCTGGGCAGCTTCTTCGTGGACACGCTCGGGGCCGCCGGCGCGAGCCTGCGAGGCATCAGCGGGACGTTGGGTCTGGCGGACATGCGGGCGGAGTTCACGGCGGCCTGCGAACCGCTGAAGGGGGCGAAGCTGAGCATCGAGGGCTCGCTCGACGCCTCGCAGGGCGAGCCGCGGGGCGCGGCACGGCTCTCGCTGCCGCTCTTCAAGCTCGATGATGAGCACGAGTTGGGCCGCCGCGTGCCGCAATTGAGGGGTCTGCTGGCGACGGGGACATTCGGGGTCGAAGGCTTCGCGCGCCTCTCGGACGGCCAGATGCGCCCCACGCTTACCCTCACCGTGCTCGAGGGCGTCCTCAAGAGCAGGCAGTGGGACATGGAGGCGGAGGGCGTGTTCGCGACCGTGCGCCTCAGCAGCCTCTCGCCGCCCCTCACACCCAGAAAGGAGCTCCAGATCGCGCTGGTCCAGCGGGCCAAGATGGGCGCGCTGGAGGTCGAGCAAGGCACGGTGGCCTTCCGGCTCGAGCCGGCGGGGCCTCCCGGGGCGCCCAGCCATTTCGCCGCCGTCATCCAGCGGGCCGACTGGGGCTGGTGCGGCGGGCGGCTCTATGTCGAGGACTTCTCGTTCAACCCTCAGGCCGCGGAACACCGGTTCACGCTGCACGCGGCGGACCTCAAGCTCGAGGCGCTCGCGGCCCTCCTGCCCGACCAGCAGGTGACGGGCGTGGGCACCCTCAGCGGCAGGCTGCCCGTGCGTATCGCGGGGTGGCCCAACATCCGCTTCGGAAGCGGCTACCTCCACTCCCTGCCCAACCAGCGCGGCTGGCTCCGCATCCGGGACCTCGGGCCGATCGAGTCCACCATCGCCGCCGTCGCCGAGGCCAGCGTGCCGGAGTTCCTGCCCGCGCGCGTCCGCGCCGAGGGCCGCGAACAGCTTCGCGAGAGCATGCTCACGGCCCTGAGGGAATTTGAATATGACGTGCTGAAGCTCGACTTCATAGACAGGGGGGAGGAGACGCTGGCGCGGCTCACCACGAGCGGGCGCGGGCGCAACCCCGATCGCTGGGGCCTCCGCTACCCCATCGGCGGCATCGAGCTGAACCTCGTCGGCCTTGACAAGGAACTGCTGAACCATATACTCAGGTTCAGGCCCACCGACTGATCAGGCCCGCCTCCCGGGCAGGAAGGAGACCCCGCCATGACTCGCCGGCTCTTCGCTGGACTGGTGGCCGCGGCCCTGCTCGCGCCCGCCTGCACGCGTCACACGGTGAAACTCGACCCGATCGAGATCAAGCCCATTCACATCACGATGGACATCAACATCAAGGTCCAGAAGCAGATCGAGAACGACTTCTCCTTCATGGACGAGACCAAGTGACTCACACAGGAGGCTTCCGCATGAAGACGCGACTGGGCATCACAGGGCTGGCCGTGTTCGTGGCGGCGTGCGTGGCGTTCCCCGCGGCGGCGGTGGCCCGCAGCAAGGGCGACGTGCTCGAAAGCATCAAGGCCCGCTACCCTGCGCTCCTCAAGCTCCTGGCCGACAAGCGGGTCGGCGAGACCGCCCAAGGGCTGGTCGAGGCCGTGAAGAGCGGCTCGCTTCAGGACAAGGTGGAGGCCAAGGGCCAGACGATCACCCTCGCGCAGTTCCTCCAGGACGAGAACAACGACCGCACCGAGTACTTCGGCATCGCGGCCCGGGAGACCAAGACCACGCCCGAGATCGTCGCCAGGAACTTCGGCCAGGTCCGCCTATCCAAGCTCAACAAGGGCGAGTTCTGGAAGGGCGACGACGGGAAGTGGCAGCAGAAGAAGTAGGTTGTCGGTGATCGGGATTCGCTTTTCGGGGTAGGAGAAGCGAAGAACTGCGCAGCCTGAGGCTTGGCGCTTGCGGCTTTCCTCACCCCGATAACCGAGAACCCCTCCTCAGAGAGCGCAGCATGCTGGCGATCGGGCGCAAGCCACGACCCGACTTCACCCGTTTCCTCCAGGCCGTGCGGCGGCAGGGCGAGCCGGACCGGGTGCCGTTCGTTGAGTTGGGCGTGGACGCCGAGGTGATGCAGGCCGTGCTGGGCGAGCCGGCCGTCTCGCCCGAGGCGCAGGTGCGCTTCTGGCACGCGCTCGGCTACGACTACGCGAGCCTCAAGGCCAACATCCCCTGGACCCGCCGACGCGACACCGCGCCCGACACCGCCGACCTGCCTCACGCCCGGCGCGACTGGGTGAACGCGCACTCTGCCCTCATCGCGTCGCGGGCCGACTTCGAACGCTTCCGCTGGCCCCGCCCGCAGGAGGTGGACTACCGCGACCTCGAGACGGCCCTCCGCATCGCGCCCGAGGGCCTGGGCATCGTGGGGCGCGTGTCGGGCGTGCTCGAGAACGCCATGTTCACCCTCGGCTTCGAGGGCCTGTCGTACCTGCTCGCCGACGACCCCGCCCTGGTGCGCGACACGGCCGACGCCGTGGGCGCGCTCATCCTCAACGTCGTCGAGACGCTGGCCTCGATGGACGGCGTGGGAGCCGTTTTCTTTGGCGAGGACATGGGCTTCAAGACCGCCAGCATGCTCTCGCCCGCGGCGATGCGCGAGTTCATCTTCCCCTGGCACCGCCGCATCGTGGCCGCCGCCCATGCGCGGGGAAAGCCCATTCTGCTCCACTCCTGCGGCAATCTGCGGACGCTGATGGACGACATCCTGGACACGGGCTGGGACGCGAAGCACTCGTTCGAGGACGTGATCCAGCCGATCACCGAGGCCAAGGCGCTCTACGGCCACCGCATCGCGGTGCTGGGCGGGATCGACATGGACCTGCTCAGCCGCGGCAGCGAGGCGGCGGTGCGGCGGCGGGTGCGCGAGGTGCTCGGCGCGTGCGCCCCGGGCGGCGGCTTCGCCCTGGGCTCCGGCAACACGGTGGCCAACTACGTGCCCCTGGGCAACTATCTGGCCATGCTCGACGAGGGCTGGCGGCGGGGGCGGTACCCGCTGGGGGCATGAGCGAGCACGAAGCACCCCCGCGGGAGTTGTGAGCGGAATGGACACGACGGACGGAATGGGCGAGGAAAGGGGCTCTCCGGCTACCCGGCCATCGGGTCCATTATGTCCATCCTGTCCATGTCCGGCCACCTGACTATGCGCGTTTCCGGCAGCGATAGGTGAGACATCCGGCAGCCAGCGCGAGGTCGCCCGACGCGGCCACCGCGCGCATGGCGGGGTCGCGGCGGAAGGGCGAGGCCGCGAGTTTCAGGGGTGCGAGGCAGAGCCGCGTCAGGTGGGCGCGTCCGCCGCGGCGGCCCTCGTGCTTCAGGCGGAAGTGGGCCTCGCCCCTCCCCCGCTGCCAGCTCTGGCGCAGGAACGCGCGAAGGCCGTAGTCGCGCAGGTGAATCACGGCCACGGGCACGTAGAGGAAACGGCCGCCACGCTGCGCGAGCCGCAGCTTGAGGTCGGCATCCTCGCCCCACACGAAGGGGGGGAAGCCCTCGTCGAAGCCGCCCACCTCGAGGAGAGCGGCGCGGCGATACGACATGTTGTTCGTGCCGCCGGCGGGGCAGTCGAAGCCGCCGAGCGCCTCCTCGTCGCCGGCGCCATAGACGCTGCGCGCCACGTGGTCTTCGAGCCGCGCGACGGCGCGCGCGCGGAGCACCTCGGGCGGCGCGACGAGGCGGCCGCCCACGCCCACGACCCCCGGGTGCCGCGCGTAGCCGTCGGCCAGGCGGGCCAGCCAGTCGGAGGGGACGAGGCAGTCGTCGTCGGTGAAGGCCACGACGTCGCCCGTAGCCTCGGCGATGCCGCGGTTGCGGGCGGCGGCGACGCCGCGGTTCGGCTGGCGGAGGTAGCGCACGCCCGGCCGCTGCCCCAGCTCGGCGCCCAGGGCCTCGGTGCCGTCGGTCGAGCCGTCGTCCACGAGAATCAGCTCGAAGCAGTCGGGGGGCAGGGTCTGAGCCAGAGCGGCCTCCACGACCCGCTCGAGGAGCGCCGCGCGGTTGTGGGTGGCGATGACGATGGAGAGCTTCACGGTGCCGTCTCTCCCTCGCGGGCGGCGCGGCAGCTACTCCAGCAGCTCGCCGCGGATGGTGACGGCGGCGCGGACGATGGCCTGCTTGTCCTGGTCGTAGAGCAGATAGACCTTGAGCCAGCGGGTCACGAGGCGCGAGTGGGAGGGCAGCGTGTCCACCGTGCCTTCGAGCACGAGCTGCCGGGCCTCCTTGTGGTGCGTCCTGGGCGCGAAGACGACCTTGTCGAGGGGAGGCACTCGCTTGTACTGCTCCATCGGCTTCTTCGCCCAGCGCGAGAGTTCGCGCGCCCTGTCGGCCGTGACGAGAGGCGCGATGCCGGGACGCTTCGCCGCCCAGTCGGCAAGGGCCTTCGCCGCGTCGGCGGCGAACTCCCCGGGCTGGCAGGGGGAGCCGCCGTCGAAGCCGGGGATCGGCTCCATCTCGGGCACCAGGGCCACAGGGATGGCCGGGGCGGGCGACTCGATGGCCTTGAGCCGCGCGCAACCCGCGGCGGCCAGCGCCGCCAGCGCCAACGCCAGGGACAATCGTCTCACGGGCACTCGCCTCCTCAGGGCACCAGCAGGAACCGCAGCGCCCAGAAGCACCCCAGGATCACGTTGAGCACCACGGCCATGCCGAACAGCCCCGGGCCGCCGCCTCTGCCCACCAGGCGCACGAGACCCACCAGGCCCGCGAGGGCCGAAGCGCCGAGCGCCGCCACGCGGTAGCGCGCCAGCGGCATCTCCCACAGCGGCGGCGTGCCGTCCTCCGGCTCCTGCATCAGCACGTAGAGCGTGGCCGCGGCCGCGATGGCGAAGCACACCCACACGAAGCCTTCGATCAAGGGCAGCGCGCCGGACTCGTTGGCCTTGCTCACCGAGGGGTCCCTTTCCGCCGCGGCTCGCGGCGCCCCCTATCATATCGGAACCTCGCCGGCTGTCAAACCCGCCCGTCCCTCAGGCGTTCCACCGCGTCGATCACAGCGGCCGCGATGTACTCGTTCAGGTCGTCGGGCATCAGGGGGTGCAGCGCGACACAGAGGATGCGGCCGCCGAGTTCCTCCGAGCGCGGGAGCACCTGGCCCGCCGTCCGCTCGCGGATGAAGGGATGCGACAGGTAGGTGGGCGGGTTGGCCACGACGGCGCCGACCCCGTAGTCCTGCTCCAGCAGAGTGATCAGCCGGTCGCGCTGCGGCCCGGCCCACTCGCGCGGCACGAGGAGCGTGTAAAGGTAGAAGGTGTGGTCGTAGCCGGGCGGCTCGAAGGGCAGGGTCAGCTCAGGCACGCCGTCGAGCAGCCGCGAGCGCGCGAGGGCCAGTTCGCGGCGGCGGGCGATCATCGCGTCGAGGCGGCGAAGCTGCACGAGGCCCACGGCGGCCTGGGGCTTGGTGAGCTTGAAGCTCGAGCCCCAGCCGGCGCCGCCCCATTGGCGCAGCGCGCGCAGGCGATCGGCCAGGGCCGCGTCGTCGGTCGTCACCATGCCGCCTTCGCCCAGGGTGGTCATCAGCTTCATCGTGTGAAAGCTGAAGACCGTGCACCAGCCGCGCTTGCCGATCTTGGTGCCTTTGTAGCCTCCGCCGCAGGCGCGCGCCGCATCCCCGATCACCTTCGGCGGCCCGTGCCTCGGGTGCGGGTGCCGTTCGGCCGCGGCCAGCAGCGCGTCCGTGTCGGCCGACAGGCCGTTCATGTGCGTGGGCAGGATGGCCCGCGTCCTCGGCGTGATGCGGCGCTCGACGTCGGCCGGGTCGGCGCAGAGGGTCCGCTCGTCGGCGTCGCAGAACACCACGTGGCCGCCCCGGCCGAGGACGGCCAGCGCCGAGGCCCGGAAGTTCACGGCCGGCACGATCACCTCGTCGCCCGGCTCGAGGTCGAGACAGGCCACTGCGAGATCGAGGCCCACGCTCGCCGTCGAGAGCGACACGGCGAATGCCGCGCCCACGTAGCGGGCGAACGCCTCCTCGAAGTCGGTGATCTCCTGGGTGATGAAGCCGAAGCCCACGTTGGGGTCCATCGAGTCGCGGATGGCTTTCACCGCGGCCTCGATCTCCTCCTCGGTGTACCAGGCGCCGAGCTGGGGCTCGCCCTTCCAGGCCACGGCCGGCTTGCCGCGCCTCAAGAGTTCCCTCCTGCGGTCAGGTGCGATCATCGCGAGGCTCCAGACAAGTGTGTTGATGAGAATACGCGCGGAAGGACTCGCGTGCAAGCCCCGGGCCTCACTTGCGTTCGGTTCCATCCCTGGCTATCATCGCGGCGCACCATTCGCCAAGGAGATTCCCATGCGAAGAGTGGCAGCGATGGACGGACGCGGCCAGTTCGCGGTGATCGAAGAAGCCATTCCCGACCCGAAGCCGGGGCAGGTGCTCATCGAGGTCGCCGCCTCGCTCGTCAGCCCGGGCACCGAACTCGGCGGGGTGCCGGCGCGCCGCAAGAACCCCACCGACTCGCCGCCGCGGCCCTTCGGCTATCAGAACGCCGGCACGATCCTCAGGCTGGGCGAAGGAGTCACGCGGTTCCGCGTGGGCGACCGCGTAGCAACCATGGGCGGCGGCTACGCGCTCCACGCCAGCCACACGGTGGCACCCGTGAACCTCACGGTCCCCGTCCCCGAGGGCGTGTCGTTCGAGGAGGCGGCCTTCTGCCACCTGGCCGCCACCGCGCTCCACTGCCTCCGCCGCGCCGAGCCGCAGTTCGGCGAGAACTTCGCCGTCAGCGGCCTCGGCCTCGTGGGCCTGCTCTGCGCCCAGTTCGCCAGGCTCTGCGGCACCCACGTCGTCGGCCTCGACCGCTTTCCGAAGCGCCTCGAGCTCGCAAAGGCCACGGGGGCCGACGCCGCCTTCAACGTGGCCGAGGCCGACCCCGTGCCGCGCGTGCGGGAATTCTGCCGCGGGCACGGCCTCGACTGCGGGATCATCGCCTTCGGCGGCGAGGCGACGGAGGCGGCCAAGCAGCTCTACGAGATGATGCGCCCCGCGCCCGACGGCCATCGCTGGGGCCGCCTCGTCGCCGTCGGCGGGGCCAGGGTCACGCTGGGCCTCGCCGCCGACCTGGGGAACGTGGACATTCGCTCCTCCGCCCGCCCCGGCCCCGGCTATCACGACGACGCCTGGGAGCACGGCGCCGACTATCCCCCGGTGTTCGTGCCCTGGACCACCCAGCGGAATCTCGAGGAGAGCCTGCGCGCCATCGCCGAAGGCGCCCTGCGCGTCAAGCCGCTCATCACCGACATCGTGCCCCTCGCCCATGCCCCCGCCGCCTGCGAGAAACTCGTCACCGCGCCCGGCGAGGCCATCGGCGTCATCCTCAAGCCGTGAGGCCTATTGCGTGATGCGTGAGAAGATACGAAGCTGCTTGGCCGCTGCGGCGCTGGCGTGCTGTGCGATGCCGTCCGCGCGCGCAGGCGAACCCGTGCGGATCCTCTTCGACACCGACATGGACAGCGATTGCGACGACGCGGCGGCGCTGGCCCTGCTCCACGCGCTCGCCGACAACGGCGAGGCCGAGATTCTGGCGACGATGTGCTCAGCCACCCACCCCTTCTCGGCCCCCTGCATCGACGCCATCAACACCTACTACGGCCGGCCCAACCTGCCCATCGGCGTGCCCAAGGGCCCGCCCGCGCACAAGCCCCGCTCCCGCTACGCAGAGCAGATCGCCCGGGAGTTCCCCAACGACGTGCCCCGCGGCGACGCCACGCCCGACGCCACCAAGCTCTACCGCGAGCTCCTCGCCGCACAGCCCGACCAGAGCGTGGCCATCGTGACCGTCGGCGACGTGACGAACTTGCGCCACCTCGTGGAATCGCCGCCCGACGCGCTCTCGCCGCTCCCCGGCCGCGACCTCGCCGCGCGCAAGGTGAAGCACTGGGTCTGCATGGGCAGCCGCTACCCGGCCGACCTCGACCCCGGGCGCTGGGGCAACTTCAAGCCCGACCCCGAATCCACCGTGCGCGCCATCGCCGCCTGGCCCACGCTCATCACGTTCACGGGCGGCGGCGAGTTCGCCGACTCGCTGGCCACGGGCAAGCGTCTGGCCGAGCTGCCGAAGGACAATCCCGTGCGCCGGGTCTACGAGCTGTACTTCGGGGGCGAGGTGAAGAACCGCCACAGCGCCGACCCCATCGCGGTGCTCGTGGCCGTGCGCGGCACGGGCGCGCCCTGGAAGCTCGTCACCCAGGGCTACAACCACATCTTCCCCAACGGCACTCACGAATGGCGCGAGTCGCCGAACAACCCGCTGCACCAGTACATCGCCGCCCTGGCCGAAGGCTTCGAAGCGCGCACGGTGGCGGCTGAGATGGAAGCGCTGATGGTCAGGCCGCCGCGCCGCTGACACGCGGCGAACGCGCCTCGTTCGGCCTCAGTCTGCTTCCTCATGCGCCGCGTAGAAGGCAGGGTCCTCGGCCCGGATGCGCTCGACGTCGGCGGGGTCAAGCTTCTCGCGCCACTTGTAATTGGCGCTCTTCAGGTCGCGCGGCACCGCCTGCTCGAAGCCGCTCGTCCACGACAGGCCGCAGTGGTCAATGATTCTCCGCAGCGTGGCCACGGGCTCGGCGCACAGCCGGCCGTAGCGGACCGAGAGGAAGCGGCTGCCGAGGAGCGCCCCCTGCTGCTCGATGGCCTGGGTCGTCACGCGGTACTGGCGGCCGGCCACGAGGGGCCACGGCACGTCGCCCATCTGCCGCCACCCGGGGATGTGCATCCCGTACCACTTGCGGCTGCGGTGCATGCGCTTGGAGCGACGAACCAGGGTCGAGTTCACCACGGCGCGCCAGTCGCGCAGGATGTGGACGAAGAGCGCGTCGGGGAAGACGGCGTTGAGCCATCCCATCCGCAGCGAGAACCGGGGGTACTTCGCCACGAACCGCGGCACGCCACGCAACCGCAGCACGGTGGCTGTCAGGCGGCGGTGCCAGGCGATCGCCTCGGGCGTCGCGTGCTCGGGTCCCATGCAATCGTCGTCCGTCGTCCAGAAGCGATCCCACACCACCTGAGCCTCGCGCGGCTTGCGCGGCAGGCCCAGACGCGTCAGCGTCCAGGCAAGCCGCGGGCAGCGGGGCCAGCGGCAGTTCCCCAGGTCCAGATACCCCAGCTCGGGGTGGTGGCTCATGATCTCGTAGAGCAGCGTGGTGCCGCTGCGGTGGGGCGCGACGATGAAGATCGGACGGTCAACCTCGTTTGCCACGGACTCGGCCTCCGGCGACTCGCAGGGGTGATGCGGCGGGTTGCGGGCAGGCTTCGGGGCCGGCTCGCGTGGCAGGGATTGTACATGATGCGTTTCTCTCGTTTCAAGTCGCGGCGTGCCGGAGCCCGCGTCCCCGGCGATGGCAACGCCTGCGGTCTCTTTACCCGGCGTTGCGAATCTGCTATCCTCTGGAGCGGTCGGGTGGGTCAAGGCGGCGGGGAAAATGGTGGATCGAGCCTTCACGGCGCGCGCGCTGGCCATCGGGCTGGTCACCGTGGTCGCGCTGAGTCTCGGCGCGCCGTACGTCGAGCTGGTGCTCCGCGGCCAGGCGATGGCCGCGAATTACTATCCCGTCGGGCTGGGCATCGCGTTCCTGGGCGTGGTGCTGGGCGTGAACGTGGCGCTCAAGGCGCTGCGGCGATCGTGGGCGCTCGGCGAGGGCGAGCTGGCCATCGTGTTCGTGATGGCCGCCGTGGCCGTGACCATTCCCACGCAGGGCACGACGGGTTATCTGCTGAGCGCGATCAGCGCTCCCCACTACTTCGCCAGCCCCGAGAACCGCTGGGCCGAGGTGCTGCTGCCACATCTGCGGCGTTGGGCGGTCGTGGAGGGCGGGCCGCCGCTGCGTTGGTTCTACGAGGGCCTGCCGCGGGGCGAGGCGATTCCGTGGGGCGCGTGGGCCCTGCCGCTGGCCTGGTGGGGCGCCTTCGTGGGCGCCGGGCTGTTCGCCTGCCTGTGCCTCATCTCGATCTTCCGCCGCCAGTGGATGGAGCACGAGCGCCTGGCCTACCCCCTCGCGGGAATGACGGCCGAGCTAATCCGCGGCGCCGACGACCGCCGGCTGCTGCCGCGCTGCGCGCGCTCGGGGCTCTTCTGGGCCGGATTCCTGCCGCCGTTCCTGATGCTGGGCTGGAACACGCTCGGCTACTTCGCGCCGAACCTGCCGGCGATCCCCGGCGAGCTGCCCCCCCTCGAGATGGCGTCCGGCTTTCCGCCGATCCCGCTCGCGTTCTACTGGCCGATGCTGTGCATCGCGTTCTTCCTCAAGCGCGAGGTGTCGCTGAGCATCTGGGTCTTCGTGGTCCTGGGCGTGATTCAGGAGGGGACGTTCGGCCGCGTGGGCTTCTCGATCCGCAGCGCGGCCGGGGTGCAGTATCTCGACGCCTCGGAGCCGGCTCTGGCGTGGCAGAGCTATGGCGCGATGGTGGCAATGGTCGCCCTGAACCTGTGGGTGGCCCGGCGGCACCTGGCGAGCGTCGCTCGCCGGGCGTTCGGGACCGATGCTTCTCCACATCACGAGGCCCGACCCTCTCCCTGCCCTCTCCCTGGAAGGGAGAGGGGTCAGAGCACTTCCCTCCCTCTCAGGGAGGGGGAAGGGGGAGGGTTGGCGTCCGTGAACACGCGAGACTCAGATGACCTTCTCTCGCCCCGCACAGCGCTCGTGGGGCTGCTCGGGTCGGGGGCCTTCATGGCCGCATGGCTCGTGCGGCTGGGCCTGCGGCCGGGCACGGCCCTGCTCCTGCTGCTCGCGGCGTTCGTGGCGTTTCTCGGCCTCTCGCGGCTCGTGGTCGAGGGCGGGCTGGTCTTCATCCGCCCGGCGCTCACGCCGCAGTCGGCCACGGTCACGCTGCTCGGCAACTCGGCGTTGGGCTCCACGCAACTGGCCGCGATGGGCCTCTCGATGGCCTGGGTGGCCGACCCGATCAACGCCTTCATGCCCGCCGCGGCCAACGCCGCAAAGGTCGGGCGCTGGGGGCGGGCGAGCGGGCGGCAGATCACCGCCGCGATGGGCCTCGCGGCGGGCGTCGCCCTTGCCGTCACCGTGCCCTTCACGCTCTGGCTCTGCTACCAGCGCGGGGCCTACACCACAGGCACGTGGCTGTTCAAGACCGCGCCGCGCCTCCCCTACGAGTATGTGGTGAATGCCATTCGCTCGCGGCCGGGCGTCGAGTGGCCGAAGCTGGCGTGGGGCGCGATCGGGGGGGCCGAGATGCTCGCGCTCACGGCCCTCTACTATCGCCTGAGCTGGTGGCCGCTGCACCCGCTGGGGCTGGTGGCGGGCGTGGTATTCAAGGTGCGGTGGAGCTTTCTGCCGATCTTCGCCGGCTGGCTGTGCAAGGAAGCGGTCCTGCGCGTCGGCGGCCTCGCGGCCTTCGAGCGCGCCAAGCCCTTCTTCCTCGGCGCCATGGCCGGCTGGTTCGTCGGAGCGGGCCTGTCGGCCCTGGTGGACGCCCTCTGGTTCTTCGGACACGGGCATGTGATTTACGGGCATTGAACGGAAGTCTGGCCCCGAAACCTCGTCGCCGCCTGAACTCTCCTCTTCTCGTCCTCGTCCTCGTCGTCGTCGAATCTCCTGTGTTTCCCCAGCACCTCGCGCGCTCGCTGGTGGAGCGTGCCCATGCTGCACGTTGTATCTGACCCCTGGAGACAGCCCAGTGTCTATGGAGTCGCCAGGTCTCACCAAGAGTCGCCGGGCTTCTCGGTGGGTTGGGGCCGGAAACCGGTCATTCCTACCGATTGCGAGACGGGGTTACAACTTGCTCCAGCTTCCCCAGTCCGGACTCAGGTGGTTGCCCATGTGCACGAACGGCTCACACATCGTACGAAGTACCGCATGAACATTGGAGGGCTGGTTCGCCGCCGCTTGTTCGTTCGCAAGGTTCCAAAGACACTTGAGCCTCTCGGCGCAGGCTCTGACATGCTGCCTTGCCAGGAAAAGCTCCTTCTCATCATAGTTCAAACGGCGAGCGCTGTCAGGAATACCTGGAACATCTCTTGGAACTTGCTGCGCCTCAAGCCATTGTTGCGCCGATTCGCATGGGTCGAGAGCCGGACTCAGCACTTCAGCGAGTTCACGGGTAAGGGCGTAACCCTCTTCAGTCAAAGGCCAGAGTACACGCCCAATCTCCCTTGAAGGCTCGTAGCTTCCGCGGTCCAGTTCGGCTATGATAGCACCAAGACGCAAGACTTTGGCCGAGTCGCCGTGGAACAACTCAATCAAGGCATCGTTACTCTCACGCGTACCCATTGACTCAACTCCTTAGGCGCTAGAGTGCGTGTTGCCGAGCCCGTTTCCGTCTGGGTCGCCTACTAGTTGAGGGACTTCTGTAGCATCTCCCAAGAGTAATCGAGGGCTTTCTTCGCGGCGTCCTTTATTGGTTGCCACTCGTCGCCTCCCTTGCCCTTCAGCATGTCATAGAGATATTGCACTTGAATCCTTTGTCCTATCACCTCTGTGCTAGCCCAGTGGTCCATATCCTGGAGGTGGTCTTGCACGTGTTTCAGCAACGTGCCTGTGAGCTGCTTGAGTTGGTCGAATTTCTCCTTCATTCCCTCTCTTGTACCCCACCTCTTGAACCAAGGCTGCAGTGCCTCCATTTTGTCCGCGAAGATCGTCCAAAACCTAGTGAGTTTGTCGCCCAGCAGCCCACTGATGCTCTCAATGATCGCACGAAACGCCTTCCAGTCCCCCTTAGCCATGGCTGCTGCGAGAGCCGCTTGGACTGAGCCAGGGAGTGAGCCATTAGACCAGAATCCCACTTGTACAATTTGGACCAGAATAGATAGTAATAGGTGGCACAGATATGTCGAGGTCCCTGCCGCCTTGCTGATCATCGGCATGGATTCGGCCGCCAAAAGAGACGGTTAGACTGACGACTCTTATCGCCCAGGCCTCGTTGGTGGCCGGAAAGGACCCAGTGGCAACTGAATGGTTGTTCTCTGATGTTGAACTTCCTGACCCATCAGGCGAGAAGCTCCATACGAACTCGTAGTTGGAGCTCAACCAGTACCATTCCGTACCCTCAGCGAACCCTGGATCATAGTTTGCTGAAACACCAGCATTGAAGTCAACATCCCGCTCAACATAAGCTGGCGGCGGGTTGTCCCAACTCGCGGCCAGCAGTCCTTGAGTCCATTCCTCGGCCTGGGCCAGGCCGGTAAGAAGAACAATCAACAGGATCGCCACCCCCAAGAGGTGCCTTGTCACTTCTTCGCCTCCTTCGGCTGGCCGGAAGGGCCTCGCCAATCGAGGGAACCCCGGCGCAACTGCCGCAGGTAGACCGGGCGCCGCTCCGGAGCCGAAGCAACATAGCGCTCGGTGCACAAAAACAATGCCGCATTGGAGAAACCAAGGTTGTGAAGCTCGATGCCGAAAGGCCCGATCTTGTCCCTGGCGAGTTCCGCATAATTCGGTGCCCCCTTGGGCGCTACTGAATCGAGGAACTTCCCAAGGCTGCTGACGTGGGCAGGCCACCGCGCGCGGACCCGCTCGCATTCCGCCAGCCACCAGAAAACTGGGGGCGGCGGGTGCTTCGTTGAGGCGGCTTTCCTGAGTTCCGCTTCGAAGGCGCTGAACGCCGGATCCCGCACGCTTCCCAACAGGCCATCGGCACACCGGGTAACGAGGCGTGAGTAGCTTTCCTCAAGGCCCGTCAACGCCTCCGGCGTCCTATCGACAGATAGCGGACACGGCTGAAGCGGGGCCACCTGATCGATGAAGAGGCCGCTCAGAACCACGCATGCGCTGCGATGCTTGCTCAGGCGAACCGTGAGGTTCTTCGGACCCTCAACCAGAAACCGCTCGTACCGCCCTCGGCCAAAGCGACCCGTGCCCAGGACGAAGAGCGGCCTATCGGCTTCGTCCAAGAGCGTGAGACTCTGGAGGCGGGGATGCTGGCCGCCGAACCAATCGAAATCCACAAGGTAGAACGTAAGGAGGTGGTCTCCCTTGGGGATCGGGGTTTGCAGAATGATGTCGGGACCAGCGTCGTCACACGGATGCCGCTCGCCTGCGTCGTCCCAGGAGGAATACCTGAGTTTCCGGCTTATTGGGTCGAACAATGCCCGCCTGTCGGGTGTCTCCCTCTTGCCGAGCCATGATCGGGCGTGTTCCTCCGGATCTCCCGCTCGAATCGAGTACTTGACCCTCCCCACGCCGAACTGAAAGTCGAAAGGAGCCCCCATCGCGCACAGTATCGCGTGAAAAACGCCGTAGTGAAGGTCCCAATCCGGGCCGGTGGTGGTATCGGGGCCAAGATAGGCCAGTCCGGCCGGGGAGAAGTTGTCTTGCCGAGAGATCGCCGAAGCCGCGTAGGCGGCCTCGAAGGGGATTGGCTGGGTGAAGTCGAGCTTCTCGAACCTGGCCCACGCCTCATCTGTCTTTCCGCCCAGAAAGAGCGCATAGACGGCGCGCGCCCGGGCCTTCTGGCGTTCCGGGGCACTTGCTCCCGGAGCTTCCGCGCACTGCTCGGCGAGGGCGAGGCCCTCGTCGAGGTGGCCCGAATGGAGCAAGGCTTCCGACAGGTCGAACGCCAGGCTGCGACCCACCGGCTGGTCGAGGGCCTTGGGCAGCGTCAGGCTCCACTCCCTTGCCGACTTTCCGTAGGCGGCCAGCCGCTCCTGAAGCCCGAAGTCCACACAGGGCAGGCCCACGATGCCGCCGAACTGGTCGTCGTTGTACACGCGGATTGTGACGAGGTTGGCCTTGGGCTGCAGAAGCTCGGCCGGCGCGACGCACTTGAAGCGCCCCGCGGTCTGAGGGAAGAAGTCGGGCGGGAACCTGCCGCAATTTCCGATGGGCTTGCCGTTCAGATAGCAGGCGGCCGCGTCGTAGACCATGCCGAGGTCGAGCAGAAGGTCGCGGCCCGCCAGGCCCTCGGGCAGGTCGAATCGCATCCTGTACCAGCCGTAGGCCGGGTTCTTGGGGATGCGCTTGTCCCATTCCTCATCGGGAAGCGGGACCTCCGTCCACTTCGAGTCATCGAACTCCGGTTGCGCGACTTCCTTGGCAGGCAGGTCTCCAGCGGCGAACCGTGCCTTGGGGGGGTCCACGAGGGACGCGCCAATGAACGGCTGCCCCATCAGCCCCCCGAGACCCGTGAAGTTCTTGACCACGATAGCGACCGTATTCGGTTGCCCGAACCGCACGTTCTGCGCCGGCACGGTGTAGCGACGGTGCTGGTTCCACGCCGAGAGAGTCTGCTTGTTGAAATCCCCTTTGCCGCCTGCTGCTCTGCCGTTTACGAATGTGGCATCGGCGTCGTCAATCATCCCCAGATCGAGGAAGAGGTCCTGGCCAGCGTAGGACTGCGGAAGAACGATCTGGGTCATGTACCAGGCGAACGAGTTGGGCGCCGGCTGCACGCGGCTGAATTCGTGTGGGAGTTTGACGGGAGTCCACTCGCCGGGCTTCAAAGGGCCTGTGAAGGAGGCCAGTTCGCTGTGGGGCTCGCCGCCCACCGCGCGGAAGAACCATCCTCCCACGGGGCCGTCGGCTCCGCCTGCGGCGGCTGTCCCACAGGCAAACAAGGAGAGTACGCTTAGCCCGACCCTGAGGACCCAGGGCCTACCGCATGCGCAGGGGGGGATCCCGTGCTCAAGTTCGGCTGCCACCATCGGGCCCCTCCGGACCCTCGACCATAGCAGTTCCGCAACTCGACTTGCTATTGTACGCTGTCCACCTGGCTTATCAAGAAGAAAACACGGAGATCGTACGAAGCAGCAGCTTGGCGGGTGGGACGTCGCTACCCGCGCCCAACTTGGGCGCAGTCAAGCTGCGAAGTTGCATACGACCCCAGGGCGCGCGAAAGTGGTAGAGTCTGGGGAGTCTGCGCAAGACTGCGCCGGATGGGCGAGAATCGCCAAACGGGGATTCGGGCGGAACCGAATCGGGGGGGCCGCGTCTAATCATGTGTCGTACTGTGGCCCTCTCACATGGGAAGGAGTCGTTCGATGAAATGGCTTGCCTGTCTTCTGGCGATTTCGGTGTGCGCGACCGCCGCCCTGGCCGCCGAGGCGACGGTGCCGGTCACCAAAGTGACGGCCTTCAGCTCGGGCGTGGCTTACTTCGAGCACAACGGCAAGGTGACGGGGAACGCCGACGTGTCGCTGAAATTCAAGACCGACGGCATGAGCGACATGCTCAAGTCGCTGGTAGTGCTCGACTTGGGCGATGGCACTGTGAGCAGTGTGAACTACTCGTCCAGCGAGCCGCTCACCCGCGCGCTCAAGAGCTTCGGCATTGACATCTCGGCGGCGCCCACCCTGGGGCAACTCCTCCAGCAGGTGCGCGGGGCCGAGGTGGCCATCGCGGCCCCCGAGAAGATCACGGGCAAGATCCTCGGCGTCGAGACGAAGACGCGCCACATCGTGGCGTCAGACACGGTTATCCAGGAGGAACTCCTCACCCTCCTGACCCCAGAGGGGATGAAGACCATCCCGCTCGAAAGCGTTCGCAGCATTGCACTTACGAATGAGAAGCTCAACTCCGAACTGAACAAGGCCCTCGCCCTGCTGGTCGAGAGTCGCGACACCGACAGCAAGAGCGTACAGCTCAACTTCGTCGGCCAGGGTGAACGCCCCGTGCGCATCGGCTATATCGCCGAGGCGCCGGTGTGGAAGACCAGCTACCGGCTGGTCCTGAGCGACGAGAAGAAGGAAGAAGCCACCCTCCAGGGCTGGGCAATCGTCGAGAACACCAGCGATTACGATTGGGAGAGCGTGGACCTCACCCTCGTCTCCGGCCGCCCGATCTCCTTCGTCGAGGACCTCTATACGCCCCTCTACCTCGACCGCCCCGTCGTGCAGACCGAGCGCTACGCCAGCCTGCGGCCACGCACGTATGAGGATGGCATCAAAGCAGATAAGAACATCCTGGCCCTCGAAGCCGACGCGGAGGGCGGTGGTCTTGGCGGCCCCATGGCCGATGCGCGTGGCGAGAGGCGTAAGGCCGCGACCAGCAACATGTTGCGTCAGAACCGCGCCCTGGCCGCCGCCCCCGGAGCGCCCCCCGCAGCCAAGGCTATGGAGCAACTCGAGCGCGCCGCCGCGGAGGTCCTCGACCGCGGCGTCTCCGCCGTAGCCACCGCCCAGGCCGTGGGCGAGCTGTTCTCCTATCACATCAAGACACCCGTCACCCTGCCCCGCCGCAAGTCGGCCATGCTCCCCATCGTCAACCAGGCCGTAAAGGCCAGGAAAATCAGCATTTACAACCCAGGCACCCTTCCTACCAACCCCCTCAACGGCGTCTGGCTCATCAATTCCACCCCCTCGAGCCTGCTGGCCGGCCCCGTAACCGTCTTCGAGGAGGGCACTTACGCCGGTGACGCTCAGATCGGCAACTTCCCGCCGGGCGACAAGCGCCTCCTCAGCTTCGCGGTGGACCTCAAGGTCACGGTGGACCCTTCGGCCAACACCACGCAGCACCTCGCCGCTGCCAAGATCGTCCGCGGCGTCCTCACCATCAGCCACCGCACCGAGTTCGTACAGGCGTATCTCGTGAAAAACAAGGCTGTTGCAGAGCGCGTCGTGCTCATCGAGCACCCCTTCCACGCCGACCGCAAGCTCATCGAGCCCGCCGAGCCGCTTGAGAAGACCCCCGCCTTCTATCGCTTCGAGGTCAAGGTGCCCGCCGAGAAGACCGGGAAGTTCGAAGTCAAGGAAGAGCGGACAGATACGCAGGCCATCGGCATCATGCCGTGCGACATCGGCCAGCTCCAGGCCTACGCCACCAACGGCCAGATCCCCGAAAAGGTCCGCACCGCCCTCGCCGAGGCCATCAAGCGCAAGAACGCCCTCGCCGTCGCCGAACGCGAGCTGAACGAGCTTCAGCAGCGCATATCAAACCTCCGCCGCGAGCAGAAGGACATTCGCGACAACATGGCCGCCCTTGACCGCAAGTCTCAGGGCTATGAGCGCTTCGAGAAGAAGCTCCTCGACAGCGAGACCCAGATCGAGACCCTTCAGAAGCAGCTTGACGACAAGCGCGAGGGCGTCACCAAGCTCCGCAAGGACCTCGAGGACTACCTCGGCCAGCTCAACGTCGAGTGAGCGGCTCGCCACCACACGAGAACACCACCCTGAAGGGGCGGCGCGCGGCGTCGCCCCTTCTTCCATGCCCCACACGTGTAGAGGGGTCCGACGAGGCCGACCAGTCCGACAGGTCTGACAGGTCAGCCACGTGGCTCCTGCGCATCCTGCATGATTCCCGCCCTCACGAGGGAGGTCCACGCCGCTTGACCCCCCGCCCGCCACCCGATACGATGGGGCCAAACCCGGAGACCATGCACCATGCACCCCCTCCGCCCCGTCGTCTGGCTCCTCTTCGCTGTCGTGGGCGCCGCGCTCGCGCGGGCCGAGGCCGCCGCGCCCCTCGTGTGGAACGGCAACCCCGCGGCGCCGCATCTCGACATCATCGGTGATGAGCCGGCGCGCCCGCTTGAGCCGGTCCGGATCGTGGGCGCGCGCAACGGCCGCTTCTCAGGCAAGGTCGTCGTCTGCGCCAACGGGCCGCTGAAGAACGTCTCGGCCAAGATCGGCGACCTCAAGTCCCTCGACGGTAAGGCCACCATCCCCGCCTCACGCGTCCAGGTCCGCCTCGCCACCGGCTGGATCAAGAGCGGCTGGAACGTCCAGCCCAAAGCCGGCAGCACGTTCGACGTCCTGAACGAGTCCGCGCCGCTCGCCGAAGTCGCGCCCATTGTGATGACCGACCGCTATCACTGGGAGAAGTACCACACCTGGGTGAAGACCGGCCGCAGCTACGTGCCCGTGTGGGTCACCGTGTCGGTCCCGCCCGACGCCGCCGCGGGCGAATACTCCGGCACGCTCGCGGTCCGTGTCGGCGAGGTGTCGCGCGACGTGCCCGTCTCCCTGACGGTCCACGCCTGGGCGCTGCCCGACCCGAAGGACTACCGCACGTGGATCGAAGCCGTTCAGTCGCCCGACACGCTCGCGCTCGAATACGACGTGCCGCTGTGGTCCGACAAGCACTGGCAGCTGATCGAGCAGTCGCTGCGCCTCGGCGCACTGCTCGGCAACAAGAGCGTCTACTTCCCGCTCCTGTGCGAATCGAACCTCGGCAACGCCGAATCAGCCATCCGCTGGATCAAGCGCCCCGACGGCGGCTACACGCACGACCTGAGCATCGTCGAGCGTTACCTCGACCTTCAGACCCGCATCCAGGGCAAGCCGCGCGTCGTCTGCTTCGTGGTGTGGGACACCTTTCTCGAGGGCGGCCAGTTCAGCGGCGACATCAAGTTCGAATCGAAGGAATCGCGCGAGGAGCGACTCGCCTACAAGGGCAAGGGGCCGGAGGTCACGCTCCTCGACCCCGCGTCGGGCAAGACCGAGAAGCACCTGCTCCCGCCGCACAGCGACCCGGGCGGCGCGGCCCTCTGGGCGCCGCTGCTCAAGGCCCTGCCCGAGCTTCTCGCCCAGCGCGGCCTCGGCGACGCCCTCTTCTTCGGCATCGCCAACGACAGCGTGCCGCACCAGGCCACGCTCGACCTCGTGAGCCGCAACGTGCCCGACGCGAAATGGGTCATCCACGCCCACAGCTTCTACGGCGGCAAGGACAAGAAGGCGAATTTCCAGTACGCCGCCTTCGTGTGGGGCGTGCGCGGCTTCTGCTCGGGCGAGAAGGGCTGGGAGAATCCCTTCCTCCTCGCCCAGTTCCTGCGCAACATGCGCGACCACTATCCCCTCACCACCTATCGCCTGGCGCCGGAGGTGAACATCACCGGCGGCCAGCGCGGCGTGGGCCGCATCGGGCTGGACAGTTGGCCCGTGCTCAAGAACGTCCGCGGCGTGCGGGCCACGCGCGTCACCGAGCGTTACCCAAAGGCATCGTGGCGCAACCTCAACATCACCGACGCGTTGCTCGCCCCCGGCCCCGAGGGCCCGCTGGGCACGGCCCGGTTCGAAATGCTGCGCGAGGGAGTCCAGGAGTGCGAGGCCCGCATCTTCGTGCAGACCGCCCTCGACGGCGGCAAACTCCCTGCCCCGTTGGCCGACGAATGCCGCACCGTCCTCGCCGACCGGGACGCCTTCCTCAGGAAGGCCGCCATCGTCCAGGGCACTGGCCGCCCCTGGTTCGCCGACGCTGCGCCGAGCGAAGAAGCCTACCTCGGCTACGCGGAAGGCTGGCAAGAACACTCCGCCCGTCTCTACCGCGCCGCCGAGGCGATTGCGAAGCAAGGGGCCAGGTGATTGGCTTTCTCCCTCGTTCCTACGCTCTGCGTGGGGACGGGCTTTCGGACGCTCCCGCATCCATTCTGTTCTGGTCTTCTCGCGCGGGTGGTCTGCGGTTCGCCGGCGCGGTGGCCGCGGAGCGGCCGCACAATCGTGCCCACGCATAGCGTAGGGATGAGAGGGCACCACGGCGCGGAGCCGGTTTGACACGGCTCGCGCAGCGCGATAGAATTCAGACAGTGGTGCTCAGACAGTGGTGCTCCGAGCTTGCGGCAGTTGTCACGAGTCCGCTGATCACGAGGCGCCATGTACGACCTCGGACTTACGCCGGAAGCGTTCGACGACCTGGAATCGTCGAGGAGATTTGACCGAAGCCGGGTTCTGCAAGCAATCAGCGAGCAACTTCAGCACGACGCCTCGACCGAGACCCGCAATCGCAAGCGCCTGCGCCCGAACGCGCTTGCCGAGTGGGAGCTGCGGATCGGCAAGTTCAGGGTCTTCTACGACGTGGACGAACACGCCGCGACCGTGAAGATCGAGGCGGTTGGCGTCAAGGAAGGCAGCAAACTCTTCATTCACGGCGAGGAGTACGAGCTATGAAGACCCTCACGATCTCACCAGACGATAAGGCCGTTAGCGCGCTTCTGCGGCGGGCGCAGGAGGGCGGTGTGATACTCCGCTCCCCAGATGGCCGCGAGTTCATCCTCGCCGAGATTGACGATTTCGACCGCGAGATCGAGCTGACCCGCAAGAACAAGCGCCTGATGAAGCTCCTGGACGAACGCGCGAAGCAGACCCGCACCATCCCCCTGGTCGAGGCGGCTGCCCGCCTCAACTCCTGAATTCGCGAGACGGGAGATGGTGTCAGGTCGTAACTTACAACTTAGGGCCGGGGCGGCGAGGCCCTCTGGCCCAGTGGCCTTGGCTCATGTTGTATCTTACGACCTGACCCCTGGCCCCGTCGCCGGTCAACTGCCTGTCGTTGGCATGAGCGCGGTCACTTGCTGAACAGGGTTGCCAGCGGTCGGATCGAAGCCACGACGGCGATGGCGGCGTACCAGTACCAGTCGAGGCCGAGCAGGCCGGGCCACAACTTGGCGACCATGAGGGCGAAGGCCATCGCCGCGAGCTTCGTGCAGCCGATGTCCCACCAGGTCATCTTCGTGATCTTCGAGTTGGCCCATGTGAAGTAGCCCATGCTCTTCTCCTTTTGCTAGCCCAAGTTCGTCAATGAAGACGATTTTGGGGCGATTTTTCAGGGGGCACCCCTCAGGGATGGGCGAGGATCGCCAATCCGGGGTCTTGTAGTTTCCAAGCGGGCATGTAGTCTAGACCTACCC
>Ga0209381_1000659_pt1 | contig 75886 bp, 54 predicted proteins | sample DewCreD2012metaG_FD_184111 | JGI IMG/M metagenome (GOLD analysis project Ga0209381, IMG submission 184111) | Hot spring sediment bacterial and archeal communities from British Columbia, Canada, to study Microbial Dark Matter (Phase II) - Dewar... ... | reverse complement strand
ACTACCCGGAGTATCGAAAACGCGGCTGGCCCATTGGATCGGGAGAGACCGAAGCGGCGGTCAAGCAGTTCAACAAGCGGGTGAAGGGTACGGAGCAGCGTTGGGAGGAGGAAGGCATCGAGCCGATCCTGAGCCTGCGGGCACAGTGGATCAGCCAGGACGACCGATGGACCCACTACTGGGCCAATCGCCCCGCCTACGTCAAGTGATCGCCGCCTAATGTGTCACAGGCCCGCCCTTGCCAGGCGGCTTACCTGTTTAGCACGACAAACGACGCGTTGAGCACCGTGGCGAAGCAGACCCAACCCAGGTAGGGCAGCATCAGCCCCGCCGCAGGCCGCGAGAGCGGCCAGAAGGCCGCCGTCGTGGCCATGATCGCCGCCAACAGCAGGACAATCACGACCAGCCCGCCCACGATCGACCGCATCCCGAAAAAGACCGGCGTCCAGGCGGCGTTCAGTGCCAGTTGCACGGCGAACAGGACCAGCGCCACGCGCACCGGCCGGATCGACAGGCCCTGTCGCCAGACGAGCCAGGCCGCCACCGCCATCATCAGGTACAGCGCTGTCCATACCGGGCCAAAGACCCATCCCGGCGGATTGAACGGGGGCTTGTGAAGCTGTTGGTACCAGGAGCTCGAGCCGGTCTGGGTTGTAAGTGCGCCCAGGAGGCCGGCCGACTGGCACGCGACAATGGCGACGATGAGCCGGATCAGGTCGGGCATATTCTCATTATAGGGGTCCTGTCGGTATCCTTCGGATTCAGCACGCCGACGGGCGCTTTTCAGCGTCCCGATCCATCGTATAGACTCGCACCGCCATGAGCGATGTCCTGAGATACGTCCTGATCAGTTCGGCCGGCATGGGCGCCGGCTGGGTGCGCAATGTCTTGCCGAGGCTCAAGCAGCTCGGCAAGGCCGAGTGCGTGGCCGTCGTTGACACCAACGAGGCCGCCCTGCGGCTGGCCCAGCAATCGCTGGAAATCCAGCCTGAGCACTGTTTCTCCGATGTCCAGGAAGCGCTTGACAAGCGGAAGGCCAAGTTCGCCGTCATCGCCACTCCGACCAACGAGCGGGAGAAACTGATCGAGCTGTGCCTGGTCTACAACCTGCACATGCTGATGGAGCCGCCGATCGCCGACAACATGGCGACCACCTGCCGGATCTACCGCAGGGTGCAGGACAGCCCGCGGGTCATGGCCCTGGCGATGGACCATCGCTACAGCCAGCGAGTCCAGAGCCTGGCGCGGCAGATCGCATCCAACCAGTACGGCCGGCTCAATTACGTCGCGGGGCGATTCGCGACCAACCACAAGAAGCGCCCGAGCTGGGGCCGGTTCCGCCACGAGATGAACGATCCGGTCCTGATCGAGGCCGGTGCGCAGCACTTTGACGTGTTCCGGGGCCTGTGCGGATCGGATGCAAGAACCATCCACGCCACGAGCTGGAGTCCGGCCTGGGCCGAGTATCGCGGCGACAGCAGCGTTTCTGTGACGATCGAGATGCAATCGGGCGCGCATTGCCTGTACGAGGGGTCGGTGTGCAATGCCTCGCCGCTGAGTCCCTGGGGCGAGGAGTATTACCGGGCCGAATGCGCCTACGGCACGTTCGAACTGGAGCGGCGGGATCTTCGGCTGATCAGGGGAGACGCCGCCGAGGGGGCGAAGGTGTCCGACCTGCCGCTGGCCGACGATCAGCCGGCGTGGGGCAACGCGTGGCTGGCGGAAATGTTCTGCGACTGGCTGCGCGGCGGCGCCCGACCGCCCAACCGCCTCCGCGACTACATGCAGGTGGCGGCGATGGTGTTTGCGGCGGCCGAATCGGCGCGCACGGGCAAGAGCATCGACGTGCAGGAGTACCTGGCGTCGCAGAAGGAGATGCACGGCAAGGGCACGGACAAGGGCGAGTAATTGGCGGGCTGATGCCGCGCATCGTCCGATCGGTATAATGCGGCCGCGGAAAGCGATTGCGCAGTCTCTCCGGCAGAGTTCCCCGCAGGCTTTCCCCGGATATGGAATCGTCTCGTGCGTTTTTCGGCGTGCCGCGGGAGTACCAGGCGCTTCTGGAGCAGCTTGGGCTGACGGCGGCGGCGCGCATTTTTGACGATCCGCGCATCGTCCCGTGGCGGTCGATCCCCGAGCGGGAGAACTGCACGCTGGACGCGACGCTGGCCGATGGACGGGCGATCCGCCTGCACATCAAGCGTTACAGGCCGACGGGCCTGCGCAAGTCGCCGGGCGAGCAGGAGGCCGACGGCATCCTGGCGCTGGAACTGGCGGGCATCCCGACCGCGCCGCTGGTGGCGTGGGGAAAACTCGAGGACGGGCGGAGTTTCCTGGTCACCGAGGACCTGGCCGGCTTTGCGCCGGCCGATAGGCTGATCGAGGCGGGCACGCCGTTCGATCGACTGCTGGAGCCGACGGCCGATCTGGCCGCCAGGCTGCACGGTTCGAATCTGCACCATCGGGACTTGTACCTGTGCCACTTCTTCGTGAAACTCGATGCCGGAAAGGTCGAACTGCGCCTGATCGATCCGGCCCGCGTGCGGCATCTGCCGATCTGGCCGCTGCGGCAGCGGTGGATTGTCAAGGACCTGGCGCAGTTCTGGTACAGCACGCTGGCGCTGCCGATCAGCGACCGTCAGCGGCAGGCGTGGATGGCGGCGTATGGTCGGCGCAGAGGCATCGCGAGCGTGGATGGATTGGTGCGGTCGGTGATTCGAAAAAGCGACCGCATCGCCAGGCATGACGCGAAGCTGCGCCGGTCGCAGCCCGGCAGGAATATCTCGATTCCCCAAGGAGAAAGACAATGAGCCTGACGAGTTCGTCGGCATGGAAGGCCCTGGAACAGCACTACCAGCAGATCAAGGACCAGCAGATGCGGGACTGGTTCAGGCAGGACCCGTCCCGTTTCGCCCGATTCTCCATTGAGCTGCCCAACGACATCCTCCTGGACTACTCCAAGAACCGCATCACCGACGACACGATGCGGCTGCTGGCGGACCTGGCCGCCCAGGCCGATCTTGGCGGGTGGATCGAGAAGATGTTCTCCGGCCAGAAGATCAACAACACTGAGGGGCGGGCGGTGCTGCACGTGGCACTGCGCAACCAGTCAAACCGGCAGATCCTGGTGGACAACGCCGACGTGATGCCCGCCGTGCGGAGGGTGCTGGAGCAGATGCGGCGGTTCGTTCGCAACGTGCACAACGGGACGTGGCGCGGATTCACGGGCAGGAAGATCACGGACGTGGTGAACATCGGCATCGGCGGGTCGGACCTTGGGCCGGTGATGGTGACCGAGGCGCTCAGGCCCTACGGGCGGACCGACCTGCGCGTCCATTTCGTTTCAAATGTGGACGGGACGCACATCGCCGAAACGCTCAAGGGGCTTGATCCGGCCACGACGCTGTTCATCGTGGCGTCCAAGACGTTTACGACCCAGGAAACGATGGCCAACGCCAATACGGCCAGGGCGTGGCTGCTGAAGGCCGCCGGCGACGACAAGGCCGTGGCGAGGCATTTCGTGGCGGTTTCGACCGCGTCCAGGGAAGTCTCGGCATTCGGCATCGACGCCTCCAACATGTTCGAATTCTGGGACTGGGTGGGGGGTCGGTATTCGCTCTGGTCGGCCATCGGGCTGTCGATCGCCCTGTGCATCGGCATGGACAACTTCGAGCAGCTCCTGGCCGGCGCCTTCGACATGGACGAGCATTTCCGAAACACGCGCGACTTGACCAAAAACGGGCCCGTCGTGCTGGCGCTGCTGGGCATCTGGTACAACAACTTCTTCGGGGCCCAGTCGCACGCCATCCTGCCCTATGACCAGTATCTGCACCGTTTCGCGGCCTACTTCCAGCAGGGGGACATGGAAAGCAATGGCAAGAGCATCACCCGCGACGGCCGGCCCGCCGATTACCAGACCGGCCCGATCATCTGGGGCGAACCGGGCACCAACGGCCAGCACGCGTTTTACCAGCTCATCCACCAGGGCACGAAGCTGATCCCGTGCGATTTCCTAGCCGCCGCGCAGTCGCAGAACCCGATCGGCGACCACCATCAGCTCCTGCTTTCCAATTTCTTCGCGCAGACCGAGGCCCTGATGATGGGAAAGTCGGCCGAGCAGGTCCGCCAGGAACTGGCCGGCGAGAAAAAGAGCCAGGAGCAGATCGCGGCGCTGCTGCCGCACAAGGTGTTTGCCGGCAACCGGCCGACCAATTCGATCCTGTTCAAACGCCTGACCCCCCGGACGCTGGGATCGCTGGTTGCCATGTACGAGCACAAGATCTTCGTGCAGGGGATCATCTGGAACATCAACTCGTACGACCAGTGGGGCGTTGAGCTGGGCAAGCAGCTGGCCAAGGTGATCCTGCCGGAACTGAAGGATCAGGGCCAGGTAAGCTCGCATGACGCTTCGACCAATGGCTTGATCAACTGGTACAAACGGCATCGCTGAGCCGCGCTCCGACGCGGCGGTCCGCGCATGAATATCGCCCTGGTCATCTTCCACGCCGATCCGTCGCGGGGCGGCGCCGAGCGATACACGGTTGACCTGGCGCGGTCATTGGCGCGACTGGGGCACGAGGTGACGCTGCTGGCCAGCGCCTTTGCGGACGTGCCCGAAGGGGTGAAGGCCGTTGCGCTCGATACCGATGCAATGGGCCGGACGGCGCGATACGTGCGCTTCCTGGATTCGCTTGACCTGCACCTGGCCGGCCGGCGATACGACATCGTGCATGCGATGCTCCCGGTGCGGCAATGCGACGTGTATCACCCGCATGCGGGGATTGCGGCCGAGTCGATGCGGGCCGGGCACCTGAGGCATCGCGACCCGGTGCGGCGCGTCCTGGCGATGGTGGGGACGAAGCTCAATCGGAAGCGGCGGCGGTTTGCATGGGTGGAACGGCGGCTGCTCAATTCCGAAAGTCCCCCGGTGGTGCTGTGCCTGTCAGATTACGTGAGGTCGGCCGTGCGGCGGCATTACGCGCTCCCGGACGGGAGGCTCTTCCCGCTGTTCAATGGCGTTGACCTGGATCGATTCGACCCGGAGAAGGCCGCGCCGCGGGTGGCGGCAATGCGGGCAAGGTGGAACCTGGCCGCTGGCCGGGTCGCGGCGCTGCTGATGGCGCAGGATTTCGAGCGAAAGGGGCTGGCGCAGGCCATCCAGGCCCTGCGAAGTCTGGATGGCACCGTGTCGCTGGTGGTCGTGGGGCGCGACCGGACCGGCCCGTATCGGAAGCTGGCGCAGGATCTGGGCGTGGGGCCGCGGGTCGTCTTCGCCGGGGCCAGCGATGACCCGGCCGCGTGTTACGCGGCGGCCGACTTCTTCGTCCTGCCGACGCGGCACGATCCGTGCAGCCTCGTGGTTCTCGAGGCGCTGGCGATGGGGCTGCCGGTGATCAGCACGGCCCAGAACGGCGCCTGCGAGATCATGACCCGCGGACGTGAAGGGTTTGTCCTGGACGATCCGGGGGATGTGGCGGCGCTGGCCGGGGCGATGAAGGCGATGCTCGACGCGGAGCGGCGAAGGGAAATGAGCCGGGCATGCCTGGCGCTGCGGCCGAAATTGTCGCAGGAAGCACACGTGCGGCGACTGCTCCAGGCGTATCGGCAGGCCGCGCATGTTCATCCTTGACACGGTGTGGCCCGCCGTCAGAATCGTCGGCCGAGGCACCTCATGTCACGTTCACACCCCAGCAGGCGCACGGTGCTAGGCGCGGCGGCATCGACCGGGATGCTGCTGGCCGGCTGCGGGAAACTCTCCTCGGGAAGGTCGATCAAGCTGGGGCACGGCCTGAGCCCGGACCACTCGGTCCACAAGGCGATGGTGTACCTGGCCGATCGCGTGAAGGAGAAATCCTCCGGGGCGCTGACGGTCGAGGTCTTCCCCGGCGAGCAGCTCGGCAAGGAACGCGAGTGCCTGGAACTGCTGCAGATCGGCAGCCTGGGGATGACCAAGGTGTCGGCCGCCGTGCTGGAGGCATTCGCGCCCAGCTACAAGGTTTTCAACCTGCCGTACCTGTTCGAGAGCGATGAGCATCGGATCAGGGTCCTGGACGGCCCGATCGGCAGACAGGTGCTGCGGGACGGCGAGAATTTCTGGCTGCGGGGATTGTGTTATTACGATTCCGGCTGGCGCAGTTTCTACACCGTGCGGCGGGCGGTCCACCGCCCGGAGGACCTGGCCGGCCTGAAGATTCGCGTGCAGGAAAGTCCAACGGCGTTCGCCCTCGTGCGGGCGATGGGCGCAAGCGCAACGCCGATCGCCTGGGGGGAACTGTACACGGCGCTTCAGCAGGGAGTGGTGGACGGCGCCGAGAACAACCCGCCCAGCTTCTACCTCTCGCGGCATTACGAGGTCTGCCGGTACTACACGATCAACGAGCATACGTCGGTGCCGGACGTGCTCCTGATCAGCACGAAAGTGTGGAACCGACTCGCTTCCCATGAGCAGCAGTGGCTCCAGGAAGCGGCCGACGAGTCGGCCATCCACCAGCGCGGACTGTGGAAACAGTCCACGGACCAGTCCATGGCCATGGTGGCGGCCGCGGGAGTCCAGATCATCCGGCCCGACAAGACGCCGTTCATCGAAAGGGTGCGCGACATGGCCGAGCTGTATCGCGGCGATCCGGCGATTTACGGGCTGATCCGGCGGATTCGCGCGGCCCGGGAAGGAGCAGCGTGAATCGATTGCGAACCGTCATCGACAGCGCGCTGGGGTGGCTGCTTGCGCTGCTGATGGGACTGGCCGTGGCGAACGTGACCTGGCAGGTGGCCAGTCGATACCTGGGACCGCACGCGGGACTCAAGCCCAGCTCGTACACCGAGGAACTGGCGCGATACCTGCTCATCTGGATCGGCCTGCTGGGATCGGCGTACGCGACCGGGCGGGGAATGCACCTGTCGCTGGATCTGCTGCCGCAGGCGCTGACGGATCGCGGAAAAAGGCGGCTGAGCCGGCTGATCGCGGCCTGCGTGCTGTTGTTCGCCGTCGCCATCATGATCTGGGGCGGATCGCGGCTGGTGTGGATGACGTTCTACCTTCAACAGAAGTCGGCCGCGATGCGCGTGCCGCTTGGATACGTGTACCTTGCCGTTCCCGTCAGCGGGGTGCTGATGGGGTTCTACGCGCTGGCGCAACTGGCCGGCGGCGGCACGGCGCCGTCCGACACAAAGGCCGGGTCGTGATCGGTCGAGCGTCGTTTGCCGGCGAATCGGCGGGCGATGCCGACGCGGCGCAAGGCGCAGAGAGGAACCATGGACTGGCTCCCTGTTGTCGTTCTGGTCGTGGCGTTCCTGGTGCCGCTGGCACTGGGCGTTCCGATCGCCATCTGCATCGGCGTCAGCACCGTCGCCACGATGCTGGCGAGCATCCCGGCCGATCCGGCGCTGCTGACGGCGGCGCAACGCATGGCCGCGGGACTCGACTCCTTCGCGCTGCTGGCGATTCCGTTCTTCATTCTGGCCGGCCAGCTCATGAATCGCGGCGGCATCGCCCGGCGGCTGATCGACTTCGCCAAGGCGCTGGTGGGCATGCTGCCGGGCGGCCTGGCCTACGTGAACATCCTCGCGTCAATGCTCATGGGCGCGATCAGCGGGTCGGCCGTGGCGGCGGCGTCGGCGATCGGCGGCGTCATGACGCCCCGAATGCAGGCCGAGGGATATGACAAGGGCTTCGGCGCCGCCGTCAACATCGCCTCCGCTCCCACGGGCCTGCTCATCCCGCCGAGCAACATCCTGATCGTCTATTCGCTGGCCTCCGGCGGCGTTTCCATCGCGGCGCTGTTCCTGGCCGGATACCTCCCGGGCCTGCTCATGGGGCTGCTGCTGATGGCCGCCAGCGGGATGATGGCCTGGAGATACCGCTACCCGGCCGGGCAGTGGGTCGGCACGCTGGAGGCCATCCGCCTCTTTGCCCGCGCACTGCCGAGCCTGCTGCTGATCGTCCTGATCATCGGCGGCATCATCAGCGGCGTGTTCACGGCCACGGAGGCTGCGGCCGTCGCCGTCGTCTACTCGCTGGCGCTTGCCCTGATCTACCGCGAAATACGCGTCGCCGACCTCCCGGCCATCCTGCGCGAGTCGGCCGTCACCACCGCGGTCGTCATGCTGCTGATCGGCACATCGATGGGCATGAGCTGGATCCTGGCTTACGAGAAGATCCCGCAAACGGTCAGCGCCGCGATGATCGGCATCTCGGAGAATCCCGTCGTCATCCTCCTGGTCATCAACCTGATTCTCCTGTTCGTGGGTTGTTTCATGGACATGACGCCGGCCGTGCTGATCTTCACGCCGATCTTCCTGCCGGTGGTCGCGAAGATCGGCATCACGCCCCTGCACTTCGGCATCATCATGACCTACAACCTGTGCATCGGCCTCTGCACGCCGCCCGTCGGGAGCGTGTTGTTCGTCGGATGCGGCGTGGCGGGCATCCCGATCTCGCGGGTGGTCAGGCCGCTGATGCTGATGTTCGCGGCGCAGGTCGCGGGACTGATGATCGTGACCTACGTTCCGAAGCTCAGCCTCTGGCTGCCGAGACTGGCGGGGTATTGAGGACGCAATTCTCGCCGCGGAGATCGCAGGGCAAAGCAGAAGACAGAATATGGAAGGCTGAAGGCGTTCGCTGTCACCTATTCTCTATTCCGATTTCTCTTTCATCTCGGCGTGCCCGTGGTTAAGCATGCCCGCCACGCGCATGCGAAGCTCCCAGAGCGTTGCGGGGTCTACGCTGTCGTAGTTCATTCGGCCCGCGTCGTCTTCACCGCTCTGCGTGAACTGCCCGCGCAGGCCCAGCGCATCGCGCACGGCCCGGGCCACGGCCCAATGCGGCGCGCCCCGGCTCCCGGCGAGCCTTGCCAGGTATTCCACATCCTGCTGGCCGCGGCGGTAGGCCTTCAGTCGCACGCTGGGCACCGGGCCCTTTATGCCGGCCGGTCCCCCGGGGTAAAACAGCGACAGCGCATCGCCGTTCTTCCAGGAATCGTCCTTCCCCACCGTCTGCCACGGCAGCACCCCGTCCAGCCCCATGCACCAGGCGTCGATGCACCAGGCGGCCGGCTGGATGTTGGGTTCGTCGATGTTGTTGCTCGAGCCGTAGACGATGGCGATTTCGCCGTTGCGGTGTTTTCGATCCAGGACCAACCGATGGTATCGCCGCACCGCGCCGCCGACGATGTTGACGTTGAGCAATCCGTCCAGCAGGTCGCGCTGCCACTGTGGCCGGGAGATGTCGCAGCGGTAGACGAGCCTGGCGGCGCCGCGATGCGGGCCGACACCCTCGTGAAACGCCTGCCCGTACCAGCGCAGCGCCCAGAAATCCTGCGTGTAGGCCGGTTCATCGAGAATCCACGGTGCGGAACATCGGTCCCAGCGGTCCTTCTTGTAGTACACCTTGTTGTTGAGATAGAACTCGAACAGCGTGTCGTTCCACTTCCTCCGGTTGATATGCCCGGCGAACTGCGCACAGGCCTCGACAAATGCCCCGCGGTACTCGGGCGTAAGCGCCTCGTCGGCCCAGTATCCGCCCTTGAAGCCCTGCTCGATGGGGACCGGCCAGTTTTCATTCAGCGGCAGGTAGAACGCCTCGACCGGCACGCCCTTCCTTGGCAGATCGGCGAACGCCGATCCGTCAAGCAGCGGCCCGAAGCGGCGATCGTAATCGGTCCAGTCAAAGGCAACGCCGTCCCACTTCGGCGCGCAGCCGGGGCTCACCTGGCCGCGCCAGTTATAACCCAACCGATTGAGCGTCGTGCGATGGGCGTGGGCAAGACGGTAGTACTCCTTTTCCGTCGCGTCGGGCAGACCATAGCAGTTCATCTCCGCCAGGAACGAGAGGCGGTCGGGAAGGGTGAAGTTCCAGACCGTCAGCTCGACGCGCAGGGAAAGCGATTCGCCTGCCGATCTGAGCAACAGCGTGCCCGTCTTCAGCCCCGGGGCGGTGTTGTGAGGCACATAAACGTCGGCCACCAGGGCCGCGTGCTTCTGGGCCCCGATGCGCTCGTCGGCGGCGGGAATCAGGATCGGGCCTGCAAGCGGCACGAGCGGATCGGGCAGAGGCCCCACGGCGGTGTTCACGTGGCGGAAACGAAAGAGCTCCGATTTGATCGAGGGATCGTCGAACCGAAGCTCGGCGGTCAGGTCGCCGGATCGGCCGCCAAGTAGAAGCTGGAAGTCCACGAACTCGTTGCGGGCCGCATGCAGCCGGATGGTCCTTGTGGCCGCGGACCACAGATGATTGGCCTGGCGATAGCGGGCATCGCGCGGCGGGATCATCGCGCCGCTGATGGGATGAACCTTGTCCAGGGTGTCAACGACGGCCACTTCCACGTCGCCGAGCCTCGGGTTCGCCGCGGGCTGATCGAACCTCCGCGCGATCGATGGCCCGACGACAAAGTCGGCCGCCCTGGACAACGCCACCTGTGTCGTCGTCGCCTGCCCGACGTTCCCGGCACGATCCACCGCTCGCACATGCAGCGTTATCACGGCGCCCGGACCTGCCGGGAGATCTCGCAGGCACATCCGCACTTCCCGGCCCTCGACCGTCGCCGCCGGCACCAGGTATTGCGGGACGGGCCTCGAGGCGTCCCACCCCGCGGGTTGCTCGCTCCACCGGGCCAGGAAGCCCGCCACGCCGGCCGGACCTCTGTCCGCGGGCGCGCGGAACGCGACCGTCGCCTCGCCCGGCGGGGCATCCCTCGGCGTGACATCGCCGATCGCCTCGATCGCGCCCGGCGGCTCGCCATCGGCCGGGCCAAGTTCCGCGAGCATGTAGGGACGGTGTTCGCGCCGCCCTTCCCGGCTGGTGACGTGGCGGTTGGGCAGCTGTTTGTAGATGAAGTTCTGCCCGTCGGTCTCGTATTCCGACCCAACATCGTCAAACACGACAAAGCCGTGGCTGATGCCGGCCACACGGGCGGCCAGGACCTCCGCCCGGACCTCGATTGACTGCCACCCCTGGGCGTCCACGGGCGTCGCGTCGGCAAAGCCCCAGATGGTGTTACCGTTGCCCAGGCAAACGGCCGTGATGTCCGAGCCGGGGCCAGCCCAGGGGACCTCGCCGGTTTTCGCCCACAGAAAGCTGGAGGCGCCGGGCTGAACGGCGTAGCCGCTGGCGGTGCCTTCCACCCACTGGCCGGCCAGCGTCGAGACCGTCACGCGCCGCTGGGCAGCGCCCGGTGTGTCGCAGTGCAGGTGCAGCGTGGCCCTGCGGATCACCCGCCCTCGCAACGCCGCAACATCCACGTCGATGATGGAGAATTCCTGGTTTCCCTTGGTCTTGAGTCGCGGCGAACCGCCGTTGTTGCCGGCCGCCTGGCCGCCAACGTTGCAGACCCAGGTGTCGCGCGTGACATCCAGCCGAACGGTCTGCGCGTGCAGCGCCCCCGCGGCCAGCACCAATCCGAATCCGGCGAGCCATCGCAACATCGCGCCTCCGTTCAGTCGGGAAAGCCGGATCGTCGCCCGGCAGGCGCCGGACAACGGGCGGTCCGGGCGGGCGCACCGCCCTCCCGACAGCAGTGATACCGCCGTTCAGATGACGTAGTTGTCGGCGTGGACGGCCCGTTCCGCCTCGGCGGGGATTTCCTCGAGCAGAACCGCCACGTGGTTGGCCACCGATGGCCCCAGCACATAAGGCTCGTAACCCCCCTCCAGGACGCTGACCACCCGCCCGCGGCAATGGCGGTTGGCCACGTCCACGAGCTGCCGCGTGATCCACGTGTACGACTCGGGCGTGAGGTTGATGTGGGCCATGCGGTCGTAGAGCAGCGCATCGAAACCGGCCGACAGCAGCAGGAACTGCGGCGCAAACTCGTCCAGTCGGGGAATGATCAGGCGGTTGAACGCCTCGTGATACTCCGCGTCGCCCGAACCCGGCAGCATCGGGACGTTCAGCGTGTATCCCTTGCCCGGCCCGATCCCCTGTTCCTCGGCCCGGCCGGTGCCGGGGAACAGGTGCAGCGGGTCCTCGTGGATGCTGATGAACAGCACGTCGCTGCGCTCCTCGAAGATCTTCTGCGTCCCGTTGCCGTGGTGCACGTCAAAATCCACGATCGCCACCCGCTGGAGGCTGTAGCGGCGGATCAGGTGTTCGGCCGCGATCGCAACGTTGTTGAACAGGCAGAAGCCCATGGCCTGGTCGGGCTCGGCGTGGTGTCCCGGCGGGCGCACCGCGCAGAAGGCGCGGTCCACCTGTCCGTTCATGACCGCGTCGCAGGCGGCCATGACGCCGCCCACCGCCAGCAGCGCCACGTCGTAACTGCACGGGCAGACCGGCGTCTCCACCGATCCCACGAACGCCATGCCCTTCTTGCATGCCAGGCGGATCAGCGCCACGTGCGTGGCGTCATGCAGCCAGGTGAGCACGATCGGGTGCGGAGCGCGAAACGGCAGGGGGATCATCTTCGCCAGCAGCCCGGCCTGCTCCAGCGCCTCGATGATCACGGTCAGGCGAGCCGGCTGCTCCGGGTGGTCCTCGCCCGTGTCATGCTTGAGGAAGTCCTCGTGATAGATCCAGCCGAGTCTCATCGGTCGGGCATCCGGTCCTCTGGAACCTGCGAAGGGGGACGAAACCCGAAATCCGAATGACGAATGCCCGGATCACCGATCGAGAAACCGCATTCCGTCACTCAAATCCCGTCATTTCAGCTTCGCTCTGGTCAAGTCCATCTTCACGCTGCATACGCCTTCGTCGAACTCCATCGACAGCGGCAGCCCGCTGTTCTCGAACACCGCCAGCATCCCGCGGTTGCCCGCCAGCACCTTGGCGGTGAATTCCTTGAGCCCCCGCTGGAGAGCGATGCGCGTCAGGTAGCGCATCAGCCGCGTCCCGATGCCCTTGCGCTGCCAGTCGTCCTGCACGATGAATGCCACCTCGGCCGCCTGTCGCTTGGGCTCCACGTAGTACTGCGCGATCGCCACGATCTCCATCTCGCCGGCGCCGGGCACCATGGCGACCACGGCCAGCGAGTTGATGTAGTCGATGTTCGTGATCTGCTGCACGTCCCGGTGCGGGAAGGATATCGTGTAGGTGAAAAACCGCGTGTGAACCGACTCGGCGCTCATCGAGTAGAGCATCTCCGAGACCTTGGGCTCGTCCGTCGGCTTGATCGGCCGGAAAAAGATCTCCGTGCCGTCGGCCAGCGTCTCGGTCCGCTCCAGTTCCTCCGGGTAGCGCACCCGCTCCCAGGCCAGCTCGATCTGGTCCTCGTAGATGAACTTGCGGGCCTTGGCGGCCTGGATCAGCTCGTTGCGGAAGCTCGGGTGGGCGATGTTGATCAGGGCCAGCGCCCGCTCGCGGATGCTCTTGCCGTGCAGGTAGGCCGCGCCATATTCGGTCACCACGTAATGCACGTCGGCGCGGGTCGTGACCACGCCCGCGCCTTCGGTCAGGTTCGCGACGATGCGCGACACCGTTCCATCCCGCGCCGTCGACGGCATGGCGATGATCGCCTTGCCGCCCCGGCTGCGCGCAGCGCCCCGCGTGAAATCAACCTGCCCGCCCACGCCGCTGTAAAACTGGTGCCCCAGCGAGTCGGCGCAGACCTGCCCGGTCAGGTCGATTTCCAGCCCCACGTTGATCGCGATCATTTTCTCGTGCTGGGCGATGACGAACGGATCGTTGACGTACTCGGTCGGGTGGAACTCGAAGAACGCGTTGTCGTTGAGGTAGTCGTAGAGCTTCCGCGAGCCCATCGCGAAACTGGCCACGATCTTCCCCCGGTTGATGTTCTTCCGCACGCACGTGACCGCCCCGCATTCCACCAGGTCGATCACCCAGTCGGAAATCAGCTCCGTGTGAATGCCCAGGTGCTTCTTGTCCTTCAGGAACTCGGCCACGGCCTGCGGCACGTTACCGATGCCGCACTCGATCGTGCTGCCGTCCTCCACCAGCCGCGCCACGTTCTGCCCGATCTTCCGCAGCGTGTCGTCGATCTTCGGCGGCGGCGCCTCGATGATCGGCTCGTCGTGCGGAACCATCGCGTCGATCTGGTTGACGTGCAGGAAGCTGTTGCCGTGCGTCCAGGGCATCTGCGGGTTAACCTGGGCGATGACGTACTTGGCGTTGGAGACCGCCGCCCGCACGATATCCACCGACACGCCCAGGCTGCACTGCCCGCGCGAATCCGGCGGCGAAACCATGATCAGCGCCACGTCGATCGGGATGCGCCCCTCCTCGAACTCGGCCGGGATCTCCGATAGAAAGATCGGCGAGTAATCGCCGATGCCCCGCTGCATCGCGTCGCGGACGTTCTCCGCGATGAAGAACGTGTTGGTCTTGAAGCGTTCGCGGAAACGCTCGTCGGCGTAGGGCGCGGTGCCCATGGTCAGCAGGTGGACCACGTGCACGTCGTGAACGTCGGCCGCGTGTTCCACCATCTCGCGGACCAGGTATTGCGGCTGGCCGCATCCGGTCCCGATGAAGACGTGGCTGCCCGACTTGATCAGCTTCATCGCCGAGCGGGCGTCGCTGATCTTCTCGGAATACCGTTTCTGCCAGTCTCCGTTCTCGCTTCGTCGCGCATCCATGGCGTGGCTGCCTTTCAATAACAGATGGGATTCACCACGGAGGCACGGCACGGAAGAGATGCATTAGCCACCGATAAGACACCGATGAACACCGATCAGTATTCAGAAGAAATCGGTGCATATCGGTGTCCATCGGTGGCTCATTCTTCTCCGTGTCCTCCGTGTTCTCCGTGGTGAACGCTTAATTCATCCCGATCACACCTTCCGGTGCTTGATCAGGTCATCGACCACCGACGGATCGGCCAGGGTCGAGACGTCGCCGACCTTGTCGGCTTCGCCCTCGGCGATCTTGCGCAGGATGCGCCGCATGATCTTGCCCGACCGCGTCTTGGGCAGCCCCACCGCCCACTGGATCACGTCCGGCGTGGCGTGCGGACCGATCACCTTGCGCACCGTGTTGACCAGTTCCTTGCGGAGATCGTCGCTGGCCTGCACCCCGGCCTTGAGGGTCACGTACGCATAGATGCCCTGCCCCTTGATGTCGTGCGGGAAGCCGACGACGGCCGCCTCGGCCACCGAGGCGTGGCTCACCAGCGCGCTTTCCACCTCGGCGGTCCCCAGGCGGTGCCCCGACACGTTGATCACGTCATCCACGCGGCCCAGCAGCCAGTAGTCGCCGTCGGCGTCCATCCGGCACCCGTCGCCCGTGAAATACATGTTCGCGAACGTCCGGAAATAGGTGTTCACGAAACGCTGATGATCGCCGTAGGTCGTCCGCATGATGCCCGGCCACGCCCCCGCGATGCACAGCTTGCCGCTCACCCCCGGCGGGCACTTGTTGCCCGCGTCGTCCAGGATCACCGGCTGCACGCCGAAGAACGGCCGCGAGGCGCTGCCCGGCTTGAGCGTGTGCGCGCCCGGCAGCGGCGTGATCAGGATGCCGCCGGTCTCGGTCTGCCACCAGGTGTCCACGATCGGGCACTTCTTGTGGCCCACGTGCTCCCAGTACCACAGCCACACTTCCGGATTGATCGGCTCGCCCACGCTTCCCAGCAGCTTGAGGCTCGACAGGTCCCGCTTGGCCACGTGGTGCTCGCCTTCGCGCATCAGGGCGCGGATCGCCGTCGGGGCCGTGTAGAACTGAGTCACCTTGTACTTGTCGATCACGTCCCAGAACCGCCCGGGGTCCGGATAGTTGGGCACCCCCTCGAACATGATCGAAATCGCCCCGTTGGCCAGCGGGCCGTAGACGATGTACGAGTGCCCCGTGATCCAGCCGATGTCGGCCGTGCACCACCAGATGTCCCCGTCATGATAGTCGAAAATGTACTTGAACGTCGTGGCGGCGTAGACCATGTAGCCGCCGGTCGTGTGCAGCACGCCCTTGGGCTTGCCGGTGGAGCCGGAGGTGTACAGGATGAACAGCGGGTCCTCGGCGTCCATCCAGACCGGGTCGCACTGCGCCGAGGCCTTGGCCATCTCCTCGTGCCACCACAGGTCGCGGCCAGCCTGCATCGGCACCGCGTGGCCCGTCCGCTGCACCACGATCACCTTCTCGATGCTCGGGCACTGCTTGACCGCGCCGTCGGCCTTGGTCTTCATCGGCAGGTCGCGCTTGTTCCCGCGGAGGGCCGTGTCCTGCGTCACCAGGATCTTGCACTCGCTGTCCTGGATGCGGTCGCGCAGCGATTCCTCGGAAAACGCGCCGAACACCACCGAGTGAACCGCCCCGATCCGGGCGCAGGCCAGCATCGCCACCGGCAACTGCGGGATCATCTGCAGGAACAGGCACACCCGGTCGCCCTTCTTCACGCCCAGGCTCTTGAGCACGTTGGCGAACTTGCAGACCTCTTGATGAAGCTGCCTGTAGGTGATCTTGCTGTCTTCGCCCGGTTCGTTGCCCTCCCAGATCAGCGCCACCTGGTCGCCCCGCTGAGCCAGGTGCCGGTCCAGGCAGTTGACCGTGATGTTCGTCTGCCCGCCGATGAACCACTTGATGTATACCTCTTCGCCGAAACTGTAGTCCCGCACCCTGTCCCACTTGCGGTTCCAAGTGAAAGTGGATGCAATCTCGCTCCAGAACCCGTCCGGGTCCTTGATCGACCGGTCGTACATCTTCTGGTACTGCTCAATCGAACCCACATGCGCCTTGGCCGCAAAAGCCGGCGGCGGGGGAATCAACACGCCCTCTTGCTTGGTCACATCACTACTCATTGCGTCCGACTCCTTCTGAAAAAGCGACTTGGAAGAAAAACCCCGTTGCTTGCACCTTTACCTGGTGACACCCGCCGGCTGGGCACTGGCCTGAGCTGCCGGAGCGGCGGGCGCCGCTTCCTGTTCCGCGACCTTCGGCGGTTTGATCATCAGCATGATTCCCGCCGCAACGATCAGGCAGATGCCCGCGATCAGGTATGCCCAATCGTAGCTCTTGGTCTTGTCATAGACCGCCCCGGAAATCTGCGCCAGCACCAGCCCGCCGACACCCCATGCCGTGAACACCCACCCGTAATTCACCCCGAAATTCTTCAGGCCGAAATAGTCCTTGGTCGCCGCCGGAAACAGCGCCAGGTTCGCGCCGTAGTTGGCCCCGAGCATCAGCGACAGAATCACAAACGCCCATACGGCCTTGGTATAGGGCAGGATGAACATCATCGCCGCCTGGAGCAGGCAAAAAATGATCAGCGTGGCACGCCTGCCGATCACGTCGGATGCCGATCCGGCAATGATGCGCCCGCCCGCATTCCCGATCGCCAGGATCGCCACGAACAGGAATGCGTTCTTCCCCGCCTCGGCGCCGGCCTGGAGCTTCACGATCGGCGCCAGGTTGGCGATGATCATCAGTCCGGCGCCCGCCGCAAAAGCATAACTGATCCACATCAGGTAAAACTGCGGCGTGCCCAGCATCTGCTGCCAGGTGAAGTCCTTGGACGGCTTGGGCGGTGCGGCACTGGCCGGGCCGACCACCGGAGGTTTCCAGCCCACCGGCGGCACGGCCAGCAACTGCGACAGGATCCCCACCACGATCAGGAACGCGATTCCCAGGATCAACATCGTTGCCTGTACGCCGGGGCCGGTATTGACCACGTTCTCCCCCGACTTGACCGCGAAATGATTGATCAGAAAGTTCGCCAGAGGCGCGACGTAAATGCTGGCCAGCCCGAATCCCCCCACCACCAGTCCCGCGATCAGGCCCGTGCGCTTCGGCGGAAACCACTTGACGGCCGCGGGCGTTGCCGCCGCATACCCCATGCCGATGCCCGCGCCCGCCAACACCCCGAAACCAAGCACGAAACCGGTCACCGTGGTGGTGAACGAAGCCAGAATCATCCCCAGCCCCACCGCAATCCCCCCGGCCAGAGCCACCCAGCGGGGACCAAACCGGTCCTGCGCCCGACCCGCGGGTACCATCGTCAACGCAAATACCAGACAGGCAAGCGAATAGGGCAGGGTTTTGTCAAAGTCCGACCACTGCCACTCGGCTGGAATCGCCTTCTTCACCACGCTCCAGGAGTACAGCACCCCCAGGGCCAGATTGATGCCCAAGCCGGCCATCGTCACGCGCCAACCGAGGTTGCGCACCGCGTCCTGCCGCTCCATGACTTCCTCTCTGCCGACAGTCCTGCCCGACCGGGTCGTCCCGGGGCGCTTGCGAGGAAATCCAACTACTCCAGCCCGATCGGCCAGAAGCCGAGGCTTTCAAAAAACCACTTGGGATATGCTCACTATTCTCAGCGGCCGGTGATACTTATAGCGCCCGTGAAAACCGCGGCCGCGCAACAACGCCTTGCCAACGACAGGATCAACTTCGGACTGGCGCCGCAAGCCAGAAAATGGCGGGCCGAAATGCACAAATGGCCCCTGGCTGCCGACGCCGGCTTCGCTCACTCTGACCGCCTGACTTCATCCAGCGATACGCCCGATCCGAAGCCGTCATCCCGCATTGTAATGATCCGCGAATGGGATTCAAGGCGACGATTCATTGTACAACTCAGCAGCGTGCGCGACCCATTCCTCGGCCGGCGGTCCTCCATAGCACACCGGCATTGTCGCGGACCCATTTGCACCGGAAGAGCAGTGTGTGCTTCAAGAACGCCGCAGTCCGGGGGGCAGACGGCGCACTGGAGGTTTGCCCGGGTGTGCTCTGGCTCAGGTGTAGAAAAACTCGACAACAGGATGCTCGACAGGCTGCCCCCCCGAAAGGACCGCTCCCCGATCAGATCAGGTCATCCAGCATTCGGCTGATGGCAACATCCAACTTGGCATCATCTTCATAAGTCCCGGCCTCGATCTCCCGCCGAACGGCCGCCACCTTGTCGGCTCGGATGCCGCTCTTTGCGCTGCGCAACAAATGACTCATTCCGGACAACTCCAACTTGTCGGCACCGCGGGTGGGCGAAGAGACCCCGCCAGTGGCATCACGCAGGATCGGTTGGCTGAGGATCCGCTGAACCGGGCTGTTGCCTCCAATGCCGTTCACTTCGCTCATGACTGCTCCGCACTATGATCGGCGACCGCTTTACCGGGCCACTGTCTACGTCAACTGGTATGAACGCTATCGACGCAACGGGGGCCTTGTCTTGAAGTGTCACTCAGGCCGGCGGTGTGTTTTTATCTATCTGTTTCAAATGATCTTATGACAAAATGGGCCCGCTGTCGCGCAAGATAATCCGTTGCCCGCGCCCGATTGTTCGCCTAGAAAATCTTCCCAAATTATCCATATTATCTATCTTTTCCAGTTCTGATAAATGGGGAGCTCAATAGCCGCGATTTTTATCGGCCCATGAGCCTTATCAGACCCTCGGCAAGGTTATTTTATGCGCGTCGTTGCTCGCCGAATTTGGGGGCGATAACCGACTATGCAAAAGAAGCGGGCCGCCTCATACATCGGAGGCGACCCGCGTTCAGCCAGACGACTCAACAACCGTCGTCCGGCCGCGTCAGGGGGTGGGGAGGGACTCAGGGAATCAGAACCGTGTCGATAACGTGGATGACGCCGTTGCTGGCGTGGATGTCCGCCTTGGTCACCGTCGCGTTGTCCAGATGGACCTTTCCGTCCTTGATCTGGATCTTGACCTCTTTGCCATTCACGGTCTTGGCCGAGGACAACTTCACCACGTCGGTGCTGGTGGCCTTGCCGCCCACCACATGGTACGTGAGGATCGCCACAAGCTTGTCCTTGTTCTCCGGCTTGAGCAGGCTCTCGACCGTCCCGGCCGGGAGCTTGGCAAACGCCTCATCCGTCGGGGCGAAGACGGTGAAGGGGCCTTTCCCGCGGAGCGTCTCGACCAGGCCGCCGGCCTGGAGGGCCGCGGTCAGCGTCTTGAAACTGCCCGCGCCGATGGCGGTGTCAACGAGGTCTTTCTGGGCGGTGTGTCCGTGGTTATCGGCCAACACCACTTGCGTGCCGGGGATGAGTGCTGGCACCGACACGGCACCGGAGAGCAACAGGGCTGCAACAAGAATGTGCTTCGACTTTGTCATGACTCAATCACCTTTCGGTCTTTCGACCGTAATTCTCAGGTTCCATCCCGCTCAGGGCGCCGGGTCACGCGACCCGTCGCGCCACCGAGCCGGAGATGGAGAACCGGGTAAACTCGTTTCAATGACTCAATGATGTCTGATCAGGCCGGAAGGGCGCACCAACGTTTCTGGATGGCTTTCCATTGCATGATCTGGAACACACCCGCCAGGCTGACCAGCGTGTACACAATGGAGGCCAGAATGCTGGTTCCGAACAGGGCCGCGACCAGGTCCAGCTGCGCGACGCCCACCAGGCCCCAATTAACGGCACCGACAACGACAAGGACTGCGGCAATTACATCAAGCGACTTCATAAAGATCTCCTTCCAAAAAAGGGTCCAACCATCTTCAAACGGCTACCGGCCCGCGCCGGTCATCAAGGCCAGGATTTCTCCCCTCAGGGCGGCATTGGAGCGGAACACGCCGCGCAGGGTGGAGGTCACCATGCTGCTGCCGGACTTGTTCACGCCGCGCATCTTCATGCACATGTGTTCGGCCTGAACCATCACGGCCACGCCACGAGGGTCCAGATGTTCGACCAGGGCGTCTGCAATCTGGTCGGTGAGTCGTTCCTGCACCTGGGGACGACGGGCAAAGACCTCGACGGTGCGAGCCAGTTTGGACAGGCCCACGACCTTGCCGTCGCTGGGCAGGTAGGCGATGTGCGCCTTGCCGGTGAAAGGCAGCAGGTGATGCTCGCAGACGCTGAAGAACTCGATGTCGCGGACGATAATCACGTCGTCATGGGTCTGCTCGAAGACCCGGCTCAGATGCACGCCGGGCGACTCGTGAAGCCCGCGGAACAACTCCCGGTAGGCTTTGGCAACACGTCTCGGGGTGTCCAGCAGACCGTCGCGGTCGGGGTCTTCTCCGATGGCCAGCAGTATGTCGCGCACGGCGTTCTCGATTCGTTCCAGATCGATTTCACCGGCACGCAACCCGGCGTGGGTCGCTTCACTGTTGCTTTCTCGGCTTCGGATACTGGGGTATTCTGTTGCGATCATGGCAAACCTCCAATCCCTTCAAAACTCTCAAATCTTTTAACTCTGCCACACTCTAGCCTGCGTTCTTCATCCAGTCAAGAAAATTTCGCTGGATTTTTGTTCTATATCGGAAATTCATGCCCTTATTGAAGTTGTGGAAATCATGTGGACGGTGACTGGATTTCACGGTATAATTCTTCCAAAACTATCATGAAGACTGCTCTTACCCCTAAAGATCTGGCCGCAGCCATCGGTGTCAGCGAATCCTCGCTTCGTCGGTGGGTGGACAGTGGCGTCATCGCCACCCAGCGAACTGTCGGCGGGCATCGTCGCATCCCGCTGGCCGAAGCAGTGCGTTTCATTCGGGATTCGCACGCGCTGGTCGTTCGGCCCGAACTGCTTGGCATGGCCGAACTGGACGCCCGTGTCGCTGCACCGGGTCAGGAGGAGGGAGAGCGACTCTTTGCAGCCCTGGAGGCGGGGGATGCCGCCCGGGCCATGGGGTTGGTGCTGGCGTTCTACACCGCGGGCGCGAGCATTCCGACCATCTGCGATGGCCCTGTGCGTTACGCGCTGTCGCGCCTTGGAGAGTTGTGGCAGCACAATTCCCGCGGCATCCTCATTGAACATCGCGCCACCGCGATCTGTGTGCAGATTCTCGGCCAGCTTCGCCAGGTGCTTGGGCCGCCCAAGCCCGAAAGCATCCGGGCGGTGGGCGGGGCGCCGTCGGGCGATCCGTACCTGCTGCCGTCAATGATGGTCGGCCTGGTGCTCGCGGATGCGGGATTCCGCGAGGTGAACTACGGTCCGGACGTGCCGATCAATCTGCTGGGCGATGCCTCGGAAGAGCACGGCGCCCGCGTGGTGTGGCTTTCATTTAGCGCCCCTTTTTCGCGCGACCTGATGCGTCGGGAGGTGGTGCAGCTTGCGGAGCGGCTTGCGGCGGCGGGGCGGAGTCTGGTTATTGGGGGACGACGCTGCGACGACTTGTCTGTGCGTGATCTGCCTTGCGTGCACCAGGTTCGGTCGATGGCCGAACTGGCCGCATTCGCAAAAGGGATGATGACAGGGCAGGGCAAAACGGGACCGCAGATTGGTGCTCCGGCAGGCGGCGGTTAGAATTGCCCGAGAATGTCCCGGGTCTGTGATACGAGAAGCTCGATGGCGGTGGATGCGGTGTCGGGTTACCACGTTGAAGCGTCGCTGGCCGAGGGTCGAAGTCTGTTGGCCCGAGACTCGGTGGGGCGGCGGGTGATTCTCAAGCGTCTGGACGAGGACTGCCTGCTCAAGGGGCAACTTCACCCGATGATCAAGGATCGACTGGGGCGCGTTCGCGAACTGGCGCACACGGGGGTGGCGTGCCTGCTGGGCGCTGAACGGGATGGCGACCGCTGTTTTCTTGTCTGGCAGTACGTGGAGGGATGCACCCTCGGGGACTATCTTCAGACGACGGCCGGGCGGGTGGTGTCCCGGATGGCGCGGGAACTGGTCGCGGCTGTGGAGTCGCTGCACGCACTGGGGATCGTGCATGGGGCGCTGCACGAGCGCAACGTGATCGTCCGCCCGGACGGTTCGCTGTGCCTGACGCACGTCAGCCCGCTGCTGTACAACGACCCGGCGGTGGATGTGGATGCGGTGATCGGGCTGCTGGAACGCATGGGATGGAGGCCGGGGCCGGGCGGATCGCCCGGGCGGACGACGCTGCGCGAACTGTCGGCCGAACTGTTGATGCGCTCGCGTCGCGGCGAGTTGCCGGCGGCGGAGCCCGGGGCGGGGTCGGAGGAGGAACTGCTCGAGGAGCGGCGAATCGGTCGCAGGGCCGTCTGGGGCGCGGTGCTGGTGGCGTTGTTTGGCGCGGCGATGGCGTGGGGAATCTGGAGGTGGACGGTGGGCGTGGCGGAGTCCGGCGTTTGAAGGGTGAATGAGACGTTGGGGTGGAATAACGGGCCTGCCGGCCGCGGGTGCGTTTGTCGCGGGACCGGCGTTCAAAGGAGCGTTTGTTTGGGCGACGTGAGCCGCTATCTGGAACCGACGCTGGTTGAGCATCTCAACCACATGCAGCTGTCTGCGCGCAGCGTGGTCCTCGGGGCGACGATCGGCCAGCACAAGAGCCCGATCAAGGGGGCCAGCGTGGAGTTTCGGCAGCACCGGTTTTACGTGCCGGGGGACGAGCCGCGGCGGCTGGACTGGCGCGTGCTGGCCCGCACCGACCGGCCCTACGTGCGGGAATACGACGAGGAGACCAACCTTCGCTGCCTGATCGCGATCGACAGCAGCGGCTCGATGGGGTACGGTCCGCCGGGGAACACCAAGTTTGACTATGCCGCGCGGCTGGCGGCCGCCTTTTCGTACCTGATGCTCGGCCAGACCGAGAGCGTGGGGCTGGCGGTGTGCGGACAGCAGTTGGACGAGTGGCTGGCGCCGCACGCGGGCTCGATGCAGCTTTCGCGCGTGGTGGATGCGCTGGACCGCGCCAGTCCGTGGGGCGCGTCGGCGATCGGGCAGGCGCTGCACGAGGTGGCCGAGCGGCTGGATCGCCGGGCGCTGGTGATCGTTCTTTCGGACCTGTTCGTGCCGGCGGAGAAGGTGCGGTCGGGACTGGCGCACCTTCGGCACGATCGCCACGAGGTGATCGCGATCCAGGTGGTGGATCGTGACGAGGAGGAGTTTCCGTTCAGGAAGTGGACGCGGCTGCGCGGGCGGGAGGGAGAGGGCTCGCAACTGGTGGAACCGGCGTTGGCGCGGCAGGCGTATCTGGCCAATTACCGTCATCATCGCAAGGCGCTGGCAGACATCTGCCAGACGCTGCGGTGCGAGTTTGCGGTCTTCCCGACGGACCGGCTGCTGGTGGAGGCGATCCGGGGATTCATCAGCAGGCGGGGAGGATAGAATCTGCGGCGGTTGTCGGCGGAGGCCGCCGGCAACGGGCAACCATGTTCCTGAATCTGGTCATGCTCGCGGGTCTTGGGGCGGCGGTGGTGCCGCTGGTGCTGCACCTGCTTTCACGATCCAGTGTGCGGACGGTGGACTGGGGGGCGATGATGTTCCTGGACGGTCGCGATCCTCGCCAGGTTCAGAGCGCGCGGGTGCGTCAGCGCGTGCTGCTGGCGTTGCGGATGCTGCTGGTGGCCGTGCTGGCGGCGGCGCTGGCTCGCCCGGTGGCGCGGGCGCGCTGGACGGCGCTGCGTCCGGAGTCGCGGACGACGGCGGTGATCGTGGTGGACCGCTCATACAGCATGGGGGTGGAGGAGGCCGGCCGCACCCGGTTTGAGAAAGCGCGGGACGCGGTGCTGCAGATTCTGGCGGGGCTGGGCAAGGGAGACGACGCGGCGCTGGTGCTGGCCGGGGAGCAGGTTCGGGCCGTTCCCCCGGAGCCGACGGGCAACCTGCAGCAGGTGGCCCGGGACATGTCGGAACTGACGCCGTCGGGATCGACGGCGGACCTTGCCCGCGCCTGCGAGCTGGCCCGCGGGATGCTGGACCAGGTTGCGCGGGGCAATCGGGAACTGTACGTGGTCTGCGACCGCCAGGCGATCAACTGGCGGTGGCTTGAGGGGGACGCCGGTCGCGAGCTTCGGCGCTGGCTCGCGGCGGGCCCGGGGACGGCTCGTTTCTACGTTGTTCCGGTCGGCGGGGAGGAGACGGACAACCTGGTGATCGAATCGGTGGAACTGGTGGACGGCGTTGCCGTCAAGGGGGTTGCCGCGGAGGTCCAGCTCACCGTTCGCAACTATTCGCCCTCGCCATACGCATCGGTGCCGGTGCAGCTTTCGGCCCTTTCGCCGGCGGACGGGCCGCGGCGCGGCGGCGAGGGCGGCCGGCGGCTGGGCAGCGCCTACGTGACGATCCCGGCTCGCGGGCTGGCCTCGGTGCGGGTGCCGGTCGTGTTCGAGCAGCCCGGGTCGCATGTGCTGACGGCGGAGATCCGGGCCGGCGAACTGGCGATCGACAACCGCATGGACACGGCGGTCGACGTGATCGACCCGGTGCAGGTGCTGGTGCTCAGCGGCGACGAGCGGAGCGAGGAGTTTCGCCGCGAGTCGTTCTTCCTTCGCCTGGCACTGGCTCCGCGGCAGGCGGCGCAGAAGCGATCGGGCGACCCGGCGGTTGTCACGGTGCGCGGAATCGACGAGTGGAGCCGGATTGATCTGGACAAGCACCAGGTCGTCATTCTCGCCAACGTGCCGCAGGTCAGCGCCGAGCAGGCCCGGGCGCTGGAGCAGAAGGTGTATCAGGGCGGCGGCCTGATCATCGCTCCGGGCAATCTGGTTCGCGTCGATGCCTACAACGCGGTGCTGTACCGGTACGGCGAGGGGCTGATGCCCGCGGAGCTGGACGACCCGCTTCCCGGCGACGGTTCTTCGGCCACGACGCTGGCGCGGCTGGAGAACCACCCGGTCTTTCGCTTTCGGCGGACTGATGATCCGCTGCCGGATGCGGTCATTGGCCGGCATTTCCCGGCGTTTCCGCGGTTCGACGACGTGGATGTTCTGGGCACGTATGCCGACGGCAGTCCGTTCCTGATCGAGGGTCCGCGCGGCCGCGGGCGGGTGCTGCTGCTGACGGTTCCGCTGGACGCGGACTGGAGCGGGCTGCCGCTGCACCCGTTCTATCTTCCGTTCGCGCAGTCGGCGGTGCGTTACGCCGCGAGCGGATCGCCGGCGCAGCGCAACCTGTCGCCGGGCGACGTGATCGTGGCCACGTTTGACGAGGGTGTGGACGAGCGGTCGGTGAGGCTGTGGTGCAACGACGAGCCGCTGCCTGCGCCAGCGCCTGCGCAAGGGCAGGTGGTGTTCAGCCAGACGCAGCGGCCGGGTGTCTACCGGCTGGAGGCGCGGCTGCGTTCGGGCGGCGTGCGGCGGGTGCTGCATTACGTGGTTCAGGCGCCGCGGGAGGAATCGGACCTGACGCCGTTGACGGAGGCCGACTGGAAGCGGCTGGAACAGGCGGTCGGGTTCAGCCGGCTGAACCCCGAGACGCGAGCGGTTCCGCAGGAACTCAGCAGCGAGCGGCAGGGGCGGGAGCTGTGGCTCTGGCTGGTGTTGGCGGCGATGTCGCTGGGGTTGGGCGAGTTGTGGCTGGCGCGTCGCTGGTCGCGGGAGGAAGCATGATTCTCGCCGCGCTGAGTTTTCGCGCCGCCGAACTGTGGCTGGTGAGCATCCTGTCGCTGGCGGCGGTGGGCCTGGGCGTGGCGTGGCTGTACCCGTCACAGGTTCGGCCGCTGCGCTGGCCCTGGAACTGGATGCTGCCGACGCTGCGGGTGTCTGGGCTGGCGGCGCTGGGCGTGTCGCTGCTCAAGCCGGTGCTGACGCGGACGCGCACGATCGAGGAGCAGGGCGCGGTGGTGATTGCACTGGACCGTTCGATGAGCATGGGGGTTGGCGACCGGCGGCTGGGGAGCGAGCCGGATCGCACCCAGATCATCGGGCAGCTTGTGGCGATGGCGGACGGGCTGGGGAAGCTGCCGTCCGACGTTCGAGCGGGTGCGGCGGGCATCGCCGGTCAGATCACGCGACTGCAGGGTCTGGCGTCGGAGGTGGTGCGGGCGTGGAACGAGGTGGATTTCGCGAGGTTGTCGGGGCGTGAACCGCAGGATGCCCAGTTGCGCCTGGAGCAGTCGATCGGGGAGTTTCTCAACGCCGCGAAGGCCGCCGAGGACGCCGCGCAGGCCGCCGGCGCCCGTCCGCAGGTGGTTCAGCAGCTGCGCCAGCTTCGCCAGCGGGCCGACGACCGGGCACGGTGGCTGCCGTCGCTGCGGGAGTCGGTCGGTCGGGCCGCGGCGCTGATCGTCGAGTCGCAGGCGGCTGCGGACGAACAACTCTACCGGGCCAACGAGCAGGTGAAGTGGGTCTGCGACTCGCTGTCGCTGATGTCGCGGCTGGGGCTTGCGTGGGAGTCTCTGACGGGGGGGCGCGGCGCGCTGCTGAACCGCCTGGACGAGAAGGTTCCGCTGGTGGGTTTCTCGATCGGCGAGACGGTGAACCCGGTCCCGCTGCGCGTGGGTGGGCGGATTCCGCGGGACGTGCCGGTCGAGGCCGACGCCGCCGTCAGCGACCTGGTGGGGGGATTGCGCCGGGGCATCCAGGGGCTGGGCCGTCAGCCGATCCAGGCGGTGGTGCTGTTTTCGGACGGTCGCATCGTCGGGGCCGAGGGCGGATCGTTGCCGGCGGGATTGCTGCCGGCGGGCGTCCCGGTTTTCGCCGTTTACACGGCTTCTCCGCGGGTGCGCGACCTGGCGATCACGCGGGTGGAGATGCCGCGCAGCGCCTTCGTGGGGCAGACCATCGGCGTGCGCGTGAATCTGGCGGCGGTGGGCCTGGACGCCAACGCGCTGGCGGGCGAGGCGGTGCTGAGTGCCGCGGGCGCTGCGCCGCTGGAGCAGCGGGCAAGGCCCGTGATGGAGTTCCGCGTGACGCTGAACAGGCCCGGCCTTCAGCGCATCGTGATCGACGCCCCGGCCCAGAGGGATGAGGCGAGCCTTGCCAACAACCGCGTGGAGCGATGGGTCAAGGTGCTTTCACAGCGCCACAAGGTGCTGGCCGTCGCCGGGTCGCCCGGCTGGGATTTCCGCTACGCCTGCGCGGCGCTGTCGCGCACGTCGTTCGTCGAGCTGCGCAGCGTCGATGTGCGAAGGGGCCAGGTGGGGCTTGGGCTCCGGCCGGAGCAGATTCTCGACCAGGACCTGGTTCTTCTTTACGATGTGCCGGAGGATGCGCTGGGATCGGAGCAGTGGTCGGCCGTGCGCGACCTGGTTGAGCGACGCGGCGGCAGCCTGATCTGGGTTCCGGGAGTGACCCATCTTGTGCAGAATTATGAGAAGGCGGGCGTGGCCGACCTTCTGCCGTATCGGAATCCGACCAGGCCGGTCTGGCGCGTCTGGCCGGGGGAGAGCCCTTATTACCACGCGGTCCCGGCGCCGGGGGTTGCCGACGCGGTTGCGTTGAGGCTGGATGACGATCCGGCCGTTTCGCGGCGTCGATGGGATGAACTGCCGGGTTTTTATCGCTATCTGTTCATGCCGCCCGCCGAACTGAGAGCCGGCGCCGGCGTGCTGCTGGTGGAGCGCGACTCGCCTGCGCCGCAGGCGCCGCTGCTGATCGAGCGGCAGGTGGGCCGCGGGAAGGTGCTGTTCCTTGCGATCGCGGAGACCTGGCGATGGCGTGAGAAGGTGGGAGACCGGGACCAGGCGCGGTTCTGGGGCCAGCTGCTGCGTCACGCGGTTGGAGAGCCGTTTGCCGCGAGCAACGGTACGCTCTCCCTGGACGTGGACGAGGTGGTGGTGAACCCGGGACAGAAGGTGCGTTTGCGGGCCCGGGTGGTGTCGGCGCTGGGCGAGGCGACCCCGCCGCAGCTTGCGCTGAGCGTGCTGTCGCGCGGAAGGACCGTGCGCAGCGGCACGCTGGAGCCCGTGGAGTCCGAGGGCGCCGGTCGGTACGCCGCGGTCATCGATCCGCTGCCGGTCGGCGAGTACGAACTGCACGTGACGGGGACCGATGAGGATGCCTGGACCGGCGAACAGTCCGTGCCGCTTCGCGTCGAGCGAAGCTACGAGGCGGAGATGGCCAATCTTTCCGGCGACCCGGACACGTTGAACCGGCTTGTCGAGGGAACCGGGGGGAAGGTGATCCCGCTGGAACAGGTGGGGCTGCTGCCGGACCTTCTGGCCGGCGCGCGGCTCCGCCAGCCGCAGATCAGCGAGGTTCACCTGTGGAGCAGTTGGCACCTGTTTGTGTTTGTGGTCGGCTGCCTGTCGGCCGAATGGGCGCTGCGCAAGCGGTTTGGAATGGCCTGATGAGACGATGAACGGCGGACTGCCCAAGTCGATCGAGGGGTACCTGCGGTCGGTGATCGCGCGGCGCAACCGCATCGCGCTGGTGCGTGCCGGCGGGCGGGCGCTTCTGTTTGCGCTGGCGGGGCTGCTGCTGGCGTGCCTGCTGGACCGCGTGCTGCGCCTGGCCGGGCCGGTGCGGGCGGCGATGCTGGCGGTGATCGCGGCCGGGGCGGTGCTGGCGGTGGCGCGCCCGCTGCTGCGATTCCTGCGCGGGGCGCGCAGTCTTGCGGAGGCGGCCGCGCTGGTCGAATCGCGCAATCCCGCCTTTCGCCAGCGGCTGTGCACGGTGGTGTCGCAGTGGGCGGCGCCGCCGGCGTACCGGGGCTCGCAGGCCATGCTCGACCGGCTGACCGCGAAGGTTGCCCGCCTGATCGAGGTCGACCGCCCGGCGCGATGGCTGCCCTCGCGCGGTGCAATTCCCCCGTGGATTGCGGCGGCCGTCGTGGCGGCGATGGGTGCCGGGCTGTGGTTCATTCCGTCGCTGGACATGCGGACGCTGCTGGCGCGGATGGTCCGGCCGATGGCGCCGATTCCCCCGGCCAGCAGCGTCCGCATCACGCTCGACCCGGTCAACCCGCGGCAGCGCGTGGGGCAGACGTTCTCCGTGGTGGCGACGGTCGAGAGGCTGCGCGAGGGGGACCCGGTGGACATTTTCACCAGCCGCAACGGCGTCTCCTGGTCGCGCATCCCCATGCTCGCGATCTCCGACAACGAGTACCTGTTCAGCCTCGCCGAACTGGACCGCGACCTGTTCTACTACGTCCGGGCGGGGGACGGGCAGACGCCGGTCTACCGGGCGACGGTGCAGCGGGCCGCCGCGGTGGCCGAGTACCGCATGCGCCTGCAATATCCGCCGTACACAATGCGGCCCGAGGCAAACCTGAGCAACACTGACGGGATGGTCGAGGCGCTGACGGGAACCCGGCTGCGGCTCCAGCTTGTCTGCACGGAACCCCTGGCGTCGGCGGCGCTGGTGGCCGGGAGCACGCGCATCCCGCTGGCGATCGGCGCCGACCCGCTCATCGCCCAGGGGGAGATGGTGATTCAAAAGAGCTTCAAGGCCGACCTGGAACTGGTCAGCCGCGAACAGATGCCCTCGCGCATACCGGACGCCCTGACCGTCCGCGCCCAGCAGGACCGCGAGCCCACGGTGCTGCTGATGGAGCCGGCGCTGGATCTGCGGGCCGACCCGTGGGAGATCCTCCCCATCCGGTACCAGGCGGCCGACGATCTGGGACTTGTGCAGCTTTGGGCGTCCGTCGCCGTCAACGGGCGAACGCCGCTGAGGATCGCGTTGCCGGTTCCCGCCGACAGCCGGCGCGCCGAGGACCAGATGCTGATCGACCTGGCGCGGCTGGGGCTTTCGGCGGGGGATGTGGCCGCCATCGAGCTTCACGCCGTTGACGGCGCGGGCGGCAAGGTGAGCAGTCCCGTCCGCCGCTTCGCGATCGTGTTCCAGTCGGCGGGACTGCGCACGCAGAGGCGTGTTTTCCACCTGCGCCAGGCGACCGCATACGCCGCGTCGGCGCTGGATGAACTGGACCGCGCGGTTGCCGCGCTGCGGCCGGACTCGCAGAACGACGACGCGGCGGCCCGCCTGCGGATCAGCTCCGCGCTGGGCGCCGCGATCGAGGCCACCGATCAGGTTCCCCCCGCCCTGCTGCGGGCGGGGTTGGTCTCGAGCTCGCCGGAAACGGGACCGGCCCTGCTGGACAGCCTGGATCGGGCGCGGGTCCAGTCGGCGGTCTGTCAGCGGCTGCTGTCGAGCCAGGCGCCCGTTGTGCGCGACGCCGCGCTGGCCGACCAGCTTCGGCTGGCGCAGGACTCGGCCCGCCGGCTATCGGAGCAGGTTCGTCTTCTGGCCGACGGCGAGCAGGCGGCGGCGCTGCTGCTGGAGCGTTCGTTGCGAGCGGCATTCCGGCAGGCGGGTTCGGGGGAGGCGACGGCGGTCCATCGCGAGGCCCTGGACGCCTGGCGACAGCAGCTGGTGGAATCCGCCCGGGCCATGGGCCTGAACTATGACGGGGCCGATCTCGATGCGGCGCTTCGGCGGCACGTCGCCACGGCGTCCGCATGGGTTCGATCATGCCGGCCGGTGGATTGGACGTCCGTGGCCGAGATCTGGGCCACCGCGCGTCTGGCCGATGACCACCCGTTGCCGCCGCTACCGCAGCGTCTGGCGACCGCGGCCATGGCCGAGGCCCTCTGGCCATGGGGAGATGCGACGGCCGCCCGGGACCTGCAACTGGCCTCTCGCGTCGCGTCGCGCCTGGTTTCGGCGACGCTCACGCAGGATCGCCTGGGCCGCGATCTGGCTGGCGACGTGCTGGTCGAACTGCCGCGGATCCTGGGTGCCCTGCAGGGCGAACACGCGCTGCTGCACCAGGGGGATCACCGTCTTGATGCCGAGGAAATCGACCAGGTGCGCCGGGCCGGCGCCGCGGCGCGGCTTCGCCTTCTGGCATGGGCCGGGCAGACCGAAGACCTGCTGCTGGCCGAGTCGTCGCAGGGGATCGAACTGGAGGATCTGGCCCTGGCGGCCAACCTGGAGATGCGTCGCAAGCGTTTCACGATTGCCGGCGCCTTGGACCAGAAACTGTCGTCACAGTCGCTGCCCTCCGGCACTCCGCAGGCTGCGCCGCTGGCCGCGTGGATGGCGGCAATCCAGTCGCTGGACCGGCTGGTGAACGAGCAGCAGCGCCTGGCCCAGCAGGCGCGGCAGGCCGTCGGCGAGCCGGATCTTCAGCGCCTTCTGCGGCAGCAGCGCCAGATTGCGATCCGCATCGACCAGGTGGATGTGCCGCAGGCGCGGCTGCCGGCGGGTCAGGCTTCGGTGCCTGATCCGCGCCGCCGCGCCCTGGTCGATCTGGGGCAGTCGGGCGAGGAAGTGGCTGCGTTGCCGGCGCGATTCGCCACGGCGCTGGAGGCCAGGCAGGCCGTGGAGCAGGCGAGGCTCCGGGCCGAGCAGGCGATTCGCGACGCGGAGGGCAACCGCGTGCCCGTGGCACAGCGGGTGGCGGACCAGGCCGTGGCCGCGCTGGACGAGAAGCGTCGAGCGTTCGCCACGCACGGGGCCTACCTGGTTCCCGGGCTGGCGGACCGTCTTGCGGCGCAGGTGAAATCGGCCGGTCCCCGGGGCGCCGATGCGGCCGCCGGAATCACGCGCGAGTTGCGTCCGGCGATGTCTCGCATTCAGCAGGCGCTGCGCTCCAGCGAAGACAGCGACGTTCGCCTGGCGCGGCAGGCGATTGAGCAGTCCACCGGGGTTGTGCTGGCCGCGATTGAACTGGCGCAGTCGCGGATCATCGAGAGCGAGCCGCTGGCGGCGGCCCGCGTCCTGGCCGAGTTGGCCGGCGACGCGCTGGCCGACCGGCCGGTCGATGTTCGCCGCCTCCAGGCCCGCCATCAGGCGCTGGTGCTGGCGCTGACCCAGGCGATGAACAACGCGATGGACGCGGCGGCGCGCGAGCGCCTGATGCGGGTTCCGGTCTATCGCGCGGTTCTCATGTCAAAGGCCCTGCCGACGGCGGCAAATCCCGCGGGCCGGCAGGCGCTGGCGGACCCGACGGGCGTGCGTCAGTGGGCATCGCCGGCCATCGCGACGTATCTTGCGCCCCCGGAAACCGCGCCCACGGCGATGCAGGAATCGCTCCGACTGTACTTTGAAGCAATCGCGGCGGCACGGGAGAAAGCGGGAACAAAATGATGCGAAAAACCGTGCTGGTGATCATGCTGTCGCTGGCGGCGGGGGCGCTGGCCGCCGAGCCGCTTCCGCCCGCCCTGGATTCGGCCCTGGACCGCGCGCTGACATTCCTGTCCCGCCAGCAGAAGCCCGACGGGTCTTTTGACGGCGGGGTCCATCCCAACGCCATGACCGGTCTGGGCATCCTCGCGTTTCTCTCCTGCGGGCATACGCCCGACGCCGGGCGCCACGCCCAGATCCTGCGCGACGCGGTGGACTATCTGGTTCGCCAGAACGCCCGCGACGGCTATTTCGGCCAGGACGGGGGGCGAATGTACAGCCATGCCATCGCCACCCTGGCGCTGGCGCAGGTCCACGGAACGGAAAACGACCCGGCCCAGCAGAAGGCCGTCTTTGCGTCGCTCGAAAGGGCCCTTCGCGTCCTGATGGATGCGCAGGATGCTGCTCGCAGCGCGCCGGTTCACGCCGGCGGTTGGCGCTACGAGCCCCGCTCGAACGACAGCGATCTGTCCGTGACCGTCTGGGGCATGATGGCGCTGCGGGCCTGCCAGAACGCGGGGCTGGACGTGCCGCGCGAACGGCTGGATCGTGCCCTGACCTATGTGCTTCGATGCTACAGGCCCGAGCAGCGGGGTTTCGCCTACCAGCCCGGCGGCGAGGCTTCCGCCTCCATGACCGGGGCGGCGCTGGTGGCCCTGATGCTGTCGGGGCTGGATCACCGGCCGGAGGTGGGACCCGCAATTCGCTTCCTGATCGAGAAGCCCGTGCGCGAGAACACGCCCCATTTTCATTACGCCCTGTACTACACCGCCCATGCGGCGCTGCTGGCAGGCGACCAGCCGGGTCGGGCGGCCTGGTCGTCTCTTTGGCGCAACGCGCACGATCAACTGCTGGAATCGCAACGCAAGGAGGACGGCAGTTTTCCCCGGCGGCGCGACGACCCCGGCGCCGACAACCGCCCCGGCCGGTTCTATTCCACGGCCATGGCCGTGCTGACCCTCTCGGCGCCCCTGCGGCTTCTGCCGGCGTACCAGCAATAGTCGATGGCTGCAATGACAAGAACGCGGCCCGAACTGGGCCGCGTCCACGGGCGAGGTTTCGGTCCGCCGCAAAGCCGATCAGGCTTGCTTCTTCTTGATGGACTCCACCTCGATGGATTTGCCGTCGTCGGTCATCTTGCCGGTGACGACATACTCGCCGCCTTCGCGGAACTTGACGCTCTTCATCGCGTCGCCCGTGAGAAAGACGATCTTGCCATCGGCCAGCTTGGCGGCCGCGGCGCACGACCCGGCCTTGGTGTCCTTCTCATAATTGCAGTGGGCGCAGCCGACGGTGACGGTCCACTCGCCGCTCTTGGCCTCGGCGCGAACCGCGGCGGTCATCACGAACGCGAAGAGCACGGGAACGGTCAACCACATCGCAAGACGCATAACGACTCCTTGGAAAAGGGCCAGCCTTGCCGGCATGAATTGGGACCTCCGATGTCCACGCGGACCGGAGGCAAATTTGCACAAGGTATAACGCACTATGATAGAGCGATATTCCCAGGTTGTCTCATCGCGGGGTTGTTTTGGCCAGTTCGTCACGAGCAGCGGCCGCATCGAGGGTTTCGATACGCTGCCATTCGGCCTGCCATTGAGGGTCGGCAGCGATGCTCGGCCGGCCGGGGATCGTCTGTTGCGCCAGACCGGCGGTTTGCAGCAGCAGCATCAGGTGGGCGGGGCCGTAGAACTGCAGCAGCCCCGATTCATCTTCCGTAATTCCCGTCCCTATCAACAGATCGAACTTTCCGGTGCTGGTGGTTATCTGCGGCTTGGTCAGGTATGGCCAGAACAGCAATCCGCGGGTCTGGTCGGTGGGGCTGACGCCGAGCATGTCGGGTGAGCCCAGGAGCCAGTAGCCCGGCTGATCGGCCTGAAAGCCGAAGGGCACGCGGTGCCCGGCCCGGACCGGCGCCGTTGACAGGATATATGTGAGCAGTTCGGTGAACAGGTCGGGCACCCAGGGCTGGGGATCGGGCAGGATCAGGCCAAACTCGGCGCCATAGCCGGAGAGGCCTTCCGGGTCGTCCTTGGCCAGCCAACGGGCCGGCCAAGTGGTGTCCTGGTCGATCGGCTGGGAGAAGCCGAGGGTCAGGTAGAACCAGCCGGGGCGGGTTGCTGTTGGCGGGAACAGCTGGAGAGCGACACCCGGCAAGGCCAACTCGGGCCGACCGCCGGGGCAGCTCAGGTCCAGCGGGTAGATGGAGCCGGGCTCGGTGCCGGGCGGCTGCGATGGGCCAAAGAGAGCCTCCAGCGCGTCGCCGCGCTCGGTGAAGGTGTGTTGCCACCAGTCGGAAGGTATCACCACTTGCGCACCTGGCTGGCGACCTTCATGGGCAGGCCGAAAAGGTCAATGAAGCCTCTGGCCGCGGTGACGTCGTAGCCGACCATGCTGAAGCTGGCCAATTGCGGGTCGTAGAGCGTGTGGGGGCTGGCGGCGCCGACGTTCATGGCGCGGCCCTTGTACAGGCGGATGCGGGCGGTGCCGGTGACGGCGGCGTTGGTATGGTCGATGAAGGCTTGGAGCGCCTCGCGCAGGGGGTGGAACCACTGGCCGTAATAGACCAGCTCGGCATACCGCAGCGCGACCTGCTGCTTGTAATGGAAGGTGTCGCGTTCGATGCAGATCTGCTCCAGGGCCTTGTGGGCCTCGTAGAGGATCGTGCCGCCGGGGGTTTCGTAGACGCCGCGGCTCTTCATGCCGATCAGGCGGTTTTCGGCCAGGACTGTCACGCCCACGCCGTGCCTGCCGCCGATCTGGTTGAGCGTGGCGATGATTTCGTGGCCGGGCATCTTCCTGCCGTTGACGCTGACGGGCGTTCCGGCCTCGAAACCGACCTCGACGATCTCGGGCTTGTCGGGGGCCTTTTCGGGCGGGACGACCATGGTCAGGCAGGCTTCCCAGTTGGGTTCCTTGTCCGGGTGCTCGATCTCGGCGCCTTCGTGGCTGATGTGCCAGAGGTTGCGATCCTGGCTGTAGATCTTCTTCTTGCTGGCGGAGATGGGGATGCCTTTTTTCTCGGCGTATTCCACGGCGCTTTCGCGGTCTCGCAGCTCGAAGGCCGGGTCTTTCCAGGGGGAGATGATCTTGAGGGTTGGGTCCAGAGCCATGTAGGTCAGTTCAAAGCGGACCTGGTCGTTGCCTTTGCCGGTGGCGCCGTGGCCGACGGCGTCTGAGTTGGTCTGGTGGGCGACCTCGACCTGCTTGGCGGCGATCAGCGGGCGGGCGATGGAAGTGCCCAGGAGGTAGTCCTGTTCGTAGGTGGCGTGGGCACGGAGCATGGGGAAGCAGTACTTTTCGGCGAATTCCTGGCGCAGGTCCATGACGACGACCTCGTCGGCACCGGACTTGTAGGCCTTGTCCTCGATGCCCTTGAGTTCGTCGCCCTGGCCGAGTTCGGCCGCGAAGGCGACGAGTTTGACGCCTGGATAGCGTTCCTTGAGCCAGGGGAGGATGACGGAGGTGTCCAGGCCGCCGGAATAGGCTAGGACGATCTTCTTGGGTTGGGGCTGAGCTGCCATGTTGTTCCTTTGGTCTGGTTGTCGTTGAGGAAGAACAGTATAGAGGGATCAGGGGCGGGGCGGAAGCGGGGCGGAGTCATGCCGTCGGTTGGGGTTGGTGACAGATGACACTCACCGCGGTCGGCGATCCGGGATCGCGTGGGCAAATCAAATGGCGTGTGCGTCACACTCCTCCGTTCAGGCCATTTCAAGACAGTCCTTGCGTCCGATATATCAGGTGTCGAATCCATACTGGAACCCTGTCATTCTTCCCTTGTGATTCAAGGCACTTATGAGAAAGTTTTCTCCGGAATTGTTGCAGTGCTTGACCCTGCGGCGTATGATCGTTTGATGAATGATGTGGCCGGCGACAATTCATCCGTCGCCGGCGCGGCGACGGCCGTTAGCGGAGAGCCGGCGCCGGGGAACAGGTCTTTGGACGTATGTCCCGCTCGCGCATCGACATGGCGCGCGGGAATGACAAACGAACGTGGTCGAAATTGGAGCACAACTCGCGCTGACCGGCGGAACCATGCTGCTGACCGTGGCGGCGGTTCTGCTTTGTCTGGAATGGGCCGCCTGCGTGCGCATGCCCCTTCCCGACATTGACTTGCGGGTAAGGTTGTGGCCCGTTGTCCTGATCGGCGCGAAGGTTCGGCTAAGTGCCGGCCTCCTGACATCCACGCCTTCGCGGGCGCCACCCATGCAGTGCCTTCGGCAAATCGAGCGCACCAGGAATGCCCTGGTGTTGTGATTTCTCGTTTTGCCCGCGGACCTGCCATGGTTTGACCGGCACCCCGTCCAAGGCCGCCTTCCCAAGTTAAGCTCCGCATTAACCATACTGAGCAGGGGTTGCTATGGAATTCGTCTGGGCAGCTATCGGATTCCTGGTCGGCGGTGCGGCCGTTTATGTCGCCTTGCTGACCATCGGAAAGAACCTCATCCAGCAGGCCAGGCAGCAAGCGGATCAGCTGCGCGAGAACACTCTGAAGGAGGCGCAAACCAAGGCCAGGGAAATCGAACTCGCCGCGAAACAGGAACAACTCAGGGCCAGGGAAGCCTTTGAAAAAGAGGCCGAGGCCGAGCGTCGAAGCCTCAAGGAGCAGGAGAACCGACTCACCAAGCGGGAAGACAATCTCGACCGCAAGCTCGACACCCTCGCGGTCAAGGAAAAGAACCTGGAGTCGATGGAAAGCCGTCTTGCCCAGCGCGAATCGCGCATGGCCCAGAAGGAAAAACAGCTCGACGAGATGATCGAGGAGGAGCGGCAGAAACTGCTCCAGATGACGGGGCTCACCAATGACCAGGCCAAGGAAATCCTCCTCAAGCGAATCGAGGATGAGTGCCGCCACGAAGCCGGCGAACTGATCCAGAAGATCACCGAACAGGCACAGGAAGAGGCCAAGGAAAAGAGCCGCCAGGTCATCCTCCAGGCGATCCAGCGATACGCCGCCGAGCAGACGTGCGACCACACGGTCAGCACGGTGGAAATCCCCTCCGACGACATGAAGGGGCGGGTGATCGGCCGCGAAGGCCGCAACATCCGCTCGTTTGAGAAGGCCACCGGCGTGGATGTCATCATCGACGACACGCCCGGCGTGGTCGTGGTCTCCTGCTTCGATCCGGTTCGCCGGGAAATCGCCCGGCAGTCGTTGTCGAAGCTCGTGCAGGACGGGCGAATCCACCCGGCACGCATCGAGGAATTGGTCGCCCAGACCAGCAAGGAGATGGACGAGGAACTGGTCCGCATCGGCCGCGAGGCCGTCCAGGAAGCCAACATCGCCAACGTTCCCAAGGCCGTCCTGCCCATGCTGGGGCGGCTCAGCTACCGCACCAGCTATGGCCAGAATGTGCTGCGCCACTCGATCGAGGTTGCCTACCTCTCGCAGGTGATCGCCAGCGAGCTGGGCCTGGACGGCAACCTTGCCCGCCGGGCCGGCCTGTTCCACGACATCGGCAAGGCGATGGATCACGAGGTGGAAGGCGGCCACCCCCAGATCGGCCGCGACTTCCTCAAGCGATTCAACGAGCCCGAGGCCGTGCTCAACGCGGTCGAAGCCCATCACGGCGACATCCCCGCCACCACCCCCTATACCCCCATCGTCACCGCCGCCGACGCCATCAGCGCCTCGCGTCCCGGAGCACGCCGCGAGAGCCTGGAACGCTACATCAAGCGACTCCAGGAACTGGAAGAACTGGCCACCAGCTTCGAGGGCGTCCGCCAGGCCTACGCCATCCAGGCCGGCCGCGAGGTTCGCGTCATCGTCGATGCCAAGCAGGTGGACGACGCCGTTTCCGCCAAAATCGCGCGGGACATCGCCAGGAAGATCGAGGACACCATGCAGTACCCCGGCGAGGTGAAAGTGACGCTCATCCGCGAGGTGCGGGCCGTCGAATACGCCCGCTGATCGCGGCTGGCTCCCGGTCAACAGCACGGGCAGGCGCCATCGCCTGCCCGTTCTCTTTGAGCTTCAACAGATCCCTGCCGCAGGCGCAGACTACTTGCCCAACAACTCCGGGATCATCTGCTCCAGCTTTCCGCGAGCCTGGTGGCTGTACAGGTTCCCCTGCTTGTCCACCACGAACACCGCCGGAATCGAGTTGATCCCCCAGGACTTGGAAAACTCGCTGTCCCAGTAGTTGCCCTGGTAGTACTGCGGCCAGGCGATCTCGTTTTTCGCCACGAAGGCCTTGAGTTTTTCCAGGCCGCCCTGGGCCTCGGACTGATCCAGGCTCACGCCGATGAACTCAACCCCCTTGTCCTTGAACTCGGCGTACAGTTGCTTCATCTTGGGCATCTCGGCCACACACGGCCCGCACCAGGTGGCCCAGAAATCAACAACCACAACCTTGCCCTTCAGGTCCTTCATGTCGATCCGCTTGCCGCTGATCGCGTCGGTGAACGACAGCTCGAACGGCTTGCCCACCCCCTGGGCCCTTCGCAGCTGCCCCTTGGCGGCGGCCGCCGCCCGGCTCTTGGGATACTTCTCCGCAATGCGGGCATAGAGCGCCGTCTCCTGCTGAGGATCATCCACCTGGTTGGCCAGGGTGTTAAGCAACGTGGCCCCCATCTCATCCTCCGGGAACCTGGCTTCAAACGCCTCGATCGCCTTAATCGACTGGTCATAGTCCCACTTGGCTTTCAGCGACTTGCCTATCGCAAGGAAATACCCGGCATCCTTGGCCAGGGGCGTGGAACCGTTGAAGACCGGCTCGGCCTCGGCGATGGCCCGATCAACATCGTTGGTGCGCATCAACACCTGCCATCGCATCCGCATCAGTTCCGCCGCCATCGGGTGATCCGGCGCAACCTTGAACAACTCGCCGGCAAGATCGGCCCGCTTTTTCATGAAGTCCATCTGCTCAGCCATGTATTTCTGGAAATAATCGCGATCCTCCCGTTTGGTAGCGTCAAAGGTCGGCGGCTTGAGTGCGTTCAACTCCTGCAGGATCGCGTCGGCCGAACGGCCCTCGGCGGCGAACGCCGGAAACGTCGATCCCAGCACGAGCGTCAGACAGGCAAGAAATCCGAGAGGACGGCACATGAGAGGCTCCCAGGTAAGCGTAAGTTATGAGCATAACCTGACCCCGCCAACAGGTCCAAGCAAAAACCACGCTCTCCCCCTGGGCATCGCGGGCGGATACGATGAATACCCGATCGGAGGTCCGATGCATCGCGCAACTGTCGCCCTTATGCTAGTGCTGGCCGGGTTTGCCGCTGCGCAGCAACCCGCCACGGAACTGCTCAGGCCCCAGGACAAGCCCGGGGCCGCGCCGGGCAGAACCCCGCGCCCCCAGGCGGAGGTGGACGAAAAGGCCCGGCCGCTGCTCGAGCGGATCGCCAGGGCGTATGCGCAGCTCCAGACGCTGGAACTGGCCGGAACCCTGTCGCTGGCAATCGACGACGGGACCGCGCCCGCCACGCGCGACGCGGATTTCACCAGTCTCTACCTGGCGCCGATCCGCTTCAAACACGAGGCATCGAACCAGCCGATCCTGGGCTGCGACGGGAAAAAGGTGTTCGGGTATTCCAACCGGTCCAACGCCTATGTGCTGACCGATGCCCCGACCTCAAAGCCCATGCTGCGCGACCTGCCCCGGGCCCACAACGAGGTGCTGCCCGTGCAGAATCTCTCGCTTGTACTGGCGATTTCCCGCGATCCGGCCGGAGAGCTCAAGGAAATGGCCACACAGATCCTGGCCGGCGATCAACAGCAGCTCGATGGCAAGGCCTATGCGACACTCTTGTTGACGCTGCATGACAGGAACAACCTGACGCTGTTGATCGATCCGCAGACGAACCTGATCCGCCGCGCGGTGTTCGACACCAGGCCGCTGCTGGCGGAATCGGGTCGGACGGACATCAAGTCGGCGACGTACACGATCGACTACACGGTGGTCAACGCCGGGGTCAAGGCCGACGAGAACCAGTTCGCCTGGTCAGTACCCGAGGGTGCGCGGGAGATCGGCTCGCTGCCCACGCGCCTGAGCACCAGCGCCAGCACCGACACCCCGGCCGTGGCCCTGGTCGGCAGGCCCGCGCCGGAGTTCGCGCTGCCCGGCATCGACGGCAAGGTGGTGTCTTCGGCCGACTTCAAGGGCCGCGTCGTTGTGCTGGACTTCTGGGCAAGCTGGTGCGGCCCGTGCATCTTCGCCCTGCCGCAGATCGAGAAGCTGTACCAGGACTTTGGCCCCCAGGGAGTGAAGGTGTACGCGATCAACCAGCGCGAGTCCAGGGACGTGGTGCAGAACTTCCTGGCAACCAAGGGCCTGACGCTTCCGGTGCTGCTGGACGAGGACGGCGGCGTGGGCGAGAAATACATGGTCGAGGGCATTCCCCAGACCGTGGTTATCGGAAGGGACGGGCTGATCAAGCGCGTGTATGTGGGCGTCGGCCCGGCAAGTGAGGATGTGCTGAGGGGGGTGATTGAGGAAGAACTCAAGCCGTGAGGCACACGAGGGGGTTAGCCTGTGGACGAACCGCGATGCCTTGTTCAGTTCTATCCGACAGGAATCTGGCTCCACCGTGCGATTCACGGCTGTTCCGCTAACTTCTTGTAGTATTCCTTGAGCGCCTCGGACCACGCCGGAGGGAGCTGGCCGCCTAGTACGTCCCGGATGTCATCCTCCATCCTGTCGCTCATCTTCGGCGTCGAGTCGCGCTGAAGATGCACCTGGCCGGACAGCAGCAGGTGCGAGGTCTCCAGTTTGTCGAGCAGGATATCCTTGCGACGCAGGGCGTTCTGATAGCGATTGCCGCGAAGATCAGACTCGACACGCCGCATGATAGCCGCCGACTCCATCAGCTTGAAGTTGTCGTAGGCCCCCAGCTTCTTGTCCAGGTCCAGGCGCTCAGCCTTGTTGCGGAGTTCGGCCTGCTTGTTGGCCAGGCGATCCATCTTCTCCTTCAAGTCGCGCCCGGGGACCGGGCCTTCCAGGCCCGCACCGCCCTGCCCGGAAATCTTGCCCCCGCCGGTGGCCCCGCCCACCGGGTCCTTGGACTCATCCTTCACCTGGCCCTGCTGAAAGGCGGTGGGATCGAGCCGTGTCGGGGTATTCCGCCCGCCCTTGCCGCTGGCGGTCTCCTCGACAAATTCCCCCTGGCTCTTGCCCGAACGGCCCTCCCCGCTTCGACCGTTCATCTCGTTGTTGTTCGGAAGCTGATTGCCGGTTACCCCCTTGGCGCTCATGTTGGCGATCGGGCCATCCATCGCATCCCACCCGGCGCCCTTGTCCAGCGAATCGGCCCAGTTGGCGGCCGTGTCCTCCATCTCCTCAAACAGATCCTCCTGCTGCTCCAACAATTCGCCTACCATGTCCTCCAGTTCCGTGGGCAATTCCGCCATGGGAATGTCGCTTTTCGTCAGCGGGTCCTCCTGGTTCCACTTCTGCCGGTCGGCCTGATCCCACAGCCACTTCTCCAGGTTGCTCTCGATCTCCCTGGCCAATTCCTGGCCCATTTCCTCGGCCGGTATCGCCATCTCCACGGCCTGCTTCCGGAGGGCGTCCGTGGCCATGGTCACTTCGCTGTAGACCTCCAGCAGTTCCTTGAGCAACGAGGCATTGGCCATGTCCTGCTCGGCCAGCTTGGAGAAGTCGCTGATCTTCTCCTGCATAAACGCATCCAGTTTCTCCTGGGCCATCCGCAGCTCTTCGAGCAGCTTCCTGTCGGCCTCGTCGTACTGGTCCACGGGTTTCTTCACCAGGGTGGCCGTGGCCTCCATGATGCGCTTTTCCTCGGCGAGGAATTTCTTCAGCGCTTCATCGAGTTCCTTGAGCTTCTCCTTCTCGTTGTCCAGGTCGCCGCCCCGGCCGGCCGGTTGCGTGGTCGGCGCCGCGGCAAGGGTCAGGCGACTGAGCAAAGCCCCCAGCGTCTCGATGATCCGCCGCTGTTTCGATTGCAGGTCGCCGTTAAGCCTGACCTGCTGTTCCTGCACGGGCTCGGTCGGGATCGCCCGGGACAGATCGACGGCCTCTTTGGCCGGGTTCTGGGCCAGCACCAGCAGGGTCTTCTGCACGATGCGATCATCGGCGTCAAAGGGGAACGTCTCGGCCGTGGCGAACATGAGCTTGCGCAGCTCGACCTGGCCGGCGTGGATCGCGTTCATTGTCGCCCCGCCGGGTTTCCAGGCGACGGCGACCGTCAGCAGTTCCTTCTGCTTCTGGATCATCTCCATCAGCAGGGCGCGGAGCTTGTCGAGTTGCTCCTTCTGTTCACGGGCAAGGACATCCGGGTCGCGGAACCTGATCTCGTAGATGGCCGAAGCCGCCGTCTGCGGGCCGGTGTCTTTCGAGGATTCCGGCGCCCCCAGCCCCATGCCGACCAGCCCCCCCATCGCGCGGTTGTCGGTGGCCTGCACCTGCACGCGCACGCTCCGTCCATGAACACGATGCGACTCGGGCACCTTGATCGCAAATGCCAGTTCGGCGCTGGCCGTCCCATCGGCGTAGGGAACATCGGCCACGACCTCCAGGGGCGCTTCGGGCGTGGTGGATACCAGCACCCTTGCCGAAGCAACGCCCTGGTCATCCTTGATCGTCGCCTGCACCTTCAGTTCCTGATTCGGCGGCACGCTGGTGTCCTGCGCCGGCCACCGCATGTGGATCGCAGGCGGCGCATCGCTGGTGCAGGCGATGCGCAAGGCCGGATCAGGCAGCTTCGCAATGATCTGGTCCTGTTCCCGCAGCAGCACGGCCACCGCCACATCGCGCATCACCACCATGCCATGGGTGAAGCGCTGACCGCCGGCGGTGGCGGTCATCTCGACCGGCGGCAACTCGTCAACCGCAAGCAGAGCGCTTCGCACCGGCACATCAACAACCGCCGTCAACTCGACGCGACTGCCCTCCAGGACACTGACCATCGTCCTGGCGATGTCATCGGGCTTGAGATTCAATGCCTGCTCGGGCTTGCGGGTATAGGCAGGCGGTTTGACGACCAGCGACAATTCAACCAGCTTCACCTGCCTGACGACATTGACCTGGCACCATTCGCTCTGCGTACCCCCGATCTCCACTCGGAATCGGGTGGATTCGTTGACCTGATCGACGCGATAGGTGTAGCGAAGATGCCCGTTATCGGCGGGGATGGCCGGAATCTGCGCCCCCTGGATTCGGGCATCCTCGAACAGCAGCGTGGCCGGCGGGCTCTGACCTTTCGGGTCTTCGGCCAGGGCGACGATCTCAAGGGGCTGGCCGGCAACAAGGGTGATCTCGCGCGGTTGAACGTCGAGAATGCGGACCGAGCCAATCCTCGGAACGAAGGCCGTCGGGTTGAGCATCTGCCGCCAGCCCTGGTGGATCGCGCTGCGCACCGGGGGAACCAGCAGCACCAGCAGCATGATTGCGGCGACGGCTCCGCTGCGAAGAAATAGGCCGGAAAGTTCACGGAGGCTGATGGCCTGGCCGGTGGGCGTGCGGCGAACCAACCCGAGAATCTCCTCGAAGATCGGCCCCAGCCAGGGACTGTCCTGGAGATCGCCGGCACGGGCCAGGAGAACGCTGTTGGTCAGGCCGTTGTATAGATCGGGAATGCGGGTCTCGACAAGGCGAGCCACCTCGATGCTGCGAGGACGGAACAGCAGCGGCCGCAAGACCCACCACGCCGCGCTGGCGACGAGCCAGAGCATCCAGAGAGCAAAGATGACGGAAGTCAGCCGCCCCTGGCCGGTGAAATGGGCGACCAGCGCCGCCGTGAAAGAGACCCCCAGGGCGGTGACGGTCCAGAGAACGGCTCCCCGCACGATCTGCACGCCGCGCAGCTTCTGGCCAAGGGCGTCAAGATGATCCTCGATCAGCAGGTAAGCGGGATGTCGGACAAATTGGCTCATGGGCAACCTGTCGATTGTATCGTCTCCGGTTGGACTAATGGATGCAACACAAATCCGGACAGGTCGCTGGGGAGCCTTTCACACTTTCCGCAGCCGGCATTATGGGATCGCGGGGGCGGCTCCATGGCACGAGCGTTCCGCCCGCGCCCAGGCTCGGAATGTTCCCGGGTGCCTTCAAGCCCGGAATGGTGGATAAGCCCCCCACCGCCCTTATGGCTGCACCTGCTCCGTAACCTCGATCTCGCCCCGGAGCATCCTTCCGGCCTTGCCCACAAGCCGGAGATAGAAGTCGCTCGGCAGCCCCTCGTAGGTGACAAACGGCGACTCGCCCACCGGCACGTCGTTGGTGCACTTGAAGATGGCGGTCCCCTCGTCCACTTCGTCGAACATCGCCTGGTAGACCATCGTGGCGCCCGCCTTTCTGGCCTGAACGTACTGGCTCCAGAGAAACTGACCCTTGAGCCGCGGGATCTGGTTCAGCGGCGAGTCCGGCTTCATGTTGTGCCAACTGAAGCCCGGAAAGACCACCGGCATGAATTCCTTGCCGTTCTCCTTGCACCACTGGATGTCCGGCTTCATCGTCTTCTGGGCATAGTCGGCCGCCTGCTGAGGATCCCGATACCGCCCGACCGTCCAGGGGCTCACGATGTCGGCCAGGCGGATCAGTTCGTGCATGACCGGGTCTTTCACGCAGTCGCGGCCGAGCGTGCGCCAATACGTGGGCACGCCGAGCATCACCGTCAGGCCGCCGTAGCGCGGGTCATCCTTGAAAAACCTGATCAACTCCAGGCCCTCGGCGGGCGTGTACCGCCGGCCGTCGTTGAAGCCAAAGCCCCAGATGGTCACGACGGGCTTGCCGTTGTGGCGGAGATAGGCCGGGTCCCTGGTGATCTGCATGTGGTCCACCAGCAGTTTCCAGTCGTTCATCACCCGGCTCATCTGACCGGCCCCCATGCCCGACAGGTCATACATCACCGCATACGTCCGTCCATGCAGGTTGGCCCCCTCCCGGCAATGGTTGAGCACGACATTGAACTGGCGCAGCCCTTTGGGCCGCGACACCTCCCCGACAAACCGCTGCACGAAGGCGCCATCGATGCCGTATTCCTTCATCCACTGAAAGTGCCGAAGGACGGTCTTGCGGTTGAACGAACTGAAGACCTCGGCCGGTCGGCCGTCGGCATGACGGAACGGCGTGGCGTAGCGCTCATCCGGATCAAGGTCGCTCACATCGGGCCAGAGATCGATCGTGCAGCTTCCGGGCTTGAATCCCGCCCGGCCGGTCCAGTGATACCAGCCGCGGCCGATGCCGTCCCCCTCGGCACCGAACCACCCCTGGTAGCCGCACATGACCTTGCCTTGGAGCGTGGTGGGATCGACGCCGGGATTGCTGGGGCCGGTGTATGGCCGCATGGTCTTCTCGATAACCTGCGCGCGATCCATCGTGTTGGGATCGCCCCAGTCCTGGCTGACAGACTGCGCCGCAAGGGGTGCGACGGCCCAGAAAAAGAAGACCAGGATCGATCGAAACATCGCCTCTCCAATGGTTATCGTGCAGACAGCATATTCCCCGCGAACCGGAGGCTCAACCGCCGGCAACCTTCGACGCGGACAGCCCCTCGGCAAGCATCCTGACTATCTTCAAATGCGGGCGGGGTAACGGATACCCCTCCAGTTCCCCCAGTGATACCCAGACTCCGCCTTCGCCTGCGTCGGCCGAGTTTGCCATGCATGCGTAGACCGCAAACTCATATCGCCGGTGGGTCAACTCATGCCGGATGTTCATCAACGGTCGGAGCCTGCCGACTCCCACCCCGGTCGCCTGTTTCACATCCCGCGCCGTCGGCGTCTTTCCCGCGTCAACGATCGTCGGGAACTGCCACATGCCCGCCCAGCGTCCGCTGGCCGGACGCCGCTCGATGAGCCAGCGACCGTCAAAGTGAATGCAGAAAGTGCAGCGCCGCTCGATCGGGCGGGACTTGGGGGGCGACGAAACGGGAATGCGTTCCTGCAGCCCGGCCTTGCACGCGCGGCAATGCGCCCGCAGCGGACAAAGCCCACAGGACTGCCCCCGGGGAGTGCAAACCGTCGCGCCCAGTTCCATCAGGGCCGAGTTGAAGTCGCCGGGCCGCGACCGCGGAAGCAATGCCTCGGCCCGAGCCCAGAGAAGCCGGCGCACCTTCGGCAGCCGCGGATCATCCTCGATGCCATCCAGGCGACAGATGACGCGGGCGACGTTCCCATCGACAATCGGCGCCCGCACGTCGTAGGCAAGCGAGGCGATGGCACCCGCCGTGTAACGCCCGATCCCCGGCAATTCTATAAGCTCCTCCACGCTCTTAGGAATTCTTCCCCGATATCGCTGCACGATGATCTGGGCCGTTGCCTGGAGATTGCGGGCCCGCGAATAATACCCCAGTCCCTGCCACAGGCGCAGGACTTCCTGTTGCGGCGCACAGGCCAGCGCGGCGATGGTTGGAAATCGTTCCAGGAATCGCGTGTAGTATGGAATGACCGTGGCCACCTGGGTCTGCTGAAGCATCACCTCGCTGACGAGCACGTGATACGGATCCGGCAGGGTACCGGGCGATGTTCGCCAAGGCAGTGGCCGCCGGTTCTCCTCGTACCACGTTAGCAGACCGTTTTGAAGGCTGGTCATGCGGCCACCGGATGAAACAATTTCGGAGTTCGTGTCGTTTATGAGTGTAGCCGGGCGACACGCCGAGACAAACCGGTGGAAGACGTGGTGGAAAACCTGTGATTCGCGGCGGGTTTTTCTTGAATTGGCGCGGGACAATTATTAATGTGATGGAGCTTGCGTCTGCCACAAGGATGTGTGCAAGCGTCAAGGAGGAGTCTTATGCGTAACCCTCGAGTCGATGATTTCGTGCGGCTTACCTCAGACATCCCCGAACTCTGCCTGCATCGCGGCGACGTCGGGGTCGTCCGCAGCACATGGTTTTCCCCAACCACGGCTTACGAGGTGGAATTTCACCCCGTCGGCCTGGACAGTGACACCCGTGCGCTGCTGATGGCCGAACAGGTGCAGGTTGAGGATGGCCCGCTTTTCGACGAGCGGCGCTTCTGACACGGGGAACTGATACCGACGCGGAATGGTGGGCGGCGGAAGGTATCCAGTTCATCGATTGCCAGGGAAAACGTTTTCGCGCAGGAACAGAACCCGATGAATCCCATCCCATGGCACGTTCGTGTTTCTGGTTCCCGGGGCATCCAGGGATAGAGTCTGATCCAAGGGCAGTACTTTTCCGGCCACCTCGCGAGGTGGCCGGTTTCGTTGGGACGTCCCACCGAAAGCAATTCCTGGCTGATTAACGTTTCGCTGTTGTTCTTCCAACAGGGTCGGCCAAACCGATGGCCAAGAACCTAAGGTCGATTCCATCACCCTCGAGGTGTGACGCTTGCCGCGACCGGCGACCGGTATTGCGCGGGCGAACCCCCCAGCACGGGTTTCCTCGCCCGTGCCCAAACTTCTCGAGGGCACTTTCGATCGAAAGACCATCAACATCGCCGTGCGATCCTTCACACAACGCCCAAGCTATCACGATCACAACAGCCCGATCTTCGGCCTGTTTTCATCCGCTTGTGTTCTTCCTACAATCACTTCTGTGCCCGAACTGCCCCCCATTCCGGTGACGATCCGCAGCTTCCGCCCGGAAGATGCGGAGACCTGCAAACGCCTCTATCAGGAAGGCCTGATCGGCCCGGCCATCGCCCCCAATGACACGGGCTTGGACATCGACAACATCGAGCGGGCCTACATGAGCTCGTCCGACAGCCATTTCTGGGTGGCCGAGAATTCGGCCGGCGAGATCGTCGGCATGATCGGCGTGCAACAGCATGATCACGGCACCGGAGAGATCCGCCGTCTGCGGGTCCGCCAGGATCATCGCCGCCGCGGCATTGGCACCGCCCTGCTTGAAAAGGCCCTGGCCTTCTGCCGGGACCAGCAGCACCTGAAGATCATTCTCGACACCTACATGGATCGCGAGCCGGCCATCAGGCTGTTTGAGAAGTTCCGCTTTAAGCTCTCTCGCACGCGCGAGTTGCAATCCAAAACGATGCTCTATTTTTACCTGGACATTTATTCCGGCGATCCCACCCGCAGAAAGCAGTAAGCCGCCGCATGACGCCCGATCAGGAGAAACACCTCTATCTGGAAGGCATTCGCCTGTTCAATGCGCACCAGTACTTCGAGGCACATGAGGCGTGGGAAGAAGTCTGGCACGCCGCCACCGGCCTTAAGCACGCGTTTTACCAGGGCATGATCCAAGCCGCCGTCTCCCTTGAGCACTATCGCCGCGCCAATCCCCGCGGCGTGGTCAGTCTGCATCGAAGCTATCTCGCCCGGCTGGAAAAGCTCCCCTCGCCCTTCATGGGACTGAACCTTGCGCGGTTTATGCGGGAAATGGAGGCGGCATTGCGCCCGGTGCTTTCCGCCAACCCGCTGCCGTCCAAGGGCCAGATTACGCTGAATCTATCCACCGCGCCCAAGATCTATCTGGAATATGACCCCTTCGAATCGGGCGAGGCCGAGCGGTACAATCAAATGCGGTAGCACGCTCCACCAGCCCGTGATCCGCTCGGCCCATGGCGCGGGCAGTTCGCTTGTGCCACTGGCCAGCGGGGCGCTTTGTGGGCAGGCCTCTCTTTGCAGCGAGGTGTCCATGTTTCACCGCATCACCCTGCTTCTCCTGACCGTCTTCTGCCTCGCCGCTGATTCTCCTTCCACGGCTCCCAGTCAGCCGGAATGGAACTCGCTGACCAAGGGCCTGGTGCGCTTCCGCCCCCCGGCCGAGCCTTGGATATTGATGGGCGTGGTCGAGAACGGGGACGGCGCGGCCTACAAGGCGGAAGCAACTCGGTCCATCCTGCGAATCGCCTGCATCAGGGCCATTGCTCCCAAGACGGAACTGAATCGCGAGGTCGTCAAGGCCAGCGTCCTCAACGAGCTGCGCAAGAAGCAGACGCAACAGGGACTCACCTTCGTCACCCCGCCGACGCTGGAAAACGATGACCGATTCCTCATGCGCATCACCGAGTCCTTTCGCAAAGGCGACGGCATCGCCACCCAATGGCACTTCTACCGCACGGTCGGCCCCCACCAGGTGGTGGTTGCGGCCCTTACACAATCCGAGGAACCTCAGGAACTTGAGCAGATCAAGCAGGCTGCGGAAGCCGTCGCCCTGAGCTTCGAGCTGATTCCCAGGGGTCAGAAACCCCCGCCACCACCCCGGCTGAGCGATGAACCTGAACCCGATCCGGCCGCCATTAAGGCTGAAATCTCGGCGGCTCAGTCGGAGCTGGATCAGGCGATCGCCGGGTGTGACCAGCAACTGGCGGGCAATGCCGAGTATCAGGCCGCCCGCAGGAAAGCCGATGCGGCCGAGGCTCGCCTGAAGGCACTGCGAGAGAAGATTCCCGTGGATCGCGACGCTGTCGCCGAGGCCAGTGCCGAGTGGATCAAGGCTAAGGGCGTGGCCGAGAAGATCCGGCAGGACGCCCACGCCAGAGACCCGGCAGTCGGCGAGGCCCGCCGCAAACTCAACGAAGCCAAGGCCAAGAGCAAATAGGCAAGAGCGATACGGGACCGGACATTTCCGCCTGACGTGGGAGGCAATGACTGGCATCGCACTGGGCCGGATTCAGGATGGCGTGCCATGCCTGTCCAATTCTGCCCGGTCCGTTTCGCCTGACCCCCGCCTTGTCGTATCATCTGCCCCACTATGTCTCACACTGACCTGATTCCCGTGAAGCGAGCCCTGATCTCGGTCTTTGACAAAAGTGGCCTTGGCGAATTCGCCACGGCCCTGCACCATGAATTCGGCGTCCAACTGATTTCGACCGGCGGGACAGCCAAGTTCCTGCGCGAACAGGGTTTACCCGTGACTGATGTCTCCGAGGTCACCGGCTTTCCGGAAATGATGGATGGCCGGGTCAAGACCCTGCATCCCAAGATCCACGGCGGGCTGCTTTCGATTCGTGACAACCCTGAGCACAAGGCCGCCATGGACAAGCATGGCATCCTGCCGATTGATCTGGTCTGCATCAATCTCTACCCGTTTGAGAAGACCGTCGCCAAGCCGGGCGTGACGTTCGAGGAGGCCATCGAGAACATCGACATCGGCGGGCCGAGCATGGTGCGGTCGGCCGCCAAGAACCATCGTTATGTCCTGGTCGTTACCAGCCCCGGACAGTATGAGCAAGTCCTTGGCGAGCTTCGCCGAAACGGCGGAGCAACCAACCAGGCCTTGCGTATTGAGTGCGCCCAGAAAGCTTTCGCCCATACCAACGCCTACGACGGCAAGATCGCCGAGTATCTTGAAGGGCAAATCTCGAATCTCAAATCTCAGCGTCCGACTGACGAGATGCCGGCGACGATGAGCATCTCTTTGACGAAGAAGCAGGATCTGCGCTACGGCGAAAACCCCCATCAGAAGGCCGCCCTCTACGTTGAATCGAAGCTGATGCAGCACCCGCAATCCCTGCGCGAAGCCTCCGTGGCTTTTGCCAGCCAGCTTCACGGCAAGGAGCTTTCCTACATCAACCTGCTCGATGCCGATGGTGCGCTGTCAACCGTCAAGGAATTCTTCGACCCGGCGGCCTGCATCGTCAAACACACCACGCCCTGTGGCTGCGCAGCCGCCAACGACCTGGCAACCGCGTTCAAGCGTGCCTTCGCGGGTGATCCCCTGGCGGCATTCGGCGGCATTGTCGCGCTGAATCGGCCGGTTGACCTGTCCGCCGCCGAGGCGATCACGTCCATCAACGTCTTTCTTGAGGTGATCGTCGCCCCCTCGTACACCCCCGATGCGCTGGAACTGCTCAAGAACCGGTGGAAGAACGTGCGCTTGCTGGAAGTCGGCCCGGTCGGCGGATTCTCCGCTCCCGAGCCGCACCTGCACAAGATCGTCGGCGGCTACCTTGTCCAGCAGCGCGACGTGCTGGGAATCGACGACACCTGGAAAGTCGTCTCCCGGCGCCAGCCCACACCATCCGAGATGGAAGACCTGAAGTTCGCATGGCTGGTCTGCAAACACGTGAAGTCCAACGCGATTGCCCTGGCCAAGGATCGGATGCTGCTTGGCGCCGGGGCCGGCCAGCAGGATCGCGTCAACGCCGCGCGGATCGCGGTAACCAAGGCCGGCGAGCGCGCCAGGGGCGCCGTGGCCGCCTCGGACGCCTTCTTCCCCTTCCCCGACGGCCCGCAACTGATCCTGGACGCCGGCGTCACCGCGATCATCCAGCCGGGCGGCTCGGTGAAGGACAACGAGACCATCGCCGTCGTGGACAAGGCAAACGCCGTCATGGTCTTCACGGGCCAGAGACACTTCATGCATTGATCGATCGATCCGCCTGCGTCCGCGCAGGCGATGCGTGGACAGGGGGCCAGGACTTGCGTGTATGAAAGCGTCCGCCTTTCAGCGGACGATGCGAATCGATTATGATCCGGGGCCATGATCCACCTCACCCTGTCCCGCATCGTTCCGTTTGCGGTTTTCGCGATCCTCCTCGGCTGCCAGGCCCAATCCAGACCTCCGATGATCAGCGGGGTCGGCGAGAGCATCCAGCCGTTCATCCAGAAAAGCGAGATCTCCGGCGCCGTGACCTGCGTTGTGAGCAAGGATGGCATTGCGCATCTTCAGGCCACGGGCCTGGCGGACATCGAAAAGGGGGAGCCCATGCGGACGGACCACATCATGTGGATCGCGTCGATGACCAAGCCGATCACGGCCGCCGCGGTGCTGATGTTGCAGGACGAGGGGAAGCTGTCGCTGGATGACCCGGTGAGCAGATTCATCCCTGAATTCGCCAACCTGAAGACCCCCAGCGGCAAGCCGGCCAACCTGACCATCAGGCAGATCCTCACGCACACGTCCGGACTGGCCGAGGCCCCGCGCGAGCAGGAAGCCGCCGCCCTCACCCTGGCCGACCTGATTCCCTCGTATCTGGCCAGGCCAACGAGCTTTGAACCGGGCAGCAAGTGGCAATACTGCCAGTCGGGGATCAACACGGCCGGTCGAATCGTGGAGGTTGTTTCCGGCAAGTCGTTGCCCGAGTTCTTCCAGCAGCGGCTTCTTGGACCGATGGGTATGAAGGACACGACGTTCTATCTGACCAGCGAGCAGGCCAGGCGACTGGCCAAGTCATACAAGCTCGACAACGGCAAGCTGGTCGAGGCCGACATCTTTCTGCTCCAGGGGAAGGATGTCACCTCGCGTCGGCATTATCCGGCCGCCAACGGCGGGCTCTTCTCGACAGCGGGCGATTACGCTCGATTCTGCCGAATGCTCCTGAACCAGGGAACGCTTGAGGGCAGGCGGTACCTGTCGGCTGCCGCGGTGAAGCAGATGGCGACGATCCAGACGGGCGATTTGAAGACCGGCTTCACCGACGGCAATGGCTGGGGAATCGGCTGCTGCGTCGTCCGCGAGCCGCAGGGCGTGACCGCGATGCTGTCCCCGGGAACATTCGGCCACGGCGGCGCCTATGGCACGCAGGCGTGGATCGACCCGGTAAAGGACCGGGCGTACATCCTGTTTGTCCAGCGAGCCAATTTCCCCAACGCGGACAACTCAGACGTGCGGAAGGCGTTCCAGGAGGCGGCGGCCAGGTAGCGCGCGTGATTCCATTCACCACGTGGCGAATCCCTACCCGGATCAGCAGTTCTCCACCACTGTCTTCGCCACGTAGCGAACCTGTTCCTCGGTCAGTTCCGGGTAGACCGGCAGGGCAAGGACCTCGCGGCTGGCTTTCTCCGACTCGGGCAGGTCGCCGGCCCTGTAGCCCAGGCCGGCGAAGCACTCCTGGAGATGCAGCGGCAGCGGGTAATACACCGCGCAGCCGATTCCCGCCTTCCCCAGGGCGTCTTTCACCCTGTCGCGGTCGGGCACGCGCACCACATACTGATTGTAAATACTCCAATTGCCCTCCGCGATGACCGGCGTTTTCACCCTGGTGCCTGCGAAAAGCCGATCGTACAGCGCCGCGTTGCGGCGCCGGCCCTGGTGCCATGCGTCCAGGTACTTGAGCTTGATATCCAGCACGGCCGCCTGGATGGCGTCGATGCGGAAGTTCCCGCCCACGAACTGGTGGAAATAGGTTGTTCCCGCGCCGTGGACCCGCATCAGCCGGCACTTGCGGGCAAAGGCGTCGTCGGAAGTGCAGATTGCCCCGGCATCGCCGAACCCCCCCAGGTTCTTGCTGGGGAAGAAACTCAGGCATCCGCACAGCCCCAGCGAACAGGCCGGCCTGTCGTGCCGCCTGGCCCCGATCGCCTGCGCGGAGTCCTCGATGACGGGAATCCCGCACTCGGCGGCGATGGCGTTGATCGCCTCCATGTCGGCCAACTGTCCGAACAGGTGAACCGGCATGATCGCCCTGGTTCGCGGACTGATCAGCCGCCGAAGCTTCGACGGGTTGAGATTGAAGGTGGCCGGGTCGATGTCGATGAAGACCGGCCGGGCACCGGCCCGGGCGATCGAACCGGCCGTTGCAAAAAACGTGAACGCGGGGCAGATCACCTCGTCGCCGGGCTTGATGTCCAGGGCCATCAGGGCGCAAAGCAGCGCGTCGGTTCCGCTGGAGACCCCGATGGCGTGCGCGGTGCCACAGTAGGCGGCCAGGTTCTTCTCGAATCGTTCGACCGCCGGGCCCAGAATGAAGGTCTGCGCATCGCAGATTTCGTCGATCGCCCTGCGGACTTCCTCGCGAATCGCCCGATACTGGGCCGTCAGGTCAAGCAGCTTCACTTGCATCGGCGGAAGTGTGGGGCAAACTCATCCTGAAGGCAAGACCGGGGACGATCACCTGCATTCCCACAGCTCGCCCAGCAGCGTCTCCAGTTCCGGGTCATGCTGTTTCAACTCGCTTCGCACGAACGGATAGAAGTCATTGGTCCCGAAGTAGGCTTCGCTTCCCTCCGCGAAATACTCATCGACGTTGTTCAGCGCGTAGTGCCGCACCCGCCTGCCCGCGTGGTTCAGGACCGTCTCGTAAGTTCCGGCCTCCACCGCCCTGCGGAACTGCGCGTTGAGCTTCTCGTGCCCGTGCCCGAGCACCAGGTAGTGATAGCCGTGCGCCATCTCGTGCAGCACCATGTACGGCTGCTGGTGCGTCCAGGAGAGGAACGTCCTGGCGTTGGCGATTTCGATCCCGCCGGCCTTGTCCGGATTCTGACCGTTGTTGGCCAGCCACTGGCGCGACGGATGATAGCACATGCATGGGAACCGCTTGTTGTTCAGCTCCACCCACACCGGGATCTTCCGCAGCTTCTCCACCGCCGCAGCCGGCACACGCCGCGTGATCTGGTAAAGCTGATGTTCAAGCTCGACAAAGACCTGTTCGGCCAGCTCGGGTTCGGCCAGCAGCTTCTCGTTGACCAGCAACCGCCAGCCAAGCATCTGGCGGGATTTGTAGGCGTCGGTGGGATCAAAGGCGGGCCTGGTCGCCGGCGCCTGCGCAGGCAATTCCTGCGCTATCGCCACGGCCGCTATCGCCAGTACGAGCACAAGGGTGCGGTTGATGCACATGAGTGCAATCTCGGCAATCGCCGGCATAAACGCAAGCCCCCTCCGGCGGTATCGCTGTTGAAGACCGGCGGAGTATGCTTGCACGCAGGGACTCTCCGCCCGTCCCCATGATGAACAAGACGCTGCGCATCCTGGCACTGTCGGGCCTGCTGGCCGGCTGCACCCCCCAGTGGGCGGTGCGTGACGCCGACCTTCAGGTCAGCGATATTCTCCGCGACCGCGAACAGACCACGCTGGGCTACAGACCCGACGTGGAGGTTGCCGGCGAGATCCCGTCGCGCACGGAGAAGCGGGCCTACCAGAAGATCCCGTTTTCGCCCAAGCCGCCGCCGACCACCTCGCCCATCGAGCCGGTCGCCGTGGAGCTCCGCTGCGAGCCGGCCGGTCCGGAGAGTTTCTGGATGGACCTGCCGGCCGACTCCGGTGAACTGCCGCAGCTGGAGTGGATGAGCACCAGCGCGCTGGCGGCTGAGGGTCCGCCCCTGCCCGACAACCTGGTCCGCCGCTTTGACTTTTTCCGCTGCCTCTCCTTCGCGGTGCAGAACAGCCGCCAGTACCAGACGGAGATGGAATCGCTCTATCTCAAGGCGCTGAACGTGACGCTTCAGCGGCACCTGTTTGACGCCCGGCCGTTTGTCCGTCAGACCGAGAAGATCACCAGCACCCCCAGCGTCTCCGGCAGCGGCGGCCAGCGCGTCGTCGAGCACAACGCCGCTCTCAAGGCCATCACCTCCGCGGGCGTGCGACAGCGGCTGCCGTACGGCGGCGAGCTATCGGCCGAGGCGCTGGTCGATTTCGTCAGCGCCCTGCGGAACAACGTCGAGGAGGGCGAGTCGGCCTCGCTGACGCTCCGAGCGTCGGTCCCGCTGCTTCGCGGCGCCGGCATGGTGAATCTCGAGCCGCTCATCCGCAGCGAGCGCGAAATCGTCTACCAGATCCGCGCCTTCGAGGACTTCCGCCGCAACTTTGTCGTCAGCATCGCCTCGCAGTACTTCAACCTGCTCACGCGGCAGCAGGCCATGACCAACCGCCGCCTGCAGCTGGCCAGCTACACGCTGCTGGTCGAGCGCACGCGGGCCCTGCACCAGAGCAGCAAGCTCAACTTCCTCGAGGTGCAGCGAGCCGAGCAGTCCCGGCTGCAGGCGGAAAACGCCCTGATCGTCGCCGAGCGCGACTATCGCTCGGCCATCGACGACTTCAAGATCACCATCGGCATGCCCGTGGACTGGAATCTCGATGTGGTTCCGGCGGAGCTTGACACGGTTCCCCCCCGGCTCGACGACGACCAGGCCATCGAGCTGGCCCGGCAGTACCGCCTTTCTCTCCGCACCGCCGCCGACCGGATCGAGGACGCCCAGCGCGACGTTCGCAACGCCGCCAACGGCCTGCTGCCGGGCCTGAACATCGACGCCGGAGCAACCAGCGCGAACCTTGACGGCACGCCCGCCCGTAGCCTCAACGAGGACCGCAACACCTACGACCTCGGCGTGACACTCGATCTGCCCGTCGATCGCGTCGCCGAGCGGAATGCTTACCGTGCCGCGCTGATCGACCTGCACCGCGCCCGCCGCGCCTTCACCGCCGAGGAGGACCGCATCATCGCCGACGTGCGCGACGCCATCCGCGCCATCCAGGCGGCCCAGGTGACGGTGGTGCTCCAGAAGCGCGGCATCGACATCGCCCAGAAACGCGTCGAGTACGCCTACGACCTGATGAAGCTCGGCCGCGGCGGAAACCGGGACATCATTGACGCCCAGGTTGCCCTCCTGGAAGCCCAGGACGCCTACGCCGTCGCCAAGTCGCAGTTGCAGATTCGCATCCTGGAATACATGCGCGACACCGGCACCCTTCGCATTGATCCGGAGGCGGGCGCGATCGGCCGCGCGATGCAGCGACAGAAGATGGAATCAACACAGGCCGACCTCCGGCAATAGAATAGTCAGCGGGCGGACGCGCCTATTGTCTGTTTTCGCAGGGATGCGGCCCGCCGGGCCCCGGTTGCTGTATATGTCGATGAATTCCACAGTCGTGATTGCCCCTCCGGCCGTTCGAAGCTGGCCGCGCCGCTGGGCCTTGCCGGCCGCGGCGCTGGTCGTGGCGATCTGCCTGGCCTTTGCCCTGACCCGCTTTTGGAAAGGCGCCTCCCCCGAGATCGCCGGCACGTTCTATAACGTGGTCCCGATGGACCTGGAGATCAAGATCGCCAAGGACGGCGAGTTGCAGGCCATCGAGTTTATCGACATCAAGAGCGAAGTCGAGGGAACGGCGCAGATCATCGAGCTGGTCAAGGAAGGCACGACCGTGAAGAAAGGCGACCGCCTGATCGTGCTGGATTCAACCAACCTCCAGCAGCGCAAGGAGGAGCTCGATCTGGTCCTCCAGAAGGCCGAGGCCGCCCTCAAGATCGCCGTTGAAACAAAGGAAATCCAGGAGAGTCAGAACGCCACGAACCTGGAGTTCGCGCAGGTCAACCTGCAACTGGCCAAGCTGGAGGAGGAACAGTACCTCAAGGGCAGCTTCCCGCAGACGCTGGAGAACGCCAGGACGGCCAAGGCGATGGCCGACATCAACTTGCGCAACGCCCAGGAGGATTACGAGCAGAACCGCACGCTGTTCTCGAAGGGCTTCGTCACCAACACCGATCTGAAGAAGGCCGAGCTGGCCGTCACGGTCGCCAGGAACGACGTGAAGAAGGCCGAAACCGCGCTGAAGGTGCTGCAGGAATACTCCTTCCCGATGGAGACCACGCGCCTGCGCACCGCCGTGATCCAGGCCGAGGCTCGCCTGCTTCGCGTCCAGCGGGAGAACAACAGCCTGCTCAACCAGCGGCTGGCCGACGTGGCCGAGAAGCAGCAGTACGTGGACAATCTGCGCACGCGGCTCAAGAAGCTCCAGGACCAGATCGAGGCGTGCGTCATCACCGCGCCCGAGGACGGGCTGGTCATTTACGCCTCCACCATCGACCGCTATCGCAACCAGGTGCAGGAAGGCGCCCAGGTCCACGAGCGACAGTGGATCATCCGCCTGCCGGACGTGCGGGCGATGAAGGCCGTGCTGCGCGTGCCCGAGGCAATGGTCCCGCGGCTTGACGTGGACAAGAAACAGCGGGCATCGGTCAAGATCATCGGCGTGCCTCGCCGGGTGGGCGCCACCCTCACGCGCATCAGCCCGCTGTCGGATTCCTCCACCCGCTACTGGAACCCCGATCTGAAAGAATACCCCGTTGAACTGACCCTGGACGAGACCCCGCCCGGCCTCAAGCCCGGCGTTGGCTGCCAGGCGGAAATCTACATCGACCGCTACGAGGATGTCCTCTGCGTGCCGCTGGCCGCCATGTACAGCGTGGGCAAGGACAGCTACGTGTTCGTCAAGACTCCCTCCGGCGTTCAGCACCGCAAGGTGACCACCGGTCCGAGCAACGAGACCCATATTCAGATCACCCAGGGCGTGCAGGAGGGGGACCAGGTGCTGCTGCTGGCCGCCAACCAGGGACGCCTGCTGCTGGAGCAGGCCGGTATCAAGGTGGACGTGGCACCGGCGACGACGCGCGATCGGGATCGCGAACGGCCCGCCGACGGCCAGGGGAACCAGGGTCGGCGCAATCGCGACGGGCGATCCGGCGGCGAGCCGCCGCCCCGCGCCGACAAGCCGGCCGCCCCGGCGGCGCAGGCCTCCACCCGCTGAACCGCGGTCAATCCCGCCGTTCTCCTACGCGATTTCCCGCAGGCGATGCGCCCGGCACGCCCGCTCGATCCCCGGCAGCACGTAGTCCCGCGCCACCACGTCCCAGCTCATTCCCGAGGCCAGGTCGTATCCCCTCTCGATGAACTGCTCGAATTCCTGCGGCGTCCGCGGCAGTCGCTCCATCAGTTCCGCCGCCACGCGCCGGGCCACCGCGTGTTCGATCTCGTCGCGCTGCGGCTGGCCGATCGCCAGCAACTGTTCCGGGCGAAGGGTCTTGGTCGGCAGTTCGGTGTAGTCGGCGACGATCACGTTGGGCGTGGGCTTGCCGCCGGTCACCTTGTCCACGAATCCCGCGCACCCGCAGACGTTGGAAAAGACGCAGATGCCGCCGAAACTGATCGGTTCAACCTGCGCGATGCCGAACGGCTCGTAGATGCTCTGGCCGAATTCCGCGTCCGATCCCTTTCGGATATCCATGAACTCCATGCCCCAGGGCATGCGCGCGCCGCACAGCCGCGGCTCCCACCCGAACTGGTTCACGAAGACCACCTTGATGTTCCGCGCCCGGGCGTTGAATTCCTGCACCGCCTGGTAGTACACCGCCTCGCCGTGCGACAGGTCGGGCAGACCCTCGCGATGGACCACCGGCCAGTGATAGTGCTGCTCCATTCGCGCGATGTCCTCGGACCGGCGACCGGGCACCTCGGTGGAAAGCGTGAACAGGATGGCCGACTCGTTCCGCTGGCGCAGCATCGGCTCCATTGCCTCCAGCACGCGCATGTCGCGCCACATGCCCTTGCTGGGAACCAGCCGCGTCACGTGCGTGAAGACGTAGTCCGGCTCGTAACCCAGCAGGTTGTTGCAGTACTGCCGCAGCCTGTTGCGGCTGGCCATCTTCTCCTCGACGGTGAGCTTCCAGCACGGCACGCCGTTGTACGCCAGCTGGGAATCGACATGCACGAAGTCGGCCCCCAGGAACCGCATCTCCTTCTGCACATAGTCGCCCACGCAGAAAACCAGGTCCATGAAGCGGGTCGCCTTCAGCAGCGCGTGCTTGTAATAGCCCATCTGCGAACCGAAAACGTCCTCGACGTACAGGCCCTGCGCCATGGCCGACCGCATGACGTTGTAGAACATCGTGTCGTGCCCGGGGTGCCCCTCGACGATCCGCCGCATGGTCGCCACCTCGTGGGCATAGAAGATCGTCCGGAAATTGGCGCGGTCCGCCTCCATGATGGCGGCCAGGGCGGTGGGAATTCCCATGTACTCATGCGACAGGATCACACACGGATCGGATGTCCCGGCCGCGCCCAGCGCGTGCAGCGCCGCGATGGCCGGCGGAGCCAGCCGAACGTACTGCTCGTAGTCGTAGATGCTGTCGTACCGGGAGCTCTCGATGCCGAACTGCTTCCAGAGCTGGTACTTGAACTGCCCCAGCTTCTGCTCGTCAAACCGGCTGACATCGATCAACAGAACCTCCGGGCTGCTGATCACGCCGGTGGTCTTGTCGGTGAATTTGCGCCGGCCATAGACGATCCCCACGCCGAACTGCTGCTCGATCTCGCGGAAACGCGATGCCAACGGCGAGCGGTAAAGGTGATCGAGGCTGGAATACAGGACCTCGCCCTGGGCGCCCAGGCGATGTTCCCCGGTGGTGTCCGTCGGCCAGAAAGGGCCGACCAGGATATTGCGCTTGGCGGTTTCAAGGTACTGGGGGCTTGTCAGCAGTCCCTGAAGCACCGCGCCAATGCCCCCGATCTTCTGGATCGCCTCGTGGGTAACGTGAACAACGGTCGGCATAAAAACAGTCCAATCTTGCTAGAGCTTCAGATCATAGCGCCGAATCGTTCGCACGACCTGCGTGCGAAGGTCCGGCTGACCTGACCCGGTTCCTCCGTCCCGGTACACGCCCGGATCCCCAAAACCAAGCCCGTCGATGACCGGACGGCCGGATTATAAGTCGCGGGCGTCCCCTGGCAATGCCGGCTCGGCACGGACAGGCGGAAATCGCGGGTCGCCGTAACTATCTTCGTGATTTCGGTTTGTCGGCTTTACACCCGTCCGGAAGGCAGGTGGAAAACCGTCCCTTGAATTTGACCTTGTACCCCGCAAACCATTATCTTCACGTCTTTAATGCGGCCGGTCGGTCGCAGACCCGCCGGCAAACCATCAGCGCGCACCGAACGTAATACGCCTTTGGGCCACACCCCGGCAGGAGAGCCTCTTGGACGACCTCGGCGTTCTGGACGATTACGAAAAAAAGGAAAAGTGCGGCGTTTTTGGCATCTGGGGCACCAAGGACGCGGCCAGGATCTGTTACCAAGGCCTGTTCGCACAGCAACACCGCGGCCAGGAGTCGGCCGGCATCGTCGTCACCGACGGGTCGCATCTTCACGGCCACACCGGCATGGGACTGGTCAACCAGGTGTTCAGCGAACGGATGCTGCGCGAAGAACTGGCCGGTTTCGGCGGGATCGGCCACGTCCGATACTCCACCACCGGCTCGTCAAAGCTCTGCAATGCCCAGCCGCTGCTTCGCGAATACATCATGGGCCCCGTCGCCGTCGCCCACAACGGCAACCTCATCAACGCCAACCTCCTGCGCCGCGAATTCGAGGAAGAGGGGCACATCTTCCAGTCCACCACCGACACCGAAGTGATCGTTCACCTGCTGGCCAAGCCCCAGCACGTCGAGAAACTCGACGCTTTGCCTCACGTCCTGCGACATCTTCAGGGGGCGTACAGCCTTCTGTTCCTTTTCCCCGACCGCATCGAAGCGGCGCGCGATCCCTGGGGCATCAGGCCGCTGGCCCTGGGCAAAACCAGCGACGGCCTGTGGTGCGTCGCCTCGGAAACCTGCGCGTTCGATGCCATCGACGCCCTGTACGTGCGCGATGTCGAACCCGGGGAGATCGTCCGCATCGACGACAACGGCGTTTCCAGCCGCCGGTTCGACCGCCCCGCCGACCAACTGGCTCATTGCATCTTCGAACACGTCTATTTCGCCAACCCGGCAAGCCGGATTTTCGGGCAGAACGTGCACCTGGTGCGCCAGAACCTGGGAAGGCAGCTGGCGCGCGAGGCGCCGGTCCAGGCGGATTACGTGATGCCCATGCCGGATTCCGGGCGGTCGGCGGCGCTGGGGTTCGCCAAGGAATCCGGGATTCCCTTCGAGGAGGGGATCGTCCCCAACCGTTTCGTCGGGCGGACCTTCATCCTGCCGAACCAGTTGCAGCGCGACCGCGCGGTGGCCCAGAAGCTGAACATCATCCCCGACATCGTTTCGGGCAAGCGGGTGGTCGTGGTGGAAGACTCGGTGGTCCGCGGCACGACGACCCGGTCGAAGATGCGGGCCATGCGGCGCGCCGGCGCCAGGGAGATCCACCTGCGCGTCTCGTGTCCGCCGATCCGCCACCCCTGCTTCTACGGCATCGATTTTCCCACCAGCACCGAACTGATCGCCCATAACCGCTCGGCCGAGCAGGTCGGCAAGTTCCTGGAAGTTGACAGCCTGGCGTACCTGTCGCTGGAGGGACTTCTGAGTTGCATGAACCTGTCGCCCGACCACTACTGCACCGCCTGCTGGTCGGGCCAGTACAAGGTTCCCGTCGATCAGCCCCAGAGCAAGTTCGGCTTTGAACGCAACCAGTTGAAAATGTTCTGAATCGGGCGCCGGCGGGATGCCCGCGCCGCCGCCGCGCGCCAGTCCTGCTTCCCCGGGACTGGCCGACGCCCCCTTCGGATCGCCGCCTACCCCAGTCTCTGCTTCAGTCTCTCCTGCACAACCTTTGGATTCAGCCCCTTTGCCTGCTTCATCACCATTCCCACCAGCGCGCCGAAGGCGGCCTGCTTCCCGGCCCTGTAGTCCTGGAGCGGTCTTGGGTCCTGGGCAAGCAGCGCCTCGATGGCCGCGTCGATCGGGCCGGCATCGCTGCTCTGGATCAGGCCCAGTTCCGCGGCAATCTGCTCCGCCGGGGCATCGACCTCGATCAGCCGAGCCAGCACCTTGCCCGCCGGCTCGGCCGGGGCGACCTTGTTCTGGTCGATGAGCTGCGCCAGCTCGGCCAGGCGCACCGGCTTCAACCCCAGCGATCCCAGCGACACGCCGCGCTCGTTGGCGATCCGATTGCCGTGCGACAACAGCAGGTTGGCCACGCGCTTGGCGTTGCCGCCGGCGGCCACGGCGCCGTCGAAGAGGTCGCCCGTGGCGCGGTCGGCCGTCAACACGCCGGCGTCGAATGCCGACAGGCCGATCGCCTCGATGTAGCGCTTTCGCCGCTGGGCGGGCAGTTCGCCGATCTGGCCCTTCAGCTCGGCGAGCCACGCATCATTGACGACGACCGGCGGCAGGTCCGGGTCGGGGAAGTAGCGGTAATCCTGCGCTTCTTCCTTGGTGCGCTGCAGAAACGTGCACTGGCGGGCGTCATCCCAGCCGTAGGTGGACTTTCGGCCCAGCGAACCGGTGTCGATCCATTCGTTGATCTGTCGCTGGATTTCGTAGGCCGAGGCTTTTTCCAGCACCGCAAAACTGTTGAGATTCTTGATCTCGGTGATCGCCGTCCTGTGGACCTGGCCGTCGCCGTCGGTGATGTGGACGTTGATGTTGGGTTCAAATCGCATGTGCCCCATCTGCATCTGCCCATCGCTCACGCCCAGGTACTGCACGAGCTTCTGCAATTCCTGAGCAAACGTGGCCACCTGCCGCGGCGTGGTGAGGTCCGGCTCGGTGACGATTTCCAGCAGCGGCGTTCCCGCGCGGTTCAGGTCCACGATCGTGTAACCGATGTGGTAGCCGCCGGGAGCGTCGTGAAGCAGTTTGCCGGCGTCCTCCTCAAGATGCGCGCGGCGGATGCGAATCGTTCTGGCTGTGCCATCCTCGTCGGGAATGTCGAAGGTGCCCTGGTAGCAGAGCGGCAGGTCATACTGCGAGATCTGGTAGTTCTTGGGCAGGTCGGGATAGTAATAGCTCTTGCGGTCCCACTTGGTGAACCTAGCGATCTGGCAACCCAGGGCCAGACCGACCTTGATCGAGTACTCGACGGCCTTCCTGTTCATCACCGGCAACACGCCCGGCAGGCCGAGCACCTGCTCATCCACGAGGCTGTTGGGCTCGGCGCCGAAGTTGGCGGCGGCGTTGGCCGCCCCGGTGAACATCTTGGAGCGCGTGGCGAGCTGGACGTGAATCTCCAGCCCGATCAGGACCTTGCACGACTGGACAATGCGCTGGGGCATGGCGGGATGATAGTATTCGGGCAAAGCAGGGGGAAGTGCGGCGTTGCCGGGCCGCGGAAAGTGTCAGCCCCTGCACCGCTGCGGGAGAAAACCCGAACCCCCGGTTCATCGCGCCTTGTACATCGGCAGGTAACGGTAATACACCTCCAGCGTCAGCGTCGCGAAGGCAGTGGAATAGACCCGGCCGCCGCGGTTGGACCATTGATCGACCGGGTCCCAGCTGCCGGCGGCCGGTCCGTCGGTCCGCTGCTTGCCAACCAGGTGCTCGCGCGTGCGGAGGTTCCAGCGGTTCCACGCATCGTTCTGGAGCTGCATCAGCGACAGCGAGCCGTAGTACCAGTAGTAATAGTCCGCTTCGCCGGTTCCAGGGGGCTGGCTGGAGATGAACCGCACGGCCTCGTTCAGCGCGTCAGGCTCGATCGACATGCCCAGCATGATTCGGCTGAACAGGGCCTGCGCGGTGTTGGCGGGAGTGGGCGTGCGATTCATGTAGCCGGACAGGATCGAGTTCTGGTCCCGCTGCACGCGCTGAAGCCACCGGATCGCCCCCTGGCGGGTCGGCGGCGGAGTGTGAAAGCCAAGACGCTCGGCGCTGTGCAGGGCCATGAGTTGCCAGCCCACCACCGTCGTGTCCCCCATCTCGCCGGGCGCATACTGCCAGCCGCCGGACTCGTGATTCTGTGATGCGACGATGAACCGAGCCGCGCGAAGCACGGCTTCGCGGTAGCGGTTGTCCCCGGTCATGGAAGTGGCCTCGGCCAGGGCTATGGTGGCAATGGCGTGGTCGTACATGTTGCCCCGGCCGCGCAGGTCCCCGTCGCGCTGCTGTATCGAGGCCAGATAGGCCAGCCCCCGCGCGATGTTCTGCTGATACGGCCCGGGCTTCTGGTGCGTGTGGTCGGCGGCCAGAAAACAGAGCGTGGCCAGTCCCGTCAGCGCCGGGTCGTGATGGTCTCTTCCCCGGCCGGAATAGGCGTCGGAATCGAACTGCGTCCAGCGGCCGCTGGAATCCTGGTTACGCGCCAGCCAGGCCAGCGCCCGGGCCACGGCCTGTTCCGACCGCTCCGAACCGCCCAGTTCCTCGATGACGGCTTTCCGCTGTTCGGCGGCTCGCTGCACGAGCGTATCGGTGGTCAGCAGGTTTGTCGGCCCAAGGAGGCCCGGCAGCGAGGCGATGCCGGTTGGCAGCGCAAGGGTTTCGGTTCGATCCTCCCGACCGCGGGGCCCAAGCGGATCGCCCGGTGAAAGGGCCGGGCCGGAGTCATCGACCGGATCGACCGACAGGCGGGTCTCGCGGGGTTTGAGATCCTCCACACGCCGCGGAACGGCCTGGAGGTGCGCGAGGGAGGCTCGCGGCGGCTCGATCGACGCGACCGCCGTCGCCTCGGCCACGGGGACGATATCCACCGGCGGCGGGGCCACCTGGGGTGTGGCGATCTCCACCGGCAGTTCCAGGGCGACCTCAACCGTCGGCGACGGCTGCGCGATCTGGATCTGCGCCAGCGACCGGTCGGGCACAGGCAGCGTCTGCACCGGCAGTTCCAGCGGCGGGGCGACCGGAAGTTCCACGGTCGGCTGACGTCGAACCGGCACCGCCGGCAGGGGCGGCGCGCCCGGCTCGGCAGCCGGCGATGTTCGCGGCAGGTCGAACCGCGGCTCGGAGAACTCCGGGTCGATCCTCGAAACTGCCGGCGACGGCCCGTCGGTCGGCTGCGGGCGGGGCGGTTCCGGACTCAGCGATACGGCCGTCGGACCCACGATATCGGTGTCCGGCTGAAGCGGGACCGTCCCCAGCACGATCTCCAGCGCCGGCGCTGTCATGCGCGGCTCAACGCGGGGCGATTCGGGCTGCGGCGCATCGACCGGCGGCGGATCGACCGCCGACACCTTGGGCGGATCGGGCAGGATCAACTGCGGGATCACCGTTTCCACCGGCGGGGGCTCGACGGCCGGCGGCTCGATCGGCGCCGGCGGGCGCGACAGGGGCGGGTCCGTTCGCAGCGTCATGCCCGAGGGGGACACGGCGGCCGAGGGCAGATCGAGCGACAACTGGGGCGGCGGCTCGATCGGCACGTCGAACGTCGCCATCCGCGGCAAATCGACCGGGGCGGGCGGCTGCGGCAGCTCGCTCTGGGGATTGCGCACCTGGTGCTGAACCTGGGCCACCAGGCCCGACTCCACCGACAGCGGCACCTCCATGTCCACCTCGTCGCGCACGTAAGCCACGATCGCCTGGCCCACGCGCATGGCCCCGAATCCGCCGATCAGCAGAACGTGCAGCAGCAGCGATACCAGGATGCACTTCTGCAGCAGCGTCAGCAGCAGCAGGCGGCCAAGCCAGTTTCGACGGATCGGGTTGGCAACTGCATCGGGCATCGAAATAACCGTCCCGCTGATGCGGGCCCTACGGTTCCGGTTTGTATTCGTTGGGCACGTAGCCGATCTTCACCTCGCTGATGCCGCATCGCCGGACGATCGCGGCCACCTCGGCGAAGTACCGGTGAAGGCTGCGCTCGTCGGCGCGGATCAGCACCTCGCGATTGGGGTCGTAGGTCGCGACCGTGCCCAGCATTTCCTCAAGTTCCTTCCGATCGTAAGTCTTTCCCGTGATCACGACTGAACCGTCCTCGCGGATATTGATGATGAGCTGCTGCGGAAGGGACGACAGCGGCTGGCTGGAGAAAAGACCCGGGAGCTGGATGTTGATCTCCCGCTCCTCCTGGCGGAAGGTGGTGGCCACCAGGAAGAAAATCAGGAGCAGAAAAACCATGTCGATGAGCGGCATGAGGTTCACCGGCTCTTCCTGGTCGGTCTCGGGATCGCGGATACGCATTGAATTCTCGCTTCACCACCAAGGCACGGATACACGGAGAAGCGCATTAGCCACCGATAAGACACAGATAGACACTGATGAGTCTTCAGTGTTCAGTCTAATCGGTGGGTATCGGTGTTCATCGGTGGCTCATCTCTTATCCATGTTCTCCGTGGTGACATTCACACCCGTAAACTGCTCCAATGCCTCTTCCGACACATCATTCATCACGCTGATGATCTGCTCAATCTTCCCCACGAAGTAGTAATAGAACATCAGCACGGGAATCGCGACGATCAACCCGCCGAGCGTCGTGACCAGCGCCTCGTAGATTCCCTTGGCCAGGAGTTCCGGGCGGCCCAGGCCGCGGGCGGCGGCCGTGACGCGAAACGCCTCGATCATCCCCCAGACGGTGCCGATCAGGCCGAGCATCGGGGCAACGGCCGACACGCCGAAAAGCAGCCGCAGGTTGCGGCGCAGCTTGTGGACCTCGTTGACGCCGGCGTCCTCGATCGCCCGCCGGGCGGCCTCCTCGCCATGCGGCAGCTTTCGCAGGCCCGCGCCGACGATGCGCGCAATCGGCGAATCCTGCCCGCGGCAATACTCGATCGCCGCCCGCACATCACGCTCGGCGGCCTTCATCCCGCGCAGAAACCGCCCCGGCACCACGCGGCTCATGCGCAGGGCAACCAGGCGCTCCATGATCAGGGCCAGTCCGATCAGGCTCACCATCCCGATGGGAATCATGAACCAGCCGCCCTTGATCAGGAGCTGGAGAAATGTCATGCTCGCCGCCTCGTCCGCGATGGCCGCCTGTTGCGTGGTCGGGGCGGCGCCAAGCAGTCGCCCGGCGCAGAGGATGACCGCCGCCGCAAACATCCAGGCCGGGGGCCATTTCCGAGTTGCCAGTTGTGCGTCTTGACTAATCACTGACCCTTCTCCATCGATTTCAGCCGCTTTGCCGCCAGTTCCGCCTCGGGACGATCCCGGTGCTTGTTCACCAGCATCCGGTATTGCGCGGCGGCCTGCTCCGGCTGCTTGAGCTGCTCAAACGCGCGCCCGGCCTCCAGCAGCGCCCGGGCCGACCATTCCGGGTAGGCATACACATCCACCACCGCCAGCAGCGCCGCCACCGCCTTCTCGTACTGCCCTTCGGCGAAATGCGTCTCGCCGACCTGGAACTGCGCCCGCGCCGCCGTTGCACCGTTGTGCGTCGCGATCACCTGTTGATACGCCCCCCGGGCATCGTCATACTTCCTTTGATTCTCCAGCGCCCAGCCCAGGCCAAAATGCGCCTGGTAAGCAAAGCGATCCTTTTCAAACTTCGCCAGGAAACCGCGGAATGTCTTTTCCGAGGCCTCAAACTGACCCGCCTGCGCCTGGACCTCCCCCAGTTTCAGCGTCGCCAGCGCCGCCAGCTCCGCCCTCGGCCTGGAATCCAGCGCGGACTGGAAGTGCTTCATCGCCTCGTCGAACTTCTCCTGGCGGACGAAATTCACGCCCGCCTGGTAATGCGCCCAGGCAACCAGTTCTTCATCCCCCTTCCTGGCCAGGAAGCTCCTGAACATGGCGGCCGCCCTGGCCGGGTCGTTCAGCTTCTCATAACACGAGCCGAGCCGATAGACGGCGACCGAAACCGTCTTGGGGTCCGCCGAGCGGTCATCCACCACCTCCTCCAGGACCTTCGCGGCAGCCGCAAACTCCTCCTGCTGATAAAGCAGTTCCGCCAGTTCCACCCGTGCCGCGGGCACCAGCCGGCTCGATGGATACTGCTCGATCAGCCGCCGGTAGGTCTTCTGCGCCGACGCACTGTCCCTGGTCGCCTGCTGCGACCAGGCCAGGTCATACAGCACCTCGTCCGTCACGCTCTTCGGATCGGCCGCCAGCGCCGTCAGCGTCCTGATCGCCTCGGCGTGCTGCTCCAGCTTGACCATCGTGGCGGCCATGAGCTGCCGCGCCTTGAGGGCGTACGGACCGGCGGCGTGAGCGCCCAGGTAGGCTTGGAACGCGGCCACCGCCTCCGGCGACCGCCCGGCCTCCTTCAATGCCACCGCGCGATGGAACATCGACTCCGGCGCCAGCGCATGCCGGGGATACCTCTCCACAACCCGCCCGAAATGCTCCGCCGCCTCGGCCGGGCGCCTGCTGTCCATGTCAATCCACGCCCGAAGATAGGTCACCGGAGCGGCCAAATCCTCGGGCAGACTCCCGGCCGCCGCCTTCTCCAGCGCCTCGGCCGCCTTGGCATGCTGACCTTGCTTGTACTTGAGCTGCGCGAATTCAAACCGCGACCGCTGAACCCAGATCGACTCCTCCGTGCCGCCCATGGCCTCGGTGAAGTTCTTCTCCGCGGCCGCGGCATCCCCTCCGCGGAGTTGGGCCAGCCCCAGCTTGAATATCGCCTCCAGCTTATCATCCTTCGCCAGCGGCACATACCGCGCCAGCACGTCGGCCGACTCCCGGTATCGCCCGCGCTGAAGCAGCGCGTCGCCGAACAGCAGGATCGCCCGCGACATGTCCGGATCGGCCGTCAGCAGCTTGTTGGCCGCCAGGGGCCGAAGCACATCGATGGCGTGATCGTAATCGCCGGCAAAGTACGCGCATTGCCCCACGCGCAGCTCCGCCCGCAGTTTCGCCTCGGGATTTGGCGCGTTCTTCACCAGTTCGCGATAGACGGCCTGCGCGTCGTTGTAGCGATGCAGGAGAAACAGATTCTCCGCGATCAGTTCCTGCGTCGGCCGGGCCATTGCGTGGCCGGCCGGCCACTTGATCCTTTGGGCGATGGCCAGGCTCTGCTCGGCCTTGTTGATCTTGTGGAGGCAGAACGCCTGGCGGTGCATCGCCTCGCTGAGCCTTGAATTCTGCGGATACCGTTTCTGCCACGCCTCGTACTCGCCGGCCCCCTCGCCGTACTTCTTCATCCCCAGCAGGCAATCGGCGCGGTCCAGATCAAGCTGGGCCGGGTCCACCGGCGGGGGCTGGAGCCTGGCCAACTCGTCCAGGATGGCGCGGGCCGACTCGTGCCTGTTCTCCACGATGTCGCATTGCGCCAGCCAGTACCGCGCCACGGGGGCCCGGGCCGGATCGCTCTTGACCACCTGGTCCAATGCCTGTCGGGCCGCATCGATTTTCCGCGCCGCCCATTGCGTCAGTCCAAGCTGAAGCCTTGCCGGGGCAGCCTGGGCGCTGCCGCCATGCTGCGACAGAATCACGTTCATCGCCGCCTCCGCCGGCTCGTATTGCCCGGCCTTGTACAGGGCGACACCCAGGGCGAACTGCCCCTCCGCCTGGCGGTTGACCGGCGCGGACTTGAGAAACAACCGGTACTGCTCCGCGGCCTGATCCAGCTTGCCCTGCGCCTCCAGGCACTGGCCCTTGAGCAGATAGCTGTCCAACTCGTGGCGCGACCCGGGATAAACCCGATTCAGATCGTCGAGTGTGCCGATCGCCCTGGCGTGCTCGCCGATGGCGCCCAGCGCCAGCGCCCAGAAGTACATCGCCTCCGGCCGCTTGCCGCTGTCGGGATAATTCCTGAGGAACGCCTCGCAGGCGGCGGCCGCCTCCCGCTTTCGATCCAGCAGGTAAAGCACCTGCGCCCGATTGAGCCAGGCCGTCTCCGCCGACCCGCTCGCGGCGTGCCCCGCCAGCAGTTCATCGAATGCCGCCAGCGCCCTGGCATGGTCCTTCTGCGCCAGGTGACAGTGACCCAGCACAAGCAGGGCCTGGTCGCGCTGGGCAAAATCCCGGTCGCGCACCACGATGTTCAACTCGGTGATGGCGCTTGCATACTCCGAGAGCCGAAACCGACAGATCGACAGGGCGTAGCGAGCGGTCGTTGCCTGCGGGTGGGCGGGGTGGTCCGTCAGGAAATGCGCGTACTCCTCGGCCGCCAGCTTGTAGAGCTGACGCTGGAACAACCCGTTGGCGGCCGCCAGCTTCCGCATGGCCGGATCAACGTCCTGTGCCGACAGACTCCCCGCCAGGCCCAGGGCCAGCATCAACAGCACCATGCCGCATGACCTACACATCCACAGCCTCCAGTCAAAGGGCCGTCGGCACCGCGCGGACAGCAGGGACATCATCCTCACCGACGCCGAATATACTCTTCTACACCGCAGAGCACCGGCAGTGGAAGCATCCGGCCGATTTCCCGACAACCCCTCCAATTGCCGCGTCCGCCGGTCTACACTGTGGGCATCAAGGACACCCGTCATGCAGATCACTCGACTGGCCGGACTCGTCGCGGCGACGCACACGCCGTTCAACACCGATGGCTCGCTCAATCTCCAGGCCGTCGAGACCCAGGCCCGGCACCTGCTGGACAATCAGGTGAACACCGTGTTCATCGCCGGGACGACCGGCGAATGCCACTCCCTCACCCTCGACGAGCGAGTGCGCCTGGCCGAACGATGGATGGCGGTGGCAAGAGGGGCCGCGCTGCGAGTCGTCATCCACGTCGGCGGCAACTGCATCGAAGACTGCAAGATCCTGGCCGCACACGCCAACCGCCTTGGCGCTTACGCCGTCGCGGCGATGGCGCCTTGCTATTTCAAGCCGCAAGACCTGGCCGCGCTGGTGGACTGGTGCGCCCTCATCGCGGCCAGCGCCCCCGATACGCCCTTCTACTATTACGACATTCCCGGCCTCACCGGCGTGAATCTGCCCCTGCACCACTTCCTCGAACAGGCGCAGCCGCGCATCCCCACGCTCCGGGGCGGAAAATTCACCAACAGCGACCTGGCCGCGTATCTGCTGTGCCTGCGCGCCTGCGGGGGCGTGTTCGACGTGGCCTGGGGCCTTGACCAAATGCTGCTGGGCGCATTGGCGATGGGCGCTGTCGGCGCCGTCGGCAACACCTACAACCTCGCCGCGCCAATCTATCACCGGCTCATCGAGCACTTCCAGCGCGGCGACCTGCCGGCCGCCCGCGAAGAGCAGTTCAGGTCAGCGCGGCTGATTCAGACGCTGGCCAGGCACGGCTTCATGCCCGCCGCCAAGGCCGTCATGGCCATGCTTGGCGTGGATGTCGGACCCGCACGCGCCCCGCTGGCCAGGCTCAACTGCCAGGAAATCGCCCGGCTCCGGGCCGACCTGGAACACATCGGATTCTTCCAGTGGCTCAGGCCGTAGGCCCCCCATACGAGCCGCCCCCGGCTCTGTCCTGCCGATCACGTCGATCGGCACATCCGCGGCCGCGGTCCGCTACCGCTTCTGGCCCTTCCACCACAACTCGAGCATCAGCAGCGCATACAACCGCTGCGAATGGTCCACACGCTGCTGTTCGTGCTCATCGACCAGCCGGCGGACGACGGCCAGGTTGAAATGGTCCTTCGCGAAGGCGTCGGATGCGAACAGGTGGTCGTGGAGCATGGGCCGAAGCTCGGCCCGGAACCACTCGCCGATGGGCACGGCGAAGCCCATCTTGCGTCGCTTGAAGACAAAACCCGGCAGGTCGGCCGCGAACGCCTCGCGCAGCATGCGCTTGGGGCCGCCCTTGAGAAGCTGCTCGGTGGTAAGCCCCGCCGCGAACTGGACAAGCTCGTGGTCCATGAAGGGACAGCGCACTTCCAGGGCGTGGAGCATAGAGGCGCGGTCGAGCTTGGTGAGAAGATCATTGGGAAGGTAGGTCACTCGATCAGTGGCCAGAGCCGCCTGGACCGGATCCCGGCCCAGCTTGATCTGGCGGTCGAATCGACCGGGCAGATCCGTGATGAGCTGGTCGGCAGGAGGAATCGGCCGACCCAGCAGGGCCTCAACGTCGCCGGGCGCGAATAGCCGCATGATGCTGTCGTACCGGCCGCCGGCGCTCGCCCCCAGCGTGCGTAGGAAACGCCGCAACCGGGCCAGCCGGGACTTTGGATGTGTTCCGGGGATCAGATCCGCCACGCGCGATGCAATCAGTGAGCGTGCGGCCGATGGCAGCACCGCCAGGCGCTCGGCCAGGCGCATCGCCCGGTAGCGGTCATAACCGCCGAACAACTCATCCCCGCCGTCGCCGCTTAGCGCCACCTTGACCTGCGTGCGCGTCTCGCGCGAAAGGTAATGCGTGGGCAGCGCCGACGAATCGCCGAACGGCTCGCCGTAGACGGCAGCCAGCGCCGGCAGATCCCTCGCGGCATCCGGTCGCACGCGAAACTCGTGATGCCTGGTTCCCAGGTGGCGCGCCACCGCCCGAGCCTGCGATGTCTCATCAAACCGGGGATCGTCGAATCCCACCGTGAAGGTGGAAACGGAACTGGCCGATCCACTGGCGGCGACCATGCAGGCCGCGACCACGGAACTGTCTATGCCGCCGGAGAGAAAGCAGCCTATCGGGACGTCGCTTACCATCTGGCGGCGCACCGACAACAGCACAAGGGATCGGGTGCGTGCAACGCTGTCCGCCGGCCGCACCGCCGAGTCGTCAAAGTCGTCGGACGCCAGGAAGTACCTGCCGCCGCGCGTCCACGTGCGGCCTTGGAATTCTCTGCTCCCCGGCGGCAGCTTGATCGCGCCCCGAAAAATCGTCCAGCGCGAAGGCACGTAGCCCCAGGACAGATACTCGACAACGGCTTCCGGCAAAATGCCGCGGTCCAGCCACGGCAGCTCGATCAAGGCGCTTGGTTCGCTCGCAAAGGCCGTCACGTTGCGGACCTGTCCAGATTTGCCGTCCGGCAACTCACATCGCTCGCCCCGCAGCTGCGCCATGTACAACGGCTTCTGTCCCATCCGATCCCGCGCCAGGAACAAACTCTTGTTCCCCTCATCCCACACCGCGAACGCGAACATGCCGTTGAGGCGGTGGACGCAGTCTTCGCCCCATTGCGCGTAGGCGGCCAGGAGAACCTCGGTGTCGCTGGTCGTTCGCCACTGATAATCCGGGCGGAGGCGACAAAGCTCCTCCCGCAGTTCTCTGTAGTTGTAAACCTCACCGTTGTAGACGATCCACCGGCCCTGGCCGTCGGTGAAGGGCTGATTGGCTCGGGGGTCCAGGTCGATGACCGCAAGGCGGCGGTGGGCCAGGGCAACCTGGGGGCGGTCAGGGGTGATTTCGCCCTCGTGGTTGAACCACATCCCTTCGCCGTCCGGCCCCCGGTGGGCAATGGCGGCGGACATGCGAGCCAGGGTCTCCCGGCTGGTCCGGTAGCGATTGTCCCACGCGATGACGCCTGCAATTCCGCACATACTCGGCCGCTCTTCGATCCGCTCCTGCTGCCCTCTTCGCGGCGCAATTGTAGATCAACGGCTGACACCTTGAAACGCGCCGCCGGTCGCCCGACTTTTCCCTGTCCTCCGCTCGTGCTACAAACCACCCACGCGCGACCAGGTCCACCTTATGCAGAATATCATCATCGACAAACCCTACCGGTTCATCCCCCCGGTTCACTCCCGTCTCTGGCCTCGCCTGATCAAGCCCTTTCTCCCCTGGTATCTCGATCGGCGATATGGCATCACCCACGTCAACTACCTGGGCCTGGAACACCTGGACGCCTCCATCGCCGCGGGTCACGGCATCCTGCTGACCCCCAACCACTGCCGCGACGCCGACCCGCCCCTCATGGGGCTGCTCGGCTGCCGCATCAACCATTTCGTCTTTCTCATGGCCTCGTGGCATGTCTTCATGCAGTCGCCCCTCATGCGATTCATCGCCAACCGCGGCGGCGGATTCTCCATCTATCGCGAGGGCATGGATCGCGCCGCCATCGACACGGCCATCGACATACTCGAATCGGCCGAGCGCCCGCTGGTCATCTTTCCCGAAGGCGCCATCTCCCACACCAACGACCGGCTCAATGCCCTCCAGGAGGGCACCGCCCTGATCGCCCGCTCCGCCGCCAAACGCCGCGCCAAACGCAACCCGCCGGGCAAGGTCGTCGTCCATCCCGTCGGCCTTCGCTATCGCTTCATGGGCAACCTCCAGCAATCCCTCGGCCCGGTGCTGGATGCCATTGAACATCGCCTCTCCTGGCAACCCCAGCGCAACCTCCCCCTGGTTGACCGCGTCGCCAAGATCGGCCGCGCGCTGCTCTGCCTCAAGGAAGTTGAATACCTCGGCGAAGTCCAGCCCGGCCCCATCGACCTGCGCATCACCCGCCTGATCGACCACCTGCTGGCCCCCCTCGAGGCCGAGTGGCTCGCCGGCCGCCGCGAAGACACCGTCATCGGCCGGGTCAAGCGCCTTCGCATCGCCATCCTTCCCGACCTGGTCAAGGGCGACATCACCGAGGCCGAACGACAGCGACGCTGGCGTCAACTCGCCGACATCTACCTGGCCCAGCAACTCTCTAACTATCCCCCCGACTACATCGCCCAGGACCCCACCCCGGACCGCCTGCTCGAAACCGTCGAGCATTTCGAGGAAGACCTCACCGACACCTACACGGTCCACCGTCCCCTCCACGCCACCATCAGCATCGCCCCGGCCATCGAAGTCGCCCCCGACCGCGCCGAAGGCCTGATGCAGCAGATCGAGGAGGGAATCAAACAGATGCTGCGGCAGTCGCGCTCCCCGTCGTAACGGTCCCCGTGCCGCGCGACGGCCTTGCTCAGCCCGGCTTCTGCTCTGGCCACCTCCTGCCACCGGTCCGTATAATCCGCCCCGCGGCATCCGTCTTGTGTCGCCAATATGTATTCGGAGGTGAATCATCGCTACCCGGACTCATCCCCCCAGCCCGCGCAGGCCGCTCGCCTGGAGACCGCCCGCAACTTCGCCATCGAGGCGGCCCGGCTGGCCGCCAACACCCGCTGCCATTCGGTCGTCGTGCTCGACATGCGCGAACTGTCCCCCGTGACAGACTTCTTCGTCATCGCCACCGGCACCAGCGCCCGCCAGATGCGCACCGTCATCGACGACCTGGAAGAACTGGCCGAAAAGCTCGATTACCGGGCCATCTCGCGCTCCGGCTATGAGAGTGAAACCTGGATCCTGATCGATTTCGTTGACGTGATCATCCACGTCTTCAACGACGACTCGCGGCGATACTACGATCTGGACAATCTCTGGGCCGACGCCCCGCGCCTTGAGTGGAACGCACAGGGCTGACCAAGGCCCTTCGGCATGGCACGGGGATCAACCGCCGGCGACGAACCACGTGGCACGGGCGTCCCGACTCCGCCCAACCCCAACCGACGGGACGCGACTACCCGTTTTGGGACGATCATGCAAGGACTTGATAAAGCGGCACCTCCGAGCGAATTGTTGTGGGGGTACACACGATTTGCCCGATTGGAGGTGAGCTACGGATGCTGGGCAAGGATGC
>Ga0209381_1000657_pt1 | contig 76344 bp, 54 predicted proteins | sample DewCreD2012metaG_FD_184111 | JGI IMG/M metagenome (GOLD analysis project Ga0209381, IMG submission 184111) | Hot spring sediment bacterial and archeal communities from British Columbia, Canada, to study Microbial Dark Matter (Phase II) - Dewar... ... | reverse complement strand
CACTTTGAAGAAAGAGATTGAACGCAAACTCAAAAACTTCTTCACTCTCCTCGGTAACCTGAATCGTGAGTCAACCAAGACCCAACGGTCCCCAGCCTTCGGTAACATTTATCCATGAGTCAACTCGCCAAGCCGGCTTTTGGACGGGAGTCCTACATGAGGAGTCTCATGCCGGTCTTGGCCAAGGCACGCCAGCGCGTTTTGGAAAGGCGATATAATTGGGCCGGGCGGCGATGGGCCGAGCGGTCCCATTCATGGGTGGGGATGAACAGACCGGTGGGGAGGAGGTGGCGCCGGAAGTTCCGCTTGTCCAACGTTTTGCACGCAATCAATTCACAAAGGCGTTGGACTTGAGGGATTTTGAAAAGGGGCGGCAGCAACGCCAGTGGAGTTAATCCCAAGCGAGCCTGGTCATGCAGCCATGAAAGGGCGGCTTGAAGGATTTTTAAGTGATCAAAGGCCAGCGGCGGCGGGTGGAGGGCATCGTGCCAGGCGGCTTGGGCGGCGTCACTGCCAGCGGACAACGGTTGCTCGGGGCAACCTGCCAAATGTATAAAGACCACGCTTATGACCCGTTCGCGGGGGTCTCTGTTCGGTTCACCAAATGCGCCAAGTTGATACAGGGCAGCGGGGGACACGGACAAGCCGGTTTCTTCGTTTAATTCGCGGGCAGCACTGGTTTCCAAAGATTCTTGCATATCCACAAACCCTCCCGGAAAGGCCCATTGCCCGGCGTGAGGAGCTTGGGCACGCCGGATGAGAAGGACTTCCAATGTTTGGCCTGTGAAGCGGAAGACAACGGCATCCACGGTTACGGCCGGATGCGGGTAGGCGTATTGAAAGGGTTTGCGAGTGGAGCGTTTCTGAGGAGGGCTCATGACAGCACGTTGCACTATTGTGGGTTGGTCAAGCCACGGGCTTCCAAGATGAGTCGAGTTTTCAGTTCATGGAGGGATTCTTCCAAGCCCACCGGGTATTGATGGGGATAGACAAAGCGCTTGATGCCGGCGTGGAAGCGCTTGAGCTGTGCGGCGGCGTAGTCTCGAATGGCCGGCAGGGCAGGGGGTGTGTACACGCGATGCCCCTGGCGGAAAACCGGGATGAGCAAGTCTTGGGCCTTGAAATTGGGCGACATGATTTTGCGGCGGGTGGGATCGGTGGGGTCCACAATCACCGGCGGAGATTTAACGCCCAGCTCGGTATCGAAAATCAGATCGCCAACACATTCATTACCATTATCAAAACGGCGGATTTGCTGGATTCCCGGCGTGGAGATTTTAAGGCTTTGCTCACTAAGCTTGATGACATGGCGCCAAGGACCGCCAGCGTCCCGAATCATGGCCAATTTGTACACGCCTCCCAGGGCTGGTTGATCATAAGCGGTGACCAACTTGGTGCCCACACCCCAAACATTGATCGCGGCCCCCTGGTCTTTAAGGCTTTCGATGATGTGTTCATCCAAGTCGTTGCTCGCGACGATGGCTGTATCATGGAAGCCGGCAGCATCGAGGATTTTCCGGGCCTCCTGGCTCAGGTAGGCCAAATCACCGGAGTCCAGCCGGATGCCGGCCAGGCGCCAGCCTTTTTCGCGGAGTTTGCGGCCCACGGCAACGGCATGCCGGACCCCTTGGAGGGTGTGGTAGGTGTCCACCAAAAATACGGCATTGTTGGGCAGTGCGTCGGCGTAGGCTTCGAAGGCTTCCAATTCGCTGCTGAAAGACATGACCCAACTGTGGGCGTGGGTGCCGCGGACGGGAATGCCCAGCAGGCGGCCGGCGAGTACATTCGAAGTGGCATGGCAACCGCCAACATAAGCGGCCCAACTGGCGGAAAGAGCGCCGTCCATGCCTTGGGCGCGGCGGAGACCAAACTCAAGCACCGGTTCTCCACGGGTGGCGGAGACCACCCGAGCGGCCTTGGTGGCCACCAAGGTTTGGAAGTTGAACAAATTCAAGAGGGGCGTTTCCAGAATTTGCGCCTGGATGATGGGGCCCTGGACGCGCAGCAGGGGTTCCAAGGGGAAAACGGTGGTGCCTTCGGGGACGGCGTCCACGTCGCAAGAAAACCGCATGGAGCCAAGATATTCCAAAAAATCCGGGCGGAAGAGGGGCCGGTCGTCGTTGCCTTTGAGGGTGGCCAAATAAGCAAGGTCATCTTCCTGAAAATGAAAGTGTTCAAGAAAATCCAGCGCCCACGTCAAGCCCGCGGCCACACTGTAACCGCCATTAAAAGGATTTTTGCGGAAGTACAGAACGAACACCGCCTCCTGGTTGGTGCGCCCTGCATGCCAATAGGCCTGGGCCATCGTGAGTTGATACAAGTCAGTGGCCAGGCTGAGGTTGAGACGATAAAGGCGGGAGAGAAAACCCCTGGAGTCAGGGGCAGACTCGGCGAGGGTATGGGGAGCCGGTGTATGCAAGGTTGTGTTAATGATTAGTGTTAAATTAACACTTTACCGTTGGGTGTCAAACGGCGGCAAAGGGGAGAAAAAATTATTACAGGGATGGACAGCAAATGTCCCACCTCTTTTGAGAGGATGGGCGCATGAAACACTGGTTTTTAGCGCGAGAACAGCGCGAGCACGTGCGCCTGATTGCACGGTTTGGACAGGCGGAGCTGGTGGTCACCGGACGCGGGAAGGTGGAACTGCGAGGAGGCAGCGAGGCCGATGTGCAGGAGGCCAGGGAATGGATTTCCCTTTTTCTACACGAAGCAGTGCCTGTAAGAGTGCCCGGACCTGTGCCGGCAAGTCGCAGCGAAGAAACTGAGCGGGGATTTAGGATTCCAATCCAAAAGCCTTCTGCATCTGTTGGCGCACTTGTGTAAGGCGCGGAACCTGGCCGCCGCCCACCTCCGCCGTGGCCCAGCCGTGGAAATTAATGTCGGCCAAGGCCTTGCGGATTTCAGCCCACGGGACATCATCTTCCGGACTGGTGATGTCCACAAATTTGTTTTTGGCGCGGCTGAAACCTTTGACATCCAATTTGACGCAGCGATGTCCAAAGGCGCGAATCCACTCGTGCGGTTGGCCGTATTTCCAATGGTTGCCCAAATCGTAGTACATGCCCACCCACGGGCTGCGGAAGCTGTCCACGAAACGGATGAAACGCTCCGGGGTCTGTTCCGGGCCGCTATCGTGGTCGTACATCATTCTGTTCCAGACGTTTTCCACTAGAATATGTTGCCCCAAAGAGGCCGCCAACGGGAGGACGGCCAGGATTTCCTGCCGGCAGCGTTCTTCAATTTCCGCTGCGGGACCATCTTCGCCACGCCCGACAACGATGAGGACACCGCTGCCGCCGGCGGCATGGCTTACGCGCAGGCAATGCTCCAAGTTGGCGCGTGCCTGGGCGCGGTCTTCGGGTTTGGCGCTGGTGAGGCGCTTGTTCCAATGGTCGTGGTTGATGGCGTTGTGCACAAAGACGCCTGACTCCTGCACAGCAGCCCTGACCTGCTCCGGCGTGTAACCGGCGGCCTCGTCAAAGTCCACACCGTCGAAGCCGGCCTCGGCGGCCATCCGCAGGCGCTCGACGATGGTGAGTTTGCGCCCCCCAGCTTCGCGGGCAATCATGCTCAGTTTGGTGGCAAGGAGGAGCTTTTTCCCTGTGGGCGGGCGCACCACGGGAGCAGGGGCAGGTGATGCGGTGGTTTCTGCCGCGTGTCCACCGGTGGCTACACCTGCTGCCGTAGCAGCCAAGGCCACGGACAAGAATTCACGACGATTATGCTGCGGTTTGGAGGCAGGCATAAAAGATTCGGTAGTTAATTATGTTATCGCGTTGGGCTTGTGCCCCATCACACCATTTTCCACGGGGCGCGGTATTCGCGTGTCAACAGCCGGCTGGCTTCGGGATCGCCAATAATTTGTTCCTTCACGGGGTCCCAGCGAATCTTGCGTTTGACAAGCATGGCAATCAGCCCCAAGTGTCCCGGAATGGCGGAGTGATGCGCTACTTCCACCGGGGTGACGGTGGGTTTGCGTGATTTAACGCAGTCGAGGAAGTTGCGATAGTGAGGGCTCTTGCCCGTGGTGAACGGAAGCTGGATTTTGCGTTGGGCTTCAGGCAGGGAGCGGCTTTCGCCCCAGGCGGGATTGGAAGATTCAAAGGCGTTGCCGCGGTTGACCCAGACCCACCCCTCGGTGCCGATCCATTTGGTGCCGCCTCGGATGTCTCTGTGCCCGCCGGCGATAATCATGGTGATGCCATCAGGGTATTTGCATTCCACGCGGTAACGGGTGCAGGTGTTCCAGATGGCATCGGGCGGTGGGAATTCGCCTTCGCCTTCGACTTCCAGCGGCCCGATGGTGTCATCATTGCCCAGCCCCCAGTGGGCGATGTCGCAGTGGTGACCAATCCAGTCGAGCAACTGACCGCCACCGATGTTGTAATTCCAGCGCCAGTTTTTGTGGACGCGTGCCTCGATGTAAGGCTCCATGCGGGAGGGACCGATCCACATGTTGTAGTCCAGCTCTGGGGGCGGGTCGGTGACGGCGGTTTTGTTGCGGGTGCCTGCAAAGTCGGTGTGGCCGCTGGGCAGGCCCACCTCCACACGGGTGACCTTGCCGATCAATCCGTTGCGCACAATCTCGGCAGCGTAGTGGAAATTCTTTTCCGAGCGTTGCCATGAGCCGGTTTGCCAGATGCGTTTGTTGGCCTGCACGGCTTTGACGATGGCCTGCTGTTCGGCGATGGTGCGGGCCAGCGGTTTTTCGCCGTAGATATCCTTTTTTTGTTGGGCCGCTTCCACCGCGGTAAGCATGTGCCAATTGTCCGGAAGGGCCAGCATGACGGCGTCAATGTCTTTGCGCGCGATGAGTTCCCGGTAGTCCTTGTAGGCCTTGCAGTCTTCGTTTTGATAACGTTTGTTGACGGCCTGCCGCGCTTGTTCCAGATGGCGTTGGTCCACATCGCAGACCGCAACCACCTGGCAATCTTCGTGGTTCATGAAGTTGGCGGTGTTGCCGGGGCCTTGCATGCCCCAGCCGACAACGCCCAACGTGATTCGGTTGGACGGGGCGTTGGCGCCCAATAAACGGGAAGGTACGATAAGAGGAGTTGCAGCAACAGCGGTGGCGGCCGCCAGGAATTTTCGGCGGTTCCAAGAGGACAAATGGCGTGTCATACAATGACAATGACGGGGTTTTTAAGAAAAAGATTCAAGTAAAAAGAAGCAAGTGGGGCAGGGGAGGACGTGACTGGTCATGCAGGAAAAGGTTGGCCTTGGGGCTGGACGCACGGCATAATGCCGGACAAAAGCAACAACAACATCAACGGAGCCAGTCTATGAAATATCGTCCATTGGGAAAGAGCGGATTGGAAGCGGCGGTAGTCGGAGTAGGCACCTGGGTCATGGGAGGGGGCGAGGTGTTTGGGCGCGACACCGATGACCGCGAGTCCATACGCACCTTGCAGGCGGCCATTGACCGTGGATTAAACTTAATTGACACCGCCCCGGCCTACGGTTGGGGCCGCAGTGAACGTGTGGTGGGTCAGGCCATCAAGGGACGCCGGGACAAAGTCATAGTGGCCACCAAAGTCGGTTTGTGGACGGACGACGATCGGGGTTCGTTTTTTGCGCCGTTTTACGGACGCACCCTCCGCCGCAGCCTTCGGCCCGACACCATGCAAATTGAGGTGGAGCGCAGCCTGAAAAATTTGGGGGTGGATTGCATTGATTTGTACCAAGTGCATTGGCCCTCCGTGCCGCCGGACTACACGCCGGTGGAGGTGACGATGGAATTTTTATTGAAGTTGCGCGACCAGGGCAAAATCCGGCACATCGGCGTGTGCAACGTCACCTTGGACGAGCTGCGGGCGTACATGGCTTGCGGACCGATAGCCACAGATCAGTTTCGTTACAGCATGATTTGGCGGGATGCCGAAAAGGACATCCTGCCTTTCTGCGCCCAGCAGCAGGTGGGCACGCTGACCTACATGTCGTTGGAGCAGGGCTTGTTGACCGGCAAGGTCACCATGGAAACCCAGTTTCCTACGACTGATTTCCGCAACAATGAGTTTTGGAATCCATGGTTTTTGTCTGTGAACCGCCGCAAGGTGTTGGACATGTTGGCGGGGTGGAAAGACTTGTTGGAGAAGTACCAATGCACGGTGGCGCAGTTGGTGGTGGCGTGGACCGCGGCTCAAGCGGGCGTGACGCATGTTTTGTGCGGCATCCGCAACGAAAAACAGTTGGAGGACAACGCGCGCGCCGGTGAAATGGAACTGGCCGCCGAGGATGTGGCAAGGATTCGGCGGGATGTAGAGGCCCTGGGTCAACCGGAGGGCAAGGCTTACTAAGGCCTTGCGTTTTTGCGCGGCAGTTTTGATTTACAAAACCCCCTCCCGCATGTCTCATGCGGGTTGACTTGCGGCGGACCGTAGGTCGGCCCTATTCAGGCCCATGTGCGCGGATGGGGTGTCCGGATAATTTCCGTCAAGGTGGAAGACACTGTGGTGGCTTGATTGTTGAGCTGCCGTGTGTAATAGGCTGTGTCTTCAAATGCAGGGCGTGCTGGTTCCAACCAATCCACCCGTGTGCGATGAGCCAGTGCTTTGAGGTAGGAGACCAATTCGATCGCAACAGGATGGTTTTGGTGTTGGCGATCCACCACCGCAGTGATGGCACAAGTTAAACCATGTGCGCCGGCGGCCCATGATTCCAGCCACTGCTTCACCGGTTCCGGCAGCGCGGTGCGCCCATGCGCAGCCACGATCACAATGTCCGGTTGTCGGTTTTGACCCACTGCAACCTGAAGTGCAAAGGCGGGGAACTCCATGATGGTGGTATGAGCCTCGGCCGCCACCGGCAAAAGAGGCAGCATCCGGGCAATCACCGTCCGCGCTTGTGCACCACAGGTGGCATCCTCGCAAACCACGAGGACATTCAAATGAATGGAATCACCCCAAACGCTTTCCGGGCCTGATTCTTGTTGTCTCGGGGTGCTCACAAAACAACTTACGCCTCTGCGGAAACGTTTGCAAACGGAATCAAAAAAATTCCGTACAGCCGAATTGGCTCAGGTTAAATGTTGCCGGAGTTGGGAGGTGGACAAGACCGCCGCCTCAAGCCGGTGCGCGTGAACCTGCCCAGAAACTCCTCCGGGGACGCGGTCACAACAACTTTCCCCCTCATCAACCCCCAACAACGCCGACAAGAGGGTGGCAAAACCATCAAGACCTATGAAAACCCTCCCCTGACCCCCTCCCAACGGCTGCTGTCCAGCCCGGACATTCCGGAAGCCACCAAGGCCAGGATGCAGGCCGAAAATGCGCGCCTGGACCCCTTCACTTTGAAGAAAGAGATTGAACGCAAACTCAAAAACTTCTTCACTCTCCTCGGTAACCTGGATCGTGAGTCAACCAAGACCCGACCGCCCCCAGCCTTCGGTAATATCCATCCATGGGGCAACTCGACCGGCGCGCCAGACGGGTGAGCTCCCCCGGGAACTCAAAAAAAACTGAAATGCGCCGGCGGCCAAGAAAAATCGCCATTTACCACTTGACAATCTCAAGCGATTTGCAATTGTGGTATCGGACTCCCATGAAAGACTGCGGCATAGAAGGGCCAGTTGGGACCAAAGAAAAACAAACCAAAGAAAGGAGAAAGCTGCGTTATGTTTAGTGCAACTAAACACCATGATAAGAAACGCTTAAGCTGTGGGGGGGGGGAGCAATCGCTCATTTTTCTGCTGCTGATCTTCCTCCAGGTACCCTTCGCATGGGCGCAATCCGCCAACATCGGCTTTAGTTCTTCTTACGTCTGCGCGGGGCAGGACATTTCATTTACCGTAAGCCTTCATTACGAAGGCAGCGACCCCATGCATGTGGACATTTACTCCGCCGTCGGCCAGTTGGCCTGCACGGAAATTGGGCCTGGCAACCATGACCTGCCATTTTACAGGGAAGCGACGTATGACATTTCCGGGGACAATTTTTGGGTTGAGGTATGGTTTGACGACGTCAAGGCGGAGGAGAACTTCGTCCCAATCATTCGCATCACCAGCTTCGACGCTTTCGCCAACGGTCAAAGCACTTGGGCGGTGGCCGTTGGGCAGCGGGCGGACTTCAAAATATCGCTGAACAACTACATGGGCAACGGTCCGGATTGGGCACCCGCTGAATTATGGTTTGAAAATGTGGACAACCAGAACGGTAGTTGGGCGAGTAAGACATGGGGGAATAATGGATATGAATACGTAGCAGCTTTCGGAATTTCTCCTGACCAATATTTTTACATTTATGTTGTACATGCGCGCATCAAGTCCGTCACATTTACCGGGGCGGACTTTGCGGCGGTGAACAAGGATTCCGATGGAACGCCTTATGCGGAGCCGCACTATGATAGTGCCAATCCTGAATACCGCCCGCCGGTGCAATTGCGCCGCGGCTCGCGGCCAACCATGAACCTGGCCTTTGAGGTGCTGCCGCCGGAGTATCCAGGATCGCTTTACGTCAAAGCATTGACTGGATTGGAAACCCCAGTTTGCCATGCGCTTGTCTGCGCAGGCATTGCCCAGTATCCCAATGTGCAAACCAGCCAGGCCTTGCCGGATTCTGTGGGCTACGATCCTGACTTGACCTTGACTTGGGAGTATTCCGTCGCCGGAGATGAGTTCTATCCCGCCGGGGATTCAACCCATAAAATATATCGCACCTTAAATGCGCCAACTGCTCGCTATCATACGAGCGTTGATGTAGCGTGTAAAAACATATTAGGCTCAGACGAAGATACTGTAACAACCAACATATGGAATAAATTCGTTGGAAAGCGAATACAAACATTTGATGGAGTTCCAATAACATATTGGGGAGGATATAATCCACCGTCGACGGTGGCGGGTCTTGTCGCAGAACGAGATGGAAGATGTATTGCGTGGTCGCGTTTTTTCGTCGATTGTCTGGATGTACATGCAATCCAATCTCAGTCTTGGGGGATATTTAAGCCCACTACGGTATTCGGGTTTTGGTGGCAAACATCGCCTCCTGAATGGCTTAACAATGGCACATGTCTGAGCATTCGAATTGATCAAAATCTACCAGGTCAAAACAATGATAATCCTCCATACATATTTTCAGATGGCCATGCGGTCGTATTAAAAGGCGATGTTCTTTACGACCCATCCTATGGGATAAGTTATCGAGGCAATAACTTAATCCGCCAGTGGGAGGATGCCAACGTGCAGTTATATGGGGTTTTGACTTGGTGGGTTATTGACATCAAAACATTCCAGCAATGCACAGACGGCCCCTTACCGTGAGGATTTTTGGTGTGGAATACAAAGAGGAACAAACCGTTGATAGTAAAGCGATTGTAAAACTCATCATATTATGAAAGTTCATTTGGGAATAATATTGGTTTGGCTGTCTGCAGCCTCGTGCATGGCAGGAGAGATTCTGGTCAGGACAAACATGCCTGGCCTGGGCGTCTTGACCATTGAGAAAAAGGAAATGACAGCAGTGGATATGAGAGTAATCATAGACGGCTCGTTAACCGAAGCAGTAGAAAGGAAAACTTCCCAAGTTGACAGAATAGTGTTTTACGTGGAAGAAGGGGACGTTAAAAAAACAGTATGGTCCTTTACATCTCCGCGCATTGAAGCTCCACGTTACGGTCTGGTGGAGCCGACCAAGGAGCTGAATTCTTCATTTAATATCGTGCATTATCAATACCACGCTGATAAAGGGACTTTGTCGCTGGCATGGAATGTATATAATGTGCTGTTCGCCACGGTGTTTAAGACACCGCCGTTTCCAGGCGAGCCCCTAATCGAGGTGCAAAATGCACCTTTACCGGTCATGTTTATGAACGTCAAGGAATGCAGGTTCAAATATATTGATGACATCCCGGCAGTAGAGTTGGTTTTGAGTGGCGGCTCCAAGGCTTTGTATAAATGCATTCAAAAAAGTTGGAGGCGGGATGAGTAGGAGCTTGGCTGACAAATCGGACAGGCCCTGTTGGCAGGGCATGGGCTCGCTCGCAAGCACTGGCAGTGGTTTGTGAAATCAAGACTTGTAACGACTCTTTCAAGCCTAAGGAGAACCCGGATGCACAACAAATGTTGCAATGAGCCACGATCACGGCAGGCGGTGATAGCCGCCATGCTGCTGATTGTGATTTCCGGTTCCCAGGCTGCAACTCTGCCCAGCTTTGAAATGCGCGGGCAGATTCGTACCCGCGTGGCAAGGGTGTCTGCTTCCAATTCGCCGATGATGCGGGAGTTTATTTTTTGGTCTGACGAAAATCGGTGGCAAATAACGGCATGGAATGACAACCTATTGAGAACGAACAAGGGATACGTTTACCATGGCAAGGATCAATCCACAAAAAGCGCTTTTACCAATGTGTTTTTTCCATATTGGATTGCGGCTGGGGGGCACGGGGAGGATTTGTATTGTGCCATGTATGATAGAATTAAAAGCAACAAAGCGCTGGTATGGATTACCACCAATGCTCCTCCGTGGCAGTTTGACCGGATGTCAGCAACGTTATGGCTGGCGCTGGGAACACTAACCTATAAAGGGACCGCACCTGATTTACCACCGCCATTCCCCCCTTATGGGCGCCTGTATGAAACAGAAGATGGGGGGAAATTCCGCGCACGTTGGTCACGGTTTGAGACGCCGCCTCACTTTGTGCAACGAATCACCTACATGAACCGGGGCTATATGCGAACCCCTAATGCCAAGGGCGGCGATGAGCAAATCCCTTATGGTGGAGCCTACCGCGATGGATTTCAGGAGTTGGTGCTCCAAGCACAAAGCACCACCAACATCGGTCCTTATAAGTTCCCCCTGCGCTATGAATTCACCCGTTATGCACCTGGCGATGCCAGCACTGGAGGCGGCCTGCGGTCCATGGAATTTTACGTCATTGAAGTCTTCGACATAAAATTAGGCGTGCCACCACGAGAATTTCCGCTGCCAATGTTGCCCCGGTTTTTAGTGAATGATCATCGGCTGGCTGGGGATACCAACATTGGAGTGGTGAGCTACAGCATACCCGACGGCCGGTGGCGCACGGTGGCGGAGGCAAAGAAAATCCACGAGATGCAAAAGCGGCAAAAGGTCAAACCCGAGCGGCAGCCGTGGGTGTTTGTGTTGCTGGTGGCGCTGATATGCGCTCCGGTGTTTATCTTGACTCTGAAGCACATGCGCGCGAAGACAGCGCAGGCGGCGGGCGCCGCAGCCCCGGCGGCGCTGTTGGAGTAACAGCAGGGGTTCGCCCAAGCAAAGCGCATGGAAATCCAGCGGGATTTGGTAACAGTGGGCATGAGTGAACCAGAATCAATACGGGGCGCCCGCTGGGGTTGGTGGGTGGTCATGGTCCACAAGCTTGTGCTAGGCGGCGCCATGGCGGCCTTCATCGCTTTTGCGCCCAACTGGTTTTACAGTGTGAAAGTCTCCAATTTCGACCGGCCCCTGCTGACCTTTGGCGACCGGTTGGAAGCGCATTTTATCACAAATGATGGCTCAAATTATGCGGCGCTCGCGCAGGAAGGGTATAAGAAGGGGACGCTCACCAGCGCTTTTTACCCCGTGTGGCCCGCATTGATGCGCGCCGGGGCTTGGTTCACGGGAGGCAATGTGGTATGGGCCGGCATCCTGTTATCCAACCTGTTCTCCCTGGCCGCCGCGGGGCTGTTTTATGATTGGGTGGCTCGCACGCACGGGGTGAGCGTGGCGCGGTGGAGCCTGCTGTTCTTTCTGGCCATGCCCGGCGCGGCCTTTTTCTTCACCGCTTACACGGAATCACTGTTTCTACTCCTGGTCATTCTTTGTTTTCGCTGGCTGACGGCGGGGCGCATCTGGGCGGCGGCGGCACTGGCCTTCTTGTTGCCAATGACCCGTGCGGTGGGCATTTTCATATTGGCGCCTCTGCTGTGGACGTTGATTTCACAACGGCGGCGGGCGTGGGATTATCTATCTCTGTTGCTGCCGGCTGCCGGTTGGGCCGCATACTTGGGCATCATGTATCTGGCCACGGGGAACCCTTGGGAAGGATTTCAGGCGCAGCGCCATTTCCCCAATCAACCCTCACTGGCCAACATGGTGAACCTGGCTGCGGCGGGCAAAGCGTTTCTCAATTATGACGGTTTTCATGAACCCACCACTTCGATGCTCGACCGGGCATTGTTTGTGGGTTTTCTGCTTTCGCTGCCGTTTATGTGGCGGCTGAACCGGACGTACTTCTGGTACGCATTGCCGGTGGGTTTGGTGCCGGCGCTGACGAATTATTGGATGAGCTACACGCGCTATCTGGTGGCAGTGTTTCCCTTGTGTATCTTGTTGGCGGAGCACGTGCGGCATCCGGGACGACGCTGGGTGGGATGGTTCACAGCGGCGGGGTTGGCAGCCGCGCAAGAGGTGGTGCTCTGGCGATATTTATCGTTTCGCTGGGCGTAAGAGCCTATCCGGTTTTCCAGAAAGGCTTTCACGGGCCGCCTTGCGATTGCTCACAGGCCGGACGGCACAGGGGGGAAGTGCGGTTTAGGTAAGGTGTTTGTTGGAGCTTGCATCAGGGCATGGGTGGATTAATTTGCCGGCCTATGTCAGATGGATCACTGGTACATGACGCCGCCACGACGGAGACTGACACAAAGGCGGCTTTGCAACATCCCGACAATTTCAGCCGCCGACATATTGGGCCGCAAACAACGGCCGAGATTCAGGCCATGCTGGAGGTATGCGGCGTGCGATCGTTGGAGGAGTTGATGGCGGCGGTGGTGCCGGCGGGGATTCGGCGGCAGGAACCGCTGCGCCTGCCGGCTGCGCGCACCGAGGCGGAAGCTTTGGCCGATTTGCGCAAGATCGCTGCCAATAACCGCGTGTTTCGTTCGTATCTTGGGATGGGCTATCATGATTGCCACACTCCGGCGGTGATTCAGCGGAATATTTTGGAAAACCCGGGTTGGTACACTCAATACACCCCCTACCAAGCCGAGATTTCGCAGGGGCGGCTGGAGATGTTGCTCAATTTCCAAACCATGGTGTGCGATCTGACAGGCATGGAAATTGCCAATGCGTCTCTGTTGGACGAGGCCACGGCGGCGGCAGAGGCGCTGATGATGTGTGCGAGGTTGCACGAAAAACGGAAGCGATTTTTTGCGGCCGACACGTGTCATCCGCAGACTTTGGAAGTGGTGCAAACCCGACTTGAGGCCTTGGGATTGGAGTTGGTGGTCGGCCAACCGGCCGGGTTTCAATTCAACGATGAAGTCGCCGGTGTGTTGCTGCAATACCCCGATACGTATGGCACGATAGCCGATTGGAGCGCGATGGTGGAAGCGGCGCATCAAGCGGAGGCATTGGTGGTAATGGCGGTGGATTTGTTAAGTCTGACTTTGTTGAAGCCGCCCGGTGAGATGGGGGCGGATATGGTCGTGGGCAATGCGCAGCGGTTTGGCGTGCCGCTAGGTTTTGGAGGGCCGCACGCGGCCTTTTTGGCCACGCGGGATGCGTACAAACGGCAGATGCCGGGGCGGTTGGTGGGGGTGAGCAAGGACTCGCGCGGGCGACCGGCTTTGCGGCTGGCGTTGGGCACTCGGGAGCAGCATATCCGGCGCGAAAAGGCCACCTCGAATATATGCACCGCGCAAGCTCTCCTGGCCAACATGGCGGCGGCTTATGCCATCTATCACGGCCCGGAAGGTTTGCGGCGAATTGCCGGGCATGTGCATCGGATGGCTTGTTTGCTTGCAGCAGGGGTGCGGCGATTGGGGCACGAGGTTGCAGCAGGGCCGTGGTTTGATACGCTGAAAATCGGCTTGAAAGGGTGCACAACGGCAGAGGTGCGGCAGTGGGCCGAGGCGCGGCAGGTGAATTTGCGTTACGTGGGGGCGGAGACGGTGGTGGTGTCGTTGGACGAAACGGTGGGCGAGGGGGAATTAGACGAGTTATTGGCCATTTTCAATAGGGGCCAATCCTGCAATTTCAAGGCGCGTGATTTGGCCTTGGAGTTGCCTGAGGATTCCTTGCCGACGTGGCCTGCGGGATTGCAGCGGCGCAGTGAATTTTTGAAGCATCCTGTGTTTAACGCGTATCATTCCGAGACGGAGATGCTGCGGTATTTGAGGCGTTTGGAGGCGCGCGATCTGTCCTTGTGTCAGGCCATGATTCCATTGGGCTCCTGCACGATGAAATTGAATCCGTCGGCGGCGATGCAACCTTTAAGCTGGCCGGAGTTTTCGCGGTTGCATCCGTTTGCGCCTTTGGAGCAGGCCCGGGGGTATTTGGAAATGTTTGAACAATTGGAGGGCTGGTTGGCGGAGGTGACGGGACTGGAGGCGGTGTCGTTGCAACCGAATGCCGGTTCCCAAGGAGAATACGCCGGGTTGTTGGTGATACGGAAATACCTGCAAAGCCAGGGTGAGAGCCATCGCGACGTTTGTTTGATTCCCATGTCGGCTCATGGAACCAACCCGGCCAGCGCCGTGATGGCCGGACTGAAAGTTGTGGCGGTGGCGTGCGACAAGGAGGGGAATATTGATTTGGCCGATTTGCGAAACAAAGCCGTGCAACATGCCCCGCGGCTGGCTTGCGTAATGGTGACGTATCCTTCCACGCATGGGGTTTTTGAGGAGGGGATTGTTGAGCTGTGCCGTATCGTGCATGAACACGGTGGGCTGGTGTACATGGACGGCGCAAATTTGAATGCGCAGGTTGGGTGGTGCCGGCCCGGTGATATGGGAGCAGATGTGTGCCACATCAACTTGCACAAGACTTTTGCCATTCCGCACGGCGGTGGTGGGCCTGGCATGGGACCCATTGCGGTGCGAAAGGATTTGGGCCGGTTTTTGCCGGGGCACCGCACGGGCGGGCAGGGGGAGACACGTCTGGGCGGGGCGGTGTCGGCTGCGCCATGGGGCAGCGCGTCCATCCTTACCATTTCGTGGATGTACATGGCGATGATGGGGGCAGAAGGTTTGCGGCAGGCCACGGCATTTGCTGTGTTGAATGCGAATTACATTTCGCGGCGGCTGGCGGCGTATTTCCCGACGTTGTACCGCGGTAAATCGGGATACGTGGCACACGAATGTATTTTGGATTTGAGGGGGTTCAAGGCCGTGACGGCGGAAGATGTGGCCAAGCGGCTGATGGATTATGGTTTTCATGCGCCTACCTTGTCGTGGCCGGTGGCGGGGACGTTGATGGTGGAGCCGACGGAGAGCGAGTCCAAGCGTGAATTGGACCGTTTTTGTGAGGCGATGACGGCCATCCACGCGGAAATGCAAGCGGTGGAATCCGGCCAAATGGACCGTCTCAACAATCCCTTGAAGAACGCACCCCATACAGCGGACATGTTGGCGGCGGAATGGATGCGGCCCTATTCGCGTGAACAGGCAGCGTTTCCCGTGGCGGCGTTGAAAGAGCATAAATTTTGGCCAGCAGTGGGCAGGGTGGACAATGTTTGGGGTGACCGAAATCCGGTCTGCACTTGTGTGGGAATGGAGGCTTACGGGGCAGCATAATTTTTTGGAAATATTTTTGAACCAGCATGGATTTTTAGTGTCTAAAAAGCCTCCCTATCATGGAGCCGGAGCCGGTGTGAAAGCCGGTGAAAAAAATGAAGAAAAAATGCAATAAACCCGTTGACAACTACTTGCGAGGCTGGCTATAAAGAGCCCAAGTATCGCATGAGTTGGCTTTGGGGAGCCCCAAGTCATCGCAGCAAAAACAACAAATTATGAAAAAACTTTTTGCAACCGCCGGGATGGCCGCCCTGGGCGCTGCCAGCATGAACGCCGCGACACCGCCAACATTGCTGCCACAGGAGCAGGCAAAGCCGTGGAGTGTGTCGGCATCAGTGCGCGGGTTTTACGATGACAACTATGCGACGTTGCGCAGCGGCAATCGTCGGGATTCATTTGGATTGGAGGTCAGTCCTTCGGTACGTGGCCACATCATCAAGGAGATGACCCAGTTGTACGCCTCGTACAAGTTTGGCATGCGGTACTATGAGGACCGCATCAACAATGAACTGGACTACACCCACCTGGCCAACGTGATGTTGAATCACGATTTCAACGAGCGTTTCCGCCTGACGTTGTACGATGATTTTGTGGTGGCGCAGGAACCGTCCCTGCTGAATCCGGCGCAACCGGTGCAGACGCTGCGCGTGCGTGGCAGCAACCTGCGCAATACCGCTGGGGCCGATTTCCGGGCGCGGATTACCGAGAGCGTGGCGATCGAGCCGGGCTACTCCTTCACTGTGTACGATTACCGGGAGAAGGGTAATGGGAGCTACTCGGCGATTTTGGACCGTCATGAGCACCTGGCCAAAGTGGGAGTGCGCTGGATCAACATGTTGGAGCGCACTGACGGTTTGCTCGGTTACCAGTACCTGCACACCGAGCACACCAGCAAGGATACTTTGGATCCGACTGGATTGGTTTATCTGTCACCGAAACTGCGCGACACCCGGTCGCATTACTACTTTGCCGGTTTGGATTACAGTGCCTCGGAACGCCTGACCCTCAATGTGCGTGCTGGTGCGATGACCGTGACCTACCGCAACAATCAGAGCAGCCGCACCAGTCCGTATTTCGACGTGTCGGCCACTTACCGATTTGCCGAAAGCAGCACCCTGCAGGTGGGTTACAAGTTGCAGCGCATGACCACCGACTTGATTGGTTACACTGGCTTGGCTCCGCTGAACTTGACGGTGGACCAGTTGGCCCACTTCTTCTATGGCCGCGTGAGCCACACCATCAGCCGGTTGACGTTGAACGCCGGTGCGCAGTATCAGTTTGGCACCTTCCGCGGTGGTTTGGTCAACAGCCAGGAGGAAGGTTTCCTGAGCGTGGACTTGGGGGCCAGTTACAAGATCAACGAGTTCCTTGCTGCCGAAACGGGATATTCGTTTGATTGGCTCAAAGATTACGGTTGGCCCACCGGAACCGAGCGCGATTTCCATCGCAACTTTGTGTACATTGGTTTGAAGGCCACTTACTAATATAATGGCCACAGCGTTGAGAACGCGCGACAAAGGATTGTAAACGACAACGTTGGAGGAGGCTGGACCCAAAACATCTAGCCTCCTTTTTTTATGATGGACAGCACAAAAAGTTTTGGAACGCCCCAGGCGGAGACCAAGCTCCATTTTCTGGATTACTGGCGCATCATCCGGGTGCGCAAGACGGTCATCCTCACCGTGTTCATGTTGGTGGTGCTCACCACGACCTTAGTGACACAATTCCTCCCGCCCACTTATGAAAGTGTGGCCCGCATTGAGGTGGAGAAAGACATGCCGGATGTGGAGGGATTTCGCGAGCGGCCGGTGTTATCCAACTTCGACCCGTACTGGATGCAGACCCAGTTTGAAATCATCAAGTCCTCCACGGTGCTCGATGCGGTTATCAACAAGCTGAAATTAAACGAGCGTTTTGCCGAGCGGGACGGTTTGCAGGTGCCTTACCGGATGGACGAGACACGCCTGCTGTTGAGGCGGATGGTGGATTTGAACCTTTACCGGAACACCACCATTATCGAAATCCGCGTGGAAAGCCAAAAACCGGAAGAGGCAGCGGAAATTGCCAATAGCATTGCTGAAGCTTACCGGGACTATCGTCAGCGCACACGCCTCACGATGGTGAGCAAAGGCATTGAAACTTTGCAGGACGAACTCAAAAGCAAGGAGCAGGAATACTCGGTAAAAGAAAGCAATGTTGTCCAATTGCGCAAGAGTTTGGAGATTAACGACATTGATCCTTACAGCGGCCGCGTTTACGGCACGCTGGACTCGGAAACCATCCGGCGATTGGACGCGGTGCATGTGGATGCCCAGGCGCGGTACGTGGAATTAAACGCCCAGTACAGCAGGCTGACCAACATGAACCGGGTTGAGCTGAAGCGTGCCTTGGTGACGGTGCAGCCCGACACTATCCTAATGGGATTGTTGGAGGATTTGAACAAGACGGAGCAACAACTCGCCTTGACCGCCCAAGATTACGGGGAGGCGCATCCGGAATACAAGCGGCTGGTTGAACTGCTTACTACTCAGGAGCGGCTGGTGGATGAGCGTCTCACCGGTATTTTGGAGGGCCTCAGAGCGCTTGTGGAAAAGAGCCAGGCCGGGGTGGTGGAATTGGCCAAACATCTGGACGAGGCCAAGAAAAAAGACCGCGAGGCCGGCGCCAAGTTGATGGAATATTATTCGGCCAAGGAGGAGTTGGAGACGGCGCGGACGGTTAAAAATGCCCTGGCCATGCGCATTCAGGCGGCGATTTTGGACAATCAAAAAATCCAATATTCCGTTGTCAAAATGGTGGACCAGGCTGAGCCTGTGTTGCGGCCGGTACGGCCCAAGAAAATCCTGAACATCAGTTTGGGTGTGGTGGCGGGGCTGGTGTTGGGCATTGGATTAGCCTTCTTTGTGGAATACCTGGATACCAGCGTGAAGACCATTGACGACGTGGAGCGTGCACTTCAGGCGCCTGTGCTTGGGGTCATTCCGCAAAATGTGGGCAATTTGCTTGAAGAGGGGCCGGAGAGCCCCCATGCGGAGGCCTACCGGGTGTTACGCACAAACTTATTGTTCTCACGCAAGGATCAGGGTTGGAACACTCTGACGGTGGTGAGCGCCGGTGCGGGCGAGGGCAAATCCACCACCTTGTTCAATTTGGCGGTGGTGTTTGCACAGAATGGAAACCGCGTTTTGTTGGTGGATTCCGACTTGCGCCGTCCAAGTCTTCACAAGCGCCTTGGAGTGTCCAACAGCATTGGTTTGACCAACTTCCTGCTCAAGCAGAACAGCCTGGCGGAAGTCATTCAGACCACCAGTTTGCCGACGCTCGACTTCATGCCCAGCGGCAAGCTGCCCAGCAGCGCAATGGGTATTCTGAATTCACCTTCCATGAAGGAGATGATCTCGGAATTGAAGAGGCGCTATGATTTTGTGTTCTTTGATTCTCCGCCCATCATGGGCATTAGCGACGCCTCCATCCTGGCCAGCGAAGTGGACATGACGCTGCAAATCATTCAATACCGTCGGTATCCGCAGCCCATGACCATCCGTGCCAAGCAGATGATTGAAAAGGTGGGAGGCAACCTCATGGGCATAGTGCTTAACAACATCAACATGTCCTCCGACTCTTACTACTACTATTACAGCGGTTACTTTGAAGAGTCGTATTACAAGGACAGCGACGACAAATCCTCCAGCCGGCGCAAGGGCAAGCGCAGCGGCAGCGACGCCGGTTCAACATCCGCCGAAGTGGAGATTAAACAAAAGTACTAAACGGCAACACGGGATTTTCCAGCATGATGCGGTTTTTGAACATAATTCGGTGGAGCGCAGTGGGGGCATTGGCGTGGTTGTTTTTCTTGGGAGTGGTCTTCACCCCGGCAAACAGCCAGAGCGCAGAAGCCACCAACTTGGTATCCAGTCAAATCCTGCAAGTGGGGGATGTGGTCAAGATTTCCTTGGAACATCCCGAATGGCGGGGCAAGCCGCCCTTTGAGCAGCGCATCAAGGAAGACGGCACCATTACGTTGCCTTACATCAATTCCATTCAGGCCGCTCGCAAATCGCCGGCCCAACTGGAAAAGGAAATCCGTGAGGCCTACCTCAATCAAAAATTCTACAAGCATCTCAGCGTGATTGTGATGTCCACGGAGAACCGCTTTTTCTTTGTGTACGGCATCGTCAAGCTGCCCGGACGCTACCCTTACGTGGGAGATTTGACAGTCACGCGTGCGATTGCCACGGCGGGCGGTTTCACGGAATTCAGCAAGAAAGATAATGTTACCGTGACCCGCCAGGACGGCACGATTGAAAAAGTGGATTGCGAAAAAGCGGAGAAGAACCCGGCGCTGGATCTGCCGGTGTATCCGGGGGACACCATCATCGTCCAGCGGCGCTGGTTGTAGGACGGATGTTTCAACTACACATTCTTTTCGGCAAGGCGGCGGGCACGGTGCATACGGCCCGCCGTCTGCCTTTTAGTGTGGGGCGATCAAGCGTGGCGGATTTGCGCTCTGAGGAGCCGGGAGTTTGGGAAGAGCATTTGAAGTTTGAATTGGACGCGGCGGAAGGCATCCGGGTGACAGCGCATCCCCAAGCGCCCTTGTTGGTGAATGGTACACCAACGAAGACGGCACGGTTGCGCAATGGGGATGTGTTGGAGCTTGGCGGACTGAAATTGCGATTCTGGCTGGCAGCGGCACCGCTGCGGTCCCTTAAAGTCAGAGAAGCCATGACATGGTTGTTTTTGTTTGCCTTGGGTGCTCTACAGGTTGCGTGGATGATTTGGTTGCGTTAAGTCCTTAACCTGAGCGGGTCCGGGGGGCGCGGTTTGCAGAGTGTAACATCGGAGGGTGATGTCTTTCTAAAGTTTGACTTCAAGCCCGTGTTGCCGTTGAATCAGCCCGCTAACTTGCACATTATGAAAATAGTTTTGGCATACTCGGGCGGCCTTGACACCTCGGTGCTGCTTTCGTGGATCAAGGAAAAGTACAACGCAGAAATGATCGCCTTCTGCGCCAACATTGGCCAGGAGGAGGAACTCAAGGGTTTGGAGAAAAAGGCCAAAAAAACCGGCGCCTCCAAAGTGTACATTGATGATCTGCAGGAGGAATTTGCGCGCGACTTCATTTTCCCGATGATTCAAGCTGGGGCCATCTATGAGGGGCAATACTACTTGGGAACCAGCATTGCCCGCCCCCTGATTGCCAAGCGAATGATTGAAATCGCACGCAAGGAAAAAGCTGATGCCATTGCGCACGGGGCCACCGGCAAGGGCAATGACCAGGTGCGCTTTGAGCTGACCGCTGCTGCGCTGGCGCCCGATATTCAAGTCATCGCGCCGTGGCGGGATGCCGCATTCCGTGCTCAATTCCCCGGACGGGCGGAGATGATTCAGTACTGCGAAGCCAAGGGCATTCCGGTACAGGCCACCGCCAAGAAACCCTACTCCATGGACCGCAACCTCCTTCATATTTCCTTTGAAGCGGGAATTTTAGAGGACCCCTGGACGGACATGTTTGCGCCCGAACACAAGGACATGTTCAAGTTGTCCGTGGCGCCGGAAGACGCGCCCGACCGCCCGGAATATGTGGAGCTCGAGTTCAAGCAGGGCAACTGCGTGGCCGTCAACGGCGAGAAACTCACCCCCTTGGGTGTAATGAAAAAGCTCAACAAACTGGGTGGAAAGCACGGTGTGGGCCGCGTGGACATGGTGGAGAACCGGTATGTGGGGATGAAATCCCGTGGAGTCTATGAGACGCCGGGCGGCGCCATTTTGCATTTTGCCCATCGGCAGATTGAGTCGCTGACGATGGACAGGGAAGTCATGCATTTGCGGGACTCGCTGATTCCGCGATATGCCGAGCTGGTGTATTACGGCTATTGGTTCAGTCCGGAGCGTTATGCTTTGCAGGCGTTGGTTACGGAGAGCCAGCGCAATGTCACCGGCACGGTGCGGGTCAAACTTTACAAGGGCAACATCATGGTGGCCGGACGCAAATCGCCCGTGAGCCTCTACAATCCGCATATTGCGACCATGGAGGCGGATCCCACGCGGGATTACGACCAGGGCGATGCCACCGGTTTCATCAAATTGAATGCCTTGCGCCTGAAGGTGGCCGCCAAAGTGCACGGGCCTTTGAACAACGGCTGAGAGTTAGATTGTTCAGGGGCTCATACCAGGCTCCCAAGTCTGCAATAAAAAAACCGTCCCCCCGCAATCGGAGGGACGGTTTATTGTTTTGGTAAGACAATCAGGCCGCCTGTTTTTCAGCCGCAGGCAGAGGCACCACTTGAGATTGCATGCCAGCCTTCGCGCAGACGAAATAAACCACGGCCCCGACGATGAAGGCTGCCACGGGGGCGGCGGGCACGTTGACTTTGAGGAACGGCAGGATGCCCACGACGAAGCCCAAGGCCCATGCGATCCAGCCCGCAGGATTGAAACCGGCGCGCGGCCCGGTCCAGCGCTTGCCATTAATCAAGTAATCAACCAGCATGGCGCCGCAAATCGGCCCAAACGACGCCCCGATAATCTGGAACACTTGGACCGCCTTGCCTGCAATGCCAAAGACAGACAGAAGAATGCTCACTGCTGCGCCGATGCCAACAGACACAAACGGATTCACCTTGGGCAGCGTAGTCTTGAAGCTGTTGGCGGCAATGAAAGAGGAGAAGCAAGCCGGCGGAAAGGCGGCGATGGCCAAACCGAGCTTGAACCAACGGGCGGTGTCTTGTGAAAAGATGACGCCAATCATGTTAAAGGCGTTGAGTCCAGCCTTCTGCTCGACAGCGCTCTTCATCAACGCTGCATTGCCATAGACGCCAGCGACAATCAACAGCGCCGCGCCGGCGGTGAAGAGGATGGCCAACGCAATGCCCACCAGACCACCCCATTGCACATCCTTGGCGTCCCGGCTGTTGGTGCCGAAGTCCACGCCAGCGGCGCCGGCGGTGGCGAAGAAGCCCACCACCACTGTCAACATGAGGGCCAGTACACCAAAGGAGTCCAACATCGCAGCTTTGCCGGTGAGTGCTTCGGCGGCAGCCGCAGGAGCGGTAAGGACTTCCGGTTTGAAATCGCCAACAGAGCCGAGGGTTTTAACAAGCATGAGGATGAGAATGGCCAGAGGAATCAAAGGCAGGTAGGTGGCCACTTTGGCCACGTATTGAATGCCTTTCAGGCCGACAAAAGCGGCCAGCACACCCCAGACCACCATGATGATTTTCACCCAGATTGGGATGGTCGAAAAATCACCCGGGTTAATCTTGGCGTCGAAGAAACCACCGATGGCGCAGGAGGAGAAATACACGTTCACGCCCAACCAACCGAATTGCAGCACGCCCATCAGGAAGCCTGGCATAATGAAACCGCCGGAAGCGCCAAAGGTGGATGTGCCGACAATGTAGAGGGGAAGGCCCGTTTTTTGTCCAAATAAACCGGGCACCAGATAAAAGAGGAAATGGCAAACCAAGGCTGAAATCAACAGGCTGATTAGAGCCCAGCCAACGCCTTGTGCCAGCGTGCTTTGGGCAATGTTATCACTGCCTGAAGCACTGGACCAGAACACAAACCACAGGAAGATGCCCGCGTAAGTCGGGGCGGTGTTTTTGTACCACGGCGCCCGGTTGGAGGCCGGGTTCGGGGTGGCACTGGTAATGTATGTCGGTAGTGTGTTTGCGGTGTTGTTGCTCATGGCGTTGGTTTATGCCGATTTCTAATGATTCGCTCAAGCAGAAAAATGAGGGGTTAATGACGGCATCCTGTCCACCGCACGCAGACAGGGGCGTTTGTAACGGGGAATTAGTGTCAGAAAAATAGGCCGTCTGGAGGGCATAGGGCCATTTTGACTTGTGTAAAATCAAGTTTTCAGTTTCATGGAAGCAGTGTGGCATTGGATTTATAACCTGTTGTTTTTTACAGGCTTTGTCCTAAGTTCGCCCTGGTATTTTCTCAAACTTTGGAGGCGGGGAAACTGGCGGCGTGGCTTTGGACAGCGCTTTGCGCGTTACGGTGGCCAGGTGCGGCACGCGGTGACCAACCGGCAAGTCGTTTGGTTGCACGCTGTCAGCGTGGGCGAGGTAAACCTTTGCACCCAAATCATTCGTGCCTTGGAGCCGCGCCTCCCGAATGTAAAGTTGGTGGTTTCCACTACCACCACCACCGGCATGGGCGAGCTGGAAAAGCGGTTGCCCTCCCACATCTTGAAGGTTTATTACCCAATTGATTTTCCCAAGTACGTTCGGAAGGCCATCGCGGTGCTGCACCCCGTGGCGGTGGTGTTGGTGGAGGCCGAAATTTGGCCCAATTTTTTGAGCCGTCTCCACCGCCTCAATATTCCCGTGTTTTTAGTGAATGCCCGGCTGTCTGCACGTTCGTATCGGGGATATCGTCTGTTGAGCGGTTTGTTCCGGCCTTTGTTTGCGCGTTTTGCCGGGGTGGGTTGCCAAAACGAGGAAGATGCGGAAAAACTGCGGCGGTTGGGATGTCGTCCGGAGGCGGTGCACGTCGTGGGCAATTTGAAGTTCGACGCTGCGCAGTTGGAGGAGCGGAAGGTGCTGGATGTGCCGGGGATGCTGAACCAATTGGGCGTGCCGCCCAACCGCAAAATATGGGTGGCGGGCAGCACACATCCCGGCGAGGAGAAGGTGGTGACCGAGATTTACCTACGGTTGAGAAAACAATTTCCCGATTTGTTTTTGGTGGTGGTGCCACGGCATTTTGAACGGGCCAGAGAAGCCATGGAGGATATGATGGCCGTGGGGGCGCGTGTCTTTTTCAGAAACCAAATCACGGCCAACACACAATTGGCGCCCGGTTCAGTGGATTGTCTGCTGGTCAACACAACCGGCGAGCTGCGGCTGTTTTACGCTCACGCAGATGTTGTTTTTGTGGGCAAGAGTTTGGAGGCAGAAGGCGGCCAAAACCCCTTGGAACCAGCGGCTTTGGCGCGCCCAGTCCTGTTTGGACCGCACATGGAAAACTTTGATGCCGTATCTCGAATGCTTGTCCAGCGTGGGGGGGCCCTGCAGGTTGCCAATGCAGGCGAACTGGAGGAGGCCGTTGGGCAATTGTTAAAGGACGAATCACGGCGCTTGGAAATGGGCCGACAAGCTTACCGCGTGGTGCAGGAAAACCTGGGGGCTGTGGATAGGACCGTCGAAATGATTTTGGCGCAACTGCGTCAGCGGGAGGACATTTACATTGCCGACCCCCCGGTTGTGGAAACGCCCTCAAAACACGCCTAGAAGGCGTCAGGTTGTTTGGGAACTTGCCGGGGCGCAAAACCCCTGCCTCTCGTGCGTTTGGGTGGCTCCACTAAAGCAAAAAACCTTTGGTGTGCCAAGCAAAATCCTGCCTTTTTTCGAAAAAATTCTTTGAATGGGTTTGAAAAATTCCTGTTGCCGGTGGGGGGAATTTTGCTATGTTGGCGGCTCTTTGCGGGAAACTGCAAAGGAAAACGGCCTTAATGCGCACCGTGCCCTTTTGGGTGCGGCGGCCACAACAACAACGGTACCAATCCCGGGTTCCGCGGGATGACCGGCCAAAATCAAAAAGCCGGTTTATAAACCAATCGGAACAATGTAATGACGAACGAAGCCAAAATCGCAGTCGGTGTAAAAGAACTGTTGGAGGCGGGGGTCCACTTTGGGCACCAAACCCGCCGGTGGAATCCCAAGATGCGTCCGTTCATTTTTGACGCGCGCAACGGCATCCACATCATTGATTTGAGCAAGACCCTGGCCCAATTGGAAACGGCCTGCGACTTTCTCTATGAGACGGTGCGCAAGGGCGGCTCGGTGCTGTTTGTGGGCACCAAGAAGCAGGCTCAGGAGGCCGTGAAAGAAGCGGCCAAGGCGTGCGGTCAGTTTTTTGTGACGGAACGCTGGCTGGGCGGCACTTTGACCAATTTTGCGACCATCAGCAATTCCATCAAACGGATGAAACAAATCGAGAAGATGGATGCGGATGGCACGCTGGCCGGTTACGGCAAGCAGGAGCAATCCAAAATCCGGCGTGAACACAGCCGGTTGTTCAAGTACCTGGACGGCATCCGGGATATGCATCGCCATCCGGCGGCTTTGTTTGTGGTGGATGTGCGGCGCGAACACAACGCCGTGGCCGAAGCGGTGCGAATGAAAATTCCCATTGTGGCCATCGTGGACACCAACTGCGACCCGGACCCCATCACTTATCCCATCGCGGGCAATGACGATGCCATCCGCTCGGTGCGGTTGATTCTAAATACCGTGGTGGCGACCATTGCCAAGGCCCGGACGGAACATGAGGCCGGACGTTCCCGTCAGAAACCGGCCGAGGCTGCCCCTGTGGCTGCCACACCTGCGGCGGAAGCAACACCGGCTGAGCCTGCGGCCCCGGCTTCGGCTCCCACGCCGGCTGCGTGACGACGGGGTTGGACGAACATTCACTTATCGGATACAGGAGTAAACTATATGGCTGAAATTACTGCTGCCCTTGTAGCCCAATTACGGGCCATGACCAACGTGGGCATGATGGACTGCAAAAAGGCCTTGGTGGAGACCAACGGCGACCTGAAAGCGGCTGTCGAGTACCTGCGCAAAAAGGGTATTGCCGGCGCCGCCAAGATGGAAGGCCGCGAGGCCCGGGAGGGCGTGATTGCCCAATACATTGCGCCGGGCGCGCGGGTGGGTGTGTTGATTGAAGTCAACTGCATCACCGACTTCGTGGCGCGCAACGAGAGCTTCATCAAGTTTGCTGAGGAATGCGCCCGCAAAATTGCGGCGGATCCCAACGTGGACCTTGAGCCCGACCGGCTGGCGATATTCAACGCCATCCGCGAGAAAATCGCCATTGCTCGTCATACCCGTATCGAGGTGTCCGGCCACGGAATGGTGGCGGCCTACATCCATACCGGCGGCAAGCTGGGTGTGTTGGTTGAGGTGGGTGCGGAAAAGGAGGCCACTGTTGGTGCAGATGCCTTCCGCGAATTGGTCAAGGACATCACCCTGCAGATTGCCGCGGGCCATCCTTATGTGGTGTCCCGTGAACAGGCCCCTGCCGATGTCGTGGCCAAGGAAAGGGAAATTGCCGCCGAACAGGCCAAGGGCAAACCCCCGCAGGCGATTGAAAAAATCGTCGCCGGCAAGTTGGAGAAGTTCTACCAAGGCTATTGCCTGGTGGATCAGGGTTTTGTGAAGCGCAACGGTGAAATCAGCGTCGGCAAGTACGTCGAAGAAGTGGCCAAGACGTTGAATGATAAAATCACCGTGCGACGCTTTGTCCGTTTCCAGGTTGGCGAGACAACGGCCTGAGCCGGTAGAGCGTAAATTTCATCTTGAAACAACAAGGCGCTTCCGAAAGGAAGCGCCTTGTTTGCTTTCAAATCCCGCCAATAGATGGACGGCCCGCGTTAGGAACGGCTGGGAATCATCCCGGTCTTGCGGGCGTAGTTGAACAGTCCCCCGGCATCCACGACAGGGCGGACATCCCCCAGCGGCTTGAGCTTGAACACCTGCCCGGTGCCTTCCACGGTCACCGTCCCGGCATCCAAGTCCACCGTCACAATGTCACCGGTTTTCAGGATGTCGCACAGCCGGTCTTGGCTTTCACAAGGATAAAGCTCGCCGGTGGCCACACAGTTGCGGAAGAAGATGCGGGCAAAACTTTCGGCCACCACAGCGCGGCATCCGGCTGAGCCCAACGCGATGGGCGCGTGTTCCCGGGAGCTTCCGCAGCCGAAGTTGCGGCCGGCAATGACGATGGGGTACTCGCTGTCCAACTGGCCTTCCTTGACGTAGCGGACAGGGTACTGGCTTTCCGGCAGCCCCCACAGGGCATAACTGCCAAGCTTTTCGTACTCGGCCGGAATGGTGGGCACGAGGTTCAAAAACTGCGCGGGTATAATTTGGTCGGTGTCAATGTTGTCGCGCACCACATACACCGGACCCTTAATAACACTTTGCATGAGGGCAAAGATGCCGTTGGCGGCCGGATTTTTCAACCGGAATTGCTTAAGATTATAGGGAAAACCTCAACCTTCCCGCCGTGGGGGTTCTTCCATTTTTTTGATAAAGGCGGAGAAGAGGTCTATGGGCAGCGGCAGAAAAGTGGTGGTGTTGTGTTCGCTTGAAATCTCGCGCATGGTTTGCAGGAAGCGCAGTTGCAGCGCCACCGGTTCCTTGCTAATCATGGCTGCGGCTTGCACCAATTTTTCAGCCGCCTGAAACTCACCTTCCGCATTGATGATTTTGGCGCGGCGTTCCCGTTCGGTTTCCGCCTGCTTGGCCATGGCGCGCTTCATGCCGTCGGGCAAAACGACATCGCGCACCTCAACCGATGTGACCTTGACACCCCAGGCGTCAGTTTGGCGGTCCAAGATTTCCTGGAGTGTCTGATTAATTTTTTCCCGGTGGGACAACAATTCATCCAATTCCGCCTGACCAAGGACGCTGCGCAAAGTGGTTTGGGCCATAAGCGCAGTAGCGCGCAGGTAATGCTCCACTTTCACGACGGCGGCCTGCGGGTCCACCACGCGGAAATAAACCACGGCGTCCACCGTCACCGGCACGTTGTCGCGAGTCATGACCTCCTGGCGCGGCACATCAATGGTGACCACCCGCAAATCCACTTTGACCATGCGATCCACCACGGGGATGAGCAGAATCAGACCCGGTCCCTTGGCTCCGAGCAGCTTGCCCAGGCGGAAGATGACGCCACGCTCGTATTCGCGCAGCACGCGAATCATGGAAGGCAGGACAAGCGAGGCCAGCACAACAATGGGAATGATCCATCCGAGAGCACTCATCAGTTTTTCAAGCAGGTTCATGATTTGTTCTCCTGAATTGAGGGTTTCGGTTTTACTTTGAGGGTGAGCCCTTCCACAGCCTCGATTTCCACCTGTTGGCCGGGGGTCAGTTCCACCGGGCAGACGGCATTCCAGTATTCCCCTTCAACGAACACCCGCACCGTCCCCGGCCCCGTGGGGGTGACCACCGAGGCCGTCAGGCCAATCATTCCTTCCTTGCCGGTTTTGGTGCTCAGCAACTGGGCTTTCAAACCGGCGCCGACCACGAAAATGAAAAAGGCCGCAGTGAGAATGGTGGCCGGAATAATCATGCCCAGAGATAGGCGCCACAGTGGGTCTGTACGGTCAAAGAGCATTAAAGCGCCAAGGAAAAAACTGATGATTCCGCCGGCGGTAAGGACACCGTGGGTGGTGGCATAAATATCGGCAATAAACAAGGCTACCGCCAGTAGAAGCAGCGCCACCCCGGCTACATTCACAGGCAGTACCGCCGCCAGGTAGAGGGCCAATATCAAGGAGATGGCCCCCACCACGCCCGGCAGGATGGCGCCGGGATTGCTCAGCTCGCCCAAGATGCCATAGACCGCCATGAGCATCAGAATAAACATGATCTCGGGGCGCCAGAGCATTTGAAAAACACGTTCGCGAGTGATCATGGGAATGGGCATGATTTGGGCCTCGCTCGTTTTCAAGGTGCGCTCCTGCACGCGGCGGCCATCTATTTGCTTCAAGAGATCAGGCACGTCTTTCGCAATAAGATCAATGACCTTTTTCTCCAAGGCTTGTTCAGCGGTGATGCTGGCGCTTTCCTTAACCGAGGCCACGGCCCATTCCACATTGCGCTGGCGCCGGTGTGCGATGCTTTCCATAAAACTGGAGGCAAAGCTCTCCATCTTTTGCTTCATCACTTCATCTGTTTTTTGTTCTCCACCGCCTCCACCCATAGCCACAGGGTGGGCCGCCCCGATGGTTGTATTTGGGGCCATGGCAGCAACATCCGCCGCCAGGGTAATGAAGCAACCGGCGCTGCCGGCGCTGGCTCCGGAGGGGGAGACGAAAACCACCGTGGGCACGGGTGAATCGTAAAACGATTGAACAATGTCCTTGGTGCTCTCCAAAAGGCCGCCCGGGGTATCCAGTTGAATGATGAGACATTGGGCGCCCGCTTCTTTGGCCACGCGAATGGCGCGGGCGATGTAACTGGCGGTGGCGGGTCCGATGGCGCCTTTAATTTGAATAAGAGCGGCTTGTTCGGCACTCCAGCCGCTGCACACCAGACCCAACAGGCATCCCAAAATCAGCCTGCGTACCATATCTCTAATGTAATCCCCCTAGGCGGAGACGGTCAATGCCAACCGGTGCAATAACTCGTTTTAATTAAGCACACGTCGGACGTGACCCAACCCGGCAGAAGGGTTGTACGGGCAGGGTTGGTTGTAGTGCGGTAAAAGATTTGCTCAATAAAGTCCGGTGGTCTCCGCAAAGCCGCAGGCGATATTCATAACCTGCACGGCTTGGCCACTGGCGCCTTTGACCAGATTGTCCTCTGCACTAATGACCAGTAACCGGCCCGTGCGCGGGTCCACCCGCCATGCAACATCGAGGAAATTGGTGCCCACGACATTTTTCGTGTCGGGCAGGGCCTTGCCTTCCAGCCGCCGTACAAAGGGTTCCTGTGAGTAAGCCTTCTCGTAGCAAGCGCTGACTTTTTGGGAGAAGGCGGCGGCAGCGTCCTTTCCGCGAGCTGGTTCTGTGGGCGTGAGGTAAAGCGTGGTCAAGATGCCCCGGTTCACCGGAATGAGGTGGGGGGTGAATTGCAACGTAACCGTCTGCGATGCAGCCCGGGAAAGCTCCTGTTCAATTTCTGAAAGGTGTCGGTGTTTGGGAATCCCGTAGGCGCGGACGCTTTCATTACATTCGCAGAAAAGGTAATCCAGCTCGGCCTTGCGGCCGGCGCCGCTGACACCGCTCAGGGAGTTGGCGATAATGCCTTCCGGCGAAACCAAACCAGCCCGGAGCAACGGGATAAGCGGCAGGAGGATGCTCGTGGGATAACAACCCGGACATGCGAGCAATTGCGCATTCCGAATTTGCTCCCGATAAACCTCCGGCAGGGCATAAACCGCCTGGGAAAGCAGTTGAGGGGCGGGATGGTCATGACCGTAAAAATCCTTGTACACCGCAGCATCCCGCAACCGAAAATCCGCGCTTAAATCAATCACCCGCCGCCCTGCTTCCAACAGCGGAATGGCAAACTCGGCAGCCACGCCGTGAGGCAGGGCCAGAAAAATTATGTCAGCCTCTTGCGCCAGTCTTGCGACATCGGGCTCCACAAAAGCCAAGGAGGCCGCTTGCGGGCAACCGGCAAAGCGGGGGAATACGTTGGTCAATGGCTGGCCCGCGTACTGACGCGAAGTTACAGCGGTCAGGTTGACCGAAGGATGCCGCAACAGCAGGCGCACCAATTCCTCGCCGGAGTAGCCGGAAGCCCCTACCACTGCCACCCGCACTGTTTGATCCTTATTGGATGCACTCATCATGGGCGGCGATTATCGGACGGGGCTGTAAATTATCCAGCACAAATCGGGGCCAGTACGCATGCGTCCCTTGGACAAATGAATCAGCCTTGCGGGGGTGTTTTGTGTTGTAGTGGAGGCTGGTAGTTCGTTTTGGCTGATGGGCTTCGTTGCAAAACCATCGCACATTCCTCTTGTGTGAGGATGCGCCATTGACCTGGAGCCAACGATTCCAGCCCAAGCCCGCCAATGCGTACACGGATAAGCCGCAAGGTGGGATGTCCAATCGCAGCGGTCATGCGGCGCACCTGGCGATTTTTTCCTTCAACCAATTCCAAGGCAATCCAGGCATCCGGAACATTTTTGCGGTAGCGAATGGGTGGGTTACGTGGGGGAACATCAGGAGCAGGCTCCAGGCGCCAGACGCGGCACGGGCGGGTGCGCCAGCCTTGGATGAGGACACCACGCGCCAGTTGCCGCAGTGCGTCTTCTGTCGGTATGCGTTCAACCTGCGCCCAATATTCGCGCGGATGTGCATGTTTGGGATTGAGCAGGCGCGCATTCCATTCCGGTTCATCGCTTAATAGGAGGAGTCCCTCAGAGTCGGCATCCAACCGCCCAATGGGATAAACTTTGGGCGGCAACTTGAAGTCGGCCAGTGTCCGATGTGGAGAACCATCGGGGGTGAATTGAGAAAGGACGCCAAATGGTTTGTGCAGGGCAATTAACATGGTCACGGCCGCGCTTCCAACCGCAGCCAGAGGACGGGAGGATTGGTTGAAGTCCCGAGCGGCAGTGAAAGCCTGCTGCTGCTGGCGCGCATCCAATCGCGCACGGTGAACCAATTCACCAAATTGGTGGAGCCGTCCAAGCGGTAGGCACGGCCCGGGATGGTGGGCCAGGAGAATTGCAGGCTGCCGTCCGTTTGACGCTCGGGGGGAGGTAGGACAAAGCGCGAGAGGGCATTGGTGGGATTGGTGCCCGCGAAAAATTCAGCAGCGTCGCTCAGTCCGTCTCCATCAGTGTCCCCCGTGCCGGTGAAGCCAGGGGAGGCCGCTCCAAAGAATTCTTGTTCCCACAAATCGGAGAGACCATTTTGATTGGCATCCGGGAAAGTGTACTGACCTGTGAACACCAAGGTTTGGCCGCTCTCCAGCCGGTTGGTTTGGGGTTGGGGGGCTGTGTAGTAAGGGACATCGGCGTATTGAATAGTGTACTCACCGGGTGTGGCGTTGGTGAGGAGGGCGAACACACCTGAGCCGCTATAGTTCACCGGGCCTGTAAGGGCAAAGATGGTTTGGGCCAAATCATTGGTGATGACGATGGTGCCCGGAGTGACATTGGTGACAGTGATGGCTACATCGTCCACCAGCCACCCAGCGCGCGGAGCAGGCTCCAGTGAGAGCAAGAGGTGGTGCCACACCAAATAGACAGTGCGGCCGGCGTATGCGGAGAGGTCCACTTCCACTGGCGTCCAGCCGTCGGTGAAATCATAAAACTCGGCCAAAGTGACCGGCTCGCTCAACCGGTTGGTGATGATGTAGAGGATGCCAACTTCAAGGATGTCGAATTCATTTTGTGGCATGAAATCATAGCTGTGCCAGAATTGAAGTTTGAATTGATTGCCGCCGGTGAGGTTGATGGCTGGGCTGGTGAGAAAGGTCTCGGCCCAGTCAATGCGGCGGCCATCCAGGTTGCTTCCCCAGGCGTTGGGGGGCGAGTGCGCTTCCGTTTCCCAACCGTTGTTGGGCACGCCCCAAGTCCACTGGGTCATCGAATCATCACTGGTGAACACGCTCCAGCCACCATCGCTTAAATCGAAGGACTCAGACAAAGGCGTAGTCAGGGGGCGCAGGGTGCGGGCACTGTAGTACTGTCCGCCATTGTCATCCACAGTCACATTGCCTGCGGCATCACGACTAACGACTTGGAAATAGTAATTTTTGTCTGGGGTCAGTCCCGGTAGCAGCAATTCGTGGTAGGTGTCGCGGGTGCCACGATAGGCGGTGCGAGTAAGAGCCAGCGGGGTGGGGGATTCACCAAATTGCACCAACGCTTCAGATGCCTCCGACGTTGTCCATGTCACGGTAATGTCCTCGTAATCGGGCTCGGCTTGAATGCCGGAAATGATTGGCGCAACAGTATCCACAGCGGCCACGGAGCGGGCGAGGGCATTGGCGGAGGCATCGAAGTACTCTACTTCCACAGCATCGCCGTGCCGTGCGGGGAGCCGGCCTGGGGCTGGCGGTTGGCCGGTGGCCGTCAAAGTCAGAAAACCGCGGAAAATGCCGCGTCGGACAGTCTCCGTGAGGACAAGATTGATGCCATTGGTGGCGCTGCTGGTGCGTGCGGTGATGGTCAGGGTGCCCTGACCGGCAAGGTCACTATCGCCGACTTCAATAGTCACCTGGCTTGGGACGGTGTAATGGCTGCGATCCAACGCAATGGTGCCGCGTCCTCCTTGGCCCGGGGCGAGAAAATCAATCAAGTTGCGCAACAGACTGGCGCGGTTGTTGGGAGCCGGGCCTTCGAGCGGGACGGTATCCAAGGGGAATGAGAGAAACACAACGCGTCCGGTAGCATCGCTGCCCAAAGCGGGGTAGCGGATGCCAACGATCTCACTAGTGCCTGCGGAGTAGAGAATGGGTACGGCATTGGTGGTGGGGGTGATGGTGTCGGAGACGTTGGGTGTCTGCCCGATGAGTTCTAGAAAGTCGCTTTGGTAATTCGCATAGTCCAAGTTCATCATGATGCCACTGGTGGTGGAATCGAACTCGAGGCCCTGGATGGCATCCACGCCAGCATCTTCAATAAAGGAGGCCACTTGCAACACATTGGATTTGAAGGCAAGGCTGGATGGGGAGGTCCCTAGCCGCGATAGCAATTCCATGGAAGCCATCAGGAGTGAGCCGCCGTTGGCCACATAAGTGGCAAGGGTGTTTTGTTGCTCTGATAGCAGACCTTGGTAACCGTAGAGGCCGCCCCATAGGCTGTCATTGAGGCGCCAGAGGACCACCTTGAATGCCTTCAAGTCGTTGGTGGTGGGAAAGCCTCGTGTGTCCACCGGCCAAACCTCATAACTGACGCCAGTGGCATCCAAGGCGAGTGTGTATTCTGAAAGGTCCACCCCTGGACTGTCATCGAGGTCAAAGATGACATAGTCGTCCACCAACAAGAGGGTGGGGGCGGCCACAGCCACGAACTCGAACCATGCGCCGCCGTTGTTGTTGGTGTTGCGGTTGCCGGCGAGGTCTGTGGCCACCATTGCAAAAACGTAGCGTTGCCCGGGCACCAAGTCATCAATCTCCACCTCTTGCCGCAAGGCGCTGCGAGGGGCAACAACAACGTTGGTGGCTGTGGAGACATTGGTGCCAAACATTACCCAGCCTGTGGCCGGTTCGTCCGTGCTCCAGGCAATCACCATGCGGCCAAACCGGTTGGTTGTGGTGGGGGCGCTGATGACTGGCGGCACAAAATCAGCCCGCGCCGTGGTTGTGCGAGTGATGCCTGCGGAGATGTCTTCGTAAAGCGCCTCGATCAAATCACCGTGTGCGATTTGAAGCCAGCCATCGGACAGTGCAGGACCTGTGGCCGTAAAGACTGTGCCGGTAAATAGTCCCATGTTTCCGGCGGCCTGGAGATTGATTAGTTCTCCGGCGGATTCGGTGCCGCTGCGCACCCGCACTTGAGCGGTAGATTGTCCGGCCAAATCGGAATCAAACAAGGTGAGTTTAATGGGGGCGGGAGCGGTGTAGGTGGTCTGGTTCATGAAAATTGAACCGGTGCCGGGCTGTGGAAATAATCCGGAGATCACCAGCGCAAAATCTTGGTCCACCGCCGGCGTATCGGTGCGGGCGTCCATTGCCACCGAACGGGCTCGCACACGAACGACATACTCCCCTGGCAGCGGATTCTCCAAACGCACGCATTCGACGTTGTTCAAGTTGTCGTTTCCGGCGGGGTTGGGTACGGATTGGCCATCGAGGAATTGGTTGCCGTGGTAGCGCGTGCCGTCAGGAGCGATGAGGATCAAATCCAAGTCGTTGACCAGCGCCGGGATGGCGGCGGGCAAACCCGGGACGTCCGTATAAGTGAGAGTGAGCCGCAACGGTTCGGTATTGCCGGTGATGATAAAGCGATATTCCCAAAATTGGCCTGAGGTCAAAGACACGGTTTGGTCCACATACAATTGTTGCCTGTCACCGGCCAGCAGCTCCATCAACTCAACGCGTCCCCATCCCTCATCCATGTTGGGGACGGGGTCGGTGGCCACCGAGTTGTCCATGTCCACTGCGGCATCAATGAGGGCGGCTTTCACCAGGGCAGGGGAAGGTGTTTGGTTGGTGTGCAGAGTGCGGTAGTATTGTACAAAGATGGCCGCGGCCCCGGAGATGTGCGGGCCTGCCTGGCTGGTGCCGCCCATGTAATAATACAGATCAGATATTTCGCCCCACGCATTATCGGCTGGCGCAAGAGAGGATTTGAGGGAGGCAATCCATGTGCCCGGCGCCACGACATCCGGTTTAATACGGCCATCTTCACAGGGACCGCGGCTGGAAAAATCGGCCATGACTTCCATGCCGTCCACGTAGATGAAAAAGTCGGCGCGGTTATTTTCACATGCGCCGGTGGCGATGACATTCTTGGCCACGGCGGGGCTGCCGATGGTTTGGGGCCCCGGTCCGGCATTGCCGGCAGAAAATTCGAGAATGTAAGGCTGATCACCAAAGGCCAGTTCATCAGCATCACGCACCAGCGCATCAAATTCCATGGCGCTGATGTCGTAACGGCCGTGGGTATCGTCGCCCCAACTGTTCGAGCCAATTTCCGCACCAGCCCGCACGGCATCGCGGGTTAAGGTGGCAAAACTAGGCGGGGCGAAGTAATTGCCAGCCCCGTCAAAAAGCCGTTGTGTCACGATGCGTGTGGCCGGGGCCACCCCTAATCCATAAAGGTAACCCATTTCATCGGTTTGGCCGGCTGCAGCGTTTCCGGCGATAATGCCCGTGACGTGGGTGCCGTGCCCGTGCTCATCCGAGGCGTCCGGCAGACCACCGTATTGAAAAAACACCGCGGCACGCCCAGCCAGATCGGGATGCATCGAGGATGCGCGGCCTGTGTCCAGACCACTGTCGGCAACGCTGACTGTTACCCCGGCACCGTCAAATCCGAGTTGTTGCGCCACAGCCCGGGTGCCAGCCTGCCCGTCATCGCCTGCAACGATCTTGGTGGATATTTCATCGTACAACCGGGGTTTTGCGGCACGCTCGATCCACAACACCGCGGGCGAGCGTGCTAATGCCTGTATTTGTTCAGGAGTGGCGGAGCCGTGCCACACGAGGCTGGCGCGTGTCCGCGAGGCTTGAGCAAAACCGGGCCAAGCCCTGCGTAGAGCCACCAACTCTTGCAGAGGAGCACGGGGAGCCAGCAAAACACTCACCGCCATACGGGTGTCCCGATTCAGCGCCAAGGCGGGGCGTTGAAGGTCTTGGAGAATTTTGTGCTCGGACCGGTATTCGCCCACCCAATTCACGTAAGGCCGTGCCGACAAAACATCGAGAGGAACATTGGAAAAGCGAGCAACAAAGGCGTCTTCGGGCACATGCCACAATAAATCCACCCCCAAACCGGCCAAATCGGCGCGCCATTCCGGCTGGAATGGGCCATTGAATTGAACCAGATACAAACCGCTAACCGGTGCGGTGGCGGTCAAATTTTTACCCGCTCCCTTGGCCGGTGGAATGATGCGCTCATTTCGCAGGTGAATTTCCCGAGGAGCAGCCCAAACCTCCCAGATACACCCAATCAAGAAAATGACCAGCAGCATCCCGCCACGCTTGCGCCCACCGGCGCCCATGCTGAAACACTTCACACTCTTACCTTAACAGAAAAAATGCATGGCGACAACCATACCTGCACAAGCGCAACCGGAGTGTGAAAAATTGTGCTTATGGGGACTTGGGTTGCCGCCGCTTAGGCCCGCAGTTCATCCATTAGGTGGTGTTGCCACCACGTGTCATTCCACCAATGCAGGTGTGGGGGAAGGATTTTCGCGGAAAGCTTTGTAATATTGCTCCATGAATTCGCGGGCGGCGGCCTGGCTGGTCAGGAGCAAATCCCAATCCATTTCCGGACGTGGGGGAAGCGTGCGCAGCGGGATGGATTGGCCTTCGAGCCGGCGGGAAAGCCGGTGGAATTCGCGTCCCCAAGCCTTAGTTTCCCCTTGGGCGGTCATTAAACCGGTTTGCTCGCTCACATCTGTGGCTTCGGGCTGGTCATAAAATCCCCAATTCAGCCAGCCGGTGACAAAACCGGCGGTGGTTTGGACCAGGCGCCGACACCAGCGCGCCTGTTGTTCTTCATCAGCCTGCGGGTGACGCCCGCCTCCAAAGCGGGGTTTTTTATCACCACCATACCACCCCATCTCGGCAAGGACCACCGGCTTGCCGGCCTTCGAAACTTCGCGCGCCAAGCACTCTGCATAAGCGAGGTTCCGCCATTCATCTTCGGCAGAGCGATATTCGTAGGCGCCTTGGGCCAATGGGTAAAAGTGGAATTCGAGAAAATCCAACATCGGCGCCTGCCGTGCCGGCTTAAAAGCGGAGTAATGACGCAACGAGGGCAACACGGCGGGGATGGACCATTGAATCAAGCCGACGGTGACCAATGCATTTGGGTCTGCACTTTTGATGGCGGCCACTTGCCGGCGGGTCCATTCGTCCGCGACGGATTCGCGAAACTTCTGATAATCCAACAGCCACGGATCGCGTGGCTTGTCCTTAGGCTCCGGAGGCCGGAGACCGCCTTGGAAAGTATTTTCGGGCAGGCCCCATGCTTGGGCAGCTTTTTCGGGCGTGCCGTATTGTTCCTTTACCCATCGCGCATAGCGTTCCTTGAGTGCGGGAGAATCCCAAGGCATTTCCGGTTCATTCAAAAGGTCGTAGGCGAAGATAACGCCGCGGCCCTTGTACCGCGCGGCCATGAGACGCCAAAATTCCTCCAGCGCGCTCAAGACTTCCTCGCTGGCCATGCGGTCTTTTGCCGCCCACGCTGGCAAGCCTTCCCAATGATCCGGGCCGGTGGGATGGATGTAGATGCCAAATTCCTCCCCCAAGGCAAGCAACTGATCCAACCGCTCCAAACCTTCAGAAGACAGCCGTCCTTTTTCCTGATAAAACGATCCATAGGTGAGGAACACCCGGATACAGTTGACCCCATGCGCCTTGAGCCGCGCAAAATTCTGGCGTGTGGCGGCCGCGTCAAATTTCTTCCACAACTGCGGTGCCCAACCCGTGCCAGGCCGATAATAATTCACTCCCCAAGGGATAAAGGGTTTCCCATCGCTTGTCACAAACCCCCGGCCATCCGGCGCAACGCGAATGGCCGGCAACGGTGCAGCGCACAAGGGATAGGCCGCCAGCGTGATTGCCGCCAGCGTCAAAGCAAATAATCTCCCCAGCGGGGAGCAGTGGAGCTTACGTCGTCTCGGGTTTGGAGGTGACACGTTTTTTGCGGGGTTTTTTGGGAGGCTTTCCTCCGTCCGGACCGGCGGTTTGAGGAGGCGGTTCCGGTGGGGTATCATCTATGTACAGGTATCTCCCGCAGTTGGCACACAATTGGATGTCGTCCATCCGCCGCAGGGTGGCGAGAATGCCCGTGGCCACAACCATGTGGCAACCGGCGCAAACGCCATTGCGCACTGGTGCAATACTTTTACGTCCTCGGGCGCGCATCCGGTCATGGTGACCGAGGATGTTGGGGATCAACTTTTCGCGAATCTTGTCGATCTTTTCCTGAAGTTCAGTTTTGCCCGTCCGGGCACGGTCCAATTGCTCTTCCAACTGATGAAGTTCCCGCAAGTTTTGAATCGTCGCAATGACAACGTCATTCATGGGTTCATAGTACTACTCCCGCCCCCCTGCCAGTCCATATAAAAAATTTTCGCGCGTTGGGGATAAATGCTGTGTGAGCCTGGCAAGGTCCTGCAACATCAAGCCGGCAGTGACAGGGCCGGCGTGGCCATCCGCCACTGTCGTGGACTCGCCCCAAAACGCCGACGAAACTGGCGCGTGAAGTAATTGCTGTCATTGAAGCCGGTGGCGAAGGCGACTTCTGTGATGTTCCGGCTGGAATGCCGCAGCAGATGCGCTGCGTGATTGAGGCGCAGTTGCAAAAGGTAGGCAATGGGCGTGCTCCCTGTGGCAGCACGAAAAGCCCTTAGAAAACTGCGTTTTGACATGCGAGCCATGCCCGCCAGCGCGTCCAAATCCACCGGCTCGGTGTAATGCGTTTCCAAATGCGTGATGGTTTCGGCGATGCGCAACAAGGCGCGGGCATCCGGATTCCAGGAGCGGCTGTAACAGCGGGAAAGAAATCCGACGATTTGCATGAACGCCGCCGAGGCTATGAAACGAAAACCGGGAGCGCGTTGGTGAAGCTCCGCCTCCAGCGTATCCACCAATCCCAGCACGTGATGAAGCTCCTCGGGGCGCAGGTGCAAACGACTTTTGAATTCATGGCGGCGCCTCCAAGCTGGCTCCAGGGTGAACATGGCGTGATACCCCGCCAGCGCGGGCAAATCCGCCCAATGCCATGGCAGTTTCTCCGGTTGGAACAAGAGATTCACCAAGCACAGCCGGTGCATCTCCGCATAGGTATGCGGCCGGCCGCCACTGATCACAAAGACATCACCAGCCGCCAGGGGGTAGGCGCGGCCCCCGGTCACATGCAGCCCGCTGCCCCCCGTGATAATGACCAGCTCGCTGAACTCGTGCGCATGCATGGGAAAGGGTTCCTGTGGGTTGCGCCGTTCCACAGCCACAGGAAAACCGTCCTGGTGAAACCAATCGCTGGTCTTCAATATCCGGTGGGACATGACTGGCAATTTAGTGCTGGTTTTTGGCGACTTTGTCAAGGCAGGCCATCCCTGAAGAGTTAGAATGTACTCGCATGAATTAAAGCCCGGTTGTCAAAAAAACTTAAACGCCATGACCACCAAGACTTCTCAAATTGAAACCGCCTACCAACTGGCGCGCGAACAATATAACGCCCTGGGGGTGGACACCGAAGCAGTTCTTAAGAAATTGGCCACCATTCCCATCTCGCTCCATTGCTGGCAAGGGGATGATGTGGGCGGCTTTGAGGCTGTCGGCCAAACACTTGGCGGCGGTTTGGCGGTGACGGGCAATTATCCCGGCAAGGCCCGCACGCCGGATGAATTGCGGCAGGACGCAGAAAAGGTGTTTTCCCTCTTGCCGGGCAAACACCGTTTCAACTTGCACGCCTCCTATGGTGAATTTCCGCTAGGTCGGAGGGTGGACCGCAACGAAATCGAACCCAAGTACTACCAGGGGTGGATTGATTGGGCCAAGTCCCTCGGCATCGGTTTGGATTTCAATCCCACTTGTTTTGCCCATCCCATGGCCGCCAGCGGCTTTACGTTGTCCCATAAAGACAAGGCGGTCAGGAATTTTTGGATCGAGCACTGCCAACGCTGCCGGAAAATCGGGGCTGCAATGGGCAAGGCACTCAAAACACCATGTGTCACCAATGTCTGGATTCCCGACGGCATGAAGGACATTCCGGCTGACCGCAAAGGTCCGCGCGAGAGGCTGGCTGCCGCTTTGGATGAGATTTTTAAAGAACCGCTTAATCCCAGGCACAACCTGGATGCCGTGGAGGGCAAGCTCTTTGGCATCGGTGCCGAAAGTTACACCGTGGGCATGCATGAATTTTATCTGGCCTATGCGGTGAAGAATAAAAAATTGCTGACACTCGACTCCGGCCATTTTCATCCCACGGAAAACATGGCGGACAAGATATCCTCGGTGCTGCTATTTGTGGACGAAATCCTTCTGCATGTTAGCCGGGGTGTCCGTTGGGACAGTGACCACGTCGTCATTTTGAACGATGAACTGCTGGCCATTGCGCAGGAGCTTGTGCGCGGCGACTTTTTGCATCGGGCCCACCTTGGGTTGGACTTCTTCGATGCCAGCATCAATCGCGTGGCGGCTTGGACGATGGGCGCGCGCAACTTCATTCGAGCCCTGCTCTACGCCATGCTGGAACCGTGGCGCACTTATCAAGAAATGGAACGCAAGGGCGATTTCACATCACGCCTGGCGCTCATGGAGGAGGCCAAAACATTGCCGTTGGGCGCGGTATGGGACTACTACTGCCTTCGCCACAATGTGCCCGTGGGCACAGAGTGGCTGGCTGAAGTTAAACGCTACGAATCCGATGTCCTGCAGCATCGGCAATAATCCAACCTGCCTTTACAAGAAATTTCATTCATGAACTTGGGACCCTTTTTTGGTGTTTTCCTGCACTGGCTGGGAGGCCTTGCATCCGGAAGTTTCTACGTTCCCTACAAAGCCGTCCGCAAATGGGCATGGGAAACCTATTGGTTGGTCGGTGGATTTTTCTCCTGGATCATCATGCCTTGGTTGCTGGCCGGCCTGATGACCGAAGACCTCTGGGGTGTGCTCAAACAGCAAGACCTCAAAACCTTGTGGTGGACTTATTTCTTTGGCGCGTTGTGGGGATTTGGCGGGCTGACCTTCGGCCTGACCATGCGCTACTTGGGCATGTCGTTGGGGATGGGAGTTGCCTTGGGGTATTGCGCTGCTTTCGGAACCTTGGTGCCTCCGATTGCCAAATCTTTCTTTCCCGGCATTCCGGTTGAAAGCAGCTTCGGCGACATCGTCGGCAGCGGCCCGGGCAAAGTGACACTCTTGGGGGTGGTGGTCTGTCTCATTGGCATTGGCATTGCAGCGCTGGCCGGCCTGACCAAGGAACGCGAAATGCCAGAGGCGGAAAAGAAAAAAGCCATCGCCGAATTTAATTTTACCAAGGGCATTCTGGTGGCCACCTTCTCGGGCATCATGAGCGCGTGTTTCGCGTTTGCATTGACGGCAGGCAACCCCATCAACGAGGCTTCTCTGAAAGCCGGCACCAACCATATCTGGACCGGCTTGCCCAAGTTGGTGGTGCTGCTGCTCGGGGGATTCACAACGAACTTCATCTGGTGTGTGTTTCTGAACCTCAAAAATGGAACAGGTTACCAGTATTTCAGCCGCCGCCTGCGTCCGGAGCATGCCGGTTCTGCGGCCTCACCATCAGGAGCAAACACACCCGCCGCTGCCGATTTGGAGGTCCCGTGGCTGCGCAACTTCTTCTTCAGCGCCCTGGCCGGCACGACGTGGTACATGCAATTTTTCTTCTACACGATGGGCGAGACCCAGATGGGCAAATTCGGTTTTGCCAGTTGGACCCTGCACATGGCCAGCATCATCATTTTCAGCACCATGTGGGGTTGGATTTTCCACGAATGGAAAGGGGCCAGCCGCAAGGCCCATGTGCTCATTGGCACCGGCATCGCCACGTTGATTTTGTCCACCATCATCATCGGTGTCGGCACCTGGATGAAAACCCGGCTTGCTGGAAACTGAAACGCCAACTGTAATGAGATATGTTGACCCATTTTTTCAGAACCAACAAACCCGCCAATAAATCGTGCTTCATGGACTCAATCATGATAATGTCGCCACGTATGATGCGCATACCCCTCATAGTAACTTTGCTGACGGCCACGGTCGCCCTTCATGCGGCACTTGTTCCCGTCAACTTGCGTTGTGAATATTTGGAAAATCCGGTGGCGGTGGACACCACCAAACCACGCCTGAGCTGGGAGGTGACTTCCGCCGCACGTGGACAATCTCAGACGGCCTACCGTGTACTTGTGTCCAGCTCTACACGCAAACTGGCGCAGGACATCGGCGATTTATGGGACAGCGGCAAGGTGGCCAGCGGACGAACTTCCCAAATTGAATACCGCGGCCAGGCTCTGCATTCCCGCCAGCAGGTGTTTTGGAAAGTCAAGGTATGGGACAAGGATGACTTGCCCTCTGATTGGAGCCGCACCGCTTGCTGGACCATGGCGCTGATGGAACCGTCCGACTGGAAGGCCGAATGGATCACCTTCAACCGCACGGCGCCCTTCCACACCAATCGCTCCGAGCTTTATTTACCGCCGGCGCGCTATTACCGGCGCGAATTTGTGCCCGCCAAACCCGTACGCCGTGCCCTTTGGTACGCCACAGCGTTGGGGATTTATGAACTTGAATTGAATGGCCGCAAGGTGGGCGACGCCTACTTTGCCCCCGGTTGGACCGACTACCGCCAGCGGGTTTATTATCAAGCCTACGATGTGACCAGCCACATCAAACCCGGTCCCAACGCTTTGGGAGCCATCGTCGCAGATGGCTGGTACTCCGGTTATTTGGCTTTTGGTTTGCTCGTCGGCCTCGGCCCCAACAAGACGGGCCGCGACATCTACGGCTGCACCCCTTCCTTGATGGCGCAGTTGGAATTGGAATACACCGACGGCACCCGCGAAATTGTGCCCACCGATTTGAGCTGGAAAACCACCGGCCTGGGGCCTGAACGCGAGGCGGACTTCCTCATGGGCGAAAGCTACGATGCGCGCCTGGAAATGCCGGGTTGGTCCAAAGCCGGCTTCGATGACCGGCAATGGGAACCTGTTCTTCCCGCCACCATCTCCAGCCACTTCATGGCACCCTTCCACGACAATGAAGGGCGCGTGCGGAATATGGACTTCGGATTCATCCGGCCGGCTCGCCTGGAGGCCTATCCGGCGCCCCCTGTTCGCGTGACGCAGGAATTGAAGCCCGTCCGCATCACCTCTCCCACCAACAACGTGTATATCTTCAACCTCGGCCAAAACTTTGCCGGAATCATCCGGCTCAAAGTCAAAGGGCCTGCAGGCACCAAAATCACTTTGCGCTACGGCGAAATGCTCTACCCCGACGGGCGTTTGATGACGGAAAACCTACGCAAAGCCCGCGCCACCGACACTTACATTTTAAAAGGCGATTACCGTGGCGAGGTTTGGTCCCCGCGCTTTACCTTCCACGGTTTCCAATATGTCGAAGTCACTGGATTGCCGCACAAACCGGATTTGGACACCATCACCGGTTTGGTCCTGCACTCGGATACTCCGCTCAAGAGCTCGTTTGAGTGTTCAGACCCAGTCATCAACCGACTTTACAAAAATATCGTCTGGACCCAACGCGCCAATTTCCTGGAGCTGCCCACTGACTGCCCGCAACGCGATGAACGCGAGGGATGGATGGGTGACGCACAAATCTACGCCCGCAGCGCCACTTACAATGCCGATGTAGCCGCTTTTTACTCCAAATGGCTTCGCGAGGTGGCCGAGGCCCAGTTTGACTTCGGTGCATATCCCGACTATTGCCCTTATCCCTTCATGGTGGGCAGGGGAGGTGTGGCCACCGCTTGGACGGATGCCGGTATCATTGTTCCGTACACAGTCTGGAAAGTCTATGGTGACACCCGCGTGCTGGAGCGCCAGTGGCCCTCCATGACCCGCTTCATGCAATGGCGCCGCTCGGTGGCCAAGGACTACCTCGGCATTGCCCACCCCAACGGCAACGGCTATGGGGATTGGCTGAACCTCAATGAACCGACACCGCTGGAGTACCTGGACACCATTTATTTCGGCTATACCACCCGCCTGATGGCCGAGATGGCCGCCGCGTTGGGACGGAGTGAGGAAGCCGCGGATTATCAGGATTTATTCCAAAAAATCCGCAAAGCATTCACTGCCAAATACGTCAAACCCGACGGCCCCCTGAGCGTGGACACTCAGACGGCGTATGCCACGGCCATTTATTCCGGTGTCCTGCCCGAGGAACTGCGCGAAAAAGCCGGTGCGCGGCTGGCTCAAAAAATTCAAGACCGCAACTTCAGAATGACCACGGGCTTTTTGGGCACGCAACCGCTCCTGCCTGCCTTGAGCGCCAGCGGCCACCACGACCTCGCCACGCGCCTGTTCCAAAGCCGCAATTTTCCTTCATGGGGCTTTGAGGTGGAACAGGGAGCCACCACCATCTGGGAACGCTGGGACAGCTTCACCAAGGAATACGGCTTCAACGGAGCCTCCGGCAACCAGAATGCCTCCATGAACTCATTTGCGCATTATGCCTTTGGCGCGGTGTGCGAGTGGATGTTTGTCACCTTGGCTGGCATTGACACGGCACGGGATGGTTTCCGACAACTCATCTTGAAACCCAGCCCTCCGTCTGCCGGCAGCAACCCGGACAACAAACCCATTCATTGGGTCAAAGCTTCTTACGACTCCATCAACGGCCCCATCCACGTGCAATGGCGGCGGAGTCCCGGCATATTTGATTACGAGGTTACGTTGCCTGCCAATACCACCGCCACCCTTTACCTGCCTGCCAACCGCCTGGAAGGTGTTTTTGAAAGTGGAAAACCCCTGTCGAAGGCTCGCGGCATCAAAATACTTGGCTTCGAGAACCAACGCGCCATCCTCGAACTGGGCAGCGGTACCTACCGTTTCGCCACGCTTCTTCAACCGTAGTGGTCCGCACGCTGTGCGCGGCGTTGAGCCAGTTCTTCGGCCATCTGGATGGTTGTGCGTTTGTTGAGCGGGAAGATGAGGAGCAGCGTGCTGCAGATGGCAAACAGCACACCCACGGCGATGCCGCTGGTAAAGCGAAAGCCTGCGACAGCTTCCGGCGCGGAGGGGAATTTGGTGTCGTAGTCAAAGGCCGCGGCCATGAGCCAAAGGAATGTGGCTGAGCCAAGGGCCAGGCCAGATTTCAAGGCGAAACCAAACGTGGCAAAGACCATGCCGGTGAAGCGCCGCCCGGTCTGCCATTCGGAGAAGTCTGCCACATCGGCAAAGATGGCCCAGGTGAGGGGAATGGTTGGGGCATAAACAATGGAGATGAAGGCGGTCAATCCCACCATGCCCCAGACGTTGGTGGGCGACAGGAAATAGAACGCGAAGGTGCCGAGGGTGGCCAGGACGAAGCCGGCGGCAGAGACGGCTTTTTTACCGAATTTGCGAGCGAGGGGCGGGGACAACAAAATCACAATCATGATCAGGCCGGTGCCGAGCATGTTGATGATGCTGTTGAACACATCGGCGACGTTGGAATTGGCCAGGTCAGCGCGGCTCCCGTGGACGATGTAACCCAAGGTTTCGAGGAGGCCGCTTTGTACCGGCGCTCCAGCTCCGGCAACGAGGCCAAATTTTTCCAGAAAATCATACATGGCCGCTTTGTCCGCATAGTGATGGTAGTAATTGTACAGCGCTCCTCCGCGAAACGAGAGGATGGCGAAATGCACCAAGGTCCAGAACCACATCACTTTCCAAGGATTGTTTTTCAACAGGTCGCGAAAATCCTGCCAGGGCGAGGATTTGGCTGAGGGCGGGGGTTTGATGCGCTCTCTGGTGGTGGCAAAAGTGATGAGAAACAGGACGAGGCAGAGGCCCGCCCACAGCATCATGGTCATCTGCCAGCCGTATTGTTTGTCCACCACGGTAACGGTGGCGCCACCTGCGTGTTGGGCGGCAAATTTGGCCACCAGGGGCAGGGTGAGACCGCCGACAATGAATTGCGCAGCGTTTACCGCAATGAAGCGGAAGGAGTTGAGTTGGGCGCGTTCATTGAGGTCTGCAGTCATAACACCACCCAACGCTGCGTAGGGCATGTTGTTCATGGAATAAATCGTCATGAGCAACGTGTTGGTCACTGCGGCATAGATGACCATGGCGGTCGGACTCCACCCTTTGGGGGTGGTGTAGGCTAACACCATGAGAATGGCCCAAGGGAAAGCGGTGAAGAGAATCCACGGCCGAAATTTACCCCAGCGGGTGTTGGTGCGGTCGGCGAGTATTCCAACGATGGGATCCACCACGGCGTCCCACAAACGCGGCCAAAGCAGGATGGCTGCGGCGGTGGTAGCGGTCAGCCCGAAGACGTCGGTATAAAAGTTGAGTTGGAAAAGCACCATCGTCATGAAGACGAAGTTCGCCGCGGCATCGCCGCCGCTGTAACCCAATTTTTCGCCGAAGGAAAGCCGTTGCAGGGCAGGTGTGCTCATGGATTGGCAAAGGTTTTACTTGGTTACCGTGAGCACCACCTTTTGCAGATCGGTGTCGCGGGAGGAGTTTCCAACCATAATTTCAAATTCGCCCGGCTCGACCACATACCGCATGTGTATGTCGTAAAACGCGAGCGACTCAGGCTTTATGTCCAATGCCACGGTTTTGGTTTCACCGGGTTGGAGCCAAACTTTTTTGAATCCCTTAAGCTCTTTCACCGGGCGTGTCACTGAGCTGACGCAATCGCGGATGTACATTTGAACCACTTCGGAGCCGGCACGCCGGCCGGTGTTGGTGACATCCACCATGACTTGTGTAGAACAGGTACGCGGGATTTTTTTTCTGGCAAGCCGGACATTGGAAAATAAGAAGGATGTGTAGCTGAGGCCGAAACCAAAGGGGAACAATGGCGAGACATCGTCCCACAGATACCCGCGGCGTGCGGAAGGTTTGTAGTTGTAATACGCGGGCAGGTGGCCCACCGATCGCGGGATGGTGATGGGCAGCTTGCCGCTTGGGTTAACGTCTCCGAAGAGCACTTCGGCAACGGCCCGCCCGCATTCCTGGCCAAGGTACCAACATTCAAATATGGCCGGTACGCGCTGCGCTATATCGTTGATGGCCAGCGGGCTGCCGTTGAACAGCAGCACAATGACGGGCTTGCCGGTGGCCAGCATGGCATCCACAAGTTCATTTTGGCGTCCCACAAGCTCAAGGCTCGCACGATCGCCCATGTGTTTGCGGCTCCATGCCTCTCGTGCAGTCTGTTCGTTGCCGCCGATGGCCATGATGATCACATCTGCCCGTCGGGCGACTTTAACGGCTTCCTTGATAAGTTTCCGATCGTGGACTGGGTCACTGGGAATGACTTCGTCTTGTTGCCAGGAGCCCCCAACGGTGATCTGGCAGCCCTCGGCGTAGAGTACCTTGGCGCGGTCTCCGGCTCTGGCCTGGATGCCCTCCAGCACGGTCACATTGTATTTTGGCTGGCCGCTGTAGCCGCCCAACAGGGGGCGGTTGGCATTGGGGCCGATGACCGCGATGGTTTTGTATTTCGCGGGATCAAGAGGGAGAAGGTTGTTTTCGTTTTTAAGCAGGGTGATGGTTTCACGCGCGGCTGAAAGCGCCAGTTCGCGGTGAGCCTCGCACCCAACCACTCGTTCCGCCGCGTCGGGATTTACGTAAGGATCATCAAACAGGCCCAGACGGAATTTCCAGTAGAGCATCGGAGCCACCAGCTCGTCGAGTTGTGCTTCCTTGAGTTTTCCCTGTCGGACGAGACTGACTAAATGAAGGTAGCAATCGGGGTCTGGGAGTTCGATGTTAACACCGGCTTCGACGGCGAGTTTGCACGCTTCTTTTTTGTCCGCAGCCACGTGGTGCCCGTGGGTATCAGGCCTAAAGGATAGCTCCCAAATAGCGTAATAATCCGAGACCACAAATCCCTTGAATCCCCATTCCTTCCGCAGGACATCCCGCAACAACCAGCGGTTGGCGTGGGAAGGAACACCGTCAATTTCATTGTAACTGGCCATCACGCTAATGGCTCCGGCCTCCCACAGTACATCGCGGAATGGATGCAGAAACGTTTCGCGAAGCACGCGTTCGGATATGTTTGCAGGGCCGCAGTTTTGGCCGGATTCAGGCTGGCCGTGCGCGGCAAAATGCTTGAGTGTGGCGATGACGTGGCGTTTGTGTCGAAAATCAGCGTTGCCCTGAAGGCCCCGCACTGCCGCAATTCCCAGACGCGTGTTGAGATAAGGATCTTCGCCAAACGTTTCTTCAACCCGCCCCCAGCGTGGGTCGCGGGCAACATCCACCACCGGGGTAAGTGCTTGGTGGGTGCCACGAAGGCGAGCCTCCAAGGCAGTCATGTCGAAAAGCTGCTCGACCAGCTCCGGGTTGAAGGTTGCCCCAAGGCCGATGGGTGTGGGAAAACTAGTCCCTTCTCGCGCTGCGTGGCCATGCAAACATTCCTCGTGGAAGATGACGGGAATGCCCAGTCGGGTATTTTCCAAAAAGAATTTTTGAATGGCATTGGTCAGTTCGGCCATTTGCCGGGCGGTGCGCCCCATCCAGGGGGTGGCAGCCGGTGCGCCTGCGTCACTCGGGCGTCCGACCTGGCCTAACCCGTGTCCGTCCCGAAAGGCGGCTTTGGCTTTGGCGAGGTCAAAATTGCCGTCTGCGTCCACAAGGCGCGTTGATTTTTCCTGCCAGACGCAGATCATCTGCGCCGCTTTTTCTTCCAAGGTCATCCGCGACAAAAGGTCTTTTACGCGGATTTCCGGCGGCAATTTCGGGTTTCGGTATGCAGGTGTGTTGGTGGATGTGCGGGTAGTGTGCGACTTGGTGGCAGAAACACGTTTCTTCATAGGGGAAAAATCAGGGTGCTTGCGGAGTGGGTGGACGGACCGGTGTTGTGGCCTCCGGGGTTGGTTTAGTTATGGAGTCCTCCCGCTATGTAAAGCCTTGCTTTCCACAGCACCATTGAGCCGACGTCGCGGATATTGGCCAAGGTGATGTGAGAGACCTCTGTTTTCACTGCAGGGTCACACTTTTACCCTCGGCCACATCGAAGATTGCCTGCAAGGCAGGTTTGGGTTTGAGTTCAGCATCGAACAACAGCGGCCGTTGCCGGGAGCGCCATGAGCGACGGTCACTGATGCCCCAGAAGGTCACCCGCGAGATGTGCTGCTCATGCCGCTTGAAAATTTCGAACAGCTTGGCGTAAAGCTCCGCCTGCCGCTTGAAGGCTTCATCGGTCACGGGGCTGGCAGCTTCGCCGCCGGGGGTGGGGAAGGCTCCTGTGTTTCCACCGGTGACGGTTACATCGAGTTCGCTGATGCTGACTTTTAATCCCAGGGCCACATAATTTTTAATGGCCTGCTCAACTTCGGCGGGGTTGGTGTTCAGGCTCCAGTGGCCTTGGATGCCGACACCGTGGATGGGGGCGCCTTCCTTGATGAGGCGCTTGAGCAAAAGCAGCGAGCTGGCGTGCTTGCCCCGGTTTTGGAGGGCACCCTGTTCGATGTTGTAGTCATTGTAATACAATTGCGCATTGGGATCGGCTTCATGCGCCCACTTGAATGCCAGCGTCAGCACTTCCGGCCCAACGGTGCGATACCAACTGAAACCACGCAGGTTTTCGGTCTGTCCATTACCTCCGTCGGCAATGGCCTCGTTGACAACATCCCAACCGATAATCCGCCCTTTATAGCGGCCAACTACTGTGAAGATGTGCTTTTTCAAACGTTCAAGGGCCAATTCACGGGTGACCGGCTGGCCATCGGGGCCCGGATCAAAGAACCAGCGGCCCGTCTGTGCGTGCCATACGAGGGTGTGGCCCCAGACCTTGATGTTATTGTCCTCGCACCACTTGACCAGCGCATCAGCGGTTGCCCAATTAAAGTTGCCCTCGGTGGGTTGCAAGGGCTGGGGCTTCATGCAGTTCTCGGGCGTGACGATATTGTAATGGAGCTTAATGTTGGCCAGTTCTGCTTCGGAATAGCGTCCGGGAATATCACCCGCGCATCCGATGAGGAATTTTCCTGCAAAAGCATCTTTCAGGCCTTTGGTGGCTGCCGGCTTGGCTTCGCCGGTGTTTTGGCTGAACGCAGTTCCAGCTAGAATCGGCAGAGCGATTACGGCCCAGAGAATGGATTTTGTTGTCATAGTCTTTTGTTTCGGTTGCATTACATCAATTAAGTTTCAGTTCATCCCGGTAATCCTTGGTGCCACTGCACAGCGGGGAACGGGATTCCAACTTAGATTATTTGGTCATCAATTTCAGCACGGTAATAGAGTAGGGCGGAAATTCGCGCGTGAAATCCGCACTGAGTCCAATCCATTTTTCGGTGCGAGGGATTACGTTTTTCGGTTTCTCGATGCTGTTGGTGTCCTCCAACGATAATCCCGACAACACCACGGCTTCGGCGGTGGGTCTTATCCGGGGAGCGCCGCTAATCTGAATCTGAATGTTTCTTGGGGAGGCATTGATATTAACGACTTTGAGGTAAATGACACCGCTTTTGGCCTCGCGTGTTGCGGAGAAGAATACTTCCTTGATGGGTTGGGGCGGGGCAGTGGCGCCGCCGCGGCCACGCCGTTGCCACAAGCGCGTTGGGATGTTTTGGGAATCCGTTGCAAGGATTTCATCGCCGAGCATCGTGCTGAACATGACGTGGGCATAGTAGGAGGGCGAACCGTAGCTGGTCAACGCATCGTAGCCGATCAGGTCCGAGCTCCATTGCATGGAGCGGCCTTGGCCGGTGAGCTGGCTCACGTTGACGAAGAGTGGAGCAAAGCAATGCATCACGACGACGTCTGCGTTGCGCTCCATGCCGGTCATCCACGCCGCGTCACCGAGCGCCCCGGACAGGTTTGGCGTGGGCGAGCCAACCCGTGTGGCCCACTCGCCGCAGAAAATCTTTGTGGGATTGGTGCGTGAGTAGGTGTCATAACGAAACGCTTGGGCCATCATTTCCTCCATGTTGCGATAGAAATGTTCGTCCACCAAATCTGGCACGCGGCTTTTCACCCACAGATTTTGCGGCTGCTCATAACCGACGGAGGAGATGACCTTCAAATGTGGGTACTTTTGCTTGATGGCGTCATAGAATTGCGCAAACCGGCCATCATAACTGCCGCTGCGGTCAAACCAGTCTTCGTTGCCGATTTCCACATAGGTCAGCCGGAATGGCTTTGGATGGCCGTCCTTGGCACGTTGGGCACCCCACTTGGTGGTCTTGGCGTCGCCGATGAGATACTCAATCTCTTCAAGAGCTTCCTGTACGTAAGGTTCAAGTCTGGGACCGGCGGGAATAACGCCGCCCTGGCCGAGGCAGTAACCGGCAAACACCCCCAGCACCGGCTCCATGTCCAAGTCTTCGCACCACTGGGCGAATTCGAGCAACCCCAAGCCGTCTGTGGACCAATAACCCCACGGGCTGGGGTGGCCTGGACGCTGTTCCACCGGGCCGATGGTTTCCTTCCAATTAAAGCGCTGATTGAAGGCGTTGCCCTCCAAGTAATTTCCACCGGGGAAGCGGAGAAACTTGGGCTTCAAGGCCGCCAGCAATTCCATGATGTCGGCCCGATTACCGTTTTTGCGGTTTTTGTAAGTTGGCGGAAAAAGCGAGACATTTTGCAGCCACAAGATTCCAGGAGATTTGGTGGTGAGTTTGAAAACATTGTCCTTGGAGGGGAGAACGTTTCCGGTTGTGAGCTTGGTGGTGAACTTTTTCCATTCGGTGGTCACCCCGCGGATGTCAGCCTTGGCGAAGGTGATTTTTCCGTCCGCACTTTCCAAGCTGACGGTGACGCTGCCGGCAAAACCGGGGGCCGCCTTGGCAAAGAAGGACACACTATAAGTAGTCTTTGGTTTGACGGGGATGCCCCAATAGCCGCCGTTGGCCACGCCAGCGGGATTTGTAATGGAGGCCGAGGAGGCGTCGAGTTTGAGACTCACATTCAGGAATTCGTTCAAGGGATTCGCCGGATCGAGCACCATCGAGGCCCCGCCTACTTCAGTCCAATAACGGGGCTTGGTGTCGGGCCGGAAAGTTACAGGCAGATATTTTCCGGCCTCGTAAGTATCGGGCGTGACGCGGGGGACGATGGCGTCGGCTTTGAAGGAACGATTGCGAATCAATTCACCATAAATGCCGCCTTCGTAGGAGAAATTGATTTCTTCGGTCATCAAACCATAAAACATCGGACTGACTTTGCCGGTGACGTTGCCCGCATCAATTTTGAGTACGGGCGTTGCTTCCGAGGCGGGCGGCTGAGTAGCGGGCGCTTGAATGGCGGGCGCAGCAGGTGTTGCAGGCGTTGATGGTGCTGGAGCCGCAGGGCTGGTTTCCGTCACGCCGTCCGGAATGATTTCAATGGCGCAGATTTGGGGATTTTCAACTTTGGGCGTAAAGGTGATTTTAAGTTTGCCGTCGGTGACTTCCACCGGGACGGTTTCAATGTAGGCTTTCAAGAAGCCGCCGGCTTTGACCCACGGATCGAAGTCCTTGAATTCCTTGCCCTGAACGTTGAAGGAAAACACCCGTTCACCGGGGCCACTGATGCCTTCAAACGTCTCCGCAAAATGGAGTTTGACGGTGTATTTCCCATTGGGCAGCGGCCAGGAGAAAGAGTCCATGCTGTAACGCTCGGCGCGGTAGAGGTCGGGGCTCTTGGTGTTGGCGATTTGGATGTCAGGCCGTTGGATGGTTTGACCGCCCTCGAAGCCTTGATCGGGCATCCAAACATTGCCCTCGGCATCTTTGATGGGCTCAGAGACGCCAGCCTTGATGCGGATAATCTTGGCGGTGGATTGCGGGGCTGAGGCTGTTGTGGCTGCGGGCGCCGCAGCGGCAGCAGCAGTTGTCTTGGCCGGTGGTTGTGCCACCGCAGGGGGGAGCGGTTGATCCTCAAACAGCAGCGGCGCGAACTGATAGAGACTGCGCCGCCAAGTTTGCCACTCGTGGCCGGTGTCAGGGGATTCGTAATAGACGCATTTGATGCCGGCTTGTTGAAGTGCCGCCACATTGGCCTTGGCCGCCGTGCTGTTCTCCCGGCTGCCGTAGCTGACAAACACGACCTTAACCTTCTCCTTGAAGGCTGCCATGTCGGTGATGTTCGTCGGCGAGATGCTTCCCCCGCTGAAGATGCCGATGTGGGAGAACTTGTCCAAGTTGGCCAGGGTGATGGCGCGGGTTTGCATGCCGCCCATGGAAAGGCCGGCCATGGCGCGATGCGGTTGATCGGAGAGCGTGCGGAAATTGCCGTCAATATGCGGGATGAGATCGTCAATCAACACTCGCTCGAATGCGCTGAAGTTGAAGAACCGCCTGCCAGGGCCTGCCGCTCCGGGGGCTGGCGCACCTGCCGGAGGCCGGTTGGTTGGCGGAACGGTGGCTCCCGGCACATAACTGTTGGCCATTACGATGATGAACGGACGGGCTTTGCCGTAAGCGATGAGATTATCCATGATCAACGCAGTATGGCCTTGTCGGCCCCACCCTGTCTCATCCTCGCCCCCACCATGTTGCAAGTACAACACGGGGTAACGCTTGCTCAGATTCTTTTCGTAATCCGGAGGAGTATAAACAAAGCAACGAAGCGTGGTTGAGGCGTTCTTCGAATAATAAAGAACTTCCCGCAATTGACCGTGTGGCACGTTTTGGACGCTGTAAAAATCCTGGTCATGGGCGGGAATTTCAAGACCGCTACCCCACCGGCTGCCGCCGTAAAAATACAGGGTGTTGGGGTCCGGAACGCCGGCGCCATCAATCACAATTTGGTAATAATGGAATCCCTCATCTTGGGGGCGGGTGACCACTGTCCACGCTCCATCCTCACCCTTGGTCATCGGATATTTGGCGCCGCCAAGAAAATCCAGCACAACACTTTGGGCTTGCGGTGCGACTATACGTGCACGCACCCGGCGCTCGGAGTTGACGGCGGGATATTGCCTGTTGGGTTGGTTCAAAACGGAGGGCTTGAAGTCCTCCACCGGCGGTTGTTCGTTTTGGGCCAGACAAATCTGCCCAGCCAAAGTGGCCAGCAAGGCCAGTAATTGGAGATTTCTTTTCATCATTCAGTTTGGTGAGGGGTTGACGCCTGTTTGGTGTTCACAAATTCCAACGCTGCGCTCCGTCATCTCCTATTTGAAAATTTGTTGGGCATACCAGTACAGACTGTTTTTCCAATGTCTGAAGTCGTGACCGTTGCTGTCCACGTGCCAAATGTGCGGGACACCCTTTTCTTTAAGATACCGGTGGGTCCGCAAGCTGAAGGACATAAGGCTGTCGCGGTTGCCGCAGGAAAGCCACAGCACCTTCAGTTGATCTTTGGCTTTTGCCGGGTCAGGGACGAGCACCTCGGGGGCACGCGTGTTGGGGGCGGAGGAGAAGCCGCCGACATGTGCAAACACATTCAAATTCCCGAGGCCGATATTGAGTGATTGGCCGCCCCCCATGGAAAGCCCTGCCAAGGCGCGGTGTTCACGGCCAACCTTCACCGAGTAGTGGGACTCGATGTAGGGGATGATATCGTTGATAAGGTCACTCTCGAAGTTTTTGCCCCAGCCTGGGCCGCTGATTTCCGCAGGATCGCCACCGCCGCCCGGCCCGCGGCCACCGCGCTCCTGGCTTGCACCACTGGCGGAGGCATTCCCATTGGGAAAGACCACGATCATGGGCGGGATCTTTTTTTCCGCGATCAGATTTTCTATGATTACATGGGCTGCGCCGCCTCCCGTCCATTCGCGTCTTTCGTTCCCCCCAATTCCGTGGAGCAGATACAGCACAGGATATTTATTCTCGGTGGAATAACCGGGCGGGGTGTACACTTCCATCCACCGTTTGGCATTGATGGTCTTGGAGTCGTAATACACCTGCTCCAGCTTGCCGCGAATGCCGCCTTCGGGTGCTTTGTCGAAGCCTGCCGGCGGCACAGGAAATGCCTCTTTATTTTCCTCCGCAGTGAGTGCGCTGGCACCGCCAAAACCACCTCGGCCCCCGCGTGCACCAGGCGCGGCTGGCGTTGGCGCTGCAGGTTGCTGCCCGGAGGGTTGCTGCGCAGAGGGTTGCGATGGGGCATTCGCCGAAACGCGTTTGGCGGTGGCTTCGGATGTCCCAAAATTACCGACAGAGCGCGTGAACTTGATTGTATCACCGGAGATTTTACCGACGAAGTTAATGCGCAGTTCGTTGCCTTGGATGCTTAATGGCTCATAAAATGAAACGGTGTCACCCTCAACTTTGCCATCCATGATATTGGCCTCGCGCTTTTCCCCGTTGGTATCCACGCTCACCTTGCCTGTTACGGTTGCGCCCTCTTGTTTGAGAATAAAAGTGTACTTTTGCAGGCCGCGCTGGGTGTCAAAGTCCGCCGCCCAAGTACCCGAAATTCCAGACGTCGCGGCCTTGGTTGCCGGGGTTGCAGCGCTGGCTTCTGTTACGCCGTCTGGAATGATTTCAATCGCGCAGATTTGGGGATTTTCAACTTTGGGCGTAAAGGTGATTTTAAGTTTGCCGTCGGTGACTTCCACCGGGACGGTTTCAATGTAAGCTTTCAAGAAGCCGCCGGCTTTGACCCACGGATCGAAGTCCTTGAATTCCTTGCCCTGAACGTTGAAGGAGAACACCCGTTCACCGGGGCCATTGATGCCTTCAAAGGTCTCCGCAAAATGGAGTTTGACGGTGTATTTGCCATTGGGCAGCGGCCAGGAGAAAGAGTCCATGCTGTAACGCTCGGCGCGGTAGAGGTCGGGGCTCTTGGTGTTGGCGATTTGGATGTCAGGCCGTTGGATGGTTTGACCGCCCTCGAAGCCTTGATCGGGCATCCAAACATTGCCCTCGGCATCTTTGATGGGCTCAGAGACGCCAGCCTTGATGCGGATAATCTTGGCGGTGGATTGCGGGGCCGAGGCTGTTGCGGCTGCGGGCGCAGCCGTAGCAGCAGTAGCCGCTCCTGCCGGTGTTACTGCTGCAGCCGGACTGCCGGCATGGGTGGGAGCCGGTGTTATGCGGCGATCTTGGAACAGCAGTTGGGCAAATTGATGCAGGCTCCGCCGCCACGTTTGAAATTCGTGAGCCGTGTTGGGGGACACATACGCCACGTTATAGATGCCCGCCTTGTTGAGGGCTTCGTGGTTGGAGTTGATGGCGTTCGGATTTTCCTTGCTGCCGCAACTGCAGAACACCACCTTGACCTTCTCCCTGAAGCCGGGTGTGTTTTCGACATCCGCAGGGGTGATCAGGCCGCCACTGAAGAGGCCAATGTGAGAGAACTTGTCGAGGTGTTTGAGGGTGATGATTTTGGTTTCTGCCCCACCCATCGAAAGCCCGGCCATGGCGCGATTCGGCTGGTCGGACAAGGTGCGGAAATTGCTGTCAATGTAAGGAATCAACTCGCCTATAAGCACTTTTTCGAAGGCTTCCGCCGCGCTGGCAAAAGGATTGCCTCCGCCGGCGCGCCGCGCGCCCGGCCCCGGGCCTTCATTGGTCAAGCCATAGGTCATAACGATGATGAAGGGCTTGGCTTTTCCTTCGGCGATGAGGTTATCCATGATAAGATTGGCGCGGCCTTGATTCCACCAGGCGTATTCATTTTCGCCCCAGCCGTGCTGGAGATAAAGGACCGGATACCGCTTGGTGGTGTCCTTGTCATAATCGGGCGGGGTGTACACGAACGCGACACGCGCAATGATCGTATTGGTGAGCTTGGAGGGGAAAAGCACCTGTTGGATGCGGCCATGAGGGACATCCTTGAGAGCATAAAAATCCTGGTCATGCGCCGGAATTTCCACACCGCTTTCCCAGCGACCAGAACCGAAAAAGTGCAAGGTGCCCGGGTCATTGAAGACGCCGCCATCCACCGTGAGATGGTAATAGTGGAAGCCTTCATCCATCGGCTGAGATACACCAACCCACACGCCATCTTCTCCCTTGGTCAAGACGGTTCTACCTGCCCTGACACTTTGGGCTTGCGGTGCCACCACCCGAAAGCGAACCCGGCGCTCGGAGTTCACCTGTGGGTAGAGTTGACCGGGGGCATTCAAGACCGAGGGCTTGAAGTCCTCCACCGGTGGCGGGTTGGTTTGTGCCATGACTGACAGAGCAGTCATGAACGACAGACTAAGGATGGCTTTTTTCATGGATGCGTGATGCGTTTTTCCAATGAATTGGCGGATTAGATTTGAAAGAGACGCAGGCCAAAGCACAACCATCGCTGCCGCGCAACGGTTGAGGCGTTTGGCTGAAGCTGTACAACTTCAAACATTCGTGATGTTCTACTCCTACTTCCGCGGTAGGAGGAAAATTGGACAAAAAAAGTGCTTTGTGCGTCTGGTTTGGTGCCTTGACGTCCGGTCTGCCGCCTCATGAGGTACGGGGATCGGCGCAGAAGGGACGTTCGCGGTACTCAAAAAAGTCGAAATCTGCCGTTTTTGCCGTTCCGGCCAAGTCCTGGCAGGCCATTCCGACAAAGGCGCCAGTGAAACTTGACTGGCCAGGCGCTGTTGCCTCGTCGGAGAGAATGCTGGCGTCGAACTGTTCCGGCAGCCAGCGCCAATCTGCATCCACGCCTTCTACGCGGTATGCGAAGTATAGGCGCTCAAAATCCACTTCCACCCGCAGATGCACCGGTCTTCCCGCCGGAATCGCAATGGGTGAGGTAAAGGCATCTGCTTGCGTCGAATCCGGCAGGCAGGACATCACGCGCAGGTACTTGCCGAGCTTTTCGTCGTGCGAGAGGTGCAGGTAATGAAACTTGGTGCTGTTGTAGTAACAGACCAGGCCGGCCATTTGCTGGAAATGGTCTGGCTCAAACTCGATCACTGTTGCGGCACTGTAGCAATGCGACTGCTGACGGCGGGCGACCAAGGATTGACGAAAGAGGCTGCCAATCGTCTCCCGGCCAATCAACCGCAGGTATCCCGGGCGCGCCGTCAGGCTGAAAATTTCCTCCGGCCACGGCGTGCGCAGCCATTGAAAATCCAAAGGTAAAACAGGCTGATCAAAATCTTCACGGATTGGCGAAGGGGGAAAGGGGTGAGCCGGGATCGCTGGTGCAGGGGTTTCGAGGGTTGGAATCCCCTGGCCATCCAACGTGCGCAGCCAGTCGTCTTCGCCCCAGACCATTTTCTGAATGGCCGTCTCGCGGCCAAGCGTGCAGCGGCCGCGGTTGCGTAATGGGCGGCCGCAGAGGTAGACCATGTAAGTCTCGCCGTTTTCCGTTTCCACCAAGTCTGCATGTCCGGCGCGCTGCAGCTCCACATCCGGGCGATGGCGGGCGCTGAGCACGTAAGTGTCCGGATGCAATTCGTAAGGTCCGGTAAGATTGCGCGACCGGGCCATTGTCACCGCATGATTCCAACCAGTGCCGCCCTCGGCGGTGAGCAAGTAATACCAGCCGTTGCGCTTGTAGAGATGCGGCGCCTCCGTAAATCCAAGTGATGTTCCGGTGAAGATATTTATCCGTTCTCCCACCAACCGCCTTTCCTTGACCGAGTATTCCTGGAGCACAATGCCGGCAAAGCGATTACGGCCGGGGCGGTGGTCCCAGAGCATGTTCACGAGATATTTGCGCCCGTCATCGTCATGGAACAGCGAGGGATCGAAGCCGCTGCTGTTGAGTGGAATGGGATCAGACCACTCGCCGTCCACCAGCGGACTGGTGACGAGATAATTATGAAAGTCACGCAGTGATGCACCGCTTGCACCCGCCACACTGGTGCGGCCGAAGCGCTTGACATCGGTGTAAACCAACCAAAACAGGCCATCAGCATAACTCAAGCAAGGGGCCCAGACACCGCATGAGTCAGGGTCCCCCAACAAATTAAGCTGGCTGGCACGGCGGAGGGGGCGCGTGAGCAGCCGCCAATGGATGAGGTCGCGCGAATGATGGATTTGCACGCCCGGATACCACTCGAAAGTCGAGGTGGCAATGTAATAATCCTTGCCCACCCGCACAATGGAGGGGTCGGGATTGAAGCCGGTGAGGATGGGATTGCGGATGGTCATGGGGAACTGCTCGTTTGAGCGGCCAGTCTGCGTGCGGCCAACTCCTGCTCAATGACATCCAGACGTTTCTGATTCAATGGATAAATCATCAGCGCAACAGCCTTGAGCAAAGCGAACAAAGCAGGTCCGATGGAAAAAGCAATGGCGATGCCCAACAGGGCTTTCGGTGTTTGGGTTTCCGCACCCTTGACGTAGCCAAACTTGGCGAGGAACAGCGGCACAAGGAAACCTCCAATCAGAATGCCCGCCTTGATTGAAAATAAGGACGCAGAAAAGATCAGGCCGGTGGAGCGCCGACCATATTTGTACTCCCCGTAATCGGCCACATCACTGTAAAGCGCCCAAGTCAGGGCGGAGGTGGGGCCGGCGCAAAACTGCGCCAACATGTTCAAGGCAATCATCCATCCAAACTCTCCCTTCGGGATGAAATAGAACGCGAGAAAGCAAAGGCCGGTCACAAGGCTCAGCGCGGCGGCGTAATACTTCTTATCAATTTTCCGGGCGATGGGGCCAAGGCAAATGGTGCCAAGCACCAAGGCCAGCGCCCCGCTGGTGAGGAACAATGTGGTGTGATCCAGCGTCCAAAAAACAGGGGTGGTGTCGTAACCTTGCACGTATTTGAAATAAAAGATGGTGCTGCCCGAACGCAGCGCCGAAAAGGCGTTCGAGAAAATCGAGGTAATCAGCAACACCACCCACGGCCAGTTTTTCACCAGTTCGCCAAGTTCCTCCCGCACATTGTTTTTTTGCTGGGGTGGCGGCTTGACCCGCTCTTTGGTGGTGAAGAACGTTATGAGAATCAGAACCACCGAAATTATGGCAAAAATCGCCATGGTCAGCCGAAATCCGCGCAACTCGTTCTCGGCGCCCAGGTATTTGACCAGCGGCCGCACAAAAAGCGAAATGAGAAAGGCCGCGGCAAACGCCCCAATGAACCGGCAGGTGGAGGCCACCGCACGCGTCCGCGGCGATGGACTGATGACGCCGAGCAAGGCCGAGTAGGGCACGTTGATGACGGTGTAGCTCACCATCATCAACGCATAGGTAATGGCGGCGTAGAGGATTTTACCGTTGGGGCCCAAATCCGGCGCGGCAAACATCAGATAACCGCAAATGCCGTAGGGGATGGCGCCAAATAATAGATAAGGCCGATACTTGCCCCATCGGGTATTTGTGCGATCCGCGATGAGGCCCATGATGACATCATCAAACGCGCCAAAGGCCCGCACGAGCGGAATCAACCAAAGCAAGGCTGTGGCCGGAATCCCCCACACATCCACATAGAAATAAGTAAGGAAAATGTTGAAGGTCTGAAAAAAGAAATTGGAGGCCGTGTCGCCCAAGGCATAGCCAATATATTCGGTCGGTTTCAACCGGTCACTGGCAGCCTCTGGCGCTGCTGTTTGGTTGGTGCTCACGTCAGACAGAGTGCAAAACCATGATGTACTGCTTCGAGTTCCCATGCCCCGCCCATCAACCCCGCTGACAGGCGCCGTTCATGGAAACTAATAAGGCAGCATTTGCGCGGCAGAATAATAACCCCGTCCCTGTGTGACAACACCCAACCATGGCACGAAAAGAAAGCTGAACATTTTATGTCCAAATTGCAGGTTTCGTTGGAAGTACGGTTTGAACAAATTCAACTCAGTACCATAAGGACTGCTATGAAAATACAGCGTTGGATGATCCCCGTGGGGTGCCTGTTGTTGTGCATGGGAACCGGTTTGGCCCAGGACCAGCAGACACAGCCCCAACCCGCTCAAAACCTCAATTTCGCAGTGTCCAGCGCGGCAACGGAAACCGCCAGCCGGACGGTTGAAGACGGCGGGACCGGGCCTTACAAGGCTATCATGGTATCGGACAGCACACTGAAGACCCACACAATCTTCCGGCCGAAAGACCTGAGCGTGTTTGGGAAAACTCAGAAATTGCCGATTGTGGTTTGGGGCAATGGTGCTTGCGCCAATTCGCCGTGGGAGCATGTGAATTTCTTGTCTGAGGTGGCTTCGCATGGCTTTCTCGTGGTTGCCATCGGACTGATGCCTCAGGAAGGCCAGCGGGGCGGTCCCAGAGGGACTACAAAATCGGTGTTATTGCTCGACGCAATCAATTGGGCGCAGTTCCAAAACCGAGCCGAAGGGAGCCAATACCAAAACAAGCTCGACTCCACCAAAATCGCCGCGTGCGGCATGTCTTGCGGCGGTTTGCAGGCGCTTGAAGTGGCGCCCGACCCGCGAATCACCACTGCGATCATCTGTAACAGCGGAATCTTGAGTGATCCCGGCCGCGGCATGGGCGGGATGCCCAATTTAACCAAGGACCACCTGGAGAAACTCCACACACCGATCCTCTACATCCTGGGAGGTGAGAAAGACATCGCCTACAAAAATGGAATGGATGATGTCAACCGCATCAATCATGTGCCAGTGTTTGCCGCCAATCTCAACGTGGGTCATGGAGGCACCTACTCCAGGCCGCATGGCGGGCCATTTGCCGTAGTGGCGACGGCATGGCTCAAGTGGCAGTTGAAAGGGGACAAGGAGGCCGCCAAAATGTTTGAGGGCAACCCCTGCGGTGTGGCGCAGATGGAAGGTTGGAAAGTGGAAAAGAAAAAGATTCCTTGACCGTACCTGCTATTACGGCGAGGGAGACCGCCATGTTTCCGGTGCCCATTTCCGCTTTCAATTGGTAGTGGATGGATAAAAGCCGCGGATTCCCCTTTCAATCTCAAACCGCGCTCGACACTCGGTGGTTCAACTACAATAATATCACTGCAATGAAACTGTTGCTTACCCTGATTATTTCGCTGGGGCTGGCTGGAACCTCCCTGGCCGCCGCACCTTTGGAAGTCAAACTCGATGTTTCCAATACCGGTGCACCTATCAACCGGTTCATCTACGGCCAGTTCATCGAACATTTGGGCCGCTGCATCTATGGCGGCATCTGGGCCGAAATGTTGGAGGACCGCAAATTTTACTTCCCCATCACAGCCGACTACGCGCCGTACCGCGCCCTGACCAACACCCCTCATCCCGTGGTGGGTGCCTCGCCGTGGCAGATCATTGGCGATGCCCGTTCCGTCACCATGCAGCAAGAGGATGCCTTTGTCGGCAAGCATTCACCGCGCATCGAGGCAGGCGCAGGGATCCGCCAGCGTGATCTTGGTCTGGTGGCCGGGAAACAATACACCGGCTATGTTTGGGTCAAGCCCCTCGGCCCGCGCGCCGAGGTTGAGGTGGCCCTGGCTTGGGGGCCGGCTCCCCATGAACGACTCACCAAACGCTTCACCGTTAAAGGGAATCGTTATTCAAAACACACTTTCGCCTTCACCGCGGGCGGAGGGGGTGAAACCAACGGCATTTTCGAAATTCGCATAATCACCGGCGATGTGCTGCTTGGACCTCCATCGCTGATGCCTGCCGACAACGTTCGTGGCATGCGTGCCGACACGCTGGCACTTCTCAAACAGCTTAACGCCACCATTTATCGCTGGCCAGGTGGCAACTTTGTAAGTGGTTATGATTGGCGGGATGGCATTGGCGATCGCGATCGTCGGCCTCCGCGTAAAAATCCCGCTTGGACCGGTGTGGAGCATAACGATTTTGGCACCGATGAATTCATTGCCTTTTGTCGGGAGCTCGGCGCCGAGCCCATGATTGCCGTCAACACGGGTTTTGGTGACGCTTACTCCGCCGCTCAGTGGGTGGAATACTGCAACGCCGGCACCCAAACCATCGGTGGCGGCTGGCGGGCTAAAAATGGCCATAAGCAGCCTTATGGCGTCAAATACTGGTGCGTGGGCAATGAAATGTTTGGCCCCTGGCAGCTTGGTTTCATGCAAATGGAACATTACACCCTCAAGCACAATTTGGTGGCCGAGGCCATGAGAAAGGTGGACGCCACTGTAAAATTGGTGGCGGTGGGCGATCTTGAAACCATTAACAGAAATCACGATCCCAACCAGGCCAAGTCCGGCAAGACCTGCTCACACATCATGCTTGAACAGTGCGCCGATCATATGGATTTTCTGTCGGAGCATTTTTACTGCGGACGCCTGCCGTGGACCCAGGACGGCCCCGCAGACCTTTCCGCCCATGTAGCCTTGCTCAGGGATGCCATCCGTAAAAAGGCCGTTGGCCACCGCAAGCTCCAAGCCAAGCTGCCCAATTTGCAGGGACGCCTGATACCCATCGCCATGGATGAATGGAATTATTGGCATCGTGAATATGTTTATGGCGAGCTGGGCTGCGTTTATGACCTGGCCGATGGCTTGGGAGTCGCCGCCGGCCTCCATGAATATTTCCGGCATAGCGACCTCATTCAGATGGCTCATTATGCCCAAACGGTGAACGTCATTGGGGCCATTAAAACTTCACGTACGGCCGCCGAAATGGAGAGCACGGGCTTGGTCTTGCAAATGTACCGCGCACATTACGGCCAGATTCCGTTGAAGTTGGAACAGGACTTTGCTCCATGCGATGTGTCTGCCGCCCTGACCGAAGATGGCCGGACGTTGACCCTCGGTGTGATGAATCCAACAAGCGAGGAAATCCAACTTCGCCCAGCCCTCACAGGCCGGCAGTTGGCCGGAAGCGCCACCCGGTGGCACATCACCGGCCCCAATCCTGCCGCCCACAATTCTCCCGGAAAACCTCGTGTGTTGGACATTCAACGCACGGACGGGCTCCGTCTGTCGGACGGCCTGCGCGTGCCGCCTTTGAGTGCCGCAGTATTCCGCCTGCCGCTTCAGTGAGCCGTTTACCGGCTTCAGCCTCGGGGCTGGGGCAGCTTTGCAATTTAGATGGGCTCAATCGCTTCGCAAACCATGGTTGAGACGGCGATGGTTGTCGCTTATTGAATCAGCAGCCCGAAAAAGGGTTATTTTACCAGACGGTAAAAAGTCCCGGGATTGGTTGGTACTGGCAGCGTCACTTGCCATTGACCGGCAATTATTTGAGGGCTGGGGTTGCTCAGGTTCATCCAATTTCCCAACACAAGATTCGTGCGCCATTGGACTTGATAACCTGCCGACGCCAAAGGCCAACTTAATGCCAGGTGGCTGGGAGCAGGTGTGGAAAACAGCACTGGTTCCTCTGTGCTCAAGGGTTGGTTCACTCCGAGTGCGTAAGTGGCCGCAATTTCGCTTGGAGACAGCGCCGCACAGTAGATGCGGAATTCATCCACCACGCCGTTGAGATACGGGTCGGCATACTGTGAGCGGCCAATGTAATTATTGGAGGTGAAACCCAGGCTTGATGGTCTGAGAGTCATGGCTTGATTGGTGGCAACAGCCACGCCGTTGACGTAGAGAATTCCGGTGGTCCCGTTCAAAGTTACCGCTACATGCTGGCGGATGCCCGTTGGAAGCCCGGATGGGGCGTTAATTTGTTGCTCTGCGCCGGCGCCGTTGGTGGTGATGGCAAATCGCAAGCGGCCGTTGCTGCCATTTTGCGGCGTTAAAAACATGTTGGTGGTGGTGTTGGAACCGAAATCAAAGATTCGGCTCCAATTGGTGGCCGAGTTGAGCCTTACCCATGCCTCAATCGTAAAGTTGCTTAAGACACTTACTATGCCCTCCGGCAGGCGGACGTATTGTTGGGATGCAGCGTTCAAAGTCAGTTGGCCAATCGAGAAACTGCCGCCGTTGGGAAGGCTCCCGCTCCAGGCAGCCCCGCCAACGGAATCAGCCACATTCGTGCCACCGGTTTCGTTGAAACTGTAACGGTGTATCAAAGCGCCGAGCGCAACAGGCAGGGTCGTAGCTTCGGCGGGAGGGGTGTCAGGGCTTTCACCGGCACTATTTTGAGCACTAACTACGTAGTACCATGTGGTGGCGGGTGCCAAACCGCGTTCGCTGAAATTAGTTGTGAGGACACCGCTGGCGATGAGCGTGTAAGGTCCGCCATGAGTGGGGGAGCGTTTGATGTTGTAGCTGAGCGCGTTGGTCGAAGGACTCCACGTCAGATTGATTTGAATGCTGGAAACAGCGGTGGCGACGAGGTCTGTGGGTGGAGCGGGCGCCTCTCCTCGCGGCGTTACAGGCACCTCCACGGATGATGCGCTTTCACCAGCAGGGTTTAGTGCAGTGACCACATAGAAATAGGTGGAGCCGTCAGCCGTGACCACATCGGTGTAACTTGTCGTAGAAACGTTGGTGATGATGGCATAGGGGCCGCCGCCGATGGTGGCGCGCTTGACAAGATAAGCCGTGGCCGAGCTGACAGGCGTCCAGGCGAGGTTTACCCGGGTGTTCATCACGCTGGCGGTGAGGTTGGCGGGCGAGGCGGGCCGCACCATATTGGTCCAACCCGGTGCGCTGACATTGTCAAACACGGCATTGCAAAACCTTGAATTATTATGACTGGTGACGGCCAAACCCACATAAAATGAGGAAGCCATGTTAATGGTTGTGCTGCCAATTTGTGTCCAAGTGACACCATCCGCCGAACGGTAGCCTGTAAAAGTGTTCCCGTTGCGGACCAGGCGGACCCAGTAGGGGGCGTTCAGGCCGGGGGTGTTGTTGTTGCTGCTGTTGCCGCCGGTGCTCGAGCGGTATTGCCACGCCACCCCGTTGCCGGGCGTTACCGCAACGAAGGCGTGTGATGAGTTGGCGTTCAGGCTTTCCCGAATCATGACCCCTGCTTTGGCCCAGGCGTCGGTATTCTGTACGGAAACTACTCTTGCGATGATGGAAACATTGCCAGTGGCGGGGACGTATAGAAAATGAAATGCATCCGCTGTACCCCAGATGTCTGCTCCGGATGCTCCCACCGCGAAGATACCGTTATCCAAGCTGGCGCTGCCGCTGATGCCCACCGAGCCAATGTCGCGAGATGACCACGGAAAGGGGAGAGCAATGGTGGCCTCCACGCTGTTTGGACTTTCCTGTCCATTCACTACGGCTGTAACTACGTAGTAGTATCTCACCCCTGTGGGGATCGTGTCGGTGTAGTTGGTGCCGGTTAGGCCGGAAATCAAAGTTGTGTATGGGCCGCCGCTATTGAGGGAGCGTTTGAGGTTGTAGGATGTTGCCGATGCAACACTGTTCCAACGCAGGCTGACTTGGCTGGCAGACAAGGCCGTGGCACCGAGGCCAGTGGGAAACGGCGGCACAGACGGAGGAACCAATGCCCATTGTTGCAAAGTACTATCCGAGGCGTCCTGTTTAATCACATTGGCAGGATCCCCGGCAGCAGTCGCCAAGTTCAGACCACTGCTGACAGGCAAAATGTAGTAAAAACCGGCATCCGCCGGCCTGATGATAAAACACCGGTCATTACTGGTGCTCCACGATGAAACCAGACCCAACACATCGCCTGACGCATTCCAACTTTGCCCGCCGCCCACCGCAGTTATCTTGTACTGCCCGCCGCCCATGTGTTGAAGATTCCACTGTTGCATGGATGTTCCACCATAGCTCGTTGTCACGACGGTGTTGTTGCTTGTCACTCCAAGCATGGCGAGGGCTGAACCGGCGTTGAGAATTTTGTAGGTCCCGTTGGGGACTATTCCAAGGGATGCGGGTCGCAATTCAATCCAGTTCAAATTAAACCCGCCTTTTTGGATTTCGAGCCGGACTCTTTGCCTCCCGTAAGGAAGGTACACCTGTTGGACAGCGGTTGACCAAGTGTTGTAGCTGCCAGTAGGGGGCAGCGCCCATGGGCCGCTGGTGTAGCGGGTGCTGCTGATAAATTTCACTGCCGTTCCTTGATTGGGCGAAGCATAACGTAATCGTAAATCATAATAACCCGGCTCCCTTACCAAGATATTGTATTCCAACCACTCGCCATCGGCAGTTGCGCCCACCATGAAGCCCCCACCCGTGTCGTTGCAGACATAGATGTCCACCGGCTCGCTTGGGCGGTAATATCCCCCGCTGTTGCCGGCAGTTGTATCATGGCATGCAACACCTTCGCCACCGGTGTCAAAATCTTCCGCCTCGATGCGCAGGGTGCCGGTTAAAAAGTTGTTAACCCAGGTGGGTGCCACGGGGCGTGGCTGACCATTGTTGCCATACACGCCCCGCGCCGGGGGCCAGGTGCCGTAATCTGGAGTCCACGACAACCCCGATTGTTCAACCCGGTCTTTGAACAATTCCGGGCGGGTTACGTCGTCTGAGACACCGCTGGGCGGAATATATTGAAAAGTAAGCCATGAAATGCCGAGACGTTCGAGGTCCGTGGTGACCTCCACCTCCAGACTTACACCGCGGCTGGTGCCCCAGGCCGGCCAGCCAAATTCGGTCATGAAACACGGGTGCCCTGCGTTGATGAGTGCAGAAACCGCTGCGATAGTGCCATCCCATCCGCCATAGCCGTGAAAGGCAACCGCTTCGTTCGTCCAGACCACATTAGTCCTGCCGAAGACCGCCAAATTAAAGGCATTGATGTCCCTAACGGCTGCATTAGCAGCGCCGGCCCCTCCCAAAACCGCATAAGTGAACAGAAGCACCGGAGTATCAGGCGCATGAGCGCGGATCGTCCGGTAACAGGCCACCTCCATGTCAATGGCCCCTGGCGGAGATGTGGCCGTCACATAAGGGGGGCCCCAGGCGACCGGTTCATTGTGAATCTCGTAGATAACGTGGGTTTGGTTGGCGTAACGCGGAGCGTAGAAGTTCCAAAAATTGGTTGCCCACTGCAAATTGTGGTTGCCATTGTTGGCGCCGTTTCCGATGGTCATGACCAGATAAAGCCCCAAGTCACGTGTTCTTTGGACGATCTTGTCCACTTCAGCCGCATTGTAGCCCGGTGCCGTACTACCCTGTGCAGGATAATTTGGATCAAAAACTTCTGCGTAAAGATGGACTGCGTTAAGCCCCAAATCCTTGATTTTGGCAATTTGATCGTAGGGAGCGGCGGATGTCCACTCTGTGGAGGTGTATGGGCCACGCAAGGGCTGACCATTGTCAGCCACGAATGTCGTCCGCGCGGTGTTTAGCTTGGGGCGGCCACGCATTTGAGCCATCAACGGCGTGGCTTGAGTAAAGACTGCGAGCAGAATGCAGAGGGGCAGCAGTTGGGTTGGTTTTACCCCCCACCAACACTTTTTACGGCGTTGATTAGTCCGGTCGTCCCTTGAGGTAGAGTTCACGAACTTCAGCATCATTCAAGGCGCGGTTAAACAGCTCAAACTCATCCACAGAACCACTTAAATTACGGACGAGTTCAGGGCCGGGAAGAGGACTGCTTTTGGCATTCCAATTTCCCAATTCAGTTGGACCCAGGCGGTATGGAGGTGGAATTTTCAGAGTCTCCCGGCCAACCGGTTCACCGTTCACGTATTGGACTACCTGCCTGTCCTGTCCATCCACCACGGCAACCAAGTGCAGCCACGTTCCAAGCTTGTCCAGTGTCAAAACTGGCGGCGAGGCGGAAATTTGCAGAGTGCCTGTTCTGGGGCCAAACACAGTCAGGCCGAGCACCCCATCATGGCGGATAAGCCAGTGCACGGTGCCCGGCTCAAAGCCGTCGCACATAACGAGCGAGTTAAATTGGCGGTCCAACCCCTTCACGCATACCCAGAGCGAGAGGGTAAGCGACTCAAACTCGTCCGGTACCATCATCCGTACCCGGTCGTTGACGGTGTGAAATTCCAAAGCGTGCTTTTCCGGCCATCGCCCTTCCGCGCGTTGGCAACCGACGATGGTGGCCGTTGGCACCGACCGATTATGTTCCGCCGAGTTGCGCAGTGTCCATGTGGCAGGGTCCAAATCCTGAAATTCCAGATGGACGATAAGGGAAGGGTCTTGGTTGAGTTTTGCATTGGCGAGCTGCCATTGTTCATAGCGGAGCGTCATGGAGGTTCTTGAACGTTGTTGAAATTCAAATAGGGATGCAAATGCCAAGGGGTTGGCTTCCTCCAGGCGTGATATGACTCCGCCTTCCAGTATGGCTGCCTGGTTTTCATTCAAGGATTGCTTCCATGCCCCGTCGGCGATCAATTCGACCTTCCCTGCAAAAACATGGACTTCGGTTCGTGCAGGAGTGGCAGCCACACCGAAAGAAGTCCCAAGGTCCACAACATCAAGCGGCCCGGCCTTTAACCTAAAGCCCTGCGCCGGTGGCGGGACCTCTGCAAGCAGCCGTCCAGCGGGACACGCGGCTTCACTTTGGGAAATGAGCTGCAACTCTGCCGGCCCTTCAATGACCACCCGTGCCCCGCTGTAAAAAATAATCTGTGCCAAACCGGATTTGAGCCGCAGCCAGCCAGGTTCGAGCGCACTTCCTTCGCGCACTGGAGCATGAGCCCAATCTGCATCCACGGATCGGGCCAGCATTGCCACGGCGGTGCTGGTCACACCGGTTTGGGGTGCGTTGGGCCGTTGCCAAATGCGCGCGATGCCGATGGCCAGAAGCGCGAGACTGGCCGCCAAGGCCAGGGTTGTCAGCCATGCCTTGCGCGGCGTCCAAGGCGTGGAGCCGATCGAAACAATGTTGTCCGGGGCAGCAGGAGCGGATTTTTCCGGGATCGAATAATCCGCGGTTTGGGGGGCACTTTGTGTGAATAGGTCCGCGTCAGAGGCCAGCCGGCTGTGCAACTCCAACCGCCACAAATATTCATCCATGGCGCGCGGGTCCTTGCGCAGCAGCTCGTTCAGCGCCTCCATTTCGGCATCCGTAGCGGAGCCGTGGCATACCGCCGCCACCATATCGTCAAACTCAGGGGATGGATAAATCACCTTCACTTCAAGCAACCTCCTGATGAGCTTGTCGTTCCACGCACCCCTGCAGTGCCTGCCGGATGCGCTGCAGCATCTTGTAAAGTGCGGCAACAGTTTTACCGGAGCGTTCAGCCAAAGACGCCATGTCTGTCCGCTCGTAGTAATAAGCTTCGATAAGCGAGCGGTGGGAGGCGGGCAGTTTTTTGAGACAAGTTTCCAAATGCCTCAAGCGCGCATCAAACTCCGGTTGCAATTCCTGCCGCCGATGGAGCAGTTCTTCCGCGAGGCCGTTTTCCAATAATTTTTGCCAGCGTCGCCGGCGCTCGATCCACTGCCGCGTTTTGTTCAGGGCAAACCGGCAGGCCCAGGGAGTGAACGGTTGTGAGGGGTCGTACGAGTCAAACTTTTCCCAAAGTGCCAAAGCCGTTTCCTGCACAATATCCTCGGCCTCGGTCACATTGGGCACCATGGCGGCCACGTAGCGAAAAATCTCCCGCTCGCTGCGCAGGAACAACGTTAAAAAACGCTGTTGTGCGGCGCTCGAACCATCCAACGGACGCGGGCATTCAGACGCCATTCAATACACTCTACCCTAACTTCCAATAAATCACCAGATTTGGACATGTCGGCGAGGTTGCAAGAATGGATAACTATGGGCACAGGGGCGGGAAGGTGTTGCCTTGGGGGTTATTTCCACCAGATGTTGAGGGTTTGGACGTTGCGTTGGTCCACGCGGCGGAGGATGGCGTAATAGGTGCGTTGTTGGTCATCCAGGCGGACGTCCACTTCCACCTCAAAGGTAAAGCTTTGGGTGCTGAAAAAACTGGTGAGCGGGTTGGCGGGTGGTGGAGCGGGGCGGCCAGGCTGGCCACCGGCGGGAGGCGGGGCTGCGCCAGGGCCAAAAAGGCCTGGGATACGGGTGAGTTCCATGACGTTGCGGAAGGGGGTATCATCTTCGGTGCCATCCATGCCGTCGGGGCCGGCGCGTTGTTCGATGATGGCTTGGGCGATGGTTTCATCCACGCCCGGACACATTTGGAGGACGGTCGCGCTGGCGGTGTTGATGTTGACGAATCGGGCGGAAAGCGGCGTGAAAACGTCCACAAGGCCGACGGAATAGGTGATGGGTTCCGGTTCCATGCCGAAGCGGGAGGAATGGCGGCGGGTGATGGTGGGAGGGCCGGAATAGCGGGGGCCCCAAAAAAGTTCAGGGGTGACACCCTTGACGAGCAGGAGCTCGTTGATGTCATCGAGCGGGCCGTTTTTGGCGCGGTAAGGCGGGTCGAGAGAGCGGTAGTAGTCGTTTTCGGCGCCATTGAGGTGCGTTTGGTCGTCGGGGTCAATCCAATCGAGTATGGAGCCTGCGATGCCTGCGGTTTCGGAGGGGTCCACGCCGATGACGGCGAGGACGTGGTTGAGGATGAGTTCGTTGGCGAGGTTGATGTTTATTTTGCGTTCGCAGTCGGTGATTTTGACGGAAAATTTTCCGCGGCCGAGTTCAATGTCGTTGAGTCTGACGTTGGCGAGGATGCTGTTGGAGTTGCCGGGACCGCCGGCCCACTTTTGGTTCAGGGAGTCGTAGGGTTCATTGGGAATGGTGCGCTGGAGGCCGATGACGTATTTGGCGAGCTCGACGCCAGAGCGGCCCAGCCAGTCCATTTCGGCGTTGTAAGCGGCGTTGCGGGCAAGGCGGGTTTCCACCTTGATGCGATAGGAGAAAGCGGCCACGAGAATACTGAAAAAAGTGATGACAACCATCACGATGATCAGCGCAATGCCACGGTGCGGAAGGTTGTGGGATGGGATGCGCATGGCCGTTGGGATTATCTCCTGAAGCCGTCAGCGGGAAATCCCGTCGGGGGTGGGTTTTGGATTGTGCCGGGGGGCGTGACGGTGCCGGCCCCGGTTCGGACTGGCGTGCCTGGAGGCAAGGTGGGCGGTTGGGCGGTGCCTGGGATTTGGTATTCGCGCGGCACGACAATGGCCGCGGGGGCGATGATTCTTGAAACTAATTCGCGGGCGTCACCAAACTGTCTGGAGCGCGGTCCCATGCCCACGGAGACGCGCACCAGAGGAGGGATGCTGTTGGTTTGGCGATTGAGCCATTCGTCCACCCAATCTTTTTTTTGCGGGTCCCAGAATTCGAGTTGGAAAAGGGTGACATCGCGCCCCAGAGTAATCCGGTAAGGCGGTTCGTCGTCAGGGGCCAGAACGGTCTTTTGGTAAAGGTGCAATTCACGGGTGGAGTCTGGTCCGTCCTCTACGATGAATTCGACGAGGCGGAGGCGTTGGTCACCGAAGAGTCCGCTGCCGGGAAATGTGGCGGGCAAGCGGGCGGTGAGGCTGAGGGCTGAGAATTCTCCGACTTTCCTTGCCTCAAACCAGTATTTATCGGGATTGCCGGCGTAGATTTGGGCGGTGTTGAGGGCGTCTTCGACCGCGCGGACGGTCATGCGTGCGCGTTGGACGGCCGCGGTGGCTTCGCCCGCGATTCGGGCGCCTTTGGTCAGAGAGGACCAGGTTGCATAGATGGAAACAAGGACCATGGAGAAAATGCCCAGCGCGAGCATGACTTCCAACAAGGTAAAACCTCGTGGAGGGGTGCTTTGGCTGGATGGTTTGGTCGCAGGTTTCATCGTAGCGCTGTTATTCTCGGAAGCCGAAAGTGTCGCCTTCGAAGGCGGGACGGCTGATGCCGCCTTTCATTTTGGAGTCGGGTTTGTAAAGCCAGATGGAGAGGGTGTCGTACAATTCGGGACCGCGGTCGGTGCGTTTGAAGACGAAGAAGTCCACGCGCCAAAGGCCGTTGGAAGCGACGGGGTATTCGTCGCGTTCCCACGTAAACCCCGGGTAGGCGTCCCCAAAATCCCCGCTGGAGGTGGCTTCTTCAAGCATGTTGGTGACGTAACGCTCGGCGGCCAACATGCCGGTGTCGGGGGCGCTGATTTGGAGCCCGCGGGCGGCGGCCAGTCCGCGCGTCATCACGCCGAGGATGGAGATAAGGGCGATGAAAAAGATGCCCACGGCGATCATCACTTCAACCAACGTGAAAGCAGTGCGACAGCGTTTTCTGTCGGGAACAGGTGAGATGGCGCTTCTCAAGTTCATGGGCAAACCTTCGGTCAACGTCGGTAACGCGTGTTGGCCTCGTTTTCGAGGCGGGGCAGGGCGGTGATGCAATCCAATTCGATGAATCGTTGTTCGTGTCTTGCGTTGGAAAAAACAACGGTGAATTCATCACTTGTGCCGTTTGGATAGAAGCGCACAGGGGCACTGTCGAAGTCACGCACATCCACAAAGTTGACCTCCAGAGCATCAATGCCGATGGTCTCCGGAATCACAAAAGTGCCTTTTCCCGGTGCATCGAAGGAGCGATCGCGTGGCCGGAGCATGAGCGTTTGGGGCTGGCCGCTGAGGATGGCTTGAGCTCGGGCGGCCAGACAGGCATCCATCATGGTGGTGACGGCGGCGCGAAGAGCGTCTTTCTCGGCGATGCGGAAAACAGCAGGAATGCCAATGCCCACTACCAACCCCATGATGGCCACCACAATCATGAGTTCGACGAGGGTGAAGGCGCGTGACGGCCATGCCTTGGAGATGGCTCGGAGATGCGAATTTTGATGAAGTTGGAATGGGGGCCGAATCATCCACGTCCGATGCTGTTGGTGATTTCAAACATGGCGGAGAGAATGCTGAAAAGGAGCAATCCGACACCGACAGCCATAACGATAATCATGACGGGCTCAATCAAATTGGTCATGACCCGCAGGGCAAGGCTCAGTTCATTCTCGTAAGTGTCGGCCAGATTGCGTAGAGCGCCCGGCACATCGCCGGTTTCCTCCCCGATTTTGATCAAGTCAATCATTAGTTGAGGGAAGACCTTGCTGCGGGCCAGGGGTTGGGCGAGCGTTTTGCCGTCGGTGACAGCTTCGCGGGTTTGGGCGATGGCCTCCTTAAGCACGTGGTTGGGGATGACTTGCTCGGTGATTTTGAGGGCGGTGAGGACGGGGACGCCGTTTTGCAAAAGTGTGGCAAGGGTCCGGGCAAATTGGGCGTAGAGATTGAGACGGAAAATCTGTCCCAACACCGGCAGACGCAGTTTCCATTGATCCAGGGTGCGGCGGCCGCCGGGTGAGTTTTTGAAGCGCATGAACAGCACGGCAAAGGCGGAGATGACGACGCCTGAAATTACGTAGAAACTGGGGCTGACCATGAGATCGCCCACTTGCATCAAGATCTGGGTGGGCTTGGGCAGGGGGACTTTGATGCCCTCGAAAATCTCTTTGAATTTCGGAAGCATGAAAGTCATGAAAAAGATAATGATGCCGATGCCGACGAAGGTGACCACGGCAGGGTAAATCAAGGCGGAAATAAACTTGGCCTGCACTTCGGCAAACCGGGTGTAGTGTTCGGCCAGTCGTCGCAGCACATCCACCAGGGCGCCGCTTTGTTCGCCGGCGCGAACCATGTTCACGTACATGTCGCTGAAGATCACCGGCTGACGGGCCATAGCATCGGAGAGGCTGCGGCCTTCGGTGACGTCCTGGCGCAACTGGCGGCTGACGTCGGCAGGGATGCCTTTGCTCTCGAGGTGGGTCATGCTGTTGAGGGCCACGGTCAACGGCATCCCTGAATGCAGAAGGTTGGCCAACTGTTGGGTGAATGTGGCGATTTCCTGCAGTTTGGGACGGCGTTGGCGCAGGAAAAGCTCCCGCAGCCCCGGAGGCAGCAGCGCTGCCGAGCCGCTGATTGCGGATGTTCCCGCCGTTTTTCGGGCGGCTTTGTCCACCACCACGCCCCCTTTGGGCTGGTCCACCATGACAGGCAGGAGGCCCAGGCGTTCAATTTGGGCCAGAGCGGCGGAGCGGTCGGGCACGTCCAGAACACCGGTCACCACCTCGCCGTTTCGGCGGCGGGCTTTGTAAGTAAATTGCGGCATAAGCAGCAACGCCAGTTTGCTTTACACCAATAACCCGTTCAAAGACAAAAGTTGCTGCCAAGAGACCCGGGCTGCAATGCTGAGCGAAGTTTTTCGGAGCAGGCAAAAGGTCAGGAGCGCAGGGAGGCGATGAGTTTTTCCAGACGTTTGCCGTACTCTACAAAACTTTGGAAAGCTGCTTCGGCGCTGGCCTGACTGGAGGCGTCATGAAAAACAACCGCCAGATGGGGCTCGATGGAAATGCCGGCGTCGTAACCCCGGGCAAAGGCGTCCTGGAGGATTTGCCGCACGCAGCCCTGGCCTTCGCCAGGCCAATTGTAATCGGCGTCATTTTTTGCCGGATTCCACGTGGCATCTTTGATGTGGATGTGGACGACATGATCGCGGACGTGAGTCCAAAACTCCCAGGCATCCTGCCGCGGCCAAGGCTTGGGACGGCTGCGGTCGGGATTGAAGACAGGATTGGCGGTGTCAAACACCCACTTGAGTCCGGGGACCTCCTCCAAAAGTTGAAGGGCGTGGCGCCAGCTCATGCCGCCGTAATTCATGCAATTTTCGTGAACCGGTTGCAGACCGGCATCGAGAAACCTGCGCGTGACTTCGCGCACGCGCTCAAAGACCACCGGCGGAATGGTGTCTTCTTCCGGCCCTGGCTTGAAACTCATGATGCGAACATACTTGGTGCCGAGACGTTGCATGCGTGGGATGGCGCGTTGGACTTCGCCCAGGGTCACCTCGAAAGGGGTCTCAATGGTTTTAGCCCAATTCATGATGGCCGAGCCGAAGCAATAAACCGAAATGCCAGCCTCTTGAAATTTTTCCACCACCTGTTCAAACGCCGGTTCAGGGATGTCGTGGAAATTTCCCTTGGGAAAACCGGGCACCTCCACCACGCGCCCTTCAAGGTGTTTCCACCCCAGCGCCTGAGTGGCCCGGATTTGAGCATCCAGATTTGCGCCCGCTTCGTCACCAATACCCATCAGCATCATAACAGTTTCGCGGTTGAATGATTTACAACGTGTTGTTGGGCGAAGTATGAGCCGAGTTGCGCCCAAAACGCAACGCACAATGTAAAAACTGTGTCAAACTGTGCGATTACACATTTCCGAAGCTTACGGGCCTCCCAATGCAAACTGTTAAGCCACAATGAGATGTGACTGAAAAATGGACAACGAAAATTGGCTGTCCGGCATGGATTCGAACCATGACAAAGAGCTCCAAAGACTCTTGTGCTACCGTTACACCACCGGACAGCCCACAGCCGATACACTACGACATGCCAGCGTTGGTGCAAGCTGTTTTTTCAAGAGTCGGGGAGTGTGAGTGTATGTTGGTTGATTGGGCTGTATGGTTGTTACGCTGGGAGTGGAGGGTTAAGGAGGGTTTTGGGGATCGGGGTGCGGGGTTTGAGGCCGAGGATTTGGTCGAGTTGGTCGAGGATGATTCGGTCGAGTTCTTCGGGGTCGGTGGGAACTTGGGGGTCGGGGGTGTCGGTGGGGG